>Ga0208361_1000103_pt1 | contig 32375 bp, 22 predicted proteins | sample LakMenEpi05Aug10_FD_150670 | JGI IMG/M metagenome (GOLD analysis project Ga0208361, IMG submission 150670) | Freshwater microbial communities from Lake Mendota, WI - 05AUG2010 deep hole epilimnion (SPAdes) | ecosystem: Environmental > Aquatic > Freshwater > Lake > Epilimnion/Euphotic zone ... | reverse complement strand
CCGCAACTATGTGCGCGAGATCACGCGCGACTGCCTGAAGGAGTCATCCGCTTCCGCGCTTGGCATCCTCCCGCGGCGATTGACGGTCAAAGAGGTGCTAACCCTGCGCGGCAGAATTGCTCTCTAAAAAACGTCCAGCGGTCTGGAGCAGTTTAATTCCAGCTGGGGTCTGGGGGCATATCCTCCAACCCCTGCGCGTCCCGCCCTAGCGATCGAATCACCCGTCGCCACACACCCTGCGGATCCCCTTCAAACACCCACCCGATCTGCGCCAGTGGCGCGGGCACCCACGACCCGCGCTCCAACTCCGCCTCCAACTGTCCCGCGCCCCAGCCCGAATACCCCAGCAGCAGCCGCACCTGCCGCGAGGCCTGCTCTGGATCCGCGGCGATCCCCCCCGCAAGCGCATCCAGATCCCCACCGATGAACAGCCCGGGATGGACCTCGGAGCCGCCCGGGATCCACTCCGGCACGCAGTGCAGAAACTGAAAGGTGTCCAGACCGATCGGTCCGCCCGAGTGCACGGCGAAGCGCAGCTTCGAGAGCAGCGGATGGTCCGAGAAAAGCAGATTCACGGTGATCGGCGAGGGCCGGTTGATCACGAACCCGTAAGCCCCCTCGTGCGTGTGCTGAACGATCAACACCACGGAATGCATGAAGTTCGGGTCAAGCATGTCCGGTGCGGCAGCCAGCAGGCTGCCCGATTCAACGAAGAGATCCATCGGGTCAGCGAGCCTAGCGCTCGAAACCGCGACAAGCCACGACCGGTTGTCCCGGGTAGCGCGGATAGCGCGGATCATCCTTGGCTCGACCGCACAGCAGAAATAAGGATCCCTTGGCGCTCTCGATCCCGCGTGCATGCGTGCACTGCGGACACAAGCCGCCCAGGCGCAGCCCCGCTCGGCGGGCGAGTTCGCGACCGCGCTCCGCCTCCGCATCATCCGGTTTGCTGTTCATGCGCGCTCCAGCACCATCAGGCACTCGATGTGGGGCGTGTGGGGAAAGAGATCGAACCCGCGGGCTCGCAGCAGCCGCCAACCCGAAGCGCACAGTCGCGCGACATCGCGCACGCCGGCAGCTGGATGGCAGGCGATGTAGCCGATGCGCTGCGGACCGCGGACCTCGACTTGCCTGAGCACGCCAGGATGCAGGCCTGCGCGCGGCGGGTCCACGACGAGAACCCGCGCGGCGTCAGCCTCACGGGCCCAGATTTCCAGCACATCCCCGGCATGGAACCGGACGTTGGCGATTCCATTACGACGCGCGCTGACTTTGGCGTCCTCAACCGCCGACTCGACCCATTCGAAGCCCACGGCTTCGCGCACGGAGCGCGCCAGCAGAAGCGTGATCGTACCCGTTCCGCAATAAAGATCGTGCACGACATCATCGGTGCCGAGCTCAAGGTCCTCACGCAGGGCATCGAACAGCTTTTCCGCCTGGGCAACGTTGGCTTGAAAGAAGGACTGCGCCGAAATCTCGAAACGCAGCCCGAGCAGCTCTTCCTCGATGCGCCCCCGGCCGAAGACGATGCGTTCTGTCCCCGCCAGCGCCCCGTATGCGGCTCGCGAGTGCACAGTTTGCACCGCCGTGCTGAGTTCCGGGTGGCGCTGGCGGATCGAATGCAGATAACGATCGACCGCGGCCTGTTCCTCGGCTGCCGTGACGAGATTCAGAAGGATCTCACCCGTTGCACGCGAACTGCGCAGCACGGCATGCCGCAGGAGTCCGGTGTGCAGACGCAGGTCCCACGGGGCCAGCCCGTGAGCCAGCGCTTCCTCGCGCAGACTGCGCACGATCGGATCGCACGCGGCAGGCTGGATCGGACAGGAATCGACCCCGACGACCTTGCTGTAGACGTCCCTAGCATGCAGACCCAGCGCGAACTCGGGCGGAGCGGCATCGAGGGCGCCTTCTGCACGCCAGCCTCTATTCCCGAAGCTGAATTCCATTTTCCCCCGGTAATTCCAGGGGTTATCTGAGCCCTTCATCGGCTGGAGCCTCGAGGCATCGAGTCCGGCGGCTTCGAAGAGCCTGACCAGCTGCAACTGCTTTGCGGCCACCTGTTCGGAGTATTCGAGGCTCTGGAGCGTGCATCCTCCGCAGGCGCCGAAGTGCCTGCAGCGCGGCTCGATCCGCTTCTGTCCTGATCGGCGACGCTCCACAACCCGCGCTTCGATGGCGTGCCTGCGGCGCTTGATGACTCGCGCCAGAACCTGATCCCCAGGCAGCGCCCAGCGCAGCGTGAACTCGTAGCCATCCTGGCGCGCCACCCCATCGCCGCGCACATCCAGATCTTCGACCACCAGCTCGAAAAGATCACCATGGCGCGGCTTGCGCCCCGATGGCGTTGCGGGCTCAACCATCGACATGCCGCGCCCGGCTGCTGGGTCGGACATCCGCCGCCGCTTCCGGATGAGCCTCGTAGCGCCCGTCATTGTCGGGCAAGGGCAGGCCCGCGCGCTGCATCGCGGTGTATAGGCCCAGACAGGCAACATTCGCGAGGTTCAGGCTGCGCACTCCGGATCGGATCGGCACATACACACGGCGTTCGGGGTGCTGCTCCAGCAGCTCGGGCGGCAGTCCGTTCGATTCGCAGCCGAAGCAGAGGATTTCGTCGGACCGAAACGGTGTCTCGAACAGACTGGTCCCCCCCCGCGCACTGAACAACCGTGCCCGCTGACCGAAGGCGCGCTCGCCCTGCCGATCGAAGTGCTCCACGAGCGTCGACACGGACTTGTGCACGATCAGATCGACCAAGGGCCAGTAATCGAGCCCGGCGCGCTTGAGATAGCGATCCTCGAGCGAAAAACCCAGCGGCTCCACGAGGTGCAAGCGCACGCCGGTAGCTGCGGAAAGGCGCGCCGCGCAGCCGGTGTTGTGCGGGATTTCGGGGTGAATGAAGACCAGATCCAATCGCCGCGAGTGTAGCGCGCCGGCGGCGTCTTCCGTTAGACTGCGGGTTCTAATGACCAGCCGCGAAGTCACGCTCGATACAGCCGCCTTCCTCGATTCCAGCGCCTCGCAGGGCCTTACCAAGATCCCGCGCGAGGATCAGCGCACGATTCTGGAACGCTTTCTGGGCTGCGCCTACGAGGATCTGGGCGTGGCCCCGCACAAGCTCGATGGCGAGGGCATGCACTCGATCCTCGGACATCTCCTGCCCGGCCGTTTCGCGCGCAAGGATCCGCTGGCGGAGCACGTGCCGGCAGTGCTGCGGGCCTGGCTGACCCATCTGGAAGAAACCAAGGTGGTTGGCTCAGCCTATGAAATGCGCGCCGGCCTCGAGCACACGCTGGATGAGTTCCGCACCGCCGTCGCCACCGGCGAGGCCGTCCACCACCACCACCACGAGCGCCAGCAGCCCTTCATCCACGGTGCGCCCAAGACCGGCCGCAACGATCCCTGCCCCTGCGGCAGCGGCAAGAAGTTCAAGCAGTGCCACATGCGCTGAGGGCCCCTGCCCCCGGATCCGGGTAGACTTTCGGAGGGTCCCGGGGAACCCGGGCGGGTTCTGTTGCGTTTTCATCTAGGCTCCATCAGCCCCTATCCACATGCGCCAAACCGCCATCGCGACCGCCATCCTGGGGCTGGTCCTGTCCTCCTCAGCCCTGGCCCACGAGGGCGACCCCAAGATCCTGGACCGCCAGCCCATGTACCAGGGCCCCGGTTGGCGCAACGCCCTCTTGCAGCAGGGTCCCGGCTCCACGCTGGCGCTCGGACCGGGCATCAACTTCCCGAAGAGCAATGTCACCCTGCTCTCGTGGCTGACGCTGACGGACTTCGGCGTGCCCGCGGGGGGCAACGGCAACAGCTGCTTTGGCTACGTCTCCCCCTCCGGCCGGGAGTACGCGATCATGGGGCTCTCCACCGGCACCGCCTTCGTCGAGATCACCAATCCGGCCAATCCCGTGATCGTCGCAACGATCGCCGGCCCGCAGAGCCTGTGGCGCGACATGAAGGTCTTCCAGACCTACTGCTACGCGATCAGCGAAGGTGGCGGCGGCATTCAGGTCATGAACATGGCCAACATCGACAATGGCGTGGTGACGCTCGTCAACACCATCAATGACGATGCGACCGCGGCCACGCACACCTTGGCCCTCAATCCGCAAACCGGCTACCTCTATCGCTCCGGCGGCGGCTCGAACGGACTGCGAATCTACAACCTGAACAACAACCCAGCTGCACCGCAGCGCGTGGGCACATGGTCGGACCGCTATGTGCACGAGCCCTCGGTGTTCAACTTCACCATCAACGGCCAGCAGCGCGAGATCGCGTTCTGCTGCGGCGGGCTCAACTCAGGATTCAACAGCACCGGAATCTATGTCGTCGACGTCACCAACAAGTCGGCGCCGCAGCAGTTGCAGTATGTCAGCTATCCGAACTCTTACTACTGCCACCAGGCTTGGCTGTCGCCCGACCAGCAGTACATGTACGTCAACGACGAGCTGGACGATCAGAACCTCGGCATCACCAGCACGACGCGTGTGTTCTCGATCTCCACCGCGGGCGGCTCGGTCAGTGTGTCCCCGGCCGGCACCTTTACCAACGGCAACAGCGCGATCGACCACAACCTGTACACGAAAGGCAATCTGATCTACGAATCGAACTACCGCAGCGGCCTGCGGGTGTTCAGCACTTCGAATCCGGGTACTCCCACGCAGCCCGTCGAGATCGCCTACTTCGACACGTGGCCCGAGGACAACAACGCCAGCTTCAACGGCTTGTGGAACAACTATCCTTACTTCCCGAGCGGCGTCGTGATCGGCTCGGACCTCGAGAAGGGATTGTTCGTCTGGTGGGTCGGCAATCCTCTGCTCGCCTTTGCCCTGCCGGACGGCTCGCCGAGCAACATCCCGGTCGGCGGCAAGCTCGTGCGCGTGCAGATCAACGAGCAGGCTCCCGGCCAGCTGCTCGCCGGCACAGCCAAGCTCAACTACAACATCGGCGCCGGCTGGGTGCAGACCAATCTGGTCGCGACGGGTGGCAACGGTTTCACGGCCGTGTTGCCCGCAGCTCCCTGCGGGACCAACATCCAGTGGTATCTCTCGGCGCAATCCACCAACGGAATCCTGTGGCAATCCCCCGAGGGAGCACCGACCAACACGAACAGCGCGACCTACGGCAGCGGATCGGCCGTTGCGTTCAGCGACGACTTCCAGACCAATCAGGGCTGGACGGCTGGTGTTGCCGGCGACACGGCGACCTCCGGCCAGTGGGAGCGCGCCGACCCGCAAGGCACCCTCGCCCAGCCCGAGGACGACCACACCGCGGCGCCGGGCACCCTGTGCTTCGTGACGGGCGCCAGCGCCGGCTCAGGCGTGGGCTCCTTCGATGTCGATGGCGGCAAGACCACGCTGCTCTCGCCGAGCTTCAATCTCGCGGGTCAGAGCTCCGCGCGCGTGAGCTACTGGCGCTGGTACTCGAACACTCAGGGCGGCGCCCCGAATGCCGACGTCTTCACGATCGACATCTCGAATAACAACGGCACCAGCTGGGTCAATCTCGAGACCGTGGGTCCGGCAGGTCTTGAGGCCAGCGGCGGCTGGTTCTTCCGCGAGTTCACCGTATCGAATTTCGTGACTCCGACATCGACGGTGCGACTGCGCTTCGTGGCGGAAGATGCGGGCTCCGGTTCCGTGGTCGAGGCCGCCATCGATGACTTCCAGATCTCGGCTCCCAACTGCTCCGGCTTCGCGGTGATCTGCACCGGCGACGGCTCGGGCACCGCCTGCCCCTGCGCCAACACCGGCGGACCCGGTCAGGGCTGTGCAAACTCGCTGGGTGTCGGGGGACTGCTCGCAGGATCGGGAACGCCCAGCATCGCCAACGACACATTCCTGCTCTCCGGCTCGAACATGCCCGCCACAGCCACGGCTCTGTACGTGCAGAGCAACGGCATCGATTCCGGAGGTCTGGGCACGCAGCTCGGCGATGGCCTGCGCTGCATCTCTGGTTCCTCGATACGTCTGGGTGTCAAGACCAACGCGGGCGGCAGCTCATCCTTCCCCGGCGTCGCCGATTCCAAAATCTCCGTGCTGGGCAATCTCAGCGCCGGCGCGACGCGCTACTACCACATCTGGTATCGCGACAACTCGCCAACGTATTGCACCAGCGCAACCTACAACTACTCCAACGGCCTGACGGCCACCTGGGCACCGTAGTTCCGCGGGGAAGCCGGAGACCGGCGACTTCTCGGCCCCCTTTGTGCACCAAACGGGTGTTTTTCATCTGGAAAACACCCGTATTTTTTTACTTTTTCGCTCGATTCGTTTTGTTTTCGGCGGACAATACCCAACTGCACGGCTTTGATTGCCAACCGAAAATCACCGTGCTGATCCACAACTCATGAAAAAGACTGACCGTCACCTGCAAGCTCTGGTCGAGGCCTTTGCCGCCGAACTGAGTGCGTATGTGCAATCCGCAACCCTGGAAGCTGTCCGCCAGGCCACCCAAGAGCTCGAGTCCCAGCGCCCCGCCGCCCATGCGGGTCGCCCTGCCAAAGCCGTTTTCATCGGCAAGAAAGCCCCTGCGGGTGCTCCGGCGCGGCGTGGCCGCAAGCCCGATCCGCAAACCGAACGCGCGGCGGAGATTCTGATCGGCCACATCAAGGCCAATCCGGGTCAGCGCCTCGAAGAGATCGGCCAAGCCCTGCGCACCCCGACGGCCAAGCTCAAGCGCGGCCTCGTGCGTCTGGTCAACTTCAAGCTAGTCCGCACCGAAGGCCGTCGTCGCGGCATGCGCTACTTCATCCGCAAGGGCTGAACCAAGGCCCGGCGCGTGATTCCAGCGGGCGCGGCCCTGATCGGGGCCGTGCCCGCCTTCGTTCAGGACCCGATCGGCAGATGCCGCCCTCCGGCTGGGCTCGAGGCCAGCGGTGCCCTTGCCCGACACGGCTTCCCTTGCCGGGATCTCCAAATCCCTAAGATATTGAATTCAATAGACTTATACGCGCCCCAGCGGCCCGAGTGGCCCTGAACCGCCAAGTCCTTGACGGCCAAGGCCTTCGCTTGAGAAAGGTCCACGATCAGGAAGCCGTGTCGAATTCGAGCTTTGCGCTTGGCATCTGGTTCGGGTTCCGTTAGGGTTTCCATCCACAGAGGCGCCCCGATGTCGTCTCGTCCCCTGAACCCTCTCCCCACCACCCGAGGATCAGGCCAGCGGGACACTTCGGGACCCTCTGCACTCCATGTCCGGCCGCGGTCGCAGGGGCGTGACCGCGGCCTTCCTTTTGACATGCGCCGGATCCTGCACCTCGACATCGATGCCTTCCTCGCTTCAGTCGAGCAGGCCGAGCATCCCGAGCTCAAGGGCAAGCCGGTCGTGATCGGTGGCGCGCCGACCAGCCGCAATCTGGTGATGTCCTGTTCCTACGAGGCCCGCGCGCTGGGCATCCGGCCGGGCATGCTGCTCGCCGAAGCCGCGCGACGCTGCCCGCGCGCGATCTTCCGCGATGGAGACTCGCAGGCCGCCGGCAGGTACCGCGAAGCCTTGGCCGGGATCCTGCTCGACTTCACCCCGCGCGTGGAGATCGCCTCGATCGACGATTTCTATGCGGACCTCAGCGGAACCGAGCGGCTGTTCGGCGCCGCCTTCGAGGTCGCGGTGACGATCCGCACACGCGCGCGCCGCGAGCTCAAGCTGCCCGTGACGATCGGCATCGCCACCAACCGCTGCGTCGCGCGCATGGCAGGCAAGCTCGCCAAGCCGTCCGGGATCGCTGAAATCCTGCCGGGCATGGAAGCGCGCATGCTGGCCTGCCTGCCGCTGCGCGAGCTGCCGGGTGCGGGCCACGCGCTCGGCCGCGAACTCGATCGCTACGCGATCCGCACCTGCGGCGAGTTGGCGCTGGTGCCGCCTGAGGTGCTCTACGCCAGCTTCGGGCGCGCAGGCTTGGCGCTCGCCGAGCGCGCGCGCGGCGTCGATGACGAAGCGGTCGAGAGCACGATCGAGCGCGACCAGGACGGCCGGCTACGGCTGGTACCACCACGCTCGCTGGAGCGCATCAGCACCTTTGAACCCGAAGAGGGCCGCCGCGAGCGCATCGAGGCCATGCTGGGCTATCTCGTCGAGCGCGCGGCCCACAAGCTGCGCACGCTGGGCTGCACCACCCGGCACATCGGAGTGCTGCTGGAGTATGTCGACACGCGAGCACAGCCATCTGCGAGCGAGAGCGCCACGAGCTTTCGCGCGCAGCAGCGTGTGGAGGCCACCGACATCACGGAAACCCTGCACCGCCAGGCGCTCGAACTCCTGCGCGGGCTCCCGCGCCGCCGCGCGCTGGTCAAGCGCGTGGGTCTGCGCCTCGAGCAGCTCGCCACGCATGCGGGCCTGCAGGGCAACCTGTTCGAAGCGCAGGCGCAGGAGCGCGCCCAGCGGCTCGATCGCGCACTGGACGAGTTGCGCGCGCGCCACGGCTTCGGTCGCGTGCTGAAGGGCTCGAGCCTGCTACTCCAAGACCAGTATCCCGCCGGTCCCGATGGTCTGCGGCTGCGCACTCCCTCGCTCAACCAGTAGACTCTTCGCCCCCATGCTCTCCGCGACGCTGCTGACGATTCTGTGCCTCGTCTGGGGCAGCACCTGGATCGTGATCGCGGGCGGGTTGGAGCATCTGCCGCCCTTTCAGGCGGCGGCCGCGCGCTTCCTGCTCGCCGCCGCCGTGATGAGCCTCGTCGCGCGCATCTGGGGCGTGAAGGAAGGCGGCACGCGCGCTCCGCTGCGACTGGTGCTCGCCGTCGGCACGCTCAACTTCGCCGCGTCCTACGGCATCGTCTACTGGTGCGAGACGCGCATGCCCTCGGCGCTGGCGAGCGTGCTGTGGTCGGTCTACCCCCTGCTGATGGCCTGCTCGACACAGTTCTTCCTCGTGCACGAGCGGCTGCAGCCGCGCCAGTGGCTGGGATTCGTGACGAGTTTCCTCGGCATCGTGCTGCTGTTCGCCAAGGATCTGCGCGCGATCAGCCCGGAGGCGCTGCAGGCCGGCACCGTGCTGATGCTGAGCCCGCTGGTCGTAACCGTGGGCACAACGCTCGTCAAGCGCGCCGGCCCGGGCGTTTCCTCGCTGTATCTCAATCGCGATGCGCTATGGGTCGGCGCTGGCTGGCTGACGCTGATCGCGATCCTGTTCGAGCGCGAGGCGCCGGCGCAGTGGACGCCGCCGGCCATCGCCAGCGTCGCATATCTGGGCATTGCGGGAACAGCGCTGACCTTCGGGATCTATTTCTGGCTGCTGCGGCACACCACGGCCTACCGCATGAGCCTCGTGAGCTATGTGACGCCGCCGATCGCGGTGCTGCTCGGCTGGTGGATCGGCGACGAGCCGATCAGCGTCTGGACATTGCTGGCGATGGGCCTGATCTTCAGCGGCGTGGCGCTGGCGACCTGGGTGCGCCGCAGCTAATGCGCCGCAACGGAGGCTGCGGAGCCACTAACGCCGCGCGGTTTTCCAGCGCTCCACGAGCTGCGCGCGCTGGGCCTCCGTGAAGCCCAGCTCCAGCTTGCCCGCATCGAAGTCCAGCTCGCCGCGCACGGCCAGCCACTGCGCGGCCTGCCACTCCTCGCTGCCGTCCTTGAGATCGGAGAACCAGAACACGGGCATGCCGCGCTCGAGCAACTCGCGCTGGAAGGCTTCCAGGAGGGCGCTCTGCTCGCGCACCTGCGCGGGCTCGACGCCGCGCGCCAGCGCGAAGCGCGCTAGCTGCCCGGCCGCTTCGCCGATGCTCCATTCGATCGGATGCAGGCGATAGGCGCCGTTGGTGACATGCGATACGCCGATCGCCTTGCCGGCCGCGACGACATTGCGCATGCGCAGCGGCAGCAGGCTCCCCAGCGGAATCTGGAAGGGCTTGGTCGGAAGCCCCAAGCCGCCGGAGTCCTTGCGCTCGTTCGAGCAGGCGTGCACATCGATCGGATACCAGCCCAGCCCGATGCTGTCATGGAACAGCCGCGCGCGTGCCGTCTCGGGGAGCAGATCCTCTTCGTGGACGATGGTGCGCGCGACCAGCCGCCGCGGCTCACGCACGTACGGGCGCTTGGAGAGCCCGTCCTCGCTACCCATGATGTCCTTGCGCAGCAATAGCTCGGGGTAACCCCTGCCCCCCTCGTCGCGCGGACATTCCGTCTGCAGCCAGTACAAGAAACCCAGACTGAGCCGCTTCGCCTCGAGCGTATCGCCGCCGATCAGCGGCGCTCCGCGGTAGTCGTTGCCCGGCCAGTTGATCATCGCGATCGTCGGCGCGATGCGTCGGTAGGTCCAGAACGGCCCCGGCGAGCCCTCGCGCTTTTCGAAGAATCCGAAGCTCATGATCGAACCCGAGGCCGCCATAATGTCGAGCGTGTAGGGCTGCGAATCACGGAAGCGTTCGTAGCCTTCAGGCTTCTCGATGACATGCGATTCGCCCGGCCGCCACTCGACGGCGAAGGGATAGGTGTAGCTCTGCTGACGCAGCGGATCGGCGACATCCTTGGCGTGCGCCTCGCGCGTTTCGCTCTTCGCATCGCTGCCCAGGCGATGCTCGATGCCCGCCAGCGGATAGAACTCGCCGGTGTCGCTCGCCTCCAGCACCAGCCGTGGAGCCAGGCGGATCTCGCGCCCCTCGCGATCGAGGATGCTCACCTCGCGCACGCGCTCCTCGCGCACTTCGGCGCGCACCACGCGCGCCTCGCGCAGGATCCGCGTGCCGCTGCGCGCCAACCGCTCTTCGAGTTCGGCGAGCCCGACGCGCGGTTCGAAGCACAGCCGGCTGACCCAGCCGCCGCCCGGGTTGGCGACGCCGCCCGAGCGCCGCCGCACGCCGGCACGAAACTGCATGTACTCGCGCGTTCCGCCGAAGCTCTCGATCAGCCGGTGCTCATCGAGCGCGCTGACGCCCTGACTGGTGACCTGCCCGCCGATCCAGTCCGAGTCCTCGACCATCCAGACATCGAGACCTTCTGCGCCGATCGCGGCCGCGCAGCCGCCCAAGGATCCGCCAACGATCAGGACATCGCAGGGCGTGGGCGCGTTCTGGACGCCGGAGGAGACACACAGGAAGAGGGCTGCCAACCACATGGGTAGATTCCCGATCCTACGCGCGAGAGCCCCATCGACAAGCTGTTCGCCTTCTGTTAGGGTTCCCACCCGCTCGGGTGGTCGGGGAGCGTCGTTTGCCATGACCGCGTCATGTACGTCCCCCTCCGCGTCCACGGACACCATTCCCTGCTCACCGGCGTCGATGCTCCGGCCGCGCTGCTCGCCCGCGCGGCGGCGCTGGGCCTGCCCGCGCTGGCTATGACCGATACCGACACGCTCGGCGGCGCGGTCGAGTTTCTGCAGGCCGCGCAGCGGATCGAGCGCGCACCGCGGCCGATCCTCGGTGCGGAGCTCACCGATCCGTCGGGAGCGCCCGGACGGGTGGTCGCGCTGGTCGAAAGCGCGGCAGGTTACGCCAACCTGTGCCGCTGGATCAGCGCGCGCCAGATCGAGCACGAGCACTTCGACCTGATCGATGCCGCGGCGCGCTGGCAGGAAGGTCTGGTGCTGCTCGTGGACCATCCGCGCCTGGCGATCGCACTCGCCGGACGCGTGGAGCGCGAGCGTCTGTTCGTTGCGCTCGCACCGGCTGCACTGCGCATGCCGAGCGTGCGTCTCGAGGCGCTGCGGTCCCAGCCGCGCAATGCGGCGCGGGAACTGCGCCGCGCGCACGGCCCCCTGAGCGAAGAGCGCATCGAGCACGGTCTGGAGTATCCCAAGACGCCGCCGCCCGCCGCTCCCGTCAGCGCGCGCGACCTGATCGATGCCGCGCGCGCGGTGGAGCTGGATCTGGTGGCGGCGCTCGACAGCTACGCGGCCACGCGCGAGAGCGCGCGCGAGCATGCCCTGCGCGTGGCGATCAAGCACAATGCCCTGCTCGACGATCTGCCGGCCGAGTGGCTGGCACGGGAGCCGCTGCACATCGCCGATCTGGGCGAGTTCGAGAGCTGGTTTGCGCATGAGCCGGAGTGGATCCGGCGCACCCTCGCCATCGCCGAGCGCTGCGCCTACACGCCGCCGCTGGGCGGAACGGTCTTCCCGACGATCGAGCTTGCGCCCGGCGAGACGCCCTACTCGCGCTTGTGCGCGCTGGCTTTCGATGGCGCGAGGCGACGCTACCGCCCGCTGCGGCCGGAGATCCTGCGAAGGCTGGATTACGAACTTTCGACGATCGAGAAGCTCGGTTTTGCACCGTATTTCCTGCTGGTGAAGCAGATCGCGGACTTCGCGCGCTCGCGCTCGATCCCCTGCGTCGGGCGCGGCTCGGCGGCGGACAGCCTGGTCGCGTACTGCCTGGAGCTGACCGATGCGGATCCGCTGCGCTACCGGCTGACCTTCGAGCGCTTTCTCAATCCCTCGCGCAAGGATCGTCCCGACATCGATCTGGATTTCTGCTGGCGTCGCCGCGATGAGGTGCTGGAGCACATCGACGCGCTGTTCGGCAGCGAGCGCTGCGCGATGATCGCGACGCTCAACCGCTGCGGCGTGCGCGCGGCCTTTCGCGAATCGGCGCTGGTGCTCGGCATCCCGCCAGCGGAGGTCAACCGCTGGTCGAAGCGACTGCCGCACCACTTTTCGGAAAGCGAGGGCGATTTCGACGGCAGCGAAAGCTCCGGTGCGCCACAAGCGGCCGCGGAGGTGAGCAACCCGCTGACGCTGCTGCTGCACGCGATCCCCGAGGCGAGCGGCTTTCCCTTCGAGGATCCGCGCTACCAGCGCGCGCTCGAGCATGCGGCCCGGCTGATCGACACCCCGCGCCATCTGGGCCTGCACCCCGGCGGTGTCGTGGTCGCGCCCCGCGAACTGCGCGAGCACGCACCCTGCCATCGCGCCGCCAAGGGCGTCATCGCCACGCAGTACGACAAGGACGCGGTCGAGGCGATCGGCCTGGTGAAGATGGACTTGCTCGGCAACCGCGCGCTGACGGTGATCGATGACTGCGTGCTCGCCCTGCACTCGCGCGGCGTGACCGTGGACTGGGACAGCCTGCCCGAAGATGAGCCCGCGACCGCACGCACGCTGGCGCAGGGACGCACGCTCGGCTGCTTTCAGATCGAGTCGCCTGGCATGCGCAATCTGCTGCAGCAGATCCGCGCACGCTCGATGGACGATGTCATCCAGGCCGTGGCGCTGATCCGTCCCGGGCCGGCGGGCTCGGGCATGAAGGATGCCTACATCCGGCGCTGCCACGAGCTCGAGGCGCCGACGCCGCCGCACCCGCGCCTGACCGAGCTTCTGTGGGACACGCACGGCGTGATGCTCTACCAGGAGGATGTGATGCAGGCGGCCGCGCTGGTCGCGGGCATGGATCTTGCCGAAGCGGATCTGCTGCGGCGCGCGTTGACCAAGCGCAAGCATGCCGATCTGCCGGCGCTGCGCGCGCGCTTCTGCGCCGGCGCCCAGGCGCAGGGCATCGCGGAGGCGGAGGCCGAGCGCGTCTGGGATCTGATCGCGAACTTCGCCTCCTTTGGCTTCTGCAAGGCGCACGCCGTGACCTACGGGCGGCTCGCCTGGCGCACGGCCTGGCTCAAGACGCACCATCCGGCGCTGTTCCTCGCGGCCTTCCTCGCCAGCGAAACCGGCTACTACGCACCGCGCGTCTACGTGGAGGAAGCCCGCCGGCTGGGCGTGCGCATCCTCGCGCCGGACATCAACCGCAGCGCTGCGAGCTTCCGCGCGGAATGGAACTCGAGCGGGCAGGCCGGTCTGCGCATCGGCCTCGCGCAGGTCAAAGGGCTGGCGCAGTCGAGCCTCGACTCGCTGCTGCGCGCGCGCGCCGCCCACGGAGCCTTCGTCTCGCTGCCTGATTTTCTGGAGCGCGTCGCGATCGCACGCGACGAGGCGGCGGCGCTGATCGAGAGCGGGGCGATGTCCACTCTGGATCGGCCGATCCCGGAGCTGCTCTGGCGGCTGGATCTTTTGACCAAGCCTGCCCGAGCGCTGCCGCGTCCCCAATCCGGCGAGCGCCTGCCGAAGCTGGACGCGGCGCAGTACTCGGCCTGTCAGCGCCCGCTTGCCGGCTGGGGCGCCGGCTGGGGCGGCAAGGGACTCTCGCTCGGCAAACTGCCGCTGGAGAGCGGCAGCAGTCGCAGCCTGTTTCCCGAGCCCGCGACGCCGGCACTGGCGCTGCCGCGCCTGCCCGAGCCGACTCCGCAAGAATCAGGCCGCGCGCAGTTCCGCGTGCTGGGCCTGTCGGTAGAACTGCATCCAGTGCGGCTGTTTCCGGCGCCTGCGGACGCACGCCTGGCGGGCATGCAGCCCAAAAATCCGATCGCCTGCGCCGAAGTGTCGGCCTTCCGCGGCGCGCGCGTCAGCTTGCGCGGATGGCCGGCCGCCACGCGGCATGTGCGCACAGCCGGCGGGCAGGCGATGCGCTTCGTGACGCTGGAAGACGAGAGCGGCCTGGCCGAGCTCGTGGTGTTCCCGGATGTCTACGAGCGGGACGGCGCGCGGCTCGCCGAAGCGGGTGTATGGGTCGTCACCGGCGTCGTCGAAGAGCAGATGGGCGCCTGCCACCTGCGCGTCGAGCGATTGTGGTAGGCGCGGCGAGCGGCCCGTGCAGCGAAACGGCACGGGAAACCGCCTCAGCAACCGCCTAGGGAACGACGGTCTTCTTGTAGCGCATGCCGACATTCTCGCGCCCCATCTCGCGCAGACGCTCGACTTCCTTCTTGAGGCCGAGGTTGTGCGCCTTGGACACGATGCTCTTGACCGAGCGGTTGAGCTTGAGCGCCAGATCCAGATTGGCCGTCTTGGGATACAGCTCCTTGAGCTGTTCGATCGCTGCCCTGTCCCAGCGGGGCATGCGTGTCGCCGCCGTGCCCGTCAGCTTGCGCACGAAGGCCTTGTCCTTCGCCAGCCGGTAGCGCTCCGCCAGGCGCTGCACCGAATCGAGGGTGCGCCCGAAAATCAGCGCCAGGTCGTCGTCCGTGCGCGTGCCGTAGAGGCGCTTGAAGTCCGCGATCTCCTCCTGCGACCAGCGCCCGACCTGCTGGATCTTGCGCATCTCGCCGATCTGCTGCGCGACTTCCTCGGCAGAGCGGCCGAGCTTGCGCGCGATCACCTCGGTGCTGGTGCCGCCGATGTAGCGTCGCAGCTCCTGAACCTCTTCCGCGCTCCATGGTCCGGTGCGCGTCGGCGTGCCGAAGATCTCTTCGGCCATCTTGCGCACGCTCTGCTCAGGTCGGTTGAGCTCATGCGCAATGGCAGCTTCGTCGCGAAGCCCATAGAGCTCGCGCAGGCGGTTGATCTCAGCTTGTGACCAACGACCGCGGCGCGGTGCCGCAGGGCGTTGCATTCCCCAGGTTTTACGCACGGATGTCCTCCCTTCGTCCGTGTCGGCACCTTAGCGAGCGCCAATCAGAAAACCCAATGCGTCTTCGAGAAAACCTGTGCATTGTCATGCGTTTTCCCGATTCTTGGAAGAAGCCCCCAAATCGGAGTCGCCGCTGGAGAGCTGCACGCCGCTCAAGTTCGAGCCAAGCTGGCGCTCGTGCAGGCGCTCGCGCACGCCGGCGAGCACCCGCCGCACATCCTCGCAACAGCTCTGCTGGCGCGCGCGGTTTGCGACTTCCTGCGCCTCCACGAGGCTCGTGCGCCGCACCGCGTAGCGAATCTCGTTGAGGAAGTTGGGGGCGACGCTGACGGAGTGGTAGCCCATGCCGAGCAGCATGATCGCGCTCGCGTAGTCGCCCGCCATCTCACCGCAGACCGAAGCGGGCTTGCCGGCAGCCCGCGCCACCTTGGCGACATGGGCGAGCGCGGCGAGCACGCCGGGATGCAGCGGATCGTAAAGGCGCGCCACGCGAGCGTTGTCGCGGTCAGCAGCCAGCAGGTACTGGACCAGATCGTTGGTCCCCACGCTGACGAAGTCGACCTCATGGATCAGCGATTCGAGTGCGAGCACGCTGGAGGGCACCTCGAGCATGATGCCCACCGGGATGTCCGGCTTGACCTCGTAGCCCTGATCCACCAGCTGGCGGCGAACGTCGTCAAAAACACGATGGACCTCGCGGACCTCTTCCATCGAGGTCACCATCGGCAACAAGAGGCGCAGATTGCCGTGCGCACTCGCCCGCATGGCGGCGCGCAGCTGCACGCGCATCAGGTCCGGCCATTGCAGGGAGATGCGCAGGCCCCGCCAACCCAGAGCGGGGTTGGACTCCTTCGGCATCTTGAAGTAGGGCAACTGCTTGTCGTTGCCGATATCCAGCGTCCGCAGGGTCATCCAGCGGCCGCCCAGATTTTCCAGCGCCCGCCGGTACATGCGGTACTGCTCTTCTTCGCTGGGGAACTGGTTGCGCTCCATGTACAGGAACTCGGTGCGCAAGAGTCCGACCCCGTCGGTGTGCAGGACATCGAAGGTGTCGAAGTCGCGCATGCTCTCGATGTTGGCGAGAACCCCGAAGGGATGGCCGTCGGAGGTGACGCTGGGCAGCGAGGCGTGCAGCGCCAGCGCCTTCTCGCGCGCCCGGCGGCGTTCGACACGAGCCAGGAACTCGTTGACATCATCCGACTCGGGGCGCAGCTGCACCGATCCGCGATCGCCGTCCACGCTGACGCGCATGCCCTGCTCGAGGCGGGAAAGCAGGTTGGGCAGACCCACCACGCAGGGAATGCCGAAGGATCGCGCCAGCACGGCGCCATGCGAGAAGCGTCCGCCGGTTTCGGTGATGATGCCCGCGATCTGCTCGCGCTCGAGAAAGGTGGCCACCTGGGGCGTCAGCTCGGCCGCCGCCAGCACCACCTTCTCGCCTCCGCCGATCAGCCCTTCGCGTTCGTGGCTCATCAGCATGTCGAGCACCAACCGCCAGGGATCCGCGAAGTCCGAGGCGTAGTTGCGAACGTTGTCGCCCTCCAGGCCGCTGACCTTGGCCATCAGCCCCTGGATCAGCTGCTCGACGGCGGCTTCGGCATTGATCCGCTCGTCCTTGATGGTCGCTTCAACTCGCTGACGCAGGCCCGGATCCGCCAGCATGTGCCGGTGGAAGGAGAAGATCTCCGCGTCCTTGTCCCCGCTCTGCTGGGATACGAGGCGGTGACGCCGGCGCAGCTCCTCATCGGCCTGATCAATGGCCTCCAGCAGACGCAGTCGCTCTCGCGCAAGCTGTTCCTCCCCCACGGTCCACGTCGGGACATTGTTCAGGGCAGCCCGCACGACATGCACAGGGCCAAGAGCCAGCCCTGGCGCGACGGCGACGCCTTTGATGATCCTTTGGGGGACCATGCGCGGTGAGAGTTGCGGGGGGACGAGAGGTGCGGGGGAAAGCGCTGCTCGCGGGACGATCCTCCACCCGGCTCCCGCTCCGGCGGACGCGCGTGGGACGCGTCCTCCCGAGGAGAGACCAGTGCCGTCAGGAAAGCAGGCTACGACCTCCCAATATACAGGGAATCCCCTTCCGAGTCATCCCCACAGCCCCACCAACCCCTCCAGAATCCAGAAAAGGGCCATTCGGAACTTACGGGTATGCCGCTTTTAGGAATCTGCATTTCATGGATTGAACTCAAGCCCGGTCCCCCACCCAGCCGACCCCACTTGCAGGAGGAGCAAATGGGGGTATCCATCGTGTCGCTGGCAGGCGGCCTGTGCTGGATTGGGGCAATTCTGAGGGCGCTGGACAAGTTGCCCATCCTGAGCGTGGGAGATTGGCTGATCGCGGGCCTGATCTGCATGGCCGCAGCCTGGCTGATGCACCGCATGGAGCAGCGTGTGCTGGAGGCGGAGATCCATCTGGATTTCTCGCAGAGGCTGGATGAGGTCGCGCTGGGCGTGTCGCAGTTGCGGGCGAGCATGCAGGAACTGCGCATCGAGCGGGCTCGCATGGAGGGCGCGATCAACGCCCTCCCGCAGGATCTGGCTCAAGCGCAGGAAAACGCGACGCGTGAGGCCGTCTTCCGGCTCGCGGCCAGTCTGGACCAACTGCACGTCCGTCTGGACGCGCGCATCGAGGAGTTGGAGGAGCGCCTGCGTCCGCGCGAACCGGAGCCGGCAGCCGTGCTGCCGGCCGCCCGCACGAGTCCGCGCGAATGCTCAGCGGAGGAGACGAGAGACCCGGTGAGTCTGGGTCTGCTCGACTCCTTCGACGACGCCTGATCGCTTCAGGACCCGGGCTTGGAGTCGTCCTTCTTGAAGAAGGCCGCGAAGGGCTTGCTGAGCACCTTCCTGGCGCCCAGATCGCTCTTGTCCAGACGGACCGGCTCATCGCGCTCGGCGCCCTCTTCGCGTCCCTTGCCGTCGCGGCCGGGGCCGCCCGGGCCACCGCGACCGCCAGGGCCACCGCGACCCGACTTGCTGGCGCGCACGCCCAAACCATCGCGACGCGTCTGCGCCGCCCGCAGGTTGGGATTGAGCGGGGCCTCCTCGCGTTCGCGGCGCGGTCCGCGACCGCGTTCACCGCGACCGCCACGGCGCGGACCGCCCTCTTCGCTGCGCTCGCCGCGGCCGCCGCGGAACGGACGCTCGCCGCGCGGTGGGCGCTCGCTGCGCTCGGGGCGCGGAACGTTCTTCAGCGACAGGGCCAGGCGCTTGCCCTCGGCCTCCAGAATGCGAGCACGCACGACGGTGCCGACCGAAATCAGCTCGCGAGCGTCGCGCACGTAGCGATCGGACAGCTCGCTGATGTGGACCATCGCATCCTGCGCAAGGCCGATGTCGACGAAGCAGGCAAAGCTCGAGACGGAGGTCACGATGCCCTCGACCACACGGTCCTTGACCAGACGGACCGGATCCGTATCCGGCTCCATCAACTCGGGCAGGTGCTGACGCGGGCGCGGGTCTCGGCCCGGGAAGGACAACTCGCGCATCACATCGCGCCAGCTGTCCTCGTCGACGCCGAAATCGGAGCGGCGCAGCCCCTTGGTCGCGCCCATCCGGCCGAGCACCTGCTCCAGACCGGCACCCATGCTGTCGACGATGCGACGCACCAGCGGATACTGGTCGGGGTGCAGGTTGGTGGCATCGAGCGGCTCGGAACCGCCCGACACGCGCAGGAAAGCGGCGGTGCTGGTCCACTGGGCCTCGCTCAACAGCCCTTCCTGACGCAGTTCCTCGCGCGAGGTGAAGAGCCGCTGGGCGCGGCGGTCGAGTAGCTTCTGCGCGGTCTCCTTGTCGATGCCCGGCAGGCTGGTGAGGTACAGGAGCGGCGCCCGATTGAGGTCCGCGCCGATGTGCGCGGTGGTCGACTCGATCGTGTCGCGGAACAGACGGCGCGCGGCCGCCTTGGTCAGCAGCCCGGCCTCGCTGCCCAAGCTGAGGCCGCGCGGTTCGACTTTGAGGAATTCCAGCAGCGGATCCTGCAGACGCCGCACAAGGCTGATCGCCATGCGCTCGGGAACCTTGAAGTCCGGGAGTTCCGTGCGTGCCAGCTCCGAGTTGGCGTAGGACGACAGACCGACCTCATTGACCTCGAACACATAGGCCCGGCGCTGCGCCGCCTTCAGCGCGGCCCGCAGGCTCAGCGCCGCAGAGCGGGCGGCCTTGCCATTGCCCACGGCGAGCACGATTTCGTAATCGCTCGGGAAGGCTGCGCTGAACTCCGCGCCCAGCGCGGCAGCGTCCTTGCCGGCCGTTTCGATGCGCACTGCGGCGCCCTGAGCGGCCCCTTGGGCATCGACGCGCACGCAGGTCCAATCGCCCTTGGGGCTGAGGTCCACGCCCACCGCCTCGCGCCGCACCAGCGGCGGAGTGGAGAGCAATTGCCGCAGCGACTGGGCCACGAAACGCGCGGCTTCCTGATCGGCGCGCTCCTTGACCTCGAGCCGCACATCCTGCTCCAGCATCGGGATCAGGCGCTGCGAGAAGGCCTGCAGCGCGACCTCGCCGAGCACCTGCTCGTAGGCGGGATGCGTGAAGCGTCCCAGCGCCGCGCGGACCTTCGGCACGCCCAGCTTGGGCTCGAGCGAGAGGTGCGTCTGCACCACGCGCTCCTTCTGCGCCTGGCGAATCGCCAGCAGTCGATGTCCCTGGAGCTGTCGCAGCGGCTGGCGGATCTTGAGCAGCGCCTTGTGGCGACCGAGGCGCGATTCCGGAGCGCTGGCCTTGACGCTCAGCACGCCCTGCTTGGCGAGCAGGCGGCGCAATTGCCCGCGCAGGCGCGGATCGCGACCGAGCCGATCCGAAAGGATGCGCAGCGCGCCGGAGAGCGCTTCGCTCTCGGTGTGGATGTTGCGGTCCGGACGCACGTACGGGGCGCAGACGCGGGCCAGCTGCGCGTTCATCGCCGCCACGGGGTCGATGTTGAGCGGCACGGACGCGGCGGCTTCCAGCGTGGGCGCAGGCGCAGCGGTCTCCTCTTCATGCTCGGCTTCAGTGGGCGGGGTTTCGGCCGCGGCTTCACCTGTCGCGGCTTCATTCGGCGCGGTTTCGGCGGACGCGGTTTCGCCGGCGGCTTGTGCCGGCGTCTGTGCGGCCTGCGCGGCTTCGCCCGCGCTCGCATCCTCTGGCTGCGTTTCGACGGTGGGCAGAGTCTCCTCGACCTTTTCGCGCGCGTCGAGTTCGCTCTCGCTGACACCCAGAATCGCGGCGCGCTCCGCCTTGCTGATCTGCTTCACCAGTTCATCCGCCAGACCACCGAGGCCACGATCGAGTGCCAGCTGCACCTCAGGCTCGGGCTTGCGATGCGCGATCAGCAGATCCTCCAATTCGAAGCGATCCATCGTGCGCTCGACCTGAGCGAGGTGCTCCGGGCTGACCTGGGGCTGGTTCTGGAGGATCCCCAGAATCGTCGCGCGACGGCGGTCGAGTTCGACCAGCTCATCGCGGCGGCGGTGCATGCGGCGCACGAAGCTCTCAGAGAGCCCGCCGACTTCGCTGCGACGGAAGCGGCCGATAAAGGGCGCGCTGAGTCCGGCATCGAGCATGTTCAGCGCGTTTTGAACCTGCTCAGGCTTGGCGGAGAACTCCTCGGCGAGGGTCTCCAGGATGTGGGTGGCGGTCACGGAAGTGTTCCGGGCGAGGTGGACAGAGTCGCCAAGCCCCTCGTGAGCCGGGCGACGGGTTCACGACCCCCAGACGTAGAGGTGTCGTGTTGTGTTAGGGCGACAAAGTATACCCGGAAGCGGCCCACATGCGGCCGCGGGTCCTAGGCGGGCAGTTCGTAGAGGCTGACGCGCGATTCCTCGGCCAGCAGGCCTGCGCCGCTGGCCACCTGCCAGGCCACGCGCTCGTCGAGCCCCGGGATCGCCCATTCCCCCAGCTTGCGGCCGGTCAGGATGTCGCGGACCTCGATCAGCGCCCCGCTGACCAGATACAGCTTGCCGCTGTCGGCCGAAATGGCGACCTCGGGAATCTCGTCCACGGGCTGCGTGGAGAGAATTTCCCACCACAGCGGCGCGTCCCCCGCCGTGGAGTCGATCGGCAGCGCGAGCAGCGAGAGCGTGTCTCCGCGGCGGGAGTCCTCGAGCCTGGAGAGCTGGATCATGAACTGCCCCACGACCTCGCGCGGCAGGGCGGATTGGAGATCGCGCGTGAGCACGATCAGACCGTCACCGCTGGCCGCGATGCCGTGGATCGTCGCGCCGCGCGGGCTCAGGATTTCCGTCTGAAACTCGCCATTCTCAGCATCGAGACACAACACGCCATGCTTGCGCGAGGAGTGCGTGACCGAGACGAAGACGCGCCCGCCAGCCCGGGCGACGTGGTGGTAGCGCTCACCCGGACGCGAGTACTCCCACTGCTCGATCAGCGTGCGGCTGTCGTAGGCGACGACGCTCTTGGGCGTCACCGTGATGGCCATGTCCTCGTGCACGAGCGCATCGTCAAAAGCCTCGATTTCGTGGGCGGCGAGCAGCGCGCCGTTGGCGAGCGCCATGCGCACCGCCATATGCCCCTTGGCGGTCGGTCCCAGCACCAGCGCGGCACCGTCGGACGCGAAGCCCGCGCCGAAACCGCGGCCATAGCCGACCTCACAGGGCGAGGACCACAGCACCTCGCCCGTGGCGCGCTCGAGCGCCGAGAGCTTGCCGGGGATCACATCGTCCATCCACATGTCGTCGGCGGGCGGCTCGTAGTGGTGCACGAGCACCGGCCCGTGCGCCCCGATGGCAAGGCCGTCGACGATGCCGGATAGCTCGCGGGAGAAGCGGCGTTTGGCGGTGCGGGTCATGGGCCCACGATAGTGCGCGCCACCCTCGGAAGAAAAGCGCCAGCCGCCCAAAGCGGCGGCTGGCGCGGGTTTTCGAACGGCTCAGGAGCCCGGACGGATCAGGCGTCCTTGCCCTTCAGGACGGCCTCGGCGATGCTGCCCGGGACGTCGCGGTACTCGAACAGCTCCATCGCATAGGAGCCGCGGCCCTGGGTCGCACCGCGCAGCGAGGAGGAGTAGGCGAACATCTCGGCGATCGGGACCAGCGCACGGATGATGCGCTGATTGCCCAGCGAGTCGACCGCGCTGATTTCGCCGCGGCGGCTGTTGAGGTCGCCGACCACGCCGCCGACGAACTCCTCCGGCACGCGCACCTCGACCTTCATGATCGGCTCGAGCAGCGTGATGTTGTTTTCGGCCGCCTGACGGAAGGCGAGGACGCCCGCCGCATGGAAGGCCTGCTCGCTCGAGTCGACTTCGTGGTACTTGCCGTCGTAGAGCGTCGCCCGGACGTTGACGAAGGGGAAGCCGGTGGCGCCCCCGCCGGCGAAGCCCGCACGCAGACCATCCTCGATCTTGGGGATGTACTCGCGGGGGACCGAGCCGCCCTTGATCTCGTCGACGAACTCGAGGTCGCCGTCCTTGGTGGCGACGGGCTCGAACTTGACGCTGATCACGGCGTACTGACCGCGACCACCCGATTGACGGATGAAGCGGGCCTCGGTGTCCATCGGCTTGCGCAAGCGCTGCTTGTAGGCAACCTTCGGCTTGCCGGTGACGACCTCGCACTTGTAGTCGTTCTGGATGCGGTTGGTGATGACTTCCAGGTGCAGTTCGCCCATGCCACTGATGATCAGCTGGCCGGTCTGCTCGTTCGTCTGGGCGCGGAAGGTCGGGTCCTCGCGCATCATCTTGCCGATCACTTCGCCCAGCTTGTCGCGGTCAGCGGACTTCTTGGGCTCCAGCGACATCGAGATCACGGTGTCGGGGAACTGAATCTTGTTGAGCGCGATCGGGTTGTTCTCGTCGCAGAGCGTGTCACCGGTGTAGGTGTTCTTGAGGCCGATCACGGCGCCGATGTCGCCGGCGCGGATCTCGTCGAGCGGCTCGCGCTTGTTGGCGAACATGCGCACGAGGCGGCCGATGCGCTCCATCTTGCCGGTGCGCGCGTTGAGCACGCCCGTGCCCTTCTGCAGAACGCCCGAGTAGACGCGCACGAAGGTCAAGTCGCCGGTCGGCTCGGCGATGGTCTTGAAGGCCATCAGGCACATCGGGTCGGAGTCCGCCCGGTTGCGCACGAGCTTGTTGTCCGTGCGAGGTTCGATGCCCTCGACCGGCGGCAGATCGACCGGACTGGGGAGGAAATCCACCACCGCGTCGAGCATGAAGCGCACTCCCTTGTGCTTGAGCGCGGCGCCGCAAACCACCGGCGTGCACTGCATCTTGATCGTGCCGCTGCGCAGCGCCTTGAGCAGCAGCGCTTCGGGCACGTCCTTGCCCTCGAGCGCAAGGCCCATCAGATCGTCGTCGAAGTCGGCAGCGACCTCGACCAGAGCAGCGCGCCACTTGTCGGCTTCAGCCTGCATCTCGGCCGGGATGTCGCTCTCGATGTAGGACTTGCCTTCGGCTTCCTCGGGGAACTCGTACATCTTCATGCGCACGAGATCGATCACGCCCTTGAAGTCCTTCTCGGCGCCGACCGGGATCTGCACCACCGCCGGACGAGCCTCGAGACGGCTCTGGATCTGCTCCACGCAGGCGTAGAAGTCCGCACCGACGCGGTCCATCTTGTTGACGAAGCAGATGCGCGGGACGCCGTAACGGTTGGCCTGACGCCAGACCGTCTCGGACTGCGCTTCCACGCCCGCGACGGCGTCGAACACCGCAACGGCGCCGTCGAGCACGCGCAGCGAGCGCTCCACCTCGGCCGTGAAGTCCACGTGACCGGGCGTGTCGATGATGTTGATGGAATGGTTGTTCCACTCGGCGGCGGTCGCGGCCGACTGGATCGTGATGCCGCGCTTGCGCTCTTCCTCGAGGAAGTCCATCGTCGCCTCACCGTCGTGCACCTCGCCGGTGGTGTGGATCTTGCCCGTCAGGAACAGGATGCGCTCGGTGACGGTGGTCTTGCCGGCGTCGATGTGCGCCGCAATGCCGATGTTGCGGTGCATCTCCAGAGTGCGCTTCAGGCCCTTGAAGGAACGGGGGGATTCGGTACGAGTGGTGGCTGAGGTGGTCATGAGGCGTTCCTTGCTGCTTTGTTGCAAGAAATTGAGGCCAAGCAAGTTACACCGAAACAGCCAAAGATCAAGCGCCCGCCCCCCGGAAAGCCTCAGGCAGGGGGGCGGTTGCGGCCCAGGCGCTCGTGGGCGGCCACGAATTCGCCGGCCGTGAAGGCCGCCATGAGGGACAGCTCGCCCGCCAGCACGGTCGCCGCCGCCAGTTCCGCCAGCGCCCTCGCGCTGCCCGGCCCCTGGCAGCCGAGCAGCTCGAGACACTCGCGCGCCGTGCCCTGCCCGCTGCCGCCCCCCACCGTCCCGACCAGCATCGTCGGCAGGTGCACCGAGGCGTACAGGTCCCCGCGGGCATCCAACGCGAAATCGAGCTGCCCCGTGGCGCACTCGACCACATAGGCTAGATCCTGCCCGCAAGCCAGAAACAGGCCAGCGAGGCCGTTGGCTGCCTGGACGAGCCAGTTGTGCGTGCCCAGCTCGCTGTAGCCGACCCGATAGGTGTCGAGGATCGCCACCATCCGCTCGGGCGTCGTGCGCGCGAGTTCCTGCAAGGCCCGCCGGGGCAGCGTGGCCTCAGCCACCACGCTGCGCCCGCGGCCTTCGATCAGCGCGCGCGCATTGGCACGCTTTTCGACGTCCTGACCGTGCACATGGCGCTCGAGCGCGCCGGTGCGCTCCGCGAGATCGGTGCTGATCGCATCGGCCGCGCGGGCAGCCATGTTGATCCCGATCGCATCCCCCGTGGTGAAGACCAGCTGCAGCACCAGACGCCGCCCGATCGTGCGTGGCTCGAGGCGCACCAGCGCGCCGTGCCGGGTCTGGCGGGCGACGAGCTTCTGCCAGCGCGCGAGGCTCCTCGCGGCCTTGGCACGCGCCGCCTCGGCCGCGCGGTTGTCGGCGTAGACCAACACCGGATTCTGGGTCAGCCCCTCGCGCAGCACCCGCGCCCGCGCTCCCCCGCCCGCGGCCAGCAGCTTCATGCCGCGCGAGTAGGAAGCCACCATCGCGCCTTCGGTGGTCGCCAGCGGCACGTACACCTGCCGCAGACCCTTCGAAGTGTCGCAGACCAGCGGACCGGCAAGCCCCAGGGGCACCTGCGCGAAGCCCACCAGATTCTCGATCTTGCCCCGGGCCTGTGCATGCGGAACAGGGGCGCCCGACAGATGCACCGGCAGGGCCGCGCCGGAGCGCTTCCACAGCGCCAGCCGCCGGGCCGCGGCCTGCGGCGTGTAGTCATCTTCGGAATCGCGCGGGACCGGAGGCAGAGGCTTGGGTTTCATCGCGCGTCGATCCTAACGTGCAGGCTGGCTCTCGCCGTGGACCGGCAAGCTCGGCTTGCGCCGAGCTTTCGAAGGGGCTCCCAGCAAAAATTCCGCCTGCATGAAGTTCCTTGCTTGGTTCCTGCTGTTGATTCTCCCCGGCTGGCGCCTGCCGCAGCCGGCTCAGGCAGAGACATCCACGGCTGCGCCCCGCGCTCGGGAAGAGCTCGAGTGGGTCACGCGAGCCGTTGCCGCGCCCAGGGTCGTGCACCGCAGCTTCGAGAGCCGCGCGGCACAAACCGCCGTCAGCTACCACATCTACGTGCCGGAAGCGTACGAGCGGGAACCCGCGCGACGCTTCCCCACGGTTTATTGGCTGCACGGCTCCGGCGGCGGGCTGGCGGGCATTGCGTCCGTCAGTCAGAGCTTCGACGCAGCCATCCGCTCGGGCGCCATTCCGCCCTGCCTCGTGGTGCTGGTCAACGGTCTGGAGATGGGCATGTACGTCGACTGGAAGGATGGCCGCGCGCCGATCGAGTCCGTGATCGTCAAGGAACTGCTGCCGCACATCGACGCCACCTGGCGGACGATCGCGACGCGGGAGGGACGCCTGCTCGATGGCTTCAGCATGGGCGGATACGGAGCCGCGCGCCTGGGTTTTCGATATCCCGAGCTCTTCAGGGCGGTCTCGATCATGGGCGCGGGCCCCCTGCAGGAAGAACTGATCGATACGCCGCGCGCGGGCAAGCGGCAGGCCGAAGAACTGCTCGAGCGCGTCTACGGCGGAGATCAGGGGTATTTCCGGGCCGTGAGCCCGCGCCAGTTGGCCCAAACCGGCGCGGAGACGATCGCGAAGAGCTCGCTGGTGCGGATCGTGGTTGGCGACGAGGACGAGACCTATGCCAACAACCGCGCCTTCCATGAGCATCTGCAGCGTCTGGGGATTCCGCACGAATGGATCGTGCTCGCAGGCATCGACCACAACCCCGATCGCGTGATCGAGGCGCTCGGCGATCGCCACTGGGCCTTCTACCGCTCCGCTTTGGGCAGTCCCGCGGCCGCGCAGGCTCCAGCGACGCGAGCCGACGGAGAGTTGGAACTGAACATCGGCGGTGTCCGGCGTCGCGCCATCGTCGTGAACGCCCCTCCTGCGGGCACGCTGCGACCGGTCGTCATCGCGCTGCATGGCGGCATGGGCAGTGCCGAACAGATGCGTCTCACCTCGGGTTTCGATGCGGTGGCGAGAGCCAGCGGATTCATGGTGGTCTATCCTGAGGGCACCTCCTTCGGGGGCGATCGGCATGCCTGGAACACCGGCCATATGCTGCGAAGGCAGGTCGGCGATGCGGACGACATCGCTTGCCTCGACGCATGGATCGATCGGCTGATCGCCGACCATGGGGCGGATCCGGCGCGGATCTGCATGACCGGTGCTTCGAACGGCGGCATGATGAGCTTCGTCTACGCCTGCGCGCGTCCTGAACGCCTGGCTGCCGTGGCACCCGTGGTCGCGAGCATGTTCAGCTTCGAAACGGTGCCGTCCGTGCCGCTGCCGATCCTGATCATCAACGGCGCCAGAGACGAGGAAGTTCCGCTGTCTGGGGGGATGAGCGGCCATCCGCTGGTGCGCTCCGCGCAGGCGAGCGCCTTCAAGCCGGTGCGCGAGGTGATCGACTTCTGGATCAGGGCCAATCGCTCGCGGCCCGAGGGATCCGTGGTGGTCCAGGGCAGCGTGACGACCACGACCTACGCTGCGCTCGAGGGCGGCGCCCCGACCGAGTTCGTGCTCGACAGCGAAGGTGGACACGGCTGGCCGGGCAGCCAGCCGCGGCGCAGTGGCAACACGCCGATCCTCTCGTTTCGCGGCGCGGAGCGAGTCTGGTCCTTCTTCGCCGACAAATCGCGCGCCCGACCGTCGCCCGCGCCGCAGGTGGTCGAGCTGTTCGCCTTCCCCGAGCTCGTCGATAACGCGCGCGGACGCAGGGTTCCGATCAAGGTCCATATGCCGCTGAGCGGCGGCAAGCTCCCGGTCCTCATCGTGTCGCATGGCGCCGGCGGGGACTGGGACACACACTTCGGGCAGGCACAGGATCTGGCCGCTCACGGATATGCGGTGCTGTGCGTCGAGCACATCGGCAGCCATCGCGAGCGGCTCCGTCGGGGTCTGCGCCCGCTCCAAAATATCCTCGACATGACACGCGATGCGGACGAGGTGCTCACGCGTCCCCGAGATCTCTCGTTCGCCATCGATGTCGCGGCCCGGTGGAATGTGAGCCATCCGAAGCTCCGCGGCCGCCTGGATCTCGAGCGGGTGGGAGCGATGGGCCACTCCTTTGGGGCGTGCACGACGATGATCGCGTGCGGCGCGCGGCCCGCCCTCGACTGGCTCAGGCCGCGCGTCGAACCCGGCCAGGGACTCGGGCCTGAACTGGCTGATCCGCGGATTCGATGCGGCGTGGCCCTCTCGCCGCAGGGCGTGGGCGAGCCGTTCTTCATCGCCGAGAGTTTTGCGAGCCTGCGCGTGCCCCTGCTCGGCATCACGGGTTCCAGAGACAATCAGCAGGCAGGGGTGGCCGCGGAAAACCGTCGTCAGGCTTTTGCGCTGTGGCCCGCGGGCGAACACCGCTTCGTCTGGCTGGCGAACGCGAGTCACAACGACTTCACGTCGGCATCCGAAGCCACCGGGCGCTCCCTGCCGAGCCCGACCCGCGAGGAGACGCAGCCCGTGACGCGCGCCGCGACCCGCGCCTTCTTCGATGCGCATCTGAAGTCGGATCCGGGCGCCGCCCGAAGGCTCACGGCGGAAGGCCTGCGACCGTACCTCAGCGGCAGGATCGATGCGGTCGAGGTTCTCGCGAAGTGAGCCGGTTCCAAGGCGGCGCGAATCCGAGGCGCTGGATCGCATGAGCTCCCGTCGCTGACTACAATCAGAAGCCGCGTGCGCGCCCGTAGCTCAGCTGGATAGAGCATCGGTCTTCGGAACCGAGGGTCGGGGGTTCGAATCCCTCCGGGCGTACCAAAGTATGCGGCTGATCTCGCTCCGCGGCTGGTCTCGCGCTGCGGCTGATCCTGCTCTGCGGCTGATCCTGCTCTGCGGCTGATCCTGCTCTGCGGCTGATCCTGCTCTGCGGCTGATCCTGCTTTGCGACTGATCCTGCTCTGCGAAGCGGAACTTGCCCCACGCACTCACCCTGACAGGGCAGCGCCGCCCCGGCCGCTGGAAGGCGACCCGAGCGGCGCTGCGCGTAAGACGCGATGGAACTCGCGGGAGCGGCTCAGTTGCGCGGCATCGACTTGAGGTCGAATCGGTCGGCGTTCATCACCTTGGTCCAGGCGGCGACGAAATCCTGCACGAACTTCTGAGGGGCGTCATCGCTGGCGTAGACCTCCGCGATCGCACGCAGCTGCGAGTTCGAGCCGAAGATCAGGTCGACAGAGGTGGCCGTCCACTTCAACTGACCGCTCTTGCGGTCGCGGCCCTCATAGGCGTCCGCGCCCTTGGCCTTGCTCCAGACGGTGCCCACATCAAGCAGGTTGACGAAGAAGTCCGTCGTGAGCGTCTCGGGGCGCGTGGTGAAGACGCCCGCCTTGGAATCGCCGATGTTGGCATTGAGGGTGCGCATTCCGCCGACGAGCACGGTCATCTCGGGTGCCGACAGGCCCAGTTGCTGGGCGCGATCGACCAGCAGTTCGGCTGGCTGGCGTGACTGGCCGGCCGCGAGGTAGTTGCGGAAGCCGTCAGCCTTGGGCTCGAGCACGGCAAAGGAGGCCACGTCGGTCAGCTCCTGCGTGGCGTCCGTGCGACCGGGAGCGAAGGGAACGGTGACACCGTACCCAGCGCGCTTGGCCGCTTCCTCGACGCCGGCGCAGCCCGCCAACACGATCAGATCGGCCATCGAGATCTGCTTGCCGCCGCTTTGCGCGCCGTTGAAGTCCTTGCGGATGTTTTCCAACACGCCGAGATTCCGGGACAGCTCCGCCGGCTCGTTGACGGCCCAGTCCTTCATCGGAGCCAGACGCAGACGCGCACCGTTGGCACCGCCGCGCATGTCCGAACCGCGGTAGCTCGCGGCCGAGGACCAAGCCGTCGAGACGAGTTGAGCCACGCTCAGACCGGAGTTGAGCAGCTTGCCCTTCAGCGCCGCGACATCCTGCTCATCGACGAGCGGGTGGTTGACGGCGGGAACGGGATCCTGCCACAACTGCTCAGCCGGGACTTCCTTGCCCAGCGCGCGGGCGCGCGGCCCCATGTCGCGGTGTGTCAGCTTGTACCAGGCGCGCGCGAAGGCATCGTTGAACTCCTGCGGGTTCTTGTGGAAGCGCTCCGAGATCTTGCGATAGGCGGGATCGGTGATCAGCGCAAGGTCCGTGGTGAACATCACGGGCTGGTGGAACTTGTTGGGATCAAACGCATCCGGCACGGTCTTGCCGGCATCGCCCTTGGGCTTCCACTGCTGGGCGCCCGCGGGGCTCTTGGTGAGTTCCCATTCGAAGCGGAACAGGTTCTTGAAGTAGTCCTGCGACCACTCATCGGGAGTCGAGGTCCAAGCTCCTTCCAGACCGCTGGTGATCGCATCGGCGCCGCTGCCCTTGCCATGATTGCTCTTCCAGCCGAGACCCTGCTCTTCGATCGGGGCGCCTTCGGGCTCTGGGCCGACGTGCTGTGTCGGGTTCGCGGCGCCGTGCGCCTTGCCGAGCGTGTGGCCGCCTGCGATCAGGGCGACGGTTTCCTCGTCGTTCATCGCCATGCGACCGAAGGTAGTTCGGATGGCCTGCGCAGCCGCCATCGGATCGGGCTTGCCGCCGGGGCCTTCGGGGTTGACGTAGATCAACCCCATCTGCGAGGCGGCGAGCGGATGATCGAGCTCGCTGCCCGTGCCTTGGCGCTCGTCGGCCAGCCACTTGCCTTCAGAGCCCCAGAACACATCGGCCTGCGGCTCCCAGACATCCGCGCGCCCGCCGGCGAAGCCGAAGGTCTTGAAGCCCGCCTGCTCCAGCGCGACGTTGCCCGCGAGGATCATCAGATCCGCCCAGGAGATCCGGGCACCGTACTTCTGCTTGATCGGCCACAGCAGACGACGCGCCTTGTCGAGGTTGGCGTTGTCCGGCCAGCTGTTGAGCGGAGCAAAACGGATCGTGCCGTCAGCGGAACCGCCCCGACCATCCGCCACGCGGTAGGTGCCCGCGCTGTGCCAGGCAAGCCGGATGAACAGGCCGCCGTAGGTGCCGTAGTCAGCCGGCCACCAGTCCTGCGAAGTGGTCAGTGTCTTGGCGAGGTCGGCCTTGAGCACCGAGAGGTCGAGCTTGGCAAACTCGGCCGCGTAGTCGAAGTTGGGCCCCATCGGGTTCCCCGCAGGCGGATTCTGGTGCAGGATCGACAAATCCAGCTGGTTGGGCCACCAATCGCGGTTGCTCATCGCGCTCGTGGCACTGTCCTTGTAGCTCGCCTCGACCGTGGAGGTCTCGCTCATCACCGGGCACTTGCCCTCGGCCGGAGTGCCGGGAGTCTCGCCCTGTCGGGTCGAAGCACAACTGCTGGCGCCGGCGATGAGGGCGAGCGTCCAAAAGAAGGAACGGGACGGGAACGCTCCGCGCGATGCGGAGCACGCAAGGATTGAGGATTCAATCATGTGTTGGATGGGAAAAGAAGCATCGAGGCGCCGGTCAGCGCTTTCCAGTTGAGTTGCGTCGGGGGCGCGGGTTCGGACGACAAGCCGAGCATGTGCCCCAGTACACGATTTCCACGGCATCGATCCGATAGCCACAGTTCGTAGCAGCGGAGAGACAAGGTGCGGTGCCGGCGGCACACTCGACGTCCGTGATGCGCCCGCACAGACGGCAGACCGCATGGTGATGACTGTCGTCCGCGCGCGGGTCGAAACGGGCGGGGTGCCCAGGCAGCAGGACGCGTCGCGCGAGGCCGTGCTCACAGAAAAGGTGCAGCGTGTCGTAGACCGCCTGGGTCGAGACCGTGCCCAGCTCGCCGCGCACATGCAGCTCGATCGCCTCGACCGAGCCGTGCGGACAGGCATGGATGGCGCGCAGCACAGCCAGACGCTGGGCAGTCACTTGCACTCCCCTTGCTCGCAGGTTGTCGGCGGAAGGAAACAGCACAGCTGGAATCTACCAAGATCTAGATTCGATCCACGACTGGAATCTATCTGTGAGAAATACCCCCGCCCCCCCCGCTAGGATGTCGCGCGCATGCACCCCTGTCCCTGCTGCACAGAAGCCACGCTGACCCGCCTCGGCGCTTTCGAGATCTGCCCACGTTGCGGCTGGGAAGACGATGGACAGTCCGACGCCGACGCAAGAAGCGTCCGCGGGGGCCCGAACGGAGCTCTGTCCCTTGAGCAGGCTCGCGCCCATTTCGCCCGGGATGGTTCCGCCGCCGGCCGGTCGTTGTGGCGCCTGACTCTGGTGGGCGTCGCGGATGAAGAGGAGTCGGAGTCTGCGGACACGGCCTGCGGGCTGGCCTTTGTCAAAGCCAGCAGCGCAGAAGCGGCTTGGGAGGCCGTGGAGATCGAGCTGCGCGCGGCTGGATGGCGAATCGAGGAGCGCGTTCGCGCGCAGAAACCGGGCCGCGGGGATTTGGACGAGGAGGAGCGGGAGTTTTTTGATGAAGCGGTGAGGGAGGGGGTTGTGGTGGTGCTCGACGCCCCCAGAGGATGAACTGCTCCAGACCGCTGGACGTTTTTTAGAGAGCAATTCTGCCGCGCAGGGTCAGCACCTCTTTGACCGTCAATCGCCGCGGCAGGATGCCGAGTGCAGAAGCGGATGACTCCTTCAG
>Ga0208361_1000102_pt1 | contig 32384 bp, 30 predicted proteins | sample LakMenEpi05Aug10_FD_150670 | JGI IMG/M metagenome (GOLD analysis project Ga0208361, IMG submission 150670) | Freshwater microbial communities from Lake Mendota, WI - 05AUG2010 deep hole epilimnion (SPAdes) | ecosystem: Environmental > Aquatic > Freshwater > Lake > Epilimnion/Euphotic zone ... | reverse complement strand
CCCTCATAGCCTTGAATGCAGATGCCCTGGCGGAAAGCCTTTTCTTTTAATGTGGGCAGCTGGGTAGAAGGTGACATATTTTTGTGAGGTTGGAGGTTTGGATAATAAAAAACCCGGCGGTTGGCCGGGCTTCGTTATACTGTTTTGATTTTTTACAATTACGTCCCGGCTTCAGCTCTTAGTGAAGAAAAAAGAGAAGAAATAAAATTTGCCGGTGAAAGTCATATTCAAATATACAACTAAATCTGCAAATACTAAAAAAATTACACTAACGTTAGTTAGTTTCAACGAAGTCCCTGAAAGAAAAAAGCCCCTCCGTGGAAACGGAGCGGCTTCTAACGATTGCTTGCCATATGAAAAAAAGTTAAAAGCTGTTAGTGACCGGCAAGCATAGCCACATGGTCAAGCTAAGGCTTTGATTAGTGAGCTTTTACAGTAGAATCAACTTTAGCTACAGTAGAATCAACAGCAGCTACAGTAGAATCAACAGCAGCTACAGTAGAATCAACTTTAGCAGCAGTAGAGTCAACAGTTGCAGCGGCATTTTCACCAGAACCACAGGCAGCAAAAGCGCCCAGAACGAAAACGAATAACAGCTTTTTCATTGTTTTTTGTTTTTTTGAATGAATGAATTTTTAATTAATACGCGAAGGTAATAAAAGGTAACCTTTTTTTTAACGCTTTTTTGAAAAAATTTTTTTTCGTCGTTTTGGGGTTACTTTTACCCCCTTCAGGTATTAAAATAACAGATGTGAGAGGCGATACCAACGAACAGACCCTGCTGAAAGGTCTGGCATCCAATGACTCCCGGGCGATAGAAGCCCTCTATAAGGACCATTTTGGGATGGTACAGACTTACATTCTGCAGAACAATGGCTCTTATGACGATGCAAGGGACATTTTTCAGGAAGCGATGATTGCGCTGTATGAAAAGGCACAAAGCGACAATTTTGTCTTAACCTGTCAAATCAAAACCTATGTTTATTCCATATGCCGGCGTTTATGGCTTAAGCGGCTCCAACAACAGGGAAGATATTCCCAACCCGTGGAAAACCTGGAAGAGACTGTTGGCGTTGAGGAAGAAATAGAAGACCATGAGAAGCGCAATGCAGCTTTCGCTATCATGGACAGGGCCCTGGGAAGTCTGGGAGAACCCTGCAAAAGCCTGCTGGAGGGCTATTATATCCAGCAAAAAGATATGCAGCAGTTGGCAGCAATGTTTGGATATACCAATGCCGACAATGCAAAAAACCAGAAGTACAAGTGTTTGATGCGATTGAAAAAATTATTCTTTTCGCAATATAATATCGGCGAGTAATGCAAATGGATGACATTCTTTTACAAGAGGCTATCGAGCGATATCTGAACCACGAGATGTCGGAGCAGGAACGTGCTTATTTCGAAAGTCTGCGCACCAGTACACCGGAAATCGATCAGCTGGTAGTTGAGCATGCCATGTTCCAGCATGAAATGGATTTCTATGCCAGCCGTCGCCGCATGAAGTCACAACTACACGATACTTATAACCAGCTGCTGCAACAGGGAGTCATTCACGATGGTGCCGAACAATCTGCCAGTGGCCGAATCGTTCAATTATTTCATCGCTACAAACGGGTAACCGGCATCGCTGCCGCTGTGGGAGGAGCAATCGCTCTGGTGATCAGTGGATTAGTCGTATATCTTTCTCCGGTGAATAACAACCAGCTGGTACAACTGAGCAAAGACATTGAGGTTATCAAACGCAACCAGCAATACCAGGGTAACCTGTTGAATGAAGTAAAAAGCAAGATACCTGAAAATGCCCGCCTGATCAGTGGCGGTACAGGGTTCCTCATCGATACCCGTGGCTACCTGCTTACCAATGCACACGTTCTGAAAGGAACAGGAGCTGTGGTTATCAATGAAAAAGGGGAAGAATTTAATGCAGCCATCTTGCACATCGACCAGCAGCGTGACCTGGCCATCTTAAAAATCGACGATTCCGAATATGAGCCACTTCGGTCATTGCCTTACGGTATACGTAAAGGAAAGTCTGATTTGGGCGAAGAAATATTTACACTCGGCTACCCCCGCAATGACATTGTGTATGGCGAAGGCTATCTCAGTTCCCGCAGTGGTTTCAACAGTGACACCCTAACTTATCAATTGCAGATCAGTGCGAACCCGGGTAACTCAGGCGGACCAGTTTTCAATCGCCAGGGTGAAATCATAGGTGTATTAAGCACCCGTCAGGCACAAGCAGAGGGAGTTGCATTTGCAGTAAAATCCGGATTTATTTATTCCATGCTGGCAGATGTGAAAAAAGCCGGCACATCAGAAGTGGATCATATCAAGATCAATAATCGTTCTACGCTTCGCGGACTGGATAGAAAAGACCAGATCACCCGCATTGAGAACTGTGTTTTCTTTGTGAAAGCATACCAGAAATAAGCTTACACTTCCCCAACCTGTTAACTGGTGGTTATTCCGCCCAGAGATGGGATGGATACTCCTTTTCTTCCACCAGTTTGCGGATGTTTTTCTCCACTTCCGGCGCGTCTTCCTGATAGGTAACCCCAAACCAGCGGGCTTCCGTTGGAATGACCTGAACAACCCCTTTTTGCTGCTCAATAAATGAGCGGGTGGCGGTGGGCAAGTAAAATTCAGACTTGAGTTCATGGCCCTGCTGCCGCAGGAATTCCTGAAACCCTTCTGCACAAAAATCAACGAAGCCAGGCGCATAGCAGAAGAAGTTCATACTAACAGCTGTATTCTCCGGCAATGGATGTTCTCCTTCTCCATCCTGATAAACAATAACGCCTGCGCCATTTCGGGCAATGCTGGTTCTTTCCTGAATATCTGTCAACTGTCCTTTTTCATTCACCGTGCAAACGCCCCTGCTGACCGTACCATTCTCACTGAGGGTATTATTTAGTCCGTATCCGATGATGCAATAAGTTTGTTCATTGCATTGAGTTGTCAGAAAAGCATGTGCTTTTACAAAAGCATCCCTGCCATAAAAATCATCTGCATTGATGATGGCGAAAGGTTCATTCAGGTGTCCTTTGCAGCAAAGTAACGCGTGGGCGGTTCCCCAGGGTTTGGTTCTTCCTTCAGGTAGGGCCCTGTCACCCATAAAAGCATGCAGATCTTGATAGACATAGTCAGTGACAATTCTACCCTTGAGTTTTGGTTCCATCATTTCCTTAAACACCTCAGCAAAATCTTCACGGATGATGAAGACCGCTTTCCCAAACCCAGCGCGAATCGCATCATAAATAGAATATTCAAGGATGGTCTCTCCGGAGGGACCAAAAGACTGGGTTTGTTTTCTGCTGCCATAACGGCTGGCCATGCCGGCCGCGAGGATGACCAATGTGGGTTGCATGTGTTATTTTTATGCCATCGGAATAAGGGCACGAAACTACAAATTATAGCAAGACCTGCCAACAGCCGTTCAAGCACCCATGGTTAACTTTTTTCCAGACATTCAACCCCTGCCTCATCTGTTCCCATCTAGCCCCCGTGTATCGGTATTAAAACTGCATGAAATACATCCCATCGTCAGCGGTAACAAATGGTATAAACTGGCGCCCTATCTGGATGCGGCGCTGGCAGCCGGCTGCAAAAGGGTCATCACCCGTGGGGGCGCTTATTCCAATCACCTCATAGCCACTGCCTGGGCTGCACGGGAGGCCGGGCTTCAAAGCAGGGGCTTGGTTCGCGGGCAAGAACCTCCGCAACCATCGCCTACCCTGCAGGATGCCCGATCTTTTGGTATGGATCTCGTTTTCCTCGACCGCAGCGCATTCGCAACAACAGAGAAACTATATGGTCTTCAGGAAGGTACGCATGACTATTATATTCCCGCCGGGGGAAGTGGTATGCCGGGAGTGCGGGGTGCAGCCTCCATACTGGAAAGATCCGATACAGGTACCTTCACCCATATATTGGTTGCCAGCGGCACTGGTACCATGCTGGCAGGCATACAACTGGCAGCAGCAGCTCACCAACAGGTGGTGGGTATTTCCGTTTTAAAGAACCAGCCGGAGCCATTGCCAACGGTAGCAGCGCATCTTCGCCAACTTGGCTGTAATCGTTTACCGGAGATTGTTCATTTTCCTTACGGCGGCTATGCCCGCAGGCATCCTGAAGTGATGGAAATGCTGCACCTCGCCTGGGAAAAAGAAAACTTACCCCTCGATTTTGTTTATACCGGAAAATTATTTGCTGCAACCCGACAATTAATTGCTGCAGGGTATTTTCCTGAAAACGCCCACCTGCTGCTAATACACAGTGGCGGACTGCAAGGCAACCGATCTTTACCACCCGGCCATTTACCTTTCTGATAACAGATGGTATATTATATTTGCTCTATGCGGATGAATCGAATAGGGTTGGTATTCTCTCTTGCAGTAGGCAGTTGTCTTTGTCTAAAGTTACAGGCAAGCTACCCCCTTCCCCACCCCACCGCAGCTGTTGCCATCGGAACAATTGCTCGTGAAGATTTTTGGCAAACCAGAAAAAAAACAAGTAACTATTCTATTTATAAAAACAATCAATTTCTATTCACGCTGCCCGAAAATAAATTCAGGTCATTTCGCGACTCCATAGCCTTGCGCACGCAAGACACTTTATTCACCCGAAAAGATGGCAGGGTTGATATTCATCCGTTCAGGAAAAGAACAGCTGCCGTAAACACAGAAAAAAAGAAAACACTCTCACTGGTATATACTGACAAAAAGGGTTATGTAAATCTGCGGCTGCCCAATCCGCGCTTCTACAAATATGTTGTCCGGTTTTTTGAATCCACCGGAAAATTAGCATTTGAAATTCAGGCACCCAAGGAGGATTGGCTGGTGCTGGAAAAATCAAACTTTGTGCATGCCGGCACATTTGAATATGAGGTATGGCAGGATGGAAATCTGCAAGAAAAAGGGCGCATCTTTCTTTCGCGCTGAAATGAATTGATCAGCTACAAACGCTGTTAATCTTCACTTCATCCACCAACTGACATGCAAAAATTCTTTCGAAGTTATTGCAGAGCCGCTCCTTCACTTCCGACATGGATACAGGGCTGCTTAATTCTTTTTGCAACGAAGTGACCTGTTTATTTTGAATACCGCAGGGAACAATACCATTAAAATAATCCAACTCGGTTTGAATATTAAAAGCGAATCCGTGCATGGTGATCCAGCGGCTGCACTTGATGCCCATGGCGCATATTTTTCTTTCCTTACCAGTTATACCTGCATCGAGCCAAACGCCCGTTTCTCCTTTGTTCCTGCCTCCGGAAATACCATAATCAGCAAGGGTTAATATGATTACTTCCTCCAGGCTGCGTAAATACCAGCCTAAATCGGGTTTCATTTTCTCCAAATCAAGAATGGGATATCCAACTATTTGTCCGGGTCCGTGAAAAGTTATATCACCGCCCCGATTGATGTGAAAGAATTCAATATTTCTTTTTTTACGTTCCTCCTCCGACCAAATGAGGTGTTCCGGTTTGCCGCTCTTTCCCAAGGTATATACCGGAGGGTGTTCGACCAATAGGAGGTGATGACGGGTAGAGGCAGCCTGTCCCTCTGTTTTCAGTCGGGTATTTTGTTGCAAGAGGGTTTCCTGATAATCCCATACCTGGCGGTAAGACTGGAATCCAAGGTCTTCAAAATATACGGGCTGCAGCATGAGACAAAAATACACGTAAATCAATCAATCCCGGTGCAGCTTTTCAAATCCGGAGAAGCCATATGAAAGAGCTATTTTTGCACCATGTCTGAAGAACTCGAAATACAGGCCGATGATCCCTCTGAACTACTGTATGAACGCAGGACCTTTACTGTAGACAAAGGGCAGGATCCGGTGCGGATTGATAAATGGGTACAAATGCACCTCGAAGGGGCTACCCGTAATAAAATTCAAAAGGGAATTGAAGCCGGTTTCCTTACCGTAAACGGTAAGGTGGTAAAGAGCAATTACCGGATTAAACCGGGTGATGAAATCATTTTGATGAGCTGGCAGAACCCGGAACAGACCATTCTAAAAAAGGAAAATATTCCACTGAACATTGTATATGAAGATGCAGCTGTATTGGTAGTCAACAAACCTTCCAATATGGTGGTCCATCCGGGTGTAGGTAATTACAGTGGCACCCTGCTGAATGGCATAGCCTACTACATTGATCAGCAGCAGCCGGGTATTGATGAAGAAGCACTGCCCCGGTATGGTTTGGTGCATCGTATTGATAAAAATACCACGGGTTTATTGGTGATAGCTAAAACAGCGGAAGCGGCAGCCCACCTGGCCCGCCAGTTCTTCAACCATACAGTGCAACGCAACTACACAGCCCTTGTATGGGGTGATGTGGAAAGCGATGCAGGTACTATAACCGGACATATAGCCCGGCATCGTCAGCATCGAAAAATGTTTGATGTTTATCCGGATGGAGAAACCGGTAAACATGCCATCACCCATTACAAGGTGTTGGAAAGATTTCATTATGTTACGCTGGTGGAATGTGTGCTTGAGACTGGTCGCACACACCAGATCCGGGTGCACATGAAGCATATTGGACATACGCTTTTCAATGACCACGAATATGGGGGTGACGGCATTTTAAAAGGAACGATTTACCAGAAATACAAACAATTCGTGCATAATTGCTTTGAGATTTGTTCACGCTGTGCCTTGCATGCAAAAACCCTTGGATTTATTCATCCTGTAACTGGTCAATTCATGCTGTTTGAGGCTCCTTTACCCGGAGATATGCAGCAGGTGATTGAAAAATGGCGGCAATATGTTAAAAATGTGATCACGGGAAAGAACCAGTAAAGGTTCCGATGCCCTATATTGTTTGAGAAAAGGTAAATCAGGTAAGTGCGGGCGTTTTGGTACTGTATTTGTGTCATCCTGCTGATTGCCTATTTTTACCACTGAATACTATCCATCTGAAGCGATTTTTGAAGATATTACGCGTCACCCTGCTGGCATTCCTTGCCTGCCTAATTTTTCTGCTACTGGCATTACAGACTGATTATGTTCAGAACAGGCTGATCGGATGGGTGACCCAGCGCCTTTCCAAAGAACTGAAAACGGAAGTTAGCATCCGGCATATCCGCTTTTCATTCTTTAATCAGGTAAACCTGGAGGGGGCACTGGTGCGTGATCAGCAAAAAGACACCTTGCTCTATGCAGGTCAACTTAAGTTAAGGATAACAGACTGGTTCTTTTTAAAAGATCAAATCGAGTTAACTTATCTTGGATTGGAAGAAACCAAGATTCGTTTAAAGCGAAAAGACAGCACCTGGAACTACGCCTTTTTAGCCGACTATTTTGCGAGCAGTGATACTACGACCAAAAAGAAAAAGCCGATTAATCTGCAGGTGCGTAAAATTGATATTAAACAGCTCGATTTTGTGCAGGATGACCGATGGGTAGGTGAACGAATGATATTCAGGTCACGCGCCATACTATTTGATGCAGAAGACCTGCAATTGAAAAAAAACTATTTTGCCATCCGCTCTTTAGAACTTGACCGGCCTTTCTTCCAACTACAAAACCTTACCGGTCTTCGTCCTCCCTTACCTCCCTCCCCTCCGAAGGTAAAAGATACGGGCATGTATTTCAATCCCGGTCACCTGCACTTACTGGTGCGACAACTAAAGATTCACCAGGGCAGTATTTTTATTGATGATGACTTTGACCAACCGGTGAAAGGCTTTGATGGGGCTCATGTGGACATGACCAATTTAACTGCAGCCATCCATCAACTTGAATTCAAGGAAGACACCCTGCGAGCTGATATTAAGTTGGGTGTAAAAGACCGTAGTGGCCTGGAAATAAAAAAGTTGTCGACCAAATTCCGCTTCACACCACAGATAATGGAATTGGCTGATATGGATTTGATAACCGGAAAGAGTCATCTCAAGAATTATTATGCCATGAAGTTTTCAGATTTCAATGAAGACTTCGGAGATTATATCAGCCGGGTTACTATGGATGCCCGATTCAATCAGTCGAGCATACACACCGATGATCTGGCCTATTTTGCACCTCAGCTAAAAGACTTACATACCTCCCTAACAGTGAGTGGAAATTTTCTAGGTACCGTGGAAGATTATCGGGTGAGCCAACTCAAAGCGGAAGCAGGTAAAAAAACATTGCTCACAGGCAACCTGGAGATGAAAGGTCTGCCGGATTGGGATCAAACCCGCTTCCGTATATCCAATGGTTTATTACGAACCAGTGCCTATGATTTGGGGCTGCTCTTTCCTGATCTGAAAAATGTAACTGAACCCAATCTGTCTGCGCTGGGAGAAATCATCTATCGTGGAAATTTTTCAGGCGATAAAGGAAAATACATAACTGCCGGATCGATTTCGACGCGACTGGGCGGATTGGTGGCCGATCTGCAGTTAACCTTACCTACCAAAGGTGAACCGGTGTATAAGGGTAAGCTGGAAACTGTTCGCTTCCATCTTGGGCGCTTCTTAGGAGATAGTAATCTGGGAGCAGTCAATTTCAAAGGAAAGATTGATGGTAGCAGTTTTGATTTCAATAAACTAAAGACTTCCCTCGAAGGTGAGATTGCTTCACTGGAGTACAATGATTACAACTATACCAATCTGCAACTCAATGGTACGTTACAAAAGCGTTATTTCAATAGTGAGCTGAAGATCAATGATCCGAACATAGATCTAACAAGTTCGATGGAGATTGATTTCACCGGGGCGCTACCCCGCATCAATGCCGTGGGCGATCTGGTTCATTCTGATCTGAGGGCACTGCATTTTACCAACCGACCCTTACAGGTTACCGGACTCCTCGACTTGAATTTCACTGGCTCCAATATCGACAACTTCACCGGATCAGCTAAATTTCTAAACGCTGTATTGAAAGATGATCAGGTACAGCTCTCATTTGACTCGCTGAACCTCCAAGCGAGTAATGCAGACTCGATAAAACTCATTCACCTGAGCAGCAACGAATTTGATGGCACGATTCTGGGCAAGTTTAGCATCCTAGATTTGCCTGCCAGTATTGTGAGCTTTCTAGCCAACTATTATCCTGCATACATTCGACCGCCCAAAACGGTGCCGAATAATCAGCAATTCAGTTTTGTTATCAATACGCGCAATAATTTCGAGCCTTACATCAAGTTATTATTGCCGGGCAGTGGTGGCTTTAACGATGTAGTGATCTCTGGTTCAGTAGATACCCGCATGAAAAAAATCAGGATGGATGCCCGCGTACCGTATGGTTCAATCAATGGGATCAGCTTCTCAGGTTTTGATCTGTTAGGGAATGGCAATAAAGATACCCTTACAGCACTAGCCTCGATCAACAGTATTCAGCTGAATGATAGCATTCATCTACCCAATACTCGATTAAAAGTTACCTCCCACAATGACCATAGTGTTGTTTCCATTCGAACCAGCGCTGACATCACCCTGAACGATGCAGATGTGCAGGCTGATGTGTACACTTTGACAGATGGCGTTCGTGTTCAGTTTCGTCCCAGTTCATTTGTATTGAATGAAAAGAAATGGAACATCGAAAAAGATGGTACTTTTTCCATCCAAAACAAGGAAGTAACTGCCAAACAAATTCGCTTCACGCAGGGTTTTCAGGAGATCAGCATACAAACTGATGAAAAGGACGGTCATACCAATAACCTCGCCGTACAATTAAACAACGTAGTACTGGGAGACCTTAGTTCGCTATTTTTTCAAGATCCGCGTATCGAGGGCATTACGAGTGGTCAGATTTACCTGAATGATTTCTTCAATCGATTCAATGCTACTGCACAATTAACTGCAGAACAATTTCGACTGAATGATGACTCGGTCGGACAAGTAAATATCAATGCTGCCTATGATCAGAAGAGCGGACAGCTACCTTTCTCTGTTAGTTCGCCAAATCCCGATTATCGTTTTTCTGCTACTGGAAGTTATAACTTAAAAGATACGACCGGAAATGCCCTCTACACCGACCTGGATGTTTCAGATGCAAAAATTGATTTCCTTCGTTACTTTTTATCTGATTTGTTTTCCGACATGCGCGGTAAAGCGCAAGGCAAGTTAACCATCAAGGGTGATGCAACTTCACCTGACCTGCTAGGAGAAATCAGGCTTTTAAATGCCGGACTCAAAGTAAACTTCACCCAGGTATATTATACCATTGATACAGCTACCATCACATTTACGGAGGAAGGAATTGACTTTCATCGTTTCACGATCTACGATAAATTCAAACAGCCGGGTGTAGTGTCGGGTAAGCTACTCGAAAAAGGATTCAGCAACCTTGTCTTTGACTTGGAAGTGGCCACCAATAAAATGCTGCTATTAGATACCAAAGCGACAGATAACAGTATCTTTTATGGTAAAGCAATTGGTAAGGCCACCCTAAAATTGAAAGGGCCTGAAAGTAAGTGTCTATTATCGCTGGTGGCCGAATCTAATGATAGTTCGCATATTTATATTCCTAACTCAGTCAGTCGCGAAAGTGGAACAGCTGATTTTATTGTATTTAGGGAATATGGTACTGAATTGGTACCTGAAAAGCCCCGGAGCAATTTCAATTTGACTATGGACCTTGATATCACCGCGACGAATCAGGTAAACATAGATGTGATTCTTGATGATGTAACCGGTGACGTCATCAAGGCAGTTGGCAATGGTAAGCTGAAAATCCGAACAGGCTACAATGAGCCACTCACCATTCGGGGCCGATATAATATTGATAGAGGAAATTATGATTTCAACTTCCAGTCGATAGTAAAAAAACCATTTGTGCTGATGCCCAATGCGGGCAATTTCATTGAATGGACGGGCGACCCCTATAAAGCCGACCTGCAGATTGATGCGCAATACCTGGCAGAAAGAGTAAGTCTCAATGATTTGGTTAGTTCGCTGAATATGAGTGGAACGGTAAAGGGATATCGGGGAGATGTATATGTAATTGCCATGCTGAGAAACCAATTGAATGCGCCGGATATTCGATTCAAAATTGATTTTCCACAGGGTAGTCCGGTTAAGACCGATAATGAATTCAACGCATTCCTGAAGCGACTGGAAAACGATCAGAATGAAATTTTAAAACAGGTGGCCTTTTTGATTGCATTGAATAGTTTTGCTCCGGCTGATGTAAATACGAGTGGTGCTAACCCTTACTCTATCACTTCACTTGTTGGTAATACCATCAGCCAGGCGGTTACAAGAGAAGTGAATAAAATTTTATCGAATTTTCTTTACTCCGTATTTAAAGATAAGAGTCTTCGCCTCGATATGGGTAGTAGTCTATACAGCAGCAGCAGCCTGGCGAGTCCGGGAGGTGGTGCGGTAGCGGATAACAACCGACTAGACAGAACACGGGTAGACCTTCGTCTGGCCTATGCATTTAATAATGATAATATTATCGTTACGGTCGGTAGCGACATCGATATCAACCTGGGTTCTTCGGCATCTGTTCAAAGCAGTAATACGCAATGGCTACCAAATTTGAATATAGAATTCGTGCTTTCGAAAGACAGAAAGCTGCGGCTGATCATATTCAATAAATATACCTTAGACGTTAGCTTTGGTCGAAGAAACCGACAGGGCATCAGTATATCGTACCGTAGAGATTTTGACAAACTGATAGCTGACAAACCACGAGAGATTCAACTTCCACCTCCTGCCGAATCAGATAAATAAATAGATCAGTTTTTTTTCTGACCAAGGAACCAGCGCACAGCCAGTTCATATCCCTGCAATCCCAAGCCGGTAATCGTGCCGACGGCTTTAGCAGATACATAGCTTAACTTTCGGAATTCTTCACGAGCCTGCACATTACTGATGTGTACTTCAATAACAGGAACTGTAATGGCAGCAACGGTATCTCCGATGGCAACAGATGTGTGGGTATAAGCTGCGGGATTAAGAACAATTCCTTGTGCAGATTGAGCTGCTTCTTGCAAAGCATTCACCAGTTCACCCTCAACATTAGATTGAAAATAGGTGAATGAAACATCCGGAAAGAATTTACATAAGTTCTGGTAGTAATCATCAAAGCTCTGCTGGCCATATATACCGGGTTCCCGCTGACCCAATAAATTGAGATTAGGCCCGTTGATGATGGCGATTTTCATACACAGGTTTTTACGAAGATAATGAAAATGCGTGGCTGCCGATGAGACCTTGTCTATGTGCAGAAAAGACTGGGTGGTGATGAACGATTGAATTATTTCCGCATCATACCGATGAAATCATCGAAGAGGTAACGGCTATCATGTGGTCCCGGTGTACTTTCCGGGTGATATTGCACACTGAAGGCAGGCTTATTTTTCATACGAATACCTTCGATGGAATCATCATTCAGGTTGACATGGGTCACTTCTACTTGGGGATGCTGCCGAACTGCAACAGGATCAACGCCGAAGCCATGGTTCTGGGTAGTAATCTCACAACGCCCGGTGATAATGTTTTTCACCGGGTGATTCAGACCACGATGACCATGGTGCATTTTGAAAGTAGGGATGTCATTGGCGAGTGCCAGTAATTGGTGACCGAGACAGATACCGAATACGGGAAGGTTTTGTGCCAATATTTGTTGGATGGTAGTTTTTGCGTAAGGCATGGCAGCAGGATCGCCCGGACCATTGGATAAAAAATATCCATTGGGTGAGAAGGCTTGCAGCTCTTCAAAGGGGGTTTTAGCTGGGAACACACGAAGATGAGCACCGCGACTGGTAAGGCATTCCAGGATATGCTTTTTAACCCCAAAATCAAGCACGGCAACTTTCATTGGTGCATTCGGATCTCCCAGTTCATACGCTTCCGTTGTACTTACGGTACTGGCCAATTCGAGTCCGTCCATGTCAGGCACTTGTGCCAGGGCTGCTTGTAATGATTCGGGATCTGTGAGTTCGGTAGATATAATGCAATTCATGGCCCCCTTGGTTCGCACATGCGCCACCAGCGCACGTGTATCTACTCCCTCGATGGCAACAATCTGATTGGCCAGCAGGTAGTCATGTAGGTTACCCGTAGCCTGAATACGGCTGAATTGCTCTTCCAGGTTTCTACCTATCAATCCGCGAATTTTAACGGAGCTGCTCTCAACGTCTGTTGGTTTCACCCCATAATTCCCGATATGAACATTGTTCATGATCAATACTTGTCCGGTATAGCTGGGATCTGTAAATACTTCCTGGTAGCCCGTCATGCCTGTATTGAAACAGATTTCTCCGGTAGCCGTTCCTGTTTTTCCAAATGAACGACCCTTAAAGAGGTGTCCGTCTGCTAATAAAAGATAGGCTGGTTGAAAACTGGCTGACATGGTGTAGAATTTCGATTACAAAAAAACAGTAAAGGAATCAGATTACGGGAGAAACTTTCTCACATTCCCCCCAAAAAAAAGGCAAAACCCGTGTGGATTTTGCCTAGTAAGATTATCAAGGGATGAATTATTCTGCCGGTGTTTCAGTAGCTGCTGCAGTTTCTTCTGCTGCTGCCTGGTTTTCATTGGTCTCGGCGGCTTTTTTAGGAGCACGGCCACGGCGGGTTTTCTTAGCTGGTTCAGCAGCTTTTTCAACACCCTTACCATAAATCTCATTGAAATCAACGAGTTCAATCATTGCTTTTTCAGCATTATCACCGGGACGAATGCCCAATTTAAGAATACGCGTATAACCTCCGGGGCGGGCAATCACTTTTGGACCAATCACTGTGAACAGTTCTTTCACAGCAGCTTTATCCTGCAGGTGGCTGAAAACCACACGGTGCTGGTTCATGATGGTTTCTTTGCTATCGCTCTTCTTGGTTTTGGTAATCAGCGGCTCGATGTAAGTACGCAGCGCTTTTGCTTTAGCCAGGGTAGTTACAATGCGCTTGTGGGTAATGAGCTGGCTGGCCAGGTTACTCAAAAGGGCGCTGCGGTGGGCTTTTTTTCTACCCAGTTTGTTTACTTTGTTTCCGTGGTTCATGACTTTTTGTTTTTACCCCGCACCGTGTCAGGAATTGCGGGGGGTGGCAGTTAAGCTGCCGGGTTAAAAAAACTGCCCAACACCGGTCGGTGCGGGCAGCGTTAATTAGTTGTCGAGGTTATCGAGACCCAGTTTGTTCAAGTCCATTCCGAAGCTCAGTCCTCTTTCAGTCAGCACTTGCTCAATTTCAGAGAGTGATTTCTGGCCGAAGTTTCTGAATTTCATCAGGTCTTCCTGTTCGTATTGTACTAGCTCGCTGAGGCTGTTGATTTTGGCAGCTTTCAGGCAGTTGAAGGCACGCACAGAGAGGTCGAGGTCTTCGAGTGGTGTTTTCAGCACTTTGCGGAGTTGCAAAACATGCTCATCTACCACATCTTCTTTCTTATCTTCTTTGTTATCAAAGGTAATGTTCTCATCAGTGATGATCATCAGGTGCTGAATCAGGATGCGTGATGCCTGCTTTACTGCTTCTTCCGGATGAATGGTACCATCGGTAGCCACGTCAAGGATCAGCTTCTCATAGTCGGTACGCTGCTCTACCCGGTAGTTCTCGATAGAGTATTTTACGTTCTTAATAGGTGTATGGATAGAGTCGATGGCGATGTATCCGAATACAGCATCTTTCACTTTATTCTCTTCAGCAGGAATGTAACCACGCCCTTTACCGATGTGCAGTTCGATTTCCATTTTAGCGGTCGTATCCATGGTGCAGATCACCAGTTCAGGATTCATTACTTGAAAGCTTTGGGACTGCTCACCAATCATTCCTGCATTGAACTCTGTTCTTCCTTTTACGGTCAATACGATGCGCTCATTGAGCACTTCGTGATCTACTTTACGTTTGAAGCGAACCTGCTTTAAGTTCAGGATAAGTTCTGTAACATCTTCGGTCACGCCTTTGAGGGTAGCAAACTCGTGGTTAATTCCTTCGATTTTGATACCTACCAGGGCATAGCCCTCCAGTGAGCTCAACAATACCCGGCGAAGGGCATTACCTACTGTGAGACCAAAACCGGGCTCCAGCGGACGGAATTCAAACTGACCCTCGAATTCAGAGGATTTTTGAAGAACAATCTTATCGGGTTTCTGAAAGCTTAATATGGCCATTTTATTGTTATTTTCTGTTGTGTTATGGTAGTTATTTTCTCTTACCAGTTGAAACGAAAAGCGACAGGAAAAGATTCCTGTCTGCTATCGGATTATTTAGAATACAATTCGACAATCAGTTGTTCTTTAATATTTTCAGGAACGTTCTCTCTTTCGGGGAAAGTGATGAAGGTACCTTTCATCTCATTTTCATTCCAATCGATCCAGCTGAACTTTGGATTCTTACCACGGTTCTTGCTGGTAACGGATGAATTAGAAGCACTTTTCGGACGATAAGCGATCACGTCACCCGGCTTACACTGGTATGAAGGGATGTTCATCACTTCTCCGTTCACAGTTACGTGTTTGTGGTTCACCAGCTGACGAGCTTCAGGACGGCTGGCTGTTAAACCCATGCGGTAAACAGTGTTATCAAGACGAGCTTCCAACAGTTTAATCAGGTTTTCACCGGTTACTCCTTTCAGACGCTGTGCTTCTTCAAATGTTTTGCGGAACTGGCGCTCGAGTACACCATAGGTATACTTTGCTTTTTGCTTTTCACGCAGCTGCAGGGCATATTCACCCAGTGTTTTGCGTTTGCGGGCAGCACCGTGCTGGCCGGGAGGATTGCTGTTCTTGCCCAGCCATTTTCCGTTGCCAAGAATGGGCTCGCCGAAAATGCGGGAGATCTTTGTTTTTGGGCCTGTGTAACGTGCCATATTGCTTGTTGATTTTTTAATGACGGTGACCTATCAAAAAATCTAAAATAGATGGGTCACCCGGTTATGAAATCCGGTCGGTGCCGGGTTATTTTACACTCTTCTTTGTTTGGGTGGACGACAGCCATTGTGTGGCAGTGGGGTCACGTCCTTGATAGAGATAACTTCTATGCCGGACTGAGCAATTGAGCGGATGGCGCCCTCGCGGCCTGAACCGGGTCCTTTAACAAACACCTCTACTCTTTTCAAACCGGCATCGAGTGCAGTTTTAGCTGCATCGGCAGCAGCCGTTTGAGCGGCATAGGGTGTGTTCTTTTTAGAACCCTTGAAACCCATCTTACCTGCACTGCTCCAGCTGATAACTTGTCCGGATTTGTTGGTAAAGCTGATGATGATGTTGTTGAAGGTAGCTGAGATACGCACTTCACCGGCGGCATCTACTTTTACTACTCTTTTTTTGGCAACAGCTTTGGCGCTGTTCTGTGCTTTTTGTGGTTTAGCCATTTTTTTGTTTTGAGGTAGTCATTTAATTCTTCCGCCTTGGCGGACCTGCTAACTCTCCCTTCATTTGAAGATCCAAGCGTACAGGATTTTTATTAACCGGCCGGAGCCAGTCAATTATTTCTTAGCGGCTTTCTTCTTGCCGGCTACTGTTTTACGTTTACCTTTTCTGGTACGGCTGTTGGTTTTGGTACGCTGTCCACGAACGGGTAAGCCCTTTCTGTGACGCAAACCACGGTAACAAGCGATATCAAGCAAACGCTTGATGCTCATGGAAACCTCACTACGCAACGCACCTTCCACTTTAAATTCGGCGTTGATGATGTTACGAATGGCAGCTTGCTCCTCATCGTTCCATTGATTTACTTTCTTATCGAAATCAATGCCTGATTTTTCCAGAATGTACTGAGCAGTAGAACGACCAATGCCAAAGATGTAGGTCAGTCCAATTTCCCCTCTTTTGTTTTTCGGGAGATCGATACCGGCGATACGAGCCATAATGAGTATTTTGTTGGTTGATGATGTTGATGGGTGAACTGCTATTGCAATCAGTAGGATTATCCCTGACGCTGCTTAAAGCGAGGATTTTTCTTGTTGATTACGAATAACTTGCCTTTGCGCTTCACGATCTTGCAATCGATACTTCTTTTTTTGATGGAAGCTCTAACTTTCATAAGAGTTGTTTTTTCGGTGGCGGCCTAGACCTGTTTATTTATACCTGAAAATGATTCTTCCCCTACTCAAATCGTATGGACTCATTTCTACACCCACTTTGTCACCCGGCAGGATACGGATGTAGTGCATCCGCATTTTTCCGGAGATGGTAGCGAGTATTTCGTGGCCATTTTCCAATTTAACCCGAAACATAGCATTACTCAGGGCTTCCTGAATCACGCCGTCTTGTTTAATCAATGGTTGTTTGGACATACAATTTTTGGGGCTGCAAAGATACGCACTTAGACCCAGATAAAGAAAAAAACGTGGGTAAAATTCGCTTTTTTGTGGAAAAACAGCCCTTCCGGGGGTCACCAGGGGGCAATTTAGGGCATTTTCTAGTTAATCAGGTTAACGGGAAGGATGATTTCCCACCGATTACTGCTCCTGCCCGGCTGCATATCGGCTTGTAAAAGCCGGCTATAGCGAAAGCCTAAGCTAACGGGTAACTGGTTCCACCACCGGGTATCGAAATAGATTTCAGTACCGGTAGAATTAAAAAGCTGTTGCCGGCCGGTTCGTCTACTGATACCGACCGTATGATCATAGAATAGGGCAGCCCGCACCCGCAAAACGTATACTACCTGGGCAAGACCTTTTTCGGGGTACCATACCGGAAAATGGTAATTGATGGCGGCCCCGACCAGATCAGGATAATCGAGGGCCTGATAACCGCGCGCAAAGGGAAAACGATTGGCAAAGAAGTATTGACGCAGGGTGTCGCGGGTTTGCCAGGCGCCTGTCATAACCCAATGGTGAACGGGTGAAAAACCCGGTAGCCACCAGGTACCCCGCAAATACCATTGCTGGGCCCTGCGTTGAGCGAATGATTGCCGGTAGGTTAACTGGTATGCATGTGCCCAGCGGGGAAAGATTTGCTGGCGGGATTGCTGCACCTGACTGGAATAAAGTAAGCCTGTCTCCAACAACCACTGATCATATCCATTGAGCCATTTTTCCGCCTGGCCGGTATATCGAACCCGATTGTATTGCAGGGTAGATTGCCAGTTTAAAAAACGAAAGCGCTGCCCCCCGGAAAAATTTAAGGGAAGGCGAACGCCAAAATAAGTTCCGCCCTCATTGTAATTGACCAGGGTATCGGTGTTCCAGCGGACTGTGCGATTCCAGGTTTGTTGTGCTCCTACGAATGGTTGAAGGAATGTTCCGCCAAAAATTCCATCATAAGCCAGTCGATGGCTCCCTTCATTCTGGTTGTAGAGGTATTGAAACTCGTGCGAGAAGGTTTTTAGCAGGTTTTCACCGTAGACGGTCAGACTATATTCGGGCAATTCAAAAAATGGTCGAAAGCTGTGAAGATTAATAGGCTGGCGGGTGGCAGGGAAGTTCCGAATTTGAAAACGGCTCACATCCGCAAGGTCATCGAACTTCCCGTCGGCAGTATCAGTTGCCAGTCGGGGAACCAATGTTGTCAAAACATTGGTGCAAGCAGTTTTTTCCCAGAGGGGTTGAAATAAGGCCAGTCGATGACCATGACCTGTAAAAACAGTTGCGGCCAATTTTCCCTGCTGCAGAAAGGCACCCTGATAAGTTCCGGTTGGAAAGGTAGCGAGTCGATAACATGTCAGGGGTTGTGTCGGCAGGAAAGCCCATACTTCATCTCTACCCAGCCCATTGGTAGTGAAGAGTAAGGTATCTCGATGTTCCTGTAATTGCGAAATAATTCGATTGGTAAAGGGAAGCAGGTATTGTAGAGAATCACCTATTTGACCGGAATGGTAAACGATGGACATATAACCACGGGTGTTTCTTACAGTAGCATACCAGCCCCCACGTTGGGAGGAGAATTTGGGTTCTGCCAACTGATGTGCAGCAAGCGCCACGCGTTGAAGCAGTTGACCACTCGTATCGAGCAGTACGATGGTTGCATCTTTACCGGGTAAAAGTTCTGAGGCCAATATCCTGCTCCCATCGACTGCGATGTCAGGTGTAGCCAATTTAGTTTTACGTATAATGCTGCTGCTTTTTCCTGTCGCGGTTGATACCAAAACGAGTTGACTAAAATCATGGTTGCCCCAACGCTTATCGGGTTCGAAGGCAGCATAAATCAGCCGACCATTGCGATAAGAGAAAAAATCTTCTGAAGCAATGAAACGATCGCAGATTTTTTCTTCTTTGCCTGTTATGCTAATTCTAAAAAATGCCGGAATCGCTCTGTCATTTTTCTTTACTACCAACACATGTTCATCGTCTTCGCGAACAGGAAGTAAATAATCGGTGAGTCCTTTCTGGCCTATGGGTGTAATGAATTCGGTTTTGCCAAGTGTATCGGTCAACTTACTGCTGAAGTCTTGCAATGCCGCGTTTACAAAGCCGGAAAATGATAGTCCGGTATTTTTCTTGATGGCGGATTGAAACGGATAAAGGGGTGTTGCAAAAGCGGCTGCTGATTTACTAACTCGAGGCCAGAAATCATCTCCATATTTTTTTCTGCCGTAGGCGACGAGTAGATACCCCAGTGCATAGTGATCGGGAACATATTTTCTAAGGGATCCGTTGCGCAGGTAGGTATAATTAGTGGGCGGATGGCTTTGATAAAAAGCAGGTAACTGGTTCATGAATCGGGGCAATCGACCCCTACCCTGCTCTGTTAAGCGGGTCTCATTATCGACAGCTTCACCTTCAAAGAACCAATCGGGAACAGACAAGGCATTGGCCAGTGCTTGTCCTTGTTCTCCCAGTAAAAAACGCATGGTATGTGAAAAGCCTGTATTCAGCCGATTATATTGCTGAACGTGTTTCCATTCGTGAATTGCCAACATATCATTCCAACGGTTGGCACCGAGTGTAAGCAGCGAACGGGGTGGCGTGATGTACCATTCCGACCGCCAGGGAGCCAATCCGACATACCCATTTGAAATCATGGTCTGGTCACGCAGTAAGATACTGATGCGTTGGTGGGGTGTATTTTCCGACCGCTGTAATGCATGAAGTAACGCGGCTATGCGTCTTGCCTCAGCCTCTATGGGGGCAGGAAAGATGATACGTACGGTATCGGTTTGAAGTTCTTTCCACCGAAAAGAAGCGGGCGTTCCGCCGAAAGGCTGAGCTGTTGAAGCTTGCCATATCAGGCAAAAAAGAAAAAAACAACTGATTCTTTTCATGGCATTTGATTCATTGGTTCAGAATAAATTCAAACGCTGCCGATAAAAATCAAGGGAAAATTTCAGCTAACTTTTTCATGAGCGCCTCTCCGCGAAGGTTCTTCGCAATGATTTTACCTGTTGGGTCTAATAAGTAGTTTTGGGGGATACCACGAACACCATAAAGTTTAGCTGCTGCATTGTCCCAAAACTTCAGATCAGAAACCTGTGTCCAGGTAAGACCATCTTTATGAATGGCGTCCATCCATTTTGATTTAGCACCGGGTTGATCGAGGCTCACGCCTAAAATGGTGAACCCTTTTTGGTTGAATTGATTGAATGCTTTCACCACAGTAGGATTTTCCTGGCGGCAGGGTCCGCACCAACTTGCCCAGAAATCAATTAGCAGGTATTTACCACGGAATGAAGACAATGCTATCGGACGACTGAGGGTATCCTCTTGAACAAATTCCGGTGCCATGCTGCCAATAGCAGTTTGTTTGGCAGACTGTATGCGTTTTTCAAAGTTCTTACCGGATGGGCTGTTGCGGGTTTCTTCCGGAAGTTGTAGGTAGAGGGGCTCGACTTTTGCCGGATCTAAATCCATTCCGACATAAGACTCCAGACAGAAAATAGCTATCGGAGAGGTGAGATTCTTTGCAGCAAAGTTGCCATACGATTGACTGATCTCCGCCTCCAGCGCATCAGCTTTTGCAACAATAGATTCTTGTAATTTCTCATCCTTGGCAGCCGCCATGTATTCCTTATACAAATCATCCATCTTGGCTGACAGGGGCTTTATAGATTCCGTGAGTTGAACATAATCTTTATGGGCAGCTGAACCAGTTACTTTCACATTAGAAAAAGAATCGGTAGACTGAATTTTAATATCGCCGGGTTGAAGAAAAACCATGAACATGTCGCGGCTTTGCTTTACAGCGACGAATTTTCCATCGGATGTGTTCTGGTATTTTACACGAATGCGGGCTGGTATCGCTTCCGATAGCTTTCCTTTGAAGGAATAGGTTCCATTGATACAATCTGAACTATCCATAACATTGGTGCCTGCATTCTGATACTGCATATATACTTTAGCAATATTCAAATTGCCGATGGTGGCTGTACCTGAGAGTTGAAATGATTTCTCAGTCTGGGCATTTCCGTTCAAGATGAACAGACAGAGGGCGATGGTAAAAAATATTTTCATGACTTTATTTTGTAATCAAATATACCTTTTTTAGGCAAGGTCTTTAGGGTGTTTTTCCTGTTTTTTGTTCGGATAACCCTATCATTCAATTTTACCAGGCGGGTTTGGGTGGATTGTTGCAATTTTGCAGGGTATGGAAGAAAAACAACTGATGGATGTTCTCTCAGAAGATACCAGGAATATCCTTGGACTTCAATTACCTACGGACCCGCGTTGGGTAAACCTTGCCGCCTTGTCACTTGAGGCTGTTTTAACCGATCATGCCTACTGCGAACAAAAAGCTGCCCTGACCTGCATCAGTTTGATTCAGAAGAATCCGGATAAAACAGAATTGGTTCAACAACTAGCACCCATCGTTTCAGAGGAATGGGGACATTTCAGGCTCGTATTGAGTGAACTGCATAAAAGAAACCTCTCCCTCGGTAAGCAACGAAAAGATGCCTATGTGAATCGTCTGCTTGAATTCCAAACCAAGGGGGGAAATCCCGATGACAGGCTGCTCGATCAGTTACTGACGATGGCGCTGATTGAAGCCCGCAGTTGTGAGCGCTTTAAACGATTAAGTGAAGGACTTACAGATGCTTATCTCCGGAAATTTTATCGTCGCTTCATGGAGAGTGAGGCAGGACATTATACCTTATTCATTCGGCTGGCTTCCACTTATCAGCCGGAGGAGAAAGTAAGAGCCCGCTGGAAAGAATGGCTGGCTTTTGAGGCAGGTGTGATGGAAGAAATGGAAGTACGTGGTGATCGTATTCACTAACTTTTATTGAGCAGAAGAAAAATAAGCGAGTTCATCCTCCAGCTTAAGCCAGGGATATGCCAACAGCAGGTCAGCCGTTTTTCTGGCATACTCCTTTAGAAAATTTTGATGTCGGGGGGTATCCGGGTGTAAGGGCAGATGTTGAAATGCAAGACGGATGTCTTTCACAGCTGCCATGATGTTACGCGATTCATCATCTACACATGCTTTGACCCAATTTTCCCAAACATATTTTGTTGCCTGATAATTGGGATGCACGAGATCTTCAGCATAAAAGCGGTAATCGCGTAAATCATCTACCACCAACTCATAAGCAGGAAAATAATGCACCGCTTCAAAGTGCGATGCGAGCTGGTGAACTGCCTGTAATAACACAGCCTTACTCAAATTATTTTGGATGGTCCCTTCGCGGAGGTGACGAACTGGACTAACCGTCAACAACACCCGGAGTGTGGGGTGATTATTGAGCAATGGTTCCAGCCAGGCAGCATAGGCATCTACAATCGTTGCGGGTTGTAATAGTTCTTTTTTAAACCAGTTGGCAGGAGCCTGGTGGTTATTCGCCACTACTTTGCCCGGCTTATACATAGGGGCTGCTTCGGTCAGTTGATATACCCAGGCAGAACCGAGGGTTATCACTAACATTCCTGCATTCTTTATATAATCATGCGCCTGGGTAATAGAACCGTTAATCACATCCAGACAATCAGCCATTCGGGGAGAAGAGAACTCCCCATGGTGTTCCCAACTATGGTAACAATCGTTATAAAAAAATAAATCTTTCTCAGTCAACTGCTGGCAATCGGTGATGCGTTGCAGGCATGAAAGCACACTAACGGGATTGAAGAGTATTCCCTGCGGATTATCCATCACGCTGAATTTATGGTCCCGCAGGTATCCGGCCATGTTTTCCGTAAAACAAGAACCGACCATAAGAATAGAATCCCGGTATGTGATGGGAGGAGATAGTGGCTTGACTTCAGTTGTGAGCATCCATTTCATAAGAAAAGTTATTCCGGTGATTGCATTCGTTGCTTCATGGCTTCATACAAAACGATGCCGGCAGCAACGGAAACATTAAAAGAATTGAACTTCCCAGCCATAGGAATAGAAAAGAAATAATCGGCGGCTTTTGCCAGATAAGGTTGAACACCTTTCCCTTCCGCACCCATAATTACGCAGCAAGGTGCTGTCAATGGAAGTTCATGTATCTTTTTTTCTGCCCGCATTTCTGAGGTAAATACGGCAATGCCATTCAGGTGGAGGGTATCTACTGCTTTTAATAAACTGCTGACCCGACAAACTTGTATCCACTCCAGAGCGCCTGCACTGCTTTTCAGTGCTTCTTCCTGCAAGGCGCCCACTCCCTTATCTGGAATGATTAATGCTTGTGCTCCACAGCAAACGGCAGAGCGTGCAATGGCCCCGATATTGCGTACATCGGTGATGCCATCTAACATAATAAACAAAGGCGTTTGGCCCTCCCCTACCACAAAGTCGATAACCTGTTGCAGGTCCATATACCTGATGAGTGATCCAATGGCAATGATTCCCTGGTGATTGGCGCGGGTAAGGTAGTTTAGCTTCTCCGGAGGCACCATTTGTATTGGAATACCAGCTTCGCGCGCCAGTTGCCTAATCTGTTGCACAGCCTCGCCACTTATATTCTTTTGGAACAGAATCTTATCAATCGGTCTGCCGGATTGCAGTGCCTCCAGCAGGGGTTGTTTGCCAATAATCAGGGTAGAGGAAGATGGAGCCATGTACTAAGATATCATTTCTGTTTGGATTCTATCAGGTGTAATTGAAGTTTGAGGAGGGCAGCTACGCTGATGGCATCGGTAATTTCTCCCTTAGCCACCATTTCAAAAGCAGTTGTGATGGGTACCCGTTTCACTTGTAACAACTCCGTTTCCTCGGGTGATGCCGAACCGGGTGTTAGATCTGTTGCCAGAAAAACGATGGCCCGTTCATCAGAAACTGAGTTAGACAAGTGCATCGACAGCAGTTCCTGCCAGTGACCGGCAGTTAGTCCCGTCTCCTCTTTCAACTCACGCTGTGCACTTGCCAACGGATCGCTGCCGACTGGGGCACCCCCTTCAGGTATTTCCCAGCTATATGCTTGTAAAGGAAATCGGTACTGTCCAACGAGCCAGGTATGTTGTTCTGTGTCCATGGGAATTATGCCAACCGCTACATGCTTGAATTGCACTTTTCCATAAATGCCTGTTCCTCCGGAGGGATTAATTACCTGGTACTCGGTTAGTTGAATCCAGGGGTTGCTATAAATTTTTTGCTCACCGAGTATTTGCCAGGGGTTATGCTCCATGGATTCTCTTGCTTTTTAAGATACGTGAAAGTGATGCCAGCAAAATATATATGATGCACAATCCTACTAGTATAAATTTAATGGTGGCCACCAGTTTAGTCAGTTGCAAGGCGACAGGAGAACTATAGCCATATAAACCTCCCAACATAAGCAAGTTCTCTATCACATCAAGCATAGCAGCCAGCCATGCTGCCTTTGCGAGCCAGTTGCCTGCTGCTTGCATCAATGTTACTTTTTCCTTTTCAGCCAGTACCCTGCAGGCAAGTGAAAGCAAAAGTGCATAAGCCGGAATATATAAAAAATCAATGAGGATATTATTGATGGTAGCAGTCCGGCTCCATGCACCTGTCAATGCTTCCCATCGGGCTATGTTGCCTGCCATCTCCAGATCAACGATACCCCGGCTACTGATGTCAGTTATCAAGGGAGCACCCTGGATGCGCAGCCAGATGGTGATACCGGCAGTGTTGATAGCAGCCAGCCGAAGCGCAGCGTTCCGTTTCATTTGAAAAGGAGTTAAAGGTTTGTTGCCCTGCAAGGTAAATAAAAAAGCCCCTGCCAATGTTGACAGGGGCTGAAATGAATGTGTTGTTTTAACGAAGCCCGAAAGCCTTTTTCACTTTCGAAACATGATCGAGCTTTTCCCAGGTAAATAATTCAACCTTCATGGTTTTTGTCTTGCCATTGATGTTGAACTCTTTTACTTTCACTTCATTCTTACGACCCATGTGACCATAAGCAGCAGTTTCGCTGTACATAGGTGTTCTGAGTTTGAGACGCTTTTCAATGAAGTAGGGGCGCATATCAAATAATTGCTCTACAATCTTGCTGATCTGACCATCGGTCATATTCACTTTAGAAGTACCATAGGTATTCACGTTGATGGAGGTAGGCTTGGCTACCCCGATAGCATAGGATACCTGCACCAGTATTTCATCTGCAACACCGGCTGCCACGAGATTTTTGGCAATGTGACGGGTGGCATAAGCGGCTGAACGGTCTACCTTACTGGGATCTTTTCCGCTAAAAGCACCACCGCCATGTGCGCCTTTACCACCATAAGTGTCAACGATGATTTTTCTGCCGGTGAGTCCGGTATCGCCATGTGGCCCGCCAATCACAAACTTACCGGTCGGATTGATGTGGTATTTGATTTGATCGTTGAAAAGCTTAGCATATTTTCTATACTTCTTTTTCACCCGTGGAATCAAAATATCGATGATGTCTTGCTTGATCTTAGCGAGCATCTTACCTTCTGAATCAAAATCATCGTGTTGGGTAGATACTACGATGGTATCGATACGAACGGGCTGGTTATTATCATCGTACTCAAGGGTTACCTGACTTTTCGCGTCGGGACGCAGGTATTTGATTTCTTTATTTTCACGGCGGAGGGCAGCCAGCTCAAGCAATAATTTATGGGCCAGGTCGAGTGCGAGCGGCATATAATCTTCGGTTTCATTGGTGGCATAACCAAACATCATACCCTGATCACCGGCACCCTGGTCTTCTTTGTTCTTCCGTTCAACACCCTGATTGATGTCTGATGATTGTTCATGAATAGCAGACAGGATACCACAGCTTCTGGCATCAAACATGTATTCAGACTTGGTATAGCCGATGCGCTCAATTACGCCACGCGCAATCTCCTGCACGTCGAGATAAGCTTTTGATTTCACTTCACCTGCCAATACAACCTGACCGGTGGTTACCAGCGTTTCACAAGCTACTTTGGACTGGGGATCCAGCGCTAAAAAGTGGTCAATTAATGCATCAGATATCTGGTCAGCCACTTTATCCGGATGGCCTTCAGAAACACTCTCGGAAGTAAATAAATAGGGCATATTTTAAAATTTGATGCCGCAAATATAGAATTTATACGTGCAAATAATGACGATATCCGTTAAAGAAAATAACAGAACACCCACATGAGGAGTGTAAGAGGAGGGAATCCATGAGGGATTACTTACCGGCGAGGTGCTGGTAGAGTTCAATGTAGTCGGTGAGATCTGAATCCCAGCCCTTGAAAGGAAGTACCTTTTTACCTTTCACTTTGCTAAATTCATCCATCAGTTTATTATCAATCTGGTCGGCACCAAAGCTGATGGCATCGGCATACTGGGCACCACCTTTGAACATGGCAGTATTGTTGCCATCTTTGAAAGATTCCAGGTCTTTTTCCCGGATATTTCCATTGATCAGCGCCTTTTTAACCAAATCACCCCCCAGCTTTTCCTGGAAAGTATTTTGCCCGATGGTGAACAGTATTTTACTGTTAGAGAAAACCGGTTCTTTTTTATACGCAACTTTAATGTAAGCCGGTATCAATCCAGTCATCCAGCCACTGCAATGAATAACATCGGGTGGCCAGCCGAATTTTTTCACTGTCTCCAGTGCCCCCTTACAGAAAAAGATGGTACGGAGCAGGTTGTCGTCAAACCATTCCTCCGCATCACTATGAAATACCTGCTTTCTTTTGAAAAAGTCTTCATTTTCCAGGAAATATACCTGTAGGCGGGCATTAGGTAGAGAAGCTACTTTGATTTGCAGGGGGTAGTCGTCATTATCTACGGTAACGTTGATACCGGAGAGACGCACAACCTCGTGCAAGCGGTGCCGGCGCTCATTGATAACACCGAAGCGGGGCATGATACACCTTACTTCCAGACCACTTTCATTACTCTTAATGGCCAGCTTGTTAATTACCTCTGCAAATTCTGTCAACTCCAGGTAGGGTGACATTTCCGTAGCAATGAAAAGTATTCTCTTTTTAGTAGACATGAGCACTGCCTTTTTTTACCGGCGGAAATTACCGGACTGCAAAAGTACGAAAAATCAGGCGTTTTCCGCTATAATATTGACTCTGGTTGAAAGGGAGGTGGCAAAAGAAGCTGAAATTCAATGAATTTTAACGGGTTGTTGCCTTCCTGTTTCGTGCGATAAGGGGATGTTTTGAGGAAAACATACGTACCTTTATACATCGTTTATCTAATATGTATGAGTCTTTTCAGGTGAACGAATGCAGCTTGTTATGAAAAAAATTATTCTCCCCCTTTTGCAATATGGTTTTTTTCTGGGTTTGGGAGTATTTCTTGTCTGGTGGAGTTTACATGAGATTCCCGACAGCGAATGGAGTAAATTTCAGGATTCATTAAAAACTGCCCGCTACTGGCTGATCATCCCTGTTTTTTTTGTGTTGACAGGCAGTCATGTATTACGAACCCTTCGCTGGCGATTATTGATGGAGCCGATGGGATATTATCCGGGCTTTTTCAATACATTTTTTGCTGTTATGATTGGCTACCTGGCCAACTTGGCTATTCCCCGATTGGGTGAAGTATTGAAGTGCACACTCCTCGCCCGGTATGAAAAAGTGCCGGTAGAAAGGGTATTGGGCACCATCGTTGCTGAACGGGCTTTTGATGTGATCAGCTTACTTGCCGTTTTTTTATTGGCATTATTGCTACAGTTTGATGTTGTTACAGGCAGTTATGCGAATATCACCCACCTGCAAAAAACTTCGAATAGCGGAAATGGCATTGCCGGGTGGATCTTCATTATTTTATTCCTGCTGGTCGCAGGATGGCTGGGATGGGTTTTTTATACAGGGAGAGGTAAAGCACTTCTACAGAAGATCAAGGCATTGCTGCGCGGAATTTGGGAAGGCCTAACCACCGCGCGAAAACTAAAACATAAAAAGCTATTTTTCTTTTATACCATAGCCATCTGGTTATTGTATTTGGGAGGAACCTGGTTAGGTTTCTATGCGACTGCAGGTACTGACCAGTTAGGATTTCATGTAGCGGTGAGCGGACTCGCCTTTGCCAGCATCGGCATGATTATTACCCCGGGAGGAATTGGTGCCTATGCCCTTCTATTGGCTTTCGTTGTAGAGCAAAATGGTGTTGATTATGCAACGGGGGTAGCCAATGGCACCTTACAATGGTTTGCACAAGTATTAATCGTTGTGCTGGTAGGTGGCATCAGCTTGCTGATACTACCCCTGTACAATAAAAAAGCATCAACATGAGAGCTGTAGACGCTATCCAACAAAAGATCATGCAGGCAGATCAACTGGTTCATCTGGCAGCCAGCTGGAGAATCAGGGGGAAGAAGATTGCTTTTACCAATGGCTGTTTTGACATCCTGCATGAGGGACATATTTTTTCTCTGTCCTCCGCTGCCAGGGAAGCCGATTTCCTTGTAGTTGGTCTCAATAGTGATGAGAGTACCCGCGGATTAAAAGGGCCGGAACGCCCGGTGAACAGTGAACAAAGTCGTGCCCTGTTATTGGCCTCCCTGCTGATGGTAGATGCAGTTGTTATTTTCAACGAATCTACCCCGCTGGAACTGATTACCAAGCTTCAACCTGATGTGTTGGTGAAAGGCGGAGACTATCAACCTGAGCAAATTGTAGGTGCCAGCGAAGTAATGTCCTGGGGTGGCCGTGTCGTTATCAATCCACTGGTAGAAGGCTTTTCAACGACCGGACTGATTCAGCGAATCAAATCAGCCCTTTCCTGAGCCGGCAACAATTAGTTAACATTTGCCCAGCGAAAGGGACAGTAATTTTAGCATTCGGGTAATGATTGTATAAGCATGAAAACACAATTTATTCCAAGAGACATCAGCTGGTTGAGTTTCAATGCCAGGGTTTTACAAGAAGCCAATGATCCATCTGTTCCTTTGAGTCAGCGCATTCGCTTTCTTGGTATTTTTTCCAATAACAGTGATGAGTTTTTCCGTGTGCGGGTAGCCACCCTCAAAAGAATGATTGAACTGCGCAATTGGCACCGTAAGATCAACATCCACATGGAGCATGATCCACAACATATTCTGCAGGATATTCAGACGATTGTATTGGAACAACAAAATGAATTTAACCGAATTTGGACTGGCATCATCAAAGAGTTGAAGAAACAGCACATCTGGCTGGTAGATGACAAACATCTGAGCCGCGAACAAAAAGATTTTGTCAAGAAATTCTTCGAAGAGGAGGTGCGGGCCAATATCATTCCGCTGATGATTCAAAGTCTGCCCCAGATGCCCTATCTGCGCGACAAGAGCATTTACCTCGCGGTGATCATGAAGAAGAAGTCCACTGCCTATAAAAATCAATATGCTTTGATTGAGATTCCTACTCAATCGATTAACCGCTTTGTTCAGTTGCCCTCATCCGGCCACAAGAAAAGCATCATTTTGCTGGAAGATGTGATTCGCTGCAACCTACCACAGATCTTTTCTTATTTTGGTTATGATACATTTGAATCTTACATTTTCAAAGTCACCAAGGATGCGGAACTGGATATCGACAACGATGTAAGTACCACGTTTGTGGAAAAAATTGAGAAGGGGATCAAGAACAGAAGAAAGGGGAAGCCGGTTCGCTTTGTATTTGACAAGGAAATGGATGCGGCACTGCTTGAATATTTAATACGCCGATTGCGACTTAGTAAAAAGAGTAATATTATACCGGGTGGCCGGATTCATAACTTCAGACATTTCATGGATTTTCCGGCGGTGTTTAAAGAATCTGTCCGCCCACGCCCTACTGCCTTCATTCATCCTGAGCTGTCTCGCTCCCTGCGGGTAACAGATGTTATTCTCAAGAAAGATGTGATGCTGCACTTCCCCTACCACAGTTTCAATTCCCTGATTGATCTGCTGCGTGAGTCGGCCATGGATCCGGAAGTAACTTCCATCAAAATTACTGCCTATCGACTGGCTTCACAATCGAGGGTGATACATGCCCTGATCAACGCTGCGAGAAATGGAAAGGAAGTGGTAGTGATGCTGGAATTAAAAGCGCGTTTTGATGAAGAAAATAACCTCGAGTGGAAAAAGGTATTAGAGGAAGAGGGTGTTAAGGTATTACTGGGTGTTCCCAACATGAAAATTCACGCCAAACTGGGTATCATCAAAAAACGTTCGGGTAATAAAACCATTCAATATGGTTTTATCAGCACCGGAAATCTCCACGAGAAAACGGCACGTGTTTATGGTGATCATTGTCTTTTAACGGCTGATCGCCGCGTTATGGCTGACATCAACCGGATCTTTAGGTACCTTGAAAATTGGCGGGCCGGCATGGCAGAACTGCGTCAATGCAAAACATTGTTGGTATCGCCGATAAAAATGCGAAAAGAATTGTTAGCCAATATTAACCGCGAAATCAGGCAGGCAAAAGCAAAAAAGCCGGCTGCCATCATTCTCAAGCTTAATTCATTGAATGACCAGGAACTGATCTTACGACTGCATGAAGCTGCCAGGGCGGGTGTGCAGGTACGGCTCATCATTCGGGGAATCTATTGCCCTTTGACTGCACCAAAAAAACAGGCCTTCCCGCTGGAAGCAATCAGTATTGTAGACGAATATCTCGAACATGCCCGCGTAATGATCTTCCACAACCAGGGAGAAGAAAAAGTATTTATCTCCAGCGCCGATTGGATGATCCGCAACCTAGACCACCGGGTGGAAGCCGCAATACCCATTTTTCATCCCGATCTGGCACGCGAATTAAAAGATATTATCCACATTCAATTAAGAGATAATGTCAAGGCCCGCAAGCTCGATGCGCACTTATCAAACAACTATGTACCTTCCGATGGTAAAAAACCCTGCCGTTCTCAGGTGGAAATTTATAAATACCTGCGGCAGAAAAATCAGTCCGGTACATGAGACTAGCTGCGATAGACATTGGAAGTAATGCTGCCCGCCTGTTGATTGCGGAAGCTGTTAACGATAAAGAAGCGGGGGTACGATTCAATAAATTAAATCTGGTGCGCGTACCACTCCGACTGGGCTTTGATGTATTTGAAAAAGGAGAAATTTCCAAAGAGAAAAGAGGCATGTTGCTTCAGACCATGAAAGCATATAGTCACCTTATAAATGCCTACGGCGTGAAACAGGTGATTGCCTGTGCTACCAGTGCAATGCGCGATGCAGCCAATAGCAGCGATATCATCAGGAAGGTAAAGATGGAAACCGGCCTTGAAATCGAGATCATTAGTGGTGAATTAGAGGCATCCATCATTTATGAAAATCACATTGCAGAAAACATGGCGACCGATCACAGTTATTTGTACATAGATGTGGGAGGCGGCAGTACCGAGTTGACCTTTTTTGCTGATGGTAAATTGATCTTCAAAGAGTCTTTTAACATAGGCACCATTCGACTTTTAAAAGACCTGGTGACTGATGCACAATGGGACACGATGAAAGACACCATCAAGTTAAAAACGCGCGGATACAAAAAAATAGCCACCATTGGTACCGGTGGAAACATCAATAAGATCTTTTCATTGAGCAAGAAGAAAGATGGCAGACCATTGCCGCTTGAATTATTGAAAGATTATTACAAAGAACTGTCTAACTGCAAACTGGAAGATAGGATCCGGATTTACAATTTGCGGGAAGACAGGGCCGATGTTATTGTACCTGCGTTATTGATCTATATCAATGTACTTCGTTGGGCGGATGCGGAAGAAATTTATGTTCCAAAAATCGGACTGGCAGATGGTCTGATACAGCATTTGTACGAAGAATTGCATCCACGGGTTCAGCCTACCGGTTAAATAGTAAATAAGCTGTTTTTACCGACAGGTGATACCATTTCACCCAATTCATTTTTCCGATGACCCAATTTGGGTAATTTTGAAACCATGTCAGCAAGGAATACGCTACCTGTAAAAAACAACCGGGTTATTCTTATCATCATCACGCACGTTGCGGTGTGGAGTTGCTTCTTTGCCTTACCCTATCTCGTTTTCTTCCCGCGGCTACGTGATTTTAGCATGAGTAATCACCAACTGGCTTCAATAGTTTGCAACAACATATTTCTGGTTCTCTTCTACTACCTCAATACCTTGTGGCTGGTGCCCCGACTGTTGGTAAAGGAAAAATGGTTTTGGTATTGCATATCCATTCTTATATGCCTCCTGATTTTTCTTACTGTTCCCCGGGTATTGGCGAATTGGATTGCGGAACCAGAGCTCGTTGCCATTCAAAACAGGGAATTCATCC
>Ga0208361_1000096_pt1 | contig 33628 bp, 33 predicted proteins | sample LakMenEpi05Aug10_FD_150670 | JGI IMG/M metagenome (GOLD analysis project Ga0208361, IMG submission 150670) | Freshwater microbial communities from Lake Mendota, WI - 05AUG2010 deep hole epilimnion (SPAdes) | ecosystem: Environmental > Aquatic > Freshwater > Lake > Epilimnion/Euphotic zone ... | reverse complement strand
CGCGCCCAAATTTCAGATATTTTGGCTTCAAACAATTTGGACGTTCTAAATCTTGATGAGATTGATTTGTGGTCCTTTGAAAAATGGGAGCGCACTATTGCTAGTAGGTAGTACTACCAGCAATCTCCTTCACGCCAATCGCAGTAGGCAGTTGAAATTTCAATCGAGTCTGTTGAATTTCCAGCAAGATACATAAGCCCATCATCTTCTTCTGGAGTGAAGGACTTCACCGAATCCTGCATAACGCCACTAGTGCCTTTGAATCTTTGCCAGCCAAACTTGCCATAGAAATCAAATTCATCGGTTGAAAGCATCGAGATCTCATAACTTGATCTACAAAAATCACTCACATGTTGAATTAACTGGCTACCTAATCCTTGACTTTGGAACTTAGGTGAAACTGCAACGCCTTCAAGGTATCCAATGGTCCTGGGCAATTCGTTAATCAAAACCTCTCTTGGCACAACGGCGGCGTGAGCGACTATTTGGTCATCTAGTGTTCCTACAAATCTGGCTCCGCCAAAAGTGTGTTGCCAATCTTGCTCTGAAAAATCACCCTCGTATGAGTCTTCCAAAAGCTTGGCGATCTCTAAGGCGTTTTGGTTTAGGTAAATGGAACCAACTTGTTGAACTAATAGCGACATATGATCTCCGGACATCAAGAGAAAATCCTGTGGGCGGTGAGGGTTTCGAACCCCCGACATTCTCGGTGTAAACGAGACGCTCTACCACTGAGCTAACCACCCGGTATTGCAGGTTCGAATCTTAACTTACGAGCCCGCAATTTCCTAAATCACGCTTATAGCGCTGCAATAGCCGCCTTGTAATCAGCATTTTCACGCGCAGCCCAGCCATTCTTAACTTCCCAACGAAGGATTCCTTCTTTATCGATCAAGAAGCTTCCGCGAAGTGCGCAACCCTTAGATTCTTCAAAAACTCCATACGCTTTTGCGACTCCACCGTGTGGCCAAAAATCTGACAGCACTGGGAATTGATAATTCTCTTGTTCCGCAAATACGCGTTGCGTAAATGGTGAATCACATGAGATTGCAAGAAGTTGCACATCATCATTTTGGAAAGATGAAAGGTCATCGCGCAACGCGCATAGTTCGCCGGTGCAAGTTCCAGTAAATGAAAAGGGATAGAACATCAGCAAGACATTCTTCTGGCCCTTAAATGAAGACAGTGAAACCTTTTCTCCATGTTGATTAGCAATTTCAAAATCTGGTGCGGCTTGTCCGATTGTTAAAGTCATGCCGCAAACTTACCTCTTGCCTGCTTTCCGTGCCACTAATCTGGTTGCAGTCCAATCCTTGGCGAGCGCAATTGTGGAAGTAACACTGAGGCCAGCAATTGGTGCGGCATCTTGAATATCACTTGGTTCGACATGACCCGCTCGTCCAGCTTTTGGTGTCATTACCCAAATAGCTCCGTTTTCAACTAAGTAAGTAAGCCCATCCATAAGTTCATCGACTAAATCACCATCGCCATCTCGCCACCAAATGATGACTGCGTCAACAACTTCGCTTGTGGATCCCTGTAAGAATGTGGTCCCAGTAATTGACATGAGTTCATCTCGAAGTGTGGAATCGCAGTCACTATCGTGGCCAACCTCCAAAACGAGGTCATCCTTGGCCAATCCCATCCGTGTAGGCACGGGCTAAGTCCACACTTTGGCGAGCCTGAGCGCAAGGGGAAGACGGGCTCAATTTCACACCTTTTCAATTTCGACTTACGGGGCAGTTCCGACAAGAATAGGCACATGAGCGAAAACTTCGAGGCGCCCGATCTCAATATTGAGCAATTAGTAGACACTGACCCGACCGAGTCCGCTGAATGGCGAGCCTCCTTTGATGCCGCCCTAAAGGCCGCTGGTCCAGTTCGCGCTCGCTACTTAATGCTCAATCTCTTAAACCATGCTCAAGAACGCAATGTAGGAATTTCAGCTCTTCGAACAACTGATTACATCAACACGATTCCGCCAGAGCATGAAGCAAAGTTTCCAGGCGATGAAGATTTAGAGCGAAAGATTCGCCGTATCAATCGTTGGAATGCAGCGATGATGGTTCACCGCGCGCAACGTCCCGGTGTTGGAGTTGGTGGACATATTTCGACTTACGCATCATCTGCTGCGCTCTATGAAGTTGGTTTCAACCACTTCTTCCGCGGACAGGATCACCCAGGTGGCGGAGATCAAATTTTCTTCCAAGGACATGCAAGTCCCGGAATGTACGCGCGTGCATTTCTTGAAGGTCGTTTAACTGAAAATCAATTAGATGGTTTCCGTCAAGAACTTTCACATGAAGGTGGCGGACTTTCTTCGTATCCTCACCCACGTTTGATGCCTGACTTTTGGCAATTCCCAACAGTGTCAATGGGTATCGGACCACTTAATGCAATTTATCAAGCGCGCTACAACCGTTACTTACATAACCGTGGAATCAAAGACACAAGTGATCAGAATGTTTGGGCATTCCTTGGTGATGGCGAAGTTGATGAAGTAGATACATTGGGTGCAATTGGTCTTGCTACTCGTGAAAAATTAGACAACTTAACTTTTGTCATTAACTGCAACTTGCAACGTCTAGATGGTCCGGTTCGTGGAAATGGAAAAATTATCCAAGAGCTTGAATCAATCTTTGGTGGTGCCGGCTGGAATGTTATTAAGGTCGTTTGGGGCCGTGGCTGGGATCCACTTCTGGCACAAGATCGTGAGGGCGCACTTGTAAAGATTATGAATGAAACCCTTGATGGTGATTATCAAACCTTTAAGGCCGAATCTGGCAAGTATGTTCGCGATAACTTCTTTGGACGGGACCCTAGAACTGCTGCGATGGTTGCTAATTGGTCTGATGATCAGATTTGGAATCTAAAGCGCGGCGGCCATGATTATCAGAAGCTCTTTGCCGCATACACAGCTGCAACACAAAAGAATGGTCGCCCAACAGTTATTTTGGCTAAGACTGTAAAGGGTTGGACTCTTGGTTCTCACTTCGAAGGTCGAAACTCAACGCACCAAATGAAGAAGATGACACTGGAAGATATTCAAAAGTTCCGTGACACATTGCATTTGGATATTCCTGATGAGAAATTAGATAAGTATTTACCTCCTTATTACAAGCCTGCACCAGATTCTGCCGAAGCTAAGTACCTTGCCGAACGTCGCGCAGCACTTGGTGGCTCTATTCCGCGTCGTCGTGCTATCTCTCGCCCATTAGCGATGCCAGATGATTCTGTTTATGAATCTGTAAAGCGTGGCTCAGGTCATCAAGAGATCGCAACAACAATGGCCTTTGTTCGTATGTTGAAGGATCTCGTGAAGGATCCAGGTTTAGGCAATCGCATTGTTCCAATCATTCCTGACGAAGCTCGCACTTTTGGTATGGACTCATTGTTCCCAACCATGAAGATTTACTCACCACATGGTCAGCAGTACACCGCGGTAGACCGTGAATTGATGTTGTCATACAAGGAATCAACTTCTGGTGTGATTCTTCATGAAGGTATCAATGAAGCAGGTTCTGTTGCTTCCTTCACTGCAGTTGGATCCTCATATTCAACTCATGATGAACCAATGATTCCTATCTACATCTTCTATTCGATGTTTGGTTTCCAGCGCACAGGAGATGCTTTCTGGGCAGCTGCAGATCAGCTAGTTCGTGGATTTGTTGTTGGTGCAACCGCCGGTCGTACAACGCTTAATGGTGAAGGTCTGCAACATGAAGATGGTCATTCACACCTTCTTGCGGCAACAAACCCAGCTGTCGTTGCTTACGATCCAGCATTTGCCTACGAACTTGGTCACATCGTTAAAGATGGTCTGCGTCGCATGTATGGTGAAAACAGCGAGAACATTTATTACTACCTCACTGTTTATAACGAGCCATATGTACATCCGGCAGAGCCAGAAAACTTAGATGTTGATGGTTTGCTCAAGGGAATTTATCTGTTTTCTCCTGCTAAGAGCTCACGCAAGAAGAACGCACAAATCTTGGCTTCCGGTGTTGGCGTTAACTGGGCGGTAAAGGCGCAGCAACTTCTTGCCGATGATTGGGGCGTTAACGCTTCGGTCTGGTCTGTTACTTCTTGGAACGAGCTACGTCGTGATGGTCTTGAAACTGATCGCCACAATTTGCTCAACCCAACAGATCGTCGCAGTGCTTACATCACCAAGAAGTTGGCTCATACAAAGGGTCCAGTGATTGCAGTTAGTGATTTCATGCGCGCTGTACAAGATCAAGTTGCTCCGTGGGTTGATCGTCCTTTCTATTCATTAGGAACAGATGGCTTTGGTTTATCAGATACCCGTGGCGCACTACGGCGTCATTTCAAGGTAGATGCTGAATCAATCGCCGTAGCCGTGTTGCAGCAACTCTGTAACCAAGGTGAAATCAAGCAAAGCATTGTCACGCAGGCAATGGATAAGTATCGTATCCATGATGTCTCAGCTGCAGATGCTGGCAATACAGAAGGTTCGGGTTGATCTCTAGAATTCCAATCACAGATATCTCCCCCGCGGTTTTCTTCGGGGGAGAATTTGTTGCGGTAAAAGCAATAGCCAAGGAAAGTATTTCGGTTTCGGCAACAATCATTATCGAAGGCCACGAAACCCTTACCGCCGAAGTGTGTCTATATAACGCAAAAGAAAAAATGGTTGATTGCCAGCCACTTATTCAAAAATGGCAAGGCACAGATAGATACGAAGGCCAATTCACTGTTCCGACCCAAGGTGATTTCTATTTTGTGATTAAAGCATCCAGTACCTCGCAGTATCGAACCGTTACTGGAGAATCTGAAAAGTATCCCGTGCGTGCAGATCGCGACCGCGCTTTAGTTGGATCTTGGTATGAGTTTTTTCCACGCAGCGAAGGTGCAGTCAGAAACGCAGACGGAACCATAACTAGCGGAACTTTTGCGACGGCGACAAAACGTTTACCTGGTGTAGCTGCAATGGGTTTTGATGTGCTGTACCTGCCTCCGGTTCACCCAATCGGAATCGCGCACCGGAAAGGTAAGAACAACACCCTAGATGCACAGCCGGATGATTGCGGAGTTCCTTGGGCAATTGGTAATTCTGATGGTGGGCACGATGCGATTAATCCAGCTCTTGGAACAATGAAGGATTTTGAAGATTTTGTTAAAGCAGCAAGTAAGCAAGGTTTAGAAATTGCAATGGATCTAGCCCTGCAAACTTCACCGGATCATCCTTGGGTAAAGAGCAATCCAGAATGGTTTAACAAGCGAGCAGATGGAACCATCGCCTACGCCGAGAATCCTCCAAAGAAGTACCAAGACATCTACCCCATTAACTTTGATGATGATTATGAAGGAATCTGCAATGAAGTTCTTCGAATTATTCGTTTGTGGGTTTCAAAGGGCGTAAAGATCTTCCGCGTCGATAACCCGCACACAAAACCAGTCCATTTCTGGCAAGACGTGCTTGCAACAGTGCATAAAGAAAGCCCAGAAGTCATTTTTCTAGCTGAGGCCTTTACCCGTCCTGCCATGATGCATGCACTGGGCAAAGCTGGATTTCACCAGTCGTATACCTACTTCACTTGGCGAACAAGTAAGAATGAAATAGTTGATTACGGCCGCGAAGTTGCTCAAGGGACAAGTGCCTTCTTTAGACCAAACTTTTGGGTAAATACTCCAGATATCAATCCTTTTCACTTGCAAAGTGGAAACCCTGCCATGTTTGCGCTGCGCGCGGTATTAGCTTCGACACTAAGTCCTTCTTGGGGCATGTATGCCGGATATGAACTGTATGAACATCGCGCCTTTAAAGAAGGCGGCGAAGAGTACATGGACTCCGAAAAGTATGAAATCAAAATTCGAGATTGGGAAGGTGCCACCAAAAAAGGTCTAACGCTTGCACCGTTTATTGCCCAGTTAAATGCTATCCGTAAGGCTCATCCGGCTCTAAAGCTGCTTCGTAATTTGGTTTTCCATAACACCGATTCTGATGCAATCGTTGCGTATTCAAAACGTGAAGGCAAAGATCTAATTCTTGTAGTTGTTAACTTAGACCCAAGCTTTGCGCAAGGAACAACTGTTCACTGGAACATGGAGGCGTTGGGCTTTTCAAGCAATGAGTTTGAGGTTAAAGATTTATTGGATAACTCTGTAATGACCTGGAGCCCACATACTTATGTATCGCTAAATCCAACCCGCCCAGTTGGAAAAGTTGCTCATATAGTTTCGGTAAAGATCTAACGTGGGCGTATTTTCTAAGTTTTTTAAAGGCCAGGATGCCGAAAAGAATCAACCTGTGTCATTTCTTAACCCACATTCTTCGTTGGGTGAACTAGATCTATATCTAATCACCGAAGGCCGCCACGAACAGCTCTGGAAAGCTCTTGGAGCCCAAGTAAAACGCGATGAAACCGGAGCATTGCTGGGTACCGCTTTTTCAGTCTGGGCACCTAATGCTCAAGCGGTTTCATTGATCGGTGATCATAATTATTGGGATCGTAATTCGCATCAGATGCATCGAATTGGTTCGTCAGGGATTTGGGAAATCTTTGTTGCAGACATTTGCGCAGGCACGAAATACAAATTTGCAGTTTGCGGAATTGACGGCCGCTGGGTTGATCATGCAGACCCTATGGCGCGCGCAACAGAGATACCTCCTTTGACAGCATCTGTTGTCGAAGAATCAACTTATCAATGGAACGACCAAACCTGGATTACCCAACGTTCGCAATTTCAACCTTGGCGATCAGCCGTATCGGTGTACGAAGTTCATCTTGGTTCCTGGAAGATAGGTTTAACCTACAAAGAATTAGCAGTTGATTTGGTTGAATACATACAGCAGCAAGGTTTCACCCATGTGGAATTTCTGCCAGTTACAGAACACCCTTATGGCCCATCATGGGGTTATCAAGTTACTTCTTTCTTCGCACCAACATCTAGGTTTGGTTCACCCGATGAGTTTAAATTCTTAGTTGATGCGTTACATAATGCAGGCATTGGTGTAATTCTAGATTGGGTTCCTGCTCACTTTCCTAAAGATGAATGGGCCCTTGCAAGGTTTGATGGAACTGCTTTGTATGAACATGCTGACCCACGTTTAGGTGAACACCCTGACTGGGGTACCTTGATCTTTAATTTTGGACGAAACGAGGTAAGAAATTTTCTCGTTGCAAGCGCGTTGTATTGGTTAACGGAGTTCCACATTGATGGTTTGCGAGTAGATGCTGTGGCATCAATGCTCTACTTGGATTATTCACGTGAAGAAGGCCAGTGGCTACCCAATGTTAATGGTGGTCGTGAAAATCTTGAAGCAGTTCAGTTGTTACAGGAAGCAACATCTACAGCCTATAAAACTCATCCCGGGATAATGATGATCGCCGAAGAATCAACAGCTTGGTCTGGTGTAACTGCAGATACAACAGGGGGCGGACTCGGCTTTGGTTTCAAGTGGAACATGGGTTGGATGCATGACACCTTGCAATACCTTTCCCATGAACCAATCCATCGTGTTTACCACCATAACGAGATTACCTTTTCAATCTTGTATGCATGGAGTGAAAACTTTATGTTACCCCTGTCCCATGATGAAGTTGTCCACGGCAAGGGGCAGTTAGTTAATAAGTTTCCTGGCGATCGTTGGCAAAAGTTAGCAACTCTGCGCGCTCTATATGGATTTATGTGGGCCCATCCAGGCAAAAAATTATTGTTTATGGGTAGCGAATTTGCACAAAATGATGAATGGAATCAAAGTTCGGGTTTGCAATGGTACTTAACCGAATTCGCAGAACACAAAGGTATTCAAAAAACCGTTGCTGAACTAAATAGCCTTTACCGAGCAACCCCTGCGCTGTGGGAAAAAGATACAAACCCAGAAGGCTTCACATGGTTAGTTGGAAACGATGGCGCAGCAAATGTTGTTGCATTTGCCCGTTGGGATGAATTTGCATCCGCGCTGGTAAGTGTCACTAACTTTTCCCCGGTCCCCCATGAAAATTATCAGTTGCCCTTCCCTAATGCTGGCATCTGGCGTGAAGTGCTAAACACTGACGATATTGCCTATGGCGGAAGTGGCGTTAGTAACGACCAATTGATCGTGGGCGCATCGCAGATTGCTTCAGTGCGTATCCCGCCACTAGCAACGGTTTGGTTTAAACGTTCTTAAAAATTTTCGCAAAGTACGGAACAGTTAACAACATAAGCGCAGGGATAAGTAAGGCAATAGACAAATTTGTTGCCTGTGCTGTCCAGGCGATAACCCAGCGCATAATAAATACCAGAGAAATATTGATTACTCCGATTTGACCAATAACAACGCTGGATGGGAACTTGGAGCGAGTATTTGCGGCATTCATCACGGAAGGCCCAAGAAATGATGATCCTAAGCCTGCAATGGTAAAGCTAATTGAGAGAATTACAATCACTAAGGTTTCATTAGAGGTTCCGACTAAGCTCACACCAATAATTCCAGCAATGAATGAAAGTCCCGAAAGCAATGAGGCACGTACTACTAGATAGTCAATTGTGTATTTTGGCAGCAAATTATGCAGATTCAAGCGACCAATAATCATGGCTAGCGTAAAGAGAATATAAGGAAGCGTGTGGATTCCTCCCACAATTTTCATATCCTCTTTCACAAATATAGCTGCCCAATCACTGACAGAATATTCGAGCATGATGACCAACAACAATGCTGCGGAAACTTGCTTGTCAATCTTGAAGCCTTTAAACATGTCTCGAGCGCGATGATCTGATTCTGGGTTTGTATTTGCCTGAATCAAATTAGGTGAGATTCGAAAGATTATTGCGGCCATCAATATGAAACAAACAACGGCTAGAAAATTCGAATATGCTCCTAATGCAACTCGATCAACCAGCAGTCCAGCAATCATGGATGTGATCAAAGCTCCACTGCTCCAGAATCCGCTCAACAAAGTGATTACTTGCTTCTTTGTCCTATCTTGAAAAAAGAATCCCTGCGTATTAATGGAAATATGAAATGCTGAAATAGCAGCACCTTGGACAATAATAAAGATGAGAAAAACCAAACTAGACGTAGTGTGCGTCAAAAAGGAAAGGCTGATCGACAATAAAGCTGCACCGATATACAGCATCCAACGTGCACCAAATTTGTGAACAAGATGTCCGACAGTCAATAGTGCAACAATGTTTCCAACTGCGCCCATGCTCAAGATTGAGCCAAATTCTCCGTTGGTTAGTTTCAAATTAGCTTTGACTTCGGGGAACCGCGGTACCCACGACATAATCAAGAGCCCAAAGAGGAAAAAGAGCCCTTTAATCAGCTTTAACTCTTGCTCAACGGCCAGTGTTTTTCTCAAAATAAAGCACTAGCAAGCTCTTTACGAGCCGCAACCAATCGTGGATCACTTGGGTCTACCAGAGCGAATAGGTTTAACAGGTGGTCCTTTACCTTGGCCCGTTCATCTCCAGAAGTAGCTCGCACAGCGTGAACTAACCGCGTAAAGGCTGCTTCAACTCCCCCATTAACAATTTCTACATCAGCTGCTTTTAACTGCAAGGTAATGTCATTTGGGTTCTTAGTTGATTCAGAAATGACAGTGTCTAGATCCAACCCTTCGGTGCGGATTAGCAACTGTGTTTGAGCTAAACCAAGTTTTGCCAGATTTTCTGCGGGTTTACGAGACAACCACTTTTTGTAAGCTGCTTCTGCGGCAACGTAATCACCAGCTTCAAGTGCCTCCATCGCTTCAATCTCTTCAGCTTCCATCTGCTCAACTGGTGCTTGACCAATTCCTTGCTCTGAAGCAAGCGTTAAAACTTTATCAATCACCATGCGAACTTGTGCTTCGGGATATGACTGCTCGAACAATGGCACCATTTGTTCGGCAATAATTGCCACGGCGTAAGGAATTGATTTAGTTTGAAAAGCTTGTGCAACCTGCGGATGCGCTTCGATGTCTACCCGAGCTAAAGAAAAAGCTGTCTTGTAATCAGTTTCGAGTTTTCCTAAAATCTTTACCATCTCGACAGATTCTGCAGAACGTGGTGACCACATCAAAACAATCACTGGACGCACTAGCGATAAAGGCAGGATGTCACTACTTAAATTTTCAACTGATACTTCGATACCTGGCATGGGGATCGATGGATCCACCTTTGGCTTAGTAAGAGAACTTAGATCAAAGGCTTGACCAAAATTAGGTGGCAAGCTCATGGTGCAATCCTATCTATTGAACAACTATGTCGACGCCAGAGTCACGGCGCATTGGCAAAATTTCGGCGCAATAGTTATCAGTTGCCTCTTCTAGCCCAACGTCGTAACCCACTTTTTCACTTAAATACCAACGATTTTCAAGGATTTCGTGGAACATTTGGGCACGTTCTACGCGGCCTCTCATATCAGCCGGAACTCTGCTAATTATTGATTCAAATACTTCTGTGATCCACTTTTTAGCCATTTCATTGGTTGTTAATCCAAGTTTGTTTTCACGTGCGTTGTAGCGATCAAAAGAAGCAAGAAGTCGCTTAGCTTGCAGTTCTTCAGTTTCTAAGCCCATCAAATCGCGTAAACGTTGGGTGTGATAACCCGCAGCAACAAGCTTTGGTTGAAAAGAAATCATCTGCGTATCGCCATCGATTGTGATTGCAACTTCTTCAACCGCAAAACCTAGATCGTGCAATTGGCGCATTGCGCGTTCGACTGCATGTCGATCTTTTGGATCCAACAACTGTCTTTCCTTTAATGCTGCCCAGATTCTGCGGTAGCGCTTTATCACCGCTTCAGAGGCGCGAACCGGTTCCATACCTGGATATAAAACTCCAGATAATGCGAGATCCTCAAGTTCTGCAGCAACATTGAAATGCACAATATCGAGATCATGTTCTCGTTGACCATCACTGAGCGTTTTTTGGAATTCACCTGTTTCTGCATCAACTAGATATGCAGCAAAACCTTCGGCATCACGTCGGAACAAAGTATTGGAAAGCGAACAATCTCCCCACCAGAAACCTAACAAGTGTAAACGCACTAACAGTAACGCTAGGGCACTTGCCATAGTTGTAATCTCTTGGGCGGTTACTGCACCAGAAAGAAGTACGCGATAAGGCAATGAATAGGGTAAGAATCGAGTAACAATTGCACAAGGTAACTCTTCACCATTTGCATCGACTCGACCCTCGACAACAGCAACTTGCTCCACACACGGTGCATTAAGGTGGGAAAGTTCGCGCAGAATTTTGTATTCGCGATTTGCAAACTCTGCAACCGTCTCTTTGACTGCATAAACTTCGGCATCTGGGTCATTGCTGGCCCGCACCAAGCGCACGACGTGTCGTGAAATACCTCGTTTTTCAGCCAGAGCCGGATCTTCGGGCCATTCTTCAAGGGGCAAGTGCCATGGCAGGCCAGTTACAGCTGCGATCTCCTCGCCTAAGCCCGTGATGCGTAATGCCATGGTCGTTATTGTCCCGTATAAATGTGTCGGGAACATGAACACCACGTCTCTATAAGTGTGATCTATTCACTTTAGAATGTACGTATGGCTATTTCAACGCGCATTAAGAAAGCAGCAGTCCGTCCCTCAAAGGCTGAAAAAGCCCCAGCAGAATACGGAACCATGGGAGCACCGATCAATCGCTCACACCCTTTTTACTTTGGTTTCATTGCAACACTTGGTGCACTGACTGCGATCGTTTTAATGCGAGCCTTAGCAAGTGTTAGCCAGATTTTTGTCCTCATTTTGATTGCACTATTTTTAGCCACGGGTTTAAACCCAGCTGTTGAAGCGTTACGTAAGCGCAACTTGTCTCGTAACGCAGCGGTTACCGTTATTTTCTCATCTGTCATTCTTTTTGTTGTGTTTTTCTCTTTAGTTGTAGTTCCTCCAGTGATTAATCAAGGAACAAACCTAATTGAATCTGGACCACAACTTCTTCAGGATTTGATGAAAAATGAAACAATCAATCAGCTCAATACCCAATATGGTCTGATTGACACCTTGCAAGAGAGATTGAAATCTGTCACATCAGATGGAACATTATTGATCTCTACTTTTGGTGGAGTTATCGGAGTAGGAAAATCTGTTTTGTCAGGCTTTTTCACCGCTTTAACAATTTTGGTTTTGACCTTGTACTTCATTACTTCACTTCCTCAAGCAGTAAATCTTGGTCTCTCACTAGTGCCAGCAAGTCGCCGTGACCGAGTTGGCTTACTTACAAATGCGATTATCGCTCGCGTTGGATCCTTTGTTGGAAGCCAGATTTTGATCGCTGCGATGGCAGCGGTATTTGTCACTATTCTTTCAACAGTTCTCGGGCTTCCTTCTCCTTTTGCCATCGGTATGTTTGTTTTTGTTGCAGCGCTTATTCCATTGATTGGACATTTTATTGGGGCAGCAATCGTTACTCTGATCGCGCTGTCTCAGTCATTGGTAATTGGTGTGGTCGCATTTGTTGCCTATGTGGTTTATGTACAGATTGAAAACTATGTAGTCACACCTCGCATTATGAAGCGAACATTGTCGGTGCCGGGTGCGGTAACAATTATTGCTGCCTTGATTGGCTCATCTTTGCTTGGTCTAGTCGGAGGATTACTTGCTGTGCCGGTAGCGGCTTCAATCATTCTTATTCTGGATGAAGTTGTTATTCCAAGGGCAAATAAGGCTTAAAACTCCAGCGGAAGTGTTGTTGGAACACCGTTTACGATTGAAACAATTTCGGACAGAACGCGGTGAACTGCTGGTTCTCCCAACCACAAGTGCTTAGCTTCATCAACTGCAATAATTTTTAGTGTGGGAACAATTGCAAATCGCTCACGTGCTTGGTCGGGCTTTAGATAGTCATCTAATTCTGGAACTAGTGCGGTTATTGGGCGAGAATCTGTATTCCAATACCGAAGTTGCTCATCTGTTGTTGTGCGAAGTGGTGGACTAAGCAAAATCAAACCATTGTGTCGTGGGTCTTTAGCATGTTGTAGTGCTAGATCAGTTCCAAATGACCAACCTGTTACCCAAACATTTTCTAATTTCAAGGTATCAAAGCAGTACCGCAACATGGCTTCGACATCAAAACGCTCAGCTACGCCATTATCAAATTGACCAGCACTGGATCCAGCTTCACTTGTGGTTCCCCGTGTATTGAAACGAACAACTGTTATGCCAGACATCGCCGGAAGGCGGTTGGCCGCTTTTTTGTATACGTGACTGTCCATCATTCCACCGGCGGTGGGCAAAGGATGTAAGCACAAAATCGCACCTTTTGAGGTACCCAGCGGCGCGGCTACTTCGCCAATCAAATCAATGCCATCTTCTGTCATCACATGAAATGGAGTGCGTCTAGCATCGAAAACACTGCTCGGACGTACCGTCTGGCTCATACTGTAAATCCTACCGATACACGACTAGGCTTTACGACATGGGAAAAACCTTCACTTCCATTAATCCAGCTAATGGCCAGATCGCAGGACGTTATCCGATCTTCACTGCAAAAGAAGTTGGGCTTGTAGTTGATCAGGCTCGCACAGCAGCAAATGACTGGAGCAGCTTAGGTTTTGGTGGCCGCAAGAAAGTATTACTTAACTGGAGCACGCACATCATTGACAATGTCGAAGCGATTTCAGAATTGATTTCCTTGGAAACTGGTAAGCCGCTTAGTGATGCTCGCTTAGAAGTTGCAAATGCGGTTAATCACATTGGCTGGGCTGCGCGTCACGCTGAAGAAATTATGCGCACCTCTCATCGTGCGCCAGGTGCGTTAATGGCCAATATGTCAGCAACTGTTGAACGTTCTCCTCTTGGAGTTGTCGGAGTTATTGGACCGTGGAATTACCCGATTTTTACTCCAATGGGCTCAATCGCATACGCGCTAGCTGCAGGTAACACGGTTGTCTTTAAACCAAGTGAGTACACACCTGGTGTTGGAATGTGGATGGATGAAAGCTTTAATGCCATTGCTCCCTTTGCCGGTATTTTTACAACGATTACTGGGCTAGGCGAAACTGGAAACGCACTGTGCACCTCTGCAATTAACAAACTTTCATTTACAGGTTCAACTCGAACTGCCAAGTTAGTTGCTGCTGCCTGTGCCACTCAAATGACTCCAGTAGTTTTGGAATGTGGTGGCAAAGATCCCGTGATAGTTGCAGCAGATGCCAACCTTGATCGCGCGGTAGATGCAACGATCTGGTCTGCAATGGCAAATGCTGGTCAATCCTGCATTGGCGCAGAACGCGTATATGTCGATGAAAAAGTTGCAGATATCTTCATTGAAAAAGCAATCGCACTTGTTTCAACACTAAAGGCTGGCTCACCAGGTGACGGAAATTATGGTGCCTCCACAATGCCATCACAGATTGGTGTCATTACCTCTCACGTTAAAGCTGCAATCAAAGATGGTGGAAAGTTTGCCTACGGAAGTTTGAAATCTATTCAGGATCCCTTTGTGCAGCCAGTTATTTTGGTTGATGTACCTGAAGATTCCACCGCAGTTCGTGAAGAAACTTTTGGACCTATCATCATTATCAATCGTGTTAAGTCCATGAAGGAAGCAATCGCCTTATCGAATGATTCACGTTATGGATTGGGCGCGAACATTTGGTCAAAGCGTCAAGGAAAAAAGATTGCCTCTCAATTACATTGTGGAATGGTTGCAATTAATTCGACTTTCTCATTTGCTGCGATTTCATCAGTTCCATTTGGTGGCGTCAAAGACAGTGGTTATGGCCGAATCCATGGCCCAGAGGGCTTGCTCGAATACACCTATGCGCGCACAGTTGTAAGAACCCGAATCAATCTTCCGCTAAAGATTTTGAGTTTCAAGCGAACTGCAGCAACTGATCGATTATTCGTAAGAGCTGCACGATTGCTAAAGGGACGTCTAGGCTAAAAAATTCTTGTGCAATCCAAGAATTAAAAGCGGGGAGCGTTTCTGGTTCGCTCGGTATTAGGACGGCGCTTATCTTTCTTTGACCAACAAGCGGTATGCCAATGTCGACGTCCATCTTCATCGTAATCTTTCCACGCAACAACATGCGGAGTTGCTAAAGGAATCATTTGATCACATCCTGGGCAGCGATATGGCTTTGTAGATCCAGAGCCAGTTAAACGCCTAACAATGTAGATCCCATCGCTATGTTCTTCAACGCTCTCACCTGTGGAGGCGATGTTGATTTCACGCGGCTCTTCCGGCTTTTGGCGCTTCTTTGGGTAATTTCTACGCGGGCTCACAGGTGTATTTTCGCATAGTAAAGTAACCACATGAGCCTCATCGAAGTAAAAGACCTCACAAAAAGTTACGGTGATGTCCATGCTGTGCGTGGCATCAACCTGAATATCGAACAAGGAGAGATCTTTTCGATATTGGGTCCAAACGGTGCCGGTAAGACGACCACCGTGGAAATACTTGAAGGATTTAGAACTCGTGATTCCGGCACAGTTTCAGTGTTGGGTTTTGATCCCAACACTCGGGGACATCAATCCCGAGAGTGGCGCAACCAAATCGGCATCGTTTTACAAACATCCGGTGATGCTGGTGATCTAACAGTCTTTGAAACTATCAATCACTTCCACGGTTATTATTCAAATCCACGCGAAGTTGATGAAGTAATTAATTCAGTTGGTTTAAAAGAAAAAGAAGATGCACTCATTCGAAATCTTTCAGGTGGGCAGCGCAGGCGCTTAGATGTCGCGCTAGGAATCATTGGTAACCCCGAACTCATTTTCTTGGATGAACCAACAACTGGCTTTGACCCTGAAGCTCGTCGCGCTTTTTGGTCTCTTATCAAGAGTTTACGAAGCGATGGCGCAACAATTGTGCTGACTACGCACTACTTAGATGAAGCCGAAGCTCTTGCTGATCGAGTCGCCGTCATCAACAAGGGTGTAATTGCTGAGATCTCTACTCCAACTGAATTAGGGGGAAGAGCAACATCTCAAGCCACTGTTCAATGGCGAGATGGAAATCAGATCAAATCTGAAAAAACCGAAAATCCAACAGCAGTTGTTGCCGCTCTTTCTGCACACTTTAATGGTGAGATCCCAGAACTAGTTGTCACCCGTCCATCGTTAGAGGACATTTACATTGAAATGATTGGAGGCGCACATGAATAAGATTCCTAGCGCGCTTCAATTAGGCATTAGACGTGGTGGCCTAGAGATTCGACAGTTTGCTCGCCAAAGAGAATCAGTGGTCTTTACTCTGTTATTTCCGGTTATTTTGCTGGCGATTTTTGGTTCAGTTTTCAAAGACACGATCGCACCTGGTGTCACCTTTTCGCAGTACTTTGTTGCCGGAATGATCGCATCTGGCCTTGTTAACACTGGTTTCCAAGCGTTAGCAATCACTATTCCGATGGAGCGCGAACTAGGTGCGCTTAAGCGTTTGCGTGGAACTCCGATGCCAGCATCTAGCTACTTTATTGGTAAAGCTATTCTCATCTTTGCCAGCATGGTCGTTCAGATTCTGCTGCTTCTTGGTTTTGGTATTGCTTTCTTCGGATTAGACATGCCGACAGAAACTAGTAAGTGGCTGACCTTTACCTGGTTAGTTCTACTTGGAAGTGCCTGTTCAACCGCGCTCGGTATCGCATTTTCGATTGTTCCAAAGAGCGGTCGTGGAGCTTCGGCTGTTGTATCTCCAATCGTCATCATTTTGCAGTTCTTCAGTGGAGTCTTCTTTGTCTTCACGCAATTACCAGGATGGATGCAACAGGTTGCAGCAATCTTCCCATTGAAGTGGCTTACCCAAGGAATGCGATCAGTTTTCCTTCCTGATTCATTTGCATCTCAGGAAGTTGCAAAGTCTTGGGAACTCCAAACTACCTTTGTGGTTTTAGTCGTGTGGCTGGTTATTGGAATTTTCTTCAGCGTGCGTAAGTTCAAGTGGGATCGCGATTAAGAAGGCAATTGCACTCGTTCTAGCGCTAGTTGTACTAGCTCCAGGTGCACATGCCGCCCAAACATCACACGTGGCTGCAACAAAGAAGGCAAAAATCACTCCATCACCTTCACCGGTGTGGCCACCTAAAGGCTTTATCAAGAGCAAAGATGGAAATACCTTCGCCAAGATTCCAACTCCAAAAGAATTAGTCGGATTGGCTTCTAACGACAAAAAGCTCACCGCTGCTTTGGCGGAAAAAATCGATGGAATTCCGGTGTGTGAGAAGTTTTCCTGCGGGGCGGTAACTGTTGCTTCAGCGGTAGGTTGCATGTGGTGGGTAGTGACGGCAAACCTTAAAGGTGTCACATCTGCAGAAGATAAAACTCAAAAGATATTTGGAACGGTTAGAACAACCATTGGTAAAACTGCGGCCAGAAAATATGCAACGATCTTGATAATCAGCCAAGAACCAATTGAATTAGACCATTCAATCGCAAACATAAAGGCTGTGTGTAGAAATGATTCACCCCAGGAAAAAGTTCCTGGAACTACCTACACAGTTATTCCTTAGCGATTAGCTCCTGGCACCCACAGCTGATCGCCAATTTCTTTATTGGCAAAGCGTGCAAGCACAAACAGCAGATCAGAACAACGGTTTAAATACTTTGCAGTTAGTGGATTTACTCCCCCACCAAATGCATGGATTGCAGACCACGTGCAACGCTCTGCACGACGAACAACTGTGCGTGCCACATGTAAGTGAGCAGCAGCTGGCGTTCCAGATGGAAGTACAAATGAACGCAATGACTCTAGATCTGCGTTGTACTTATCAATTTGTTCTTCCAAGTAGCTAATCTGCGACTCTAAAACTCGAAGCGGTTCAAAAGCTGGAGCATCAACAACTGGTGTACACAGATCCGCGCCAACATCAAAAAGGTCATTTTGAATACGCACTAGCAATGCGCGGACATCTTCAGTTAAGCCATCAGTTGAAAGAACAACACCGATGCTTGAGTTGGCCTCATCAACTGTGGCATATGCTTCAAGACGTGGGTCATTTTTTGAGGTACGGCTCATGTCTCCCAGCGATGTAGTTCCGTCATCGCCAGTCTTTGTGTAAATGCGCGTTAAATTAACCATGTGCCTACCCTATAAGTAGACTGCCGCTATGGCATCCCACGACCGCTTCCGCATAGTTGGCGGAACCTCCTTGCGGGGAGAAGTCTCTGTAACAGGTGCCAAGAACTCAGTTTTAAAGCTTATGGCTGCCTCATTGCTGGCCGCTGGCACAACAACAATTAGAAATGTTCCAGATATTGCCGATGTAGACATCATGGCTGACCTGTTGACCCGTCTTGGTTGCACCGTTGTTCGTGGGGCAGATACCGTCACAATTAATGTCCCACAGCAACCTGCCCACCGTGCTGATTACGATTTGGTTCGAAAGATGCGTGCATCAATCAATGTTCTTGGACCATTAGTCGCACGAGTTGGTCAAGCCGATGTGGCACTTCCTGGCGGGGATGCAATTGGTTCGCGCGGATTAGATTTTCATATCAAGGGTCTTGAATCTCTTGGTGCAAAAGCCCACATTGAACACGGCTATGTAATCGCTGAAGCTCCAAATGGATTAACTGGCGCACCCGTTGAACTAGATTTCCCAAGCGTTGGTGCAACAGAAAACATCATGACTGCCGCGGTTTTAGCTAAGGGTGTAACAACAATTGAAAATGCTGCTCGCGAACCTGACATCGTTGACCTTGGAGAATTTCTTATTTCTATGGGCGCAAAGATCGAAGGTCTAGGTTCTCCTTTGATCACAATAACCGGTGTTGAAACTTTAAATCCAACTGATCACACAACAATTACTGATCGCATCATCACCGGAACCTGGGCCTTTGCGGCAGCAATGACTCGTGGTGATATCACGATTCATGGCGCACGTCCCGAGCATCTTGAACTACCTTTAGAAAAATTAGCATCAGCTGGTGCAATCATTACCTCTACTGCCGATGGAATCCGCGTAAAGATGGATGTGCGACCACAAGCAATTGATGTTGCAACACTTCCATATCCAGGTTTTCCAACAGATTTGTTACCAATGGTTATTGCGCTCAACGCCATTGCCGATGGGCACTCTTTAGTTACTGAAAATGTCTTTGAATCCCGCTTTATGTTCGTCAACGAACTGAGCCGTTTAGGTGCACAAGTGAGCGTAGATGGCCATCATGCATCAATAACTGGCGTAGAAGAACTATCTGGTGCACCAGTAGAAGCACACGATATCCGTGCGGGTGCAGGTTTAATTTTGGCTGCATTAGTTGCCGAAGGTGAAACCACTGTAGATCAAGCGTTTCACGTGGATCGCGGTTATCCAAACTTTGCCGAGCAATTACAAAGCCTTGGGGCTCAAGTCACCAGAGAGTAATTTTCGGACATGAAAAAAGTAATTCTCAGCGGAGAAAAGTGTGTAGTTGCTTCTTCATCTTTTCGCAGCTGAGAATTACTTTTTTAGAAACTAGTTAACGGACTCCGTAAGGATTGATACGCGATTGTTAGCGACAGACAAAAAGCCTCCGCTGACGTTGAACTCTGTATTTTCACCGTTGGTGCCGTGAATTACAACCTTACCGTCGACAAGTACTGCAAAGAGCGGAGTGTGATCGGTCAAAATTCCGATGTCACCTTCGATGGTACGGGTTGAAACTGAAGTAGCTTCACCCGACCATACACGCGCTGTTGGAGATACAAGTTCGACTTTAAGTGTCATGATCTATTACTTCGCCAAACTTGCTGCTAGTTCAGCTGCATTGCGTTCAACATCTGCAAGACCACCGCACATGAAGAATGCCTGCTCTGGAATGTGATCGTACTTTCCATCTGCAAGTGCTTCGAATGCTTCGATTGTCTCTGATAGTGGAACGAATGATCCGTCGATTCCTGTAAACACCTTCGCAACGAATGTGTTCTGTGACAAGAAGCGCTGGATACGACGTGCACGGCCTACTAGTACGCGGTCATCTTCTGACAATTCATCGATACCAAGAATTGCAATGATGTCCTGTAGATCCTTGTAACGCTGCAAGATCTGCTTGATGCGGTTAGCAACACGGAAGTGGTGCTCGCCGATGTAGCGTGGATCCAAGATGCGTGAAGTTGAATCAAGTGGATCCACAGCTGGGTAGATACCAAGCTCTGAAATCGGACGAGACAACACTGTTGTTGCATCTAAGTGCGCGAAAGTAGTGTGTGGAGCTGGGTCGGTAATATCGTCAGCAGGAACGTAAATTGCCTGCATAGATGTAATTGAGTGACCACGTGTTGATGTGATGCGCTCCTGTAGCTGACCCATTTCATCAGCCAGTGTTGGCTGGTAACCCACAGCAGATGGCATACGGCCTAGAAGTGTCGATACCTCAGAACCTGCCTGTGTGAAACGGAAAATGTTGTCAATGAATAGAAGCACGTCCTGCTTTTGAACATCGCGGAAGTATTCAGCCATTGTTAGTGCTGACAGTGCAACACGTAGACGCGTTCCAGGTGGTTCATCCATCTGACCGAACACTAACGCGGTCTTATTGATAACACCGGTCTCGGTCATTTCAAGGAACAAGTCGTTACCTTCACGGGTACGCTCACCAACACCGGCGAATACAGATACACCACCGAAGTTTTCAGCTACACGGTAAATCATTTCCTGAATCAAAACTGTCTTACCTACACCTGCACCACCGAATAGACCGATCTTTCCACCCTTTACGTAAGGTGTTAGCAGATCGATAACCTTGATTCCGGTTTCAAACATCTCAGTCTTTGATTCCAACTGATCAAATGCTGGTGCATCACGGTGGATTGGCCAACGCTCTTTGATGTCGAGTGAAGAGGTTGGTACGTCCAGTGATTCGCCAAGTGTGTTGAACACGTGACCCTTTGTTACATCACCAACAGGAACTGAGATCGGTGTTCCTGTGTCCGTTACTTCTGCACCACGGACCATACCGTCGGTTGGCTGCATCGAGATTGCACGCACCAGGTTGTCACCAATGTGCTGAGCAACTTCCAGTGTCAGGGTACGAGTAGTACCTGACATGGTTGTCTCTACATGTAGCGCGTTAAAGATCGCTGGCATTGAATCCGCGGGGAATTCAATATCCACCACCGGTCCGATTACGCGAGCTACGCGGCCCTTTTTTGAGTTCGACATCATTCACTCCCTGCACTAGCTGAGGCCAACGCGTCTGCGCCGCCAACAATTTCACTGATCTCTTGAGTAATTTCGGCCTGACGAGCCGCGTTCGCAAGTCGTGTTAACGACTTGATTAGATCATCAGCATTGTCAGTTGCTGACTTCATTGCGCGACGACGAGCTGCATGCTCTGAAGCTGCAGATTGCAACATCGCGTTAAAGATTCGAGCCTCAATGTAACGTGGCAATAATGCATCGAGCACCACGGCAGCATTAGGTTCGAATTCATACATTGGCAGCAAACCAGTTGGAGCTGGTGCATCGCTTTCTACAACTTCTAGTGGAAGCATGCGCTTTGCCATAGCATTTTGGATAAGCATTGACTTAAATTCAGTAAAGACAATGTGAATTTCATCGACGCCAGCTTCATCAGTCGACGAATCTGCAACGAAAGCTTTGATTAATGAATCTGCAACTTCTTTTGCATTTTCATAAGTTGGATTATCTGAAAAACCTGTCCATTGACCTGCAATGAAGCGCTCACGGAACTTGTAGTAACCAACTGCTTTACGACCCACTAGGTATGGCTTAACTTCAAGTCCGCGCTCACGAAGAAGGGCTGCAAGTTGCTCACCTTCCTTGATTGCATTGTTTGAGTACGCGCCAGCCATTCCGCGGTCAGCAGAGATAATCAAAATCGCAGCGCGCTTTGGATTCTCATCTGCCGTGGTTAATGGATGAACTGTTGAGGAGTATGAAGCAACTGCAGAAACTGCACGGGTCAACTCGTTTGCATACGGTGTAGACGCTGAAACCCGTTGTTGCGCTTTAACGATACGAGAAGCAGAGATTAACTCCATAGCTTTCGTGATCTTTTTAGTCGCTTTAACAGATCGCATGCGTCTGCGATAAATGCGGAGTTGGGCACCCATGAGTTACTTCTTCACCGCCGGTGGGACGAACTTAGTGATTTGCTCTGCGCCTTCGCCATCTAGGGCTTCAGCTGGAGCTTCATTAATAGCTTGTGTTGCCGATGACTTGAACTGCTTCTTGAATGAAGCAACCGCTTCCTCCATCTTTGCAATGGTGTCGTCATCTAACTGCTTGGTTTCTGAGATAACAGCGTTAATCTCCTTGCGTTCGCGACCGATAAAGTCGAGAAGCTCTGCTTCGAAGCGACGAATATCTGCAACTGCAACATCATCAAGCTTTCCAGTTGTTCCCGCCCAGATTGAAACGATCTGACGTTCCAATGAGTACGGTGAGTACTGACCTTGCTTAAGAAGTTCAACCATGCGTGCACCGCGCTCAAGCTGAGCCTTTGATGCAGCATCAAGATCTGAACCGAAAGCAGCGAATGCTTCAAGTTCACGGTACTGCGCAAGGTCAAGACGTAGACGACCAGCGATCTTCTTCATCGCCTTTGTCTGCGCAGAGCTACCTACACGAGAAACAGAAACACCTACGTTGATCGCTGGGCGAACACCGGCGTTGAAAAGATCTGTTTCGAAGAAGCACTGACCATCGGTAATTGAAATTACGTTTGTAGGAATAAACGCAGAAACGTCATTTCCCTTTGTTTCGATGATTGGCAAACCGGTCATTGACCCGCCACCTAATTCATCGGAAAGCTTTGCGCAACGCTCTAGCAAACGTGAGTGTAAGTAGAAAACATCTCCTGGGTAGGCTTCACGGCCTGGTGGACGACGAAGTAGAAGTGAGACTGAACGGTACGCCTCAGCTTGCTTTGATAAATCATCAAACACGATAAGAACGTGCTCGCCCTTGTACATCCAGTGCTGACCAATTGCAGAACCGGTGTAAGGAGCTAAGTACTTGAAACCTGCTGGATCTGATGCAGGTGAAGCAACGATTGTTGTGTACTCCATTGCGCCAGCTTCTTCGAGTGCGCCCTTAACAGCTGCAATCGTTGAACCCTTCTGACCAATAGCTACATAAATACATTTAACCTGCTTCTTCTTATCGCCAGATTTCCAGTTTTCCTTCTGGTTAATAATTGTGTCAACAGCAACTGCTGTCTTACCGGTCTGGCGGTCACCAATGATCAACTGGCGCTGTCCGCGACCAATAGCTGTCATGGCATCGATCGCCTTAATACCAGTTGCAAGAGGTTCCTTAACAGGTTGGCGCTGAACTACAGAGGGAGCCTGCAGTTCTAGTGCACGACGTGCTTCAGCCTTGATCTCGCCCTTGCCATCAATTGGATTTCCAAGTGCATCAACGACGCGACCTAGGAAACCATCGCCTACTGGTACAGAGAGAATCTCACCAGTTCGACGAACAGATGTTCCTTCTTCAATTCCTGTTGTGCTACCTAAAATAACAGTACCGATTTCACGGACGTCTAGGTTGAGTGCGAGGCCGAGTGTGCCGTTTGCAAATTGCAACAACTCATTTGCCATTGTTGATGGCAACCCTTCGACGCGTGCGATTCCGTCACCTGCTTGGCTAACGGTTCCGACTTCGTCGCGAGCTGCAACGCCTGGATCGTATGACTTAACGAAGTTCGCTAAGGCACCCTGAATCTCTTCAGGATTGATCTTTAGGTCTGCCATGTGTTTCTCCCTTTATTTGCTTCCAGCAAGAGCGCGTGCGGCTCCAGCCAAACGATTTGAAACTGATCCATCAACGATTTCATCTGCGAACTTCACTGAAACTCCACCCAACACAGTTGGATCGATCTCAATATTGATACGAACTGGTTGCCCAACCTTGCTATTCAAAGTTGTAGCTAGACGATCTTGCTGTGCTTGGCTTAGTGGAGCTGCAACGCGAACCAAAGCAATAACTCGGTTACGACGTGCTGCTAGCGCTGCTTGGTAATCAGCAAATGCTGACTCAATGCTGCGCCCTCTCCATGCGTTCACCATCTGTGAAACAAGCTTTACAGTTGAACCAGATGCGCCCTTGAGAATGTCAGCAACTAATGTCGCTTTGGCATTCGTAGCATCTGATGTCAGCGCTTTACGTAGCTCTGTTGAACTCGCAAAGGCTGCTGCAGCTGTGAAAATTTCATCCTCTACACGGTCTAGTTCCCCTGCAATGTTGGCAGCTGATGCTTCTGCCTCAATCGCTAGTTGTTCTACAACAAGTACAAGATCCTTTGGTGCTGACCAGCGAAGGCTTGATAACTCAGTAATTAAACCAAGTGCAACCGCCCCAACTCGCTTACCAAATAGTTCAGAGATAAATGCTGCCTTTGCCTTTCCATCGCGAGATGGATCGGTAAGTGCGCGACGTACAGCAATATTCGTGCTGAGTACATCTGCAACAAAGAAAAGTTCAGAACTCAGAGCAGATGCACTGTTTGCATCTGCGCCTTTGACGGCAGCATCAAGTGAAACACGTGAAGCCACAAGTGACTTACGGCTGCTGCCTCCGAAGTGAGCTCTCATTATTCCTTTTACCTGTTCTCTACTTAGATTTTTCTAGATCTTCGAGAAAGCGATCAACGATTCGTGATTGACGAGCTTGATCATCCAAAGCTTCTCCAACAATCTTTGAAGCAAGTTCAACTGCAAGTGCACCAACTTCATTACGAAGTGATGTAACTGCTTGTTGACGTTCAGCTTCGATTGAAGCGTGAGCAGTAGCTGTAATGCGAGCTGCTTCTTCTTGTGCCTTGGCACGAAGATCTTCAATGATTGCTGCACCTTGAACACGAGCTTCTTCACGAAGTGTCTGTGCTTCTGATTGTGCCTTTGATAGCTGCTCCGTGTATTGAGCCAATGCGCGTTGAGCTTCTGCCTGTGCCTTTTCAGCACGTTCGATTCCACCTTGAATAGCGTGGGTTCGAGCTTCGAAAGCCTTCTCAAACATTGGAACTACAAACTTACGAAGCGTTAGGAATAGAAGGGTGAAGGCGATCGCACCAACCACAAGCTCAGCTGTGTGAGGTACGAGCGGATTCAACTTCTCTCCCGCTGCTAAGTTAACAAATTGCATCAGTTGTCCTTAAATCTTCGAATTAGAGAACGAATGCTAGAACGAGACCAAAGAGTGCGAGAGCTTCAGCAAGCGCGAATCCAAGGAACGCGATTGGCTGTAGAACGCTACGTGCTTCAGGCTGACGTGCAACGCCGTTGATATATGCGGCGAAGATAAGACCAGTTGCGATACCTGGACCAATTGCTGCGAGGCCGAAACCAACCAGGTTGAGTGTGCCTTCCATTTATTTCTCCTTATTTCCTATTAGTGCTCGTCGGCAAGGGCGCCGGCGATGTATAGAGCTGCGAGCAGAGTAAAGATGTACGCCTGCAAGCATTGGACCATGAATTCAAAGAAGGTCAGCACAATGCCAATTGCGAAGGCAAATGGGCTGATCAACTTCAAACCAATAACACCTTGAAGTAGATGTTCTCCACCCAAGATAAACACGAGCAACAACAAGTGGCCCGCAAACATATTTGCAAAAAGACGAAGTGAAAGCGTTAGTGGGCGAACTACAAAGAATGTAAGGATTTCAAGTGGAGTGATCAAGATGTAAGCAGCCTTGGGAACACCAGGCATAAACATGATTTCCTTGAAATACTTAAATGCGCCTTGCTTTTTAACACCCACATAGTGGAAAACTAAATAAACTGTAATTGCCAAGATATATGGGAATGAAACTCGCGACATCGTTGGGAATTGAATAAAAGGAATAATTCCGAAAATGTTGTTTACAAGAATAAAAGTGAAGAGCGAGAACAGATATGGAACAAAGCGCAAGAAGTCATGCCCGATAACCTCTTTAGCTAAATTCTCGCGAACAAATGAGTACACGGATTCGCCGGCAAATTGGAATTTGCTAGGAATAATCGATGCTTTGCGTGAAGACAAAATGAAAAATGTTGAAATCAAAATTACTGAAAACAAAACCAGAAAAATTGGCTTAGTTGTGTATGGGTTGTCGCCGAAAATTGGAGGAAGTTCGAAGTCATTGCTGCTAGGTGGGACGAAACCCTCACCCTCAGCGGCAGAACGCAATTGAACGCGCACGCATACTCCTCAAAATTGATAGGGCGGGAAGACGGGGCAACTCTATGGGAGAGGGGTTATTTATGAGAAATCGAAATGGGCTCAGGGGCTGTGATGTTGAGCGTGGCTGTAGGGGTTATTCTCGACCGAATCTCAGCCAGATTAGGTAGATCGCCCCGCTGATTCCTACCAGCAGGCCGGTTAAGGTGAAGTACCCAGTGTTGAGCCACTTATCAAGGGCAATTCCGACCCCTCCCCAGAAGATCAACCCAGATAGGAGATAGCCAAAGATGGACCACATTGCGTTTTCTTCACGGTTAGCCATGGGAACTCCTTGCCTCGGGGTGGTAAATCTACTGCTGCTTGTTGGACTCGGGAAGGGGCAAATGTAGGCGAAGTTTCATGTAACTGGCAATTTCGCCCCACAGCCAAGCGATAGTTAGCGCAACAGCGGTAATCCCAAAAGCTGTGCGGTTGATAGTTTCTCGCTCTGTGAATTTGGAGATCGCCCACAGAAGTAAACCTAAACCAAACAACTTAGCAAAGTAGGAAAAGAGCGCCATCGCCATAGTAGAAATGGGATCTAAGTTTCGAGTCATTCGCGAAACGGCGATATGGATAACAAAGAAGATCACTACAACAAACTGCGCAAGTAAGGCTCCCCAAAAACCACTCAAGCCCTGAATGAATGCAGAGATAGCGATCGCCACTAAACCAACAATTAATGTCGGAAGAAATGCTCCACGTAGCAACTGCGATTCATTGCTTTTTTCCATCATGCTGAAACCTTAGTCTTACTCTTCATGACTGCAACACTAGCTCCTACTAATACTAAGACAGTAATAAGTGCAACCCACCATGGGGCAAATGCAAGAACAGTCACAGGAAAAGCAATCGTTGCAGTCCATAGATACAAAATAACCGCAGTTCTATTTGTTGAATTACCGGCACTGAGCAATCGGTGGTGAAGATGTTGGTTGTCTGGTGCAAACGGAGAACGTCCAGCTTTTACACGGCGACCAACTGCAAGCAGTAAATCCAAGAAAGGAATTGCAAGAACTGCAAATGGAAGCAATAACGGCAGCAATGTCGGTCCAAGGGATTCGGCAGAAATAGCGTTGGGGTCTACCTGGCCAGTTAAAGTAATTGCAGCCGCTGAAAGAAGAAGCCCCAACAACATAGATCCGCTATCGCCCATAAAGATCTTGGCTGGATTGATGTTATGGGGCAAGAAACCTAAGCAAATACCCACTAAAACCGCGGTTGTCAGTGATGGCGCACCCGCACGGCTAAACCCGTATTCAACAGCCAATAAGTATGCAAAAGCAAAGAATGCGATACCTGAAATAGCCACGATTCCTGCGGCTAATCCATCCATGCCATCAATGAAATTAACCGCATTTATGACGACTAAAACAATCAAAACTGTTACTAGCTGACCAATACTGGGTGGCAAGGTGATCACGCCATTAATCGGAAGCCACAAAATCTGAATTCCATAGATAAGCAAAATTCCGGCGACGAAAACTTGTCCTGCAAGTTTTGTCAGAGCATCTAACTGAAAGCGATCATCTGCCATTCCCAATAGAACAATGGCCGTTGACGCTAAGAAAATTCCTTGTGTTTCCTGCCCAAAGGATTTACCAACAAGTGGCAAATGATTAACAATGGCAAAAGTAAGTGCCATCGCTGCCCACATTGCAACGCCACCCCAACGCGCAGTTGGAACGCTATGGATATCGCGATCTCGAATCGCAGCGACTGCCCCGAAACGAATTGCTTGGGTGCGAACTAAGGGAGTAATTAAATAACACAGCGCTGCTGATATCAGCAGGGTAATTAAGTACTCGCGCATTGCAGAAAATTACGCCTGGTAAATTGGAAAACGGGCGGTTAGTGCATGGACTTCAGTTTTGATCCCAGCATGTGCAGCTGCATCATCAGTTTTGATTGCCCGTGAAATCAAGGAAGCGATTTGCTTCATCTCTTCAACACCCATTCCCTGCGTTGTAGTTGCAGGTGAACCCACACGAATACCGCTTGTGATTCCTGGCTTTTCTGGATCGTAAGGAATCGAATTCTTATTCATAACAATTCCGGCAGCTCCGCAACGCTCATCTGCCACCTTGCCGTTAATGCCGGTACTACGAATATCCATCAACGCTAAGTGTGTTTCAGTGCCGCCAGATACTGCGCGCATACCTTCTGCTTCAAGCGCTGCAGCTAAAGCTTTTGCGTTAACAACTACTTCGGCTGCGTACTTTTGGTAGGCAGGTGTTGCACACTCGGCCAACGCAATCGCCTTGCCTGCAACGGCAGACATAATCGGTCCTCCCTGCATGCCAGGGAAAACCGCCTTGTCGATTGCAGCAGCATGTTGTGCTTTAGCCAAAATCATTCCACCACGTGGACCGCGCAAAACTTTGTGTGTTGTGAATGAAACAACATCTGCATAAGGAACTGGCGACGGGATCGCCTTACCGGCAACCAAACCAATAAAGTGCGCTGCATCTACCCACATGATTGCGCCAACTTCATCGCAAATTTCGCGAATCTTTGCAAAATCAACCAGTGATGGATACGCCGTTGCTCCCGAACAAATCATCTTTGGCTTGGTGCGAATAGCTTGATCCCGTAATTGGTCGTAATCAATCAATTCATTATCTTGGCGCACTCCGTAGGATTCAATGTTGAACCACTTACCTGAAAAGTTAACTGGCGATCCATGAGTTAAGTGACCACCATGTGCCAAGTCCATTGCAAGTACGGTGTCACCTGGCTTAGTAAATGCTTGATACACCGCGACATTTGCCGATGCACCAGAATGTGGCTGAACATTTGCATGCTCTGCGCCAAACAAAGATTTTGCACGATCGATTGCTAAGTATTCAGCCTTATCAACCTCTTCGCACCCACCGTAGTAACGCTTGCCTGGATAACCTTCGGCATACTTATTAGATAGCGTCGAACCCAATGCGGCCAGAACTGCACGTGATGTGAAGTTTTCAGATGCGATTAACTGCAAGTTGGTCTGTTGACGCTTGAGTTCAGATAAAAGAACCGCGGCGATTTCAGGATCTTGCGAGGTTAAAAGGTTGAAATCTGGGCCATAGAAGGTTTCGGACATGGCTAAACCCTATCGGGCAAGCGGGCTAAATTCCTGTTGCTCCGGGCACGATGGCTTGAATCTCTGCAAGTGAGATTGCCCCCTCGCGCAGGTAGCGCACACCGGTTTCATCGGCCTCAATCACCGTAGAAATTGGGCCCTTACGAAGATTTCCACCATCAAACTTCAATGCAACATCTGATTCTAGAACCCACACATCACCCAATGATTTTGGTGCTGCCATTGACTTACGTGCGGCACTCGCAACAGCAAGTGGACCCGTTTGTGTAACTAACGCTTTAGCAAATTTTGCTTTTGGAATTCGTACACTGACGCGATCTAGTTGATTGTTATCTCCAAGATCCCAACTAAGTCCAAGTTGTGGACGCAAATTCAAGGACAACATTCCTGGCCAAAACTTTTTCATTAAAGCTTTAACTTCGGGAGTTATTTCACGAATAATTCCATCCGTTGTTTTCACGCTTCCAACAATTACTTGGGCTGCGGTAAACAATGGATCTCCCCGCAACACATGCATCGCGCGAACTGCATCTTGATTAAAGGCATCACAGACATATGCGTAACTATGTTCCATAGGAATAACGATGATGAAACCATCGGCGATTGCTTTTGCAGCTTTGTTGACGTGACGAGAAAGTTCGCCTTTCTTAAGGTCAATTTGTTTGGCCATAGCTAACTCCTCACCGCACTAGTCCAACGTGGTCTGCCTACTAGGTCATCATGCAGGGCTACCTCTGAAAAATCTACTGACAGCGCTGCTGCAATGGCTGGTCCTTGATCTTCTGTGTGTTCGATAACTAAACCTCCCCCGGGCTTTAACAGTCGAGCCGCAGCGGTAATGAATTGTTGGGGAATTTCCATTCCGGTTGGGCCACCAAATAAAGCGATGTGGGGCTCAAAACCTGCAACATCTCGGGGCAACTCTTGGGTATCTGGCACATAAGGAGGGTTTGCAATTACTACATCGCACTTAACACCCGGCAGCACATCTGATACATCGCCTTCGACAACTCGCACATTTTCAGCAATTACGGAAACGTTTTTCTTAAGCCAGAAAAGAGCTTCTGGACTTTTTTCTACTGCGATTACTCGCGTTGTTGGCGCTTCTGTTGCAATTGCTAGGGAAAGCGCGCCAGAACCTGCACCTAAATCAATAACGCTGACAGGAGCAGGCAGATTTTCGATATGTTGCAACACGGCTTCGACCAATAGTTCAGATTCAGGACGTGGCACCAGGACGCCTGGACCAACTTCAATGTTTAAGTATCTAAAACCAGCTGTTCCCGTTAAATACTGCAATGGTTCAAAGTTAAGGCGACGATCCAATAAATCATAAAACTGTTCTTCTAAAACATCTTTATCTTCGATACCTAGCAAAGTTGATTCAGTCATGACAGGGTTATGAAGATCCATGCGAGATAGCCCTAGAACATGTGCCAGCAGGTGTTCTGCATCAACTTCAGAAATACCAGATTCAGCTAGCTGCGATTTTGCATCGCGTAGAATCTCCCTAACGTTCATTCAACTGATGACCATGTTAGTTCGCGCTGGCCAAACGTGCTGCTTTGTCTGCATCAAGCAAAGTTTGGATCATGTCATCCAAATCGCCATTTAATACCGCATCCAAGTTATTTGCTTTGTAGTTAACGCGGTGATCACTGATGCGGTTTTCTGGAAAGTTGTAGGTACGGATTCGCTCTGAACGATCCACTGTGCGAACCTGGCTCTTGCGCTCTGCCGATGCGATTGCTTCGGCCTTTTCCTGCGCATCAGCTAACAAACGTGCACGCAAAATACGCAGCGCAGATTCCTTATTCTGTAACTGACTCTTTTCGTTCTGACAAGAAACGACAATTCCGGTTGGAACGTGGGTTAAACGCACTGCAGAGTCGGTTGTGTTTACAGACTGTCCACCAGGTCCAGATGAGCGATAAACATCTACTCGTACATCATTCATATTCAGTTCAACATCGATTTCTTCAGCTTCAGGCAAAATCAAAACGCCAGCCGCAGAAGTGTGGATACGCCCCTGGCTTTCAGTCTCTGGAACTCGCTGCACACGGTGCACGCCGCCTTCAAATTTCAGGCGTGCATATGGTGATTCACCAGGTGCTGCAGTTCCCTTTGATTTAACTGCCACAGAAATGTCTTTGTACCCACCCATTTCACTTTCGGTGGCATCAATGATTTCAACTTTCCAATTGTGCTTTTCTGCATAACGCATGTACATGCGCAATAGATCGCCTGCAAATAGCGCTGATTCATCTCCGCCAGCTCCTGCTTTAACTTCCAAAATAACATCGCGATCATCATTGGGATCACGTGGCAATAACAACTCTTCCAACTTTTCAGCTGCTGCATCGCGGGCAGCCTCAAGTGCTGGAATCTCTGCGGCAAATTCAGGATCAACATCTGCCAGCTCTGCTGCAGCCAATAGATCATCTTCTGCAGATTTCCAGGCTTTGAAGCCGGCAACGACTGGACCAAGTTGTGCGTAACGTCGACCAAGTTTGCGCGCATTTGCTTGATCTTCGTGAATAGAAGGATCAGCCATCTTTTCTTCAAGTTCGGCATATTCGCGCACCATTTCATGTGCTGATGCAAAGCGATCATTGCTCATCGACTGCTCCTTTCTATTCGGTATCTGGTCAATTTAGATTGTGGATTGGGAAACAAAAAAACCGCGACCGCAACCCGACAAGGGATGCGATGCGGTTTCTTTAGAAAGCTAGTTCTTCTTTCCGAATCTTTCTTCGAACTTAGCCACGCGACCACCAGTGTCAAGGATGCGCTGCTTACCTGTGTAGAACGGGTGGCATACAGAACAAACTTCAACGTAGATAGATCCGCTAGCAACTGTTGAACGAGTTACAAACTTCTCGCCGCAACCACAAGTTACTTGGGTGTCTTTGTACTCTGGGTGGATATCTGGCTTCATGGTTATTCCTTCTTTAATGTTTGGGTCTTGTCTCCAAGTGAACCAAACGGACGATTAACAGACCTCAAGCGTAGGCGAAAAGCCCACATTTGAGAAATTTACGCTTATTTTGAGTCATCCGGTCCAGCAGTTGTCTTCTGGATCTGCATCAAGAACTCGACGTTGGACTTTGTGCCCTTCATCTTCTCAAGCAGTAGTTCCAGAGCAGCTTGTGGCTCTAGTGCGTGCAATACACGACGTAACTTCCAAACAATGTTGAGCTCTTCTGAACCCATAAGGATTTCTTCCTTACGTGTACCTGAAGCAACAACGTTAACCGCAGGGAAGATGCGCTTATCTGCCATCTTGCGATCAAGGATTAATTCCATGTTTCCAGTTCCCTTGAACTCTTCGAAGATAACTTCATCCATACGAGACCCTGTATCAACCAATGCGGTTGCAAGAATCGTTAGTGATCCGCCATCTTCAATGTTACGTGCAGCTCCGAAGAACTTCTTTGGTGGATAAAGCGCAGCTGAATCAACACCACCAGAGAGAATTCGGCCTGATGCAGGTGCTGCAATGTTGTACGCACGACCTAGACGAGTAATTGAGTCAAGCAGAACAACTACATCATGACCTAGTTCAACAAGTCGCTTTGCGCGCTCGATTGCAAGCTCTGCGATTGTTGTGTGGTCATCAGCTGGTCGATCAAAAGTTGAAGCAATAACTTCACCCTTAACTGATCGCTGCATATCTGTAACTTCTTCTGGACGCTCATCAACTAGAACAACCATCAAGTGACACTCTGGATTGTTTGTTGTGATCGCGTTAGCAATTGACTGAAGAACCATTGTCTTACCGGCCTTTGGAGGCGAAACAATAAGACCGCGCTGACCCTTACCAATTGGTGCAATCAAATCGATCACTCGAGTTGTAAGAACATTTGGCTCAGTTTCTAGGCGCAAACGCTCCTGAGGGTAAAGCGGAGTTAACTTTCCGAACTCAACACGGTTACGTGCTTCTTCAGGAGTCATTCCGTTAACTGTTTCAAGGGTAATCAAAGCGTTGAATTTTTGCTTTGTTTCACCTTCACGAGGTTGGCGAACTTGGCCAGTTACAACATCTCCCTTGCGCAGACCGTTCTTGCGAACCTGCTGCAATGAAACATAAACATCGTTTGGTCCTGGCAAGTAGCCACCTGTTCGGATAAATGCGTAGCTTTCGAGAATATCGAGCAAGCCACCGACTGGAACTAGAACATCATCTTCGCCAATTACTGGCTCACGCTCTTCGCGTGGTGCGCGGTCACGGTTGCGATCGCGATTGCGGTCACGTCCACGGCCACGGTCGTTGCGATCAAAGCGACCACCACGGTCGTTGCGATCATTGCCGCCACGATCATTGTTTGACTGCGGCGCTGAATCATCATCGCCGTCATCATCTGAATCTTGTGTGTTATTCGAAGGCTTTGATTCCTTCTTGCGGTTGTTGCGCGCTTCGCGACGTGCTTCGCGTTCAGCCTTTGCAGCTTCGCGGTTCTTCGCCTGTAAATCAGCGATCGCTTCCACAAGTGCGTCCTTCTTCATCT
>Ga0208361_1000094_pt1 | contig 34227 bp, 31 predicted proteins | sample LakMenEpi05Aug10_FD_150670 | JGI IMG/M metagenome (GOLD analysis project Ga0208361, IMG submission 150670) | Freshwater microbial communities from Lake Mendota, WI - 05AUG2010 deep hole epilimnion (SPAdes) | ecosystem: Environmental > Aquatic > Freshwater > Lake > Epilimnion/Euphotic zone ... | reverse complement strand
CGGCGAAGGGCTGGACACAGGGGGGTGTCCGCTCGGCACCCATCCCGCCCACCTGGCGGACAACCGCAACTGTGTGCTCTGCCTCACCTGCGCCCAGGCCTGTCCGCATCGCTCGGTGCAGCTGGCCCTGCGGCCGCCGGCGGCTGATCTGCAGCGCGAGATGGACACCCCCGTGGGCGAACCCGGCCTGATCCTGGTGCTCGCGGGGGATCTCTGTCTGCACCAGGCCCAGCGTCTGCTGGGTTGGCTACCGCTGGCCCCTGCCAGCCTGGTGGCCGGCCCCTTGCTGCCTCGCCTCGCCTTCGCAACCCTCGCCCTGGCCCTGCCGTCGGCCCTGTTTCTGCTGGCGCGGCCCTTCTTTTCGGCACCGCGGCTGCGCCGCACGCTCTACGGCCTGCTTCCGCTGCTGTGGGCCCTGTTGCTGGCCCGCCACCTGCCGATCGGCATGGCGGAGGCGGGGGCGGTGCTGCCGGTGAGCTTCGCGCCGCTGGTCGGCGCTGGCGATACAAGTTGGCTCGTCACCTGGCTGGCCGCCCTGCCGGCCTGGCGTGCCGATTCGCATGTGATCGCCTTCTGTCAGAGCGCTGCGGTGCTGCTGGGCTGGCTGGCTGCCGTGGTGGTGCTGCGGCGGCTGCTGGCCAACCACCGGGCGGCCTGGCTCGGCGCCTCGGCCCTGGCGCTGCTGCTGGCGTGCTGCGGCCGCTGGCTGGTGGCCGCCTGACGGACTGTTGCGCTCGCGGCATGGGGCTGTGCCCCGTTACTGGCGGCGGCAGAGGCGTTGGATGTCGCTCCAGCTGTAGAGGCTGCGCGAGCCGCTGCTGCCCACCTCCGCTGGTTGATGGGCCCGGGTGAGCAGCTGGGCGCTGCCGATCCGATCAGCGAGCGCCACCTGCTCGGACCCATGGGCGCGCTGCCAGGCGAGGCAGTCATGGCGCAGGTCTTCCGACCTGGCGGCCCCCGGTTGCAACAGCAAGAGCAGCAGCAGCGCCAGCGACCCCGGCAACAGGTGTGTCAGCGGCATGGAAGCGTCAGGGGCTGGAGCGCAGCGCTGATCAGAGCGGACCGGGCGCCATCAGTCAGCGGAGCGCGGGCCGGTCCAGCAGCCGGATGGGATCCGCCGGACATGCCGCACCTGCCGCGCCCGCCCCACGTACACCCACACCGTCCGTCCGTCGGCCAGGGCGTGGGCCTGGCGCTGGTAGAGGCGCGGCGCCCCTTCGAAGCGGTCAAGACGTTCCAGCAAGGCGGCGCCGACGGCGTAGACCTCTCCCTCCAGTGAGCAGGTTGCGTCGCCGTTGGCGATGGCCATCGGGAACGGGCCGAGGTCGTACAGCGCCAGTCCGGCGAGGACCGCCGTTCCCAGCCAGCGGCCGCCCTTGAGCACGTGGTGATTGGCCTGGCCCCGTTTGAGACTGCCGTACACGAACACCAGGGCGGCAGAATCAGCGTCTTCCGCGTTGGCCGCCATGACGATCGCCTTGTTGATTGCCCTGGCCGGGTCGCTGGCGCTGATGGCTGTGATCGTGCGCCGTCTCGAACGCACCTGATCGCGCGCCAGCCGCCGCCGTGAGGATCTCGATCACCGCATCGGCGTTGACGGTGCGGATCACGCCGGTGTCGACGCAGGCGATCTGAAACAGGGAATTGGCGTTGCAGCGGGCGCCCCCTTCGGCGTGGATGACTTGCCCAAGCCACCAGTCGACAGCCAGATCGCCGCAGGCCTGCACCGCCACCAGATCCCCCACGCGCACCGCCAGAAAGCGGGGTTGCTGCTGCTGCCCCATCGAGCCCTGCTCTGCGTGGTGCCGTTCTAGCTGGCGCTTCCGGCCACGGCGATCGCGCCGCCGCCCCGATGTTTGGCCCGGTACATGGCGTTGTCGGCGGCATCCAGCAGGCCGTCGGCATCCTCGGCATGCTCCGGCCAGCAGGCCACGCCGATGCTGGCCCCGATCTCGATCCCAGAGGGCAGATCGGGATAGGGCTCCTGCAGGCTGAGCAGGAGCTTCTCGGCCAGGCTCAGCAGCTGGGCCAGATCCTCCACCTCGGGCACCAGCAACACGAACTCATCACCCCCTTGGCGGCAGAGCGTGTCGCTCTTGCGGATGCTGCTCAGCAGCCGGTTGGCCACCGCCTGCAGCAGGCAATCGCCGGTTCCATGGCCGAAGTGATCGTTGACGGGTTTGAAGCCGTCCAGGTCGAGAAACAGCAGACCCACCCGCCGTCCTTGGCGTGCAGCCAGAGCCAGGCTGCGGTTGAGCGCCTCCATCAGCAGCGTTCGGTTGGCCAGACCCGTGAGCTGGTCGTGGGTGGCCAGATGCCGCATCTCCTCCTGCTGGCTGTGTCGCTCGGTGACATCCCGCAGCAGACCGACGAAGTTGACGATCTGCTCCTTGTTGTCGAGCACTGCCGTGATCGTCAGGTCGTGCCGTCGGATCTGACCGGTGCGATGGCGGTTCCAGATCTCACCGCTCCAGTGCCCCTTCCGGATGATCGCTTCCCACATCTCGCGATAGAACTCCTCGTCGTGGCGGCCGGATCGGAGAAGGTTGGATTTGTGACCGCGGCATTCCTGCAGGGCGTAGCCACTGATCCTTGTGAAGGCCGGGTTGACGCGGATGATGATGCCGTCGGGATCGGTCACCACGATTCCCACCGGGCTGTTGTCAAACACCACGCTGGCCAGCGCGCGTTCACTGGTTGCCGCCTGTTCGCCGGCCAGAGCTGCCCGCAGACGGAGGTGGTTCTTCACCAGGCGCAGCGTGATCAGCGCCAGCAGCCCGCTCAGGCTGAGGCCCAGCAGCGCCATCAGCAGCAGCTCTCGGCTCCAGCCGCCGGGGCTCACCCTGCGGTGATCGATTTGGATGCCGATCAGCCAGGTGCGCTTGGCCACCATCACCTTCAGCCAGGTGGGATGGGTCAGCCGCGCGCTGCCGTCGAGGCCGAGGTTGTCGAACAGCAGCCGATTACGGCGCGGTTCATTGCCGTCGTAGATCAGCACGCCGGTGCCGATCTTGTCGGGATTTTTCACACCCGACAGGGCATTGTTGATCAGATCGCCCATGCGCAGGGGTGAGTAGGCCCAGCCGCGCAGGCGGCGCTGTCGATCCTGAGGCGATAGAAACCTGTCGTTCGGGTTTTCGTAGATCGGCAGATAGAGAAGGGTGCCGGCCTGTGGCAGAACATTGATCTCCTGCACGAGACGCACCGGGCCGGTGAGGGCTGGTTCGCCGGTGCTGGCGGCCAGCTGCATGGCGCTGCGTCGCACCATCTCGGAATACATGTCGAAGCCGATGGCCCGTTGGTTGCGCCAGTCATCCGGCTGGAGATAAACGATTGCCGTTGTCAGCGCTCTTGGCCCGGGTGGTCGGATGCGGAAGTCCGATTGACCATCGCGGCGGATCGCTGTCTCAAAGGCGCGCACGTTGTTGCCGGGCACCACCGCCGCGAAGCCAACGCCCTGGATGCCCTTGAGGTTCTCGCCATGGCTGATCAGAGACTGGGCGAATCGGGTGAATTCCTCGCGGGTGACCCTCTCGGATGCGTTGAAGAGCCCCACCGTGGCATCGAGCATGGCGATGTTGGTCCCGAGCCGAGCCTCGATCGCTTCGATGATGTCCGCGGCGAGTGTGCGCTCGATCCGCTCATGTTCCAGCTGCTTGTAGTGACGCTCGCTGTTGCAGAACAACGTTGTCGTCAGCACTCCGCCCAGAAGCACCAGCCAGGGCAGTGCCCTGGGGTCAGGGCGGGTGCGCAGGCGCTGGCGGAGCCAGCCGGTGGGGTGCAGCGTTGTCACGATCGACCCCAATCCCGGTGCGTCGGTGCTGGTCATGATCAGACCGATCGCGGGTCAGTGCAGAACATCCCTGCAGCATTGTCATTGGTCTCACCGCTGTGGATCCTGCGCTTCTGATCCCTTCGGCTCATTCCAGAGCTTCCGCCCGCTGCGCCTCGCTGATCAGCCGCTGCACCCGCTCCAGCAGCGATTCATTGCTCAGGCGGTTGTTTAGCCGTTCCACCAGCAGCGGAAAGGCCAGGGGGCCGGGGCGGGGGATGCGCTCCAGCCGCCACTGGCTGGATGCCATTCGTTCCAGGGCGGCCTGCAGCCGGTGCCGCTCCAGCTGCTCCTCGAGCACTTCACGGCGGGCCTGCTCCAGCAGCAGGTGATCGGGCTCGTGCTTCCGGAACACATCGAACAGCAGCGCCGCGCTGATCTGCAGCTGGCCGCCTGTCTTGTTCTGCCCGGGCATGCTCTGGCTGATCAGGCCGCTCACCTGAGCGATGGCACGGAAGCGGCGGCGGCAGAGCTCGGAGAGGTTCACCGCCTGCTCCAGGTCGGCATCAAGGTGCTCCACGTCGAGCAATGCATCGCCATGCAGCTCGATCAGCTCCTCGAAGGGGTAACCCTTCGGAGCGAGGAGCTCAAAGCCGTAATCGTTCACCGACACGGTGATCGTGCTGGCGCGGTGGCGTGCCAGCCGCCAGGCCCAGAGAAAACCGAGGCCTTCATGCACGAAGCGCCCCTCGAAGGGGTAGACGAACAGGTGGCTGCCCTCGCGGCTGCGGCACACCTCCAGCAGAAGCTGATCGGCTTTTGGCAGGCAGGAGAGATCCGCCTGGCGTTGCAGCAGCGGTTCGAGGGCCTGCAGCTCGGGGCTGTCGAGCTCCACCTCGTCGGCCAGGGCGCGGGCGCAGCGGTCCACCTCATCGCGCAGCTGCTGGCTGAGCAGGTCGGAGAGGGCCATCTGGCCGCCGGCCCAGGCGGGCACGGTGGAGCTCTTGCGGGTGGTGGCCTTCACCTGAGCGGTCATCTCCCGCAGGCGCACGAACTCCAGCTGGCGGCCGGCGAAGAAGAACACATCCCCGGGTTTGAGCCGTGAGATGAAGGTCTCTTCCACATGGCCCAGCACGGCACCGCGCACGAAGCGCACGGTCACGGCGCGATCGGCGGTGATGGTGCCGATGTTGAAGCGGTGCAGGCGGGCAATGGCCTTGTCGAGCACGCGGTAGCGGTAGGGGGCGCCTTCGGCGGCCAGCTCATCGCTGCCGGGTTCGCAGCGCACCAGCTTGCGGTAGCGCGGATAGGCGCCCAGGCAGGCGCCACCGTGCTCAAGCATCTGCAGGCACCACTGCCAGTGGGCATCGCTGAGCTCCTGGAAGCTCCAGCAGCGGCGCACCGTGGCCAGCTCGGCAGCGGGCTCGAAGCCCGGGCCGCAGGCCAGCGTGGTGAGGTGCTGCAGCAGCACATCGAGGGGCAGTTGCGGTGGGCGGCGGTGCTCCACCAGCCCCTCGCTCAGTCCGCGGCGCATGGCGCTCACCTCCAGCAGCTCCAGGGCGTTGGTGGGCATGAACAGCACCTGCGAGGTACCGCCGGGGCAATGGGCGCTGCGCCCGGCCCGCTGCAGCAGCCGCGCCAGGTTCTTGGCCGAGCCGATCTGCACCACCCGCTCCACCGGCTGGAAGTCAACCCCCAGATCGAGCGAGCTGGTGCACACCACCCAGCGCAATTCGCCGCTTTTCACCCGCGCCTCGATCGCCTCGCGTTCACTGCGGTCGATGGCGCTGTGGTGCAGGGCCAGGGCGTCCTCCATCTCCGGGCAGGCGAAGCGCAGGCACTGGTGCCAGCGTTCGGCCTGGTTGCGGGTGTTGGTGAACAGCAGCGTGCTCACGGCCGGATCCAGTCCGGCCACCAACTGCTCATACATGCGCAGCCCCAGGTGGCCGCCCCAGGGAAAGCCGTCGATGGTCTCCGGCAGCAGGCTGCGGATGGCGGTGTCGCGCTGCAGAGCCGCGGTGATGATGCGGGGGGGTGCGTTGGCACCGCGGTCGAGTCCGAGGCCAAGGGCGGCGTGGGCGGCCTCCTCGAGGTTGCCGATGGTGGCGCTGATCGCCCACGTGCGTAGGCCGGGTCGCAGCCGCCGCAGCCAGCTCAGGCAGAGCTCGCACTGGTTGCCGCGCTTGCTGCCCATCAGCTCGTGCCATTCGTCGAGCACCACGGCCTGCAGGCCTGCGAACAGCTGCGGCGCCTTGGGGTTGGCCAGCAGCACCGACAGCGACTCCGGTGTGGTGATCAGGATCTCGGGGGGAGTGCGCAGCTGCTTGGTGCGCTCATGGCTGCTGGTGTCGCCATTGCGGATGCCCACCCGCAGCGGCCAGCCCATGGCCTGGATCGGTTCCTCGATTGCCAGGGCAAGATCGCGGCTGAGGGCCCGCAGCGGGGTGATCACCAGCAGGTGCAGGCGGCCTGGGGCCTGGGCGGCGCTGTGCCGTTCCGCCAGCAGTTCGGCGATCGGCCCCATCACGGCGGCGTAGGTCTTGCCGGAGCCTGTGGGCACCTGCAGCAGGCCGCTCTCACCCGCCAGGTAGGCCTGCCAGCACTCGCGCTGGAAGGCCATCGGCGTCCAGCCCTGGTGGCTGAACCAGGCCTCGATCGGCGCCAGCGGGCTCATGCCTGTGCCTCTAGTAGGGCGATGGCGCTGGCCAGGCTGTCGGCTTCGTGGGCCGGTTTGTCGCGCCGCCAGCGGCTGATGCGCGGGAAGCGGACGGCGATGCCGCACTTGTGGCGGCGCGAGCGCTGCAGCCCTTCAAAGGCCAGTTCGAACACCTGCAGCGGCTGCACGGAGCGCACCGGCCCGAACCGCTCGGTGGTGTGGGCACGGATCCAGCGGTCCAGTTCGCGGATCTCGCTGTCGTCGAGGCCGGAGTAGGCCTTGGCGAAGGTCACCAGCTGGCCGCCGCCGCCTGGGTCGCCATCCCAGAGGCCGAAGCTGTAATCGGTGTAGAGGTTGGCGCGGCGTCCGCTGCCCGCCTGGGCGTAGAGCAGCACCGCATCCAGCCGCAGCGGCTCGAGCTTGTGCTTCCACCAGAAGCCGCGCTTGCGCCCCACCAGATAGGGGGAGTCGAGGGCCTTGAGCATCAGCCCTTCGGCGCTGCGGCTGCGGGCCTGATCGCGCAGGGCGTCGAGCCCGCTCCAGTGCTGCAGCACCTCGGTGCCGGAGAGCTGCAGTCGTCCCGCCAGGGGGCCATCGCCGCAGTTAAGGAGCCATTGGCGGTGCAACGTCTCCAGCCGCTGGCGGCGCTGCTGCAGTGGCAGCTCGCGCAGATCCTCTCCCCCCTGCTCCAGCAGGTCGTAGGCGATGAAGCAGGCCGGGCACTCCCGCTGCAGCGCGGTGCTGGGTGTCTTGCGCCCCAGCCGCCGCTGCAGGCTGGCGAAGGGTTCGGGGCGCGGCTCACCGCGGCGCCAGATGATCACCTCGCCATCGAGCACCGTGGCCTCTGGCAACGCGGCCGCCAGGGCGATCAGCTCCGGAAAGGCCTCGTTGATCAGGTCCTCACCGCGGCTCCAGAGGCTGCAGCCGGCCCTGCGGTGGATCAGTTGGCCGCGGATGCCATCCCACTTCCACTCCACCTGCCAGCTGCCGGGTGCGGTGGGCTCCAGCTGGCCGGGCTCCAGCGGACTGGCCAGAAAGAAGGGATAGGGCCGCGTGCGCAGCTCCTGCCCCTGCTCCGCCGGCAGCAGCAGGGTGGTGAACGCCTCGGCGCTGGGCTCGAAGCCCCCCATCAGCCGGTGGGCCAGCAACGCCTCCTCCAGGTCTGCGCTGCGGGCGAGGGCCCGCGTCACCAGCCCGGTGGACACCCCCACCCGGAAGCCGCCGGTGAGCAGCTTGTTCACCAGCAGCAGGTGGTCTGCCGGCAGTGCTGCCCAGCAGGCGCCCACGGCCGCGGCCTGCTCTTCCCCTTGCAATGCCGCCAGCCGCGGCAGACGCTGCTCCATCCACTGATGCAGCGGCACCTGGCTGGCCGGATTGGCCGCGGTGTCTGGAGGGGGCTCTGCTTGTAATCCCGGGGGACGGGCCTGCTGCCACAGCAGCGCCACGGTTTCGGCCGAATCACCCACCTGGCTGTGGCAGGCCTCGAACAGCCAGTCCGGCAGCCCGGTGGCCTCCAGGCAGATCTCCCGCAAGCGCCGGCCGGTGATCAGCCGCCGGCGCCGCTTGCCCAGCAGCAGGGCCAGCGCCCAGGCGGCATCGGCCGGATCGGCACTGCGGAAGTAGTGCTCCAGCGCCTCGAGCTTGGCGCCGGTGCGGGTGGTGCCATCGAGCTGGCTGAACAGGGCGCTGAACCGGTTCATGGCGGCTCACCATCTCCCTCGAAGCGCTCCGCCTCGAAGGCCCCCTCCAGCGGTGCGGCGCTGAGGCCCTCCACCTCGCGCAGATAGCGGGCCAGCACGCTGCTCTGGCCGTGGGTCACGTACACCTGGCGGGCGCGGCTGTCGCGCACGGTCTGCAGCAGGCCGGGCCAGTCGGCGTGATCGCTGAGCACGAAGCCGCGGCCGGTGCCACGGCGGCGGCGGGCACCGCGCACCGCCATCCAGCCGCTCACAAAAGCGCTCTGAGCCTGGGCGAGTCCGCGCAGGCCACGGCCCCGCATGGCACCTGGAGGGGCGATCACCAATCGGCCGGCCAGGCTTTCGCCCCGTGGTAGCTCCGCCAGGGGCCTGGTTGGAGGCATCGCCACTCCCGCCTGGCGGTAGGGCTCCATCAGCCGCTGCACTGACCCATGCAGCAGCACCTCCTCCTCCACCCCCAGCCCGGCCAGTTCCGCCAGCACCCGCTGGGCCTTGCCGAAGGCGTAGCAGAGCAGGAGCGAGGGCCGATCCGGGGCGCTGCGCCACCAGCGCACGATCTCGGCCGCCACGGCCGCACCGCTCTGCCAGCGGTAGATCGGCAGGCCGAAGGTGGCCTCGCTGATCAGCACATCGGCCTGCACGGGCTCAAAGGGTGCGCAGCTGGGGTCGGCGCAACGTTTGTAGTCGCCGCTCACCAGCCAGCTCTCGCCGCTTGCCTCGATTCGGATCTGGGCCGAACCCAGCACATGGCCGGCGGAATGAAACGACACGCGTGCGTCGCCGATGCGGTTCAACTGGCCGTAGTCCACCGGCAGAAGGCGGATGCCGCTGCCCAGCCGCTCCCGCAGGATGCCTTCACTGCTGCCGACCGCCCAGTACTCGCCGCAGCCGGGCCGGGCGTGGTCGGCATGGGCGTGGGTGATCAGGGCCCGCGGCACTGGCCGCCAGGGATCGATCCAGGCCTGGGCGGCCCTGCAGAACAGGCCCTCGGGGGTGAGGGTCAGCAGGGAATCCGGTGGGAGCATCCACGGCGCTGGGGTGCGGCGATTGTGGCGAGCGCCACGGGTGGGCGTTGACGCTGCCCCTGCCCGTCCTTAGCCAGGGGTGGATTCCTGCAAGCGGCCGCCATGCCCCTACACGATTTTCGCGAGGAGCTGGTCGCTACGGCCGCGGCCCTGGCGGCGCCCGGCACCGGTTTGCTGGCGGCTGATGAATCCACCGGCACGATCGGCAAGCGCTTCGCGGCGATCGGCCTCGAGAACAGCGAGGCCAACCGCTGCGCCTACCGCAGCCTGCTGGCCACCAGCGCTGGCCTGAACGGGAGCATCTCCGGCGTGATCCTGTTCGAGGAAACGCTGGTTCAGCAGGCCGACCCCGCCATCGCTGGCGCTGAAGGCGTGCGGATCACGGAGCTGTTCCAGCAGCAGGGGATCGTGCCCGGCATCAAGGTGGATCAGGGGGTGGAACCGCTGACTGGCGGCCTGGCTGGGGAGAGCTGGTGCACCGGCCTCAAGGGGCTGGCGGAGCGGGCGGCGCGCTACTACGCCGCTGGGGCCCGTTTTGCCAAATGGCGTGCGGTGCTGCAGATCAGTGCCGGCGGCTGCCCTTCGGAGCTGGCGGTGCGCGAGAACGCCTGGGGGCTGGCCCGCTATGCCCGCACCGTGCAGGAGCAGGGGCTGGTGCCGATCGTGGAGCCGGAGATCCTGATGGATGGCGACCACGACATCGTCACCACCGCCGCCGTGCAGGAGTGGGTGCTGCGGACCGTCTATGAGGCCCTGGCGCTCAACGGCGTTCTGCTGGAGGGCAGCCTGCTCAAGCCCTCGATGACCCTTGCCGGCGCCGACTGCCCGCAACGCCCCAGTGCCGAGGAGGTGGGGGCGTTCACGGCGCGCACCCTCAGCCGCACGGTGCCCGCGGCCGTGCCGGCGATCCTGTTCCTCAGTGGTGGCCTCAGCGAGGAGGACGCCAGCCTCTGCCTCAACGCCATCAACCAGGCCGCCGCCGGCAGCGCCCCCTGGCATCTGGGCTTCTCGTTCGGCCGGGCCCTGCAGCACTCCTGCCTCCAGCACTGGGGCGGCACCGATGTGGTTGCCGGCCAGGCGGCCCTGCTGGCCCGGGCGCGCGCGAACGGCGCCGCCAGCCGCGGCGTCTACGCGGCCGGTTCTGAACCCTCGGACGACGCCAGCCTGTTCGTGGCCAACTACAGCTATTGAGCGACGAACTCAGCGGCTCATCGCCAGCATCTTCTGGATCGGTTCCAGCGCCCGCTGGCGCAGCGCCTCATCCAGTTCGATCGCCGGGGCCATGGTGTGCAGGCAATGCCAGAGCTTCTCGAGCGTGTTGAGCCGCATGTAGGGGCAGGCGTTGCAGCTGCAGCCGTCGGCGCCCGGCACCTCGAAGAACTGCTTGGCCGGCACGGCCTTGCGCATCTGGTGCAGGATGCCCGGCTCGGTGAGCACGATGAAGCTCTCTGCTGGGCTGGCCTCGGCGCGGTGCAGCAGCTTGCTGGTGGAGCCGATGAAATCAGCCAGATCAAGGAGGTGCTGCTGGCATTCGGGGTGCGCCAGCACCTCGGCGCCGGGGTGCTCCAGCTTGAGCTGCAGCAGCGCCTGCTCGCTGAAGGTTTCGTGCACGATGCAGCTGCCCGGCCAGAGGGTGAGCTCGCGGCCGCTCTGGCGCTGCACCCAGCGGCCCAGGTTCTGATCCGGCGCAAACAGGATCGGCCGATCGGCCGGCAGCTGCTGCACCAGATCCACGGCGTTGCTGCTGGTGCAGATCAGGTCGCTCTGGGCCTTCACCGCCGCCGAGCAGTTGATGTAGCTCACCACCAGATGGTCGGGGTGCTCGGCGCGGAAGCGCGCGAAGGCATCGGCCGGGCAGGCGTCCGCCAGGCTGCAGCCGGCCTCGAGATCAGGCAGCAGCACGGTTTTGCCCGGGCTGAGGATCTTGGCCGTCTCGGCCATGAAGTGCACGCCGCAGAACACGATCACCTCGGCGTCGGTGGCGGCGGCCTTGCGGGAGAGCTCGAGTGAATCGCCGATGAAATCAGCGATGTCCTGGATTTCAGGCTCCTGGTAGTAGTGCGCCAGGATCACCGCCTTGCGCTGCTGCCGCAGCGCTCGGATCGCCGCTGGCAGATCGGCTGTGGCAGGGCTGTCGCTGCCGGCACTGGGATCTGTGTGCTGCGCTGCCGCGAAAACCAACCGCTACCCCATGTGATGCAGGATGGGGAGAGCCTAGGCATCGGCTTGGCAGAGCTTCGCATCGCCATCGCCGGTGATCTACACGGCCAGTGGGACAACTCCGATGAGGAGCTGCTCCGTCTTCTGGCGCCCGACGCCTTGTTGGTGGTGGGCGATCTCAGTGATGGCAATCGCCGCATTCCGGCCCGGTTGGCGGCGCTGGATCTGCCCGTGGCCTGCATCCTCGGCAACCACGACACCGGCCGCGACTCCAGTGGCCGCACCTTGCGCCGTCAGCTCGATGCCCTCGGGGACCGGCATTGCGGCTGGGGCCTGCGGGAGCTCCATCCCCCCGGGCTTTCCGTGGTGGGCGGCCGCCCCGCCAGTGCCGGAGGCGGCTTCCATCTCAACAGCGGTGCCACCGCCGTGTTCGGACCGGTGAGCCTGGAGGATTCGGTTCAGCGCATCACCGCGGCCGCTCTGGCGGCCGATCCGCTGCTGCCGCTGATCCTGCTGGCCCACAGCGGCCCCAGCGGCCTGGGCAGCGACGCCGCCGACCCCTGCGGCCGCGACTGGAAACCCCCCGCCTGCGACTGGGGCGATCAGGATCTGGCCCTGGCCATTGATCGCATCCGCCGCCACCGCCCCCTGCCCCTTGTGGTGTTTGGCCACATGCACCACCGCCTGCGTCGTGGTGCGGGCGATCGCCTGAGTTTCTGCATCGATCGGGCCGGTACCGCCTATCTCAACAGCGCCTGCGTGCCACGGCACGGGCTGGATCCCCAGGGACGCTCCCTGCGCCATTTCAGCTGGGTGGAGCTCAGCGACGGCGTGCTGCAGGAGGTGAGCCACCGCTGGTACAGCCCCGCCGGCGACCTGCTCTATCGCCAGACCCTGCATCGCAGCCTGGAGCTGCAGGCGTGCTGATTCATGCCTGCGTCAGCGGCCATGGCTATGGCCATGGCTCGCGGGTGGCCTCGGTGCTCACGGCCCTGCACGTTCTGGAGCCGAGCTGGCGTCTGGTGTTGTCCACCTCCCTGCCGCGCTCCTTTCTCGAGCTTGCCTTCGGTCCTGTGCCGTTTGAGCTGCGACCCTGCCGCTGGGATGTGGGCGTGATCCAGGCCGATGCCCTTGGTGCGGACGGCCCGGCCACCCTGAACGCCCACGAGCAGCTGGAGCGGGATCTGCCGGCGCAGCTGGAGCGCGAGGTCGCCTGGATCCGCAGCCAGGGTGAACCGCTGCTGCTGCTTGGGGATGTGCCGCCCGCGGCCGCGGAGCTGGCACAACGGCTGGCGGCGCCACTGGTGTGGATGGGGAACTTCGGCTGGGATGCCATCTACCGCCCCATGGGCGGTGCCTTCGGCGCATTGGCTGATCGGGCTCAGGCCGCCTACCGCCTTGGTGATGCCTTGATTCAGTGCCCTCTGGCCATGCCGATGCCCTGGGATCTGCCCGTCACTGCTGTGGGCCTCACGGCCGGACGGCCGCGTCATCGCCCGGAAGCCCTGCGTGAGCGCCTGCAGCTCAGCGAGCCGCGGGAGGGCACGGTGATGGTGGCCTTCGGCGGGCTCGGCCTTGCGCTTGATTCCGCTCCGTTTGCGCGCTGGCCCGAGCATCAGTTCCTGGTGAGTGATCCGGCCCTTGCCGCAGCTGTGGGCAACGCCGTCCTCATCCCAGCGGATCTACGGCCGCTTGAGCTGTTGCCGCTCTGCGGCCGGGTGATCACCAAGCCGGGCTACAGCACGTTCTGCGAGGCTCTCAGCCTGGGCACCGGCATTCACCTGGTGCAACGCCACGGCTTTGCTGAAGCGCCGGTGCTCGAGGCCGCGTTGCGGCGCCATGGCTGGCACCGTCTGCTCAGCCGCGAGCAGCTTGAACGGGGCGACTGGCAGCTGGATCAGCCTCTGCTGCCACCCAGCACGGGGCCTTTGCCGTCCGGCGGCGAGGTGGATGCTGCGCAGCGACTGCGGGAGCTTGCCATTGAGCGCAGCCTGCTGCAGGTGCGCTGAGCGGTGCCTCACTGTTGCTGCGGCAACAGATCCCTGGCATTTCTGTTGCAAACGCCACCAATTCAGCCGCCCCAAAAGCGTTTCGAACTGTGCAAGTAGGTTCGTGATAGCAGTGGACGGTTTCTTGTCCGTCCCTAATGCATTGGCGTTCTCGCCAGTTGTTTGACACAATGGCCGCAATCCAAAGCGGATTCAATCGTCTCTCTCCCGGCTTCGCGATTGTTTGACGTTCTGGCTCCATTCATTACCCCTTCTTAACTCCTTTTAAGCCGATCAATCCAACGTCCTTCACCCCTTTGATTTCAGGGTCTTTGATTGGACGTCCATCGACTTAACCCCCTGTGACGCCAGGCATCTGTCTGGCTGTTGCGGCTGTTCCTCGCGTGCTCCTGGTTTGCTGGTTCCCGCTCGATCCTCTCTGTGCTCCGCCCGCAGCGCTGTGGCGTGCCTGGCCTCCGTGCTTGCTGCGCCAATCGCCCTGCCGGTGGCTGCACGCGCTCAGTCGTACGAGATCGTTGCGCCACCCGCCCCCTTGGTGGCCCCCCTGATGGCGTCCGTGCGGGCGGAGTCCGCTCCGGAAGCCCAGCCGGCCATGCCTGCACAGCGCACCAGCCTTGCTCTGCTCAATCCGCAGTCAGCTCCGGCAGCCGCTCGCTACGCCATCACCCCCGAGCGTCGGGCGCTGCTGAACACCATTCGCTTCGCCGAAGGCACCTGGGCCCGCGGCGAGGACATCGGCTACCGGATCATGTTCGGCGGTGGTCTGATGGCCAGCCTTGAGCGCCATCCCGATCGCGTGAACTACTCGGGTGGCTACGCCAGTGCAGCCGCTGGGGCTTACCAGTTCATGCCGTTCACCTGGAACCGCGCCAGCCGCTCCCTGCAGCTCGCTGGCTTCGGCCCCCACGTGCAGGACCAGGCCGCCCTGTTCCTGATCGAGCTCCGTGGTGCCCTGGCGCTGGCTGATCAGGGCGTGTTCAGTCCCGATCTGGCGGCTCGCCTGGCGCCGGAGTGGGCGTCCTTCCCCACCCTCGCCGGCAACAGCTACTACGGCCAGCCGGTGCAGCGCTACGCCGTGCTGCGCAGCTTCTATGAGCGCAACCTGGCGGAGCTGCGTGCTGCAGCCGGCGGACTGCAGGAGGTGGCCAAGCAGCCTGCCTGCGAACCGGTCGACTCCCTGCGCTGTCGTCTGGAGGCCCTGGAGCGCCTCGGCCCGCGCAGCGTCGCCCAGGGCAGCTGAATCAGCCCTCGCTGTCCCGCAGCCTGGCTTTGCCCACCGTGTTCTGAGCGATCAGGTAAGCCGCCGCGATCGCACCGATGAAGCCGAGGGCATTGCGCAGCAACGGCAGCAGGTCGGGCGTGCGGGTCACGATCGGCGCCACGCCGAACACGCCGAACAGGATCACCCACAGGGGTGAGAGCAGCAGCACCCAGGCCCATTCCACCGTGTGCTCCGGCTTGCGCGGGTAGGCGGCGAAGCCAACGATCAGGCCGCCGAGGATCGAGGTGATCAGCGTGAGGATCCACTGCTCCTGGGGCAGACCGGGCACCACCTGGCAGCCACCGATCTCCAGGCAGCCCTTCACGGTGTGCAGGGCATCCACGATGGCGGCGTCCTGGCCGTTGTCGCGCACGTAGTACTGATTGCCGAAGCGGGTCTGCAGCTCCACCCAGTAGGTGCGCGGCATCAGGGCGAACAGGGCATCACCCACGTTGAAGTTGAGCAGGTTGCCGCCGCGCTCATCGGCGATCAGCAGCAGCGAACGCTCATCAAGGCCCCAGAACTCCTTCACCGCCAGGCCGGGGGTGCGGTCGTACTGGGTGAGCACCCGCAGCTTCCAGCCGCTCACATGCTCGAAATCCTCCAGTTCCGCCTCCAGGGCGGTGCGCTGGGGGTCGGTGAGGATCTTGGCCAGGTCGATCACCGGCGTGGGGTGATCCGGCAGCAGATCGGGGTTGTCGTAGGCCAGAGCAGGCCCGGCTCCCAGCCCCAGCAGCAGCACCAGGGTGAGCGCCAGGCCGGCCAGCCAGCGCAGCAGGCTGCGCGGTGCCGCTGTGCTGCGATTCCGAGGCTGCGCCATCGCTGCGGTGGGCCGATCCATGGCGCCTGCTTCAGTGGCCAGCATTCTCCCTGAGCCGATCGTGCAGCCGTGAGCGCATCCACCAGCCCGTCGCCAGCTCCCGCCTGGCTGGAGGCGCGCCTGCGGGCCGCCGGTGGCGCCGTGCCCTTCCGCACCTATATGGACTGGGCCCTGCACGATCCCGAGCACGGCGCCTACGGCTCCGGCCGGCTGCAGGTGGGACCCCGCGGCGACTTCGCCACGTCGCCCTCACTGGGCCCCGATTTTGCGGCCCTGCTGGCCCCCCAGATCGCCCAGTGGCTGCAGCAGCAACCCGGCGATGGGCCCCTGGCCCTGGTGGAAACCGGCCCCGGCGAAGGCCACCTCGCCCTGCAGTTGGCCGAGGCCCTGGCGGCCGGCTGGCCCGAGCTGGCCGCCCGCACCACGCTGGTGCTGGTGGAGCCCAATGCCGGCATGGCCCAGCGGCAGCGCCGCCTGCTGGCGTCAGCACCGCTGCCCTGCCGCTGGCTGAGCTTCGCTGAACTCGCCGCCTCCCCGTTGGTGGGCGTGATGCTGGCCCACGAGGTGCTCGATGCCCTGGCGGTGGAGCGAATCGCGTGGGATGGGGCGCTCTGGCGCCAACAGCTGGTGGCCCTTCACGAGGAGTTGGACGCCCCGCCCTCGCTTCAGCTGGCCCCCGGCGAGCCCCTGGAGCCGCAGGCCCTGGCACAGCTGGAGCCCCTGGGGCTGCTGCAGCCAGGTCCGCAACGCGCTGCGGGCTTCACCACCGAGCTGCATCCGGGGCTGACCCCCTGGCTGGCGGAGGCCGCCGCCGCCCTGGCGGCCGGACAGCTGCTGGTGATCGATTACGCCCACGAAGCCTGGCGCTACTACGGCCCCCAGCGCAGCAATGGCACGCTGATGGCCTACCGCCAGCAGCAGGCCTGCGACGATCCGCTGCTGGAGCCCGGCCACTGGGATCTCACGGCGCACCTCTGCCTGGAGAGCCTGCAGGCCGCCGCCGAGGCCAGCGGTTGGACACCCCTTGGCCAGCGGCGCCAGGGTGAAGCCCTGCTGGCTCTGGGGCTGGCGCAGCGGCTCCATGGCCTGCAGCAGAGTGCCGCCGGCGAGCTGCCGGAGCTGCTGCGCCGCCGCGAGGCCCTGCTGCGGCTGGTGGATCCCACCGCCCTCGGCGACTTCCGCTGGATTGCCTTCTGCCGCTCTGGCGCTGCCGATCAGCCCGAACGAGCTCATCCCGAATGTGCTCAGCCCGAACGCGCTCAGCCCGAGGCACTGCCGCTGTTCCTGCAGGATCCGCCGCTCGGCTGACGCCTTCGCTGTTCCGCGCCAAGCTGCGGCGCAGGCACAGGCAGCGGATCGATGGCCAGCGGCGCAACGCCCGGCGACACCACGGCGATGGATCCCCTGCCGGACTCACCCGCCGAGCAGCTGCGCCAGCGCCTCACCCATGGCCGTGGCCGGCTGGCGGTGATCGTTGCCACCTCGAGCGTGTGGCTGATGGATCTGCTGCTGGCCCAGCACCTGGAGCGCGACCAGGCGATTGCGCCCGCCATGCTCGGTGTGGTCAGCGGTATCGAGCGGCTCGGAACGCTGCTGTTCGTCGTGGTCACCGTTGGGCTGGTGGTGTCGCTGTTCCGCGGCAGTCGCCGTCGTCTCTTCCAGTGGGGGTTGCTGTATCTGTCGTTTTCGGTGCTGCAGGTGATTGCCAACGTGATCGCGATGATCTTCACGGCAGGCCATCACCAGGGCGGCGGCTTGGGGAGCCTCTGGGATGTGGCGGCCGTCTACATGGAGAGCGTGCTGGTGTTCATGTTCATCTATGTGTTTCTGGATGTGAGCACACCTGGCGGTGCCTTTGTCTGGCCTAGTCGGGAGGGGGAAACGCCGCCTGTGCCTCACATCGTCGACTACCTGTTCATCTCGCTGAATGTCAATTCCACCTACGGCCCCACCAGTGAGGCGCTGATCTCCCGCCCCGCCAAGCTGGTGATGGCCTTGCAGGTTCTGCTGGCGATGCTGATGCTCACGGTGCTGATCGCCAGGGCCGTCAGCGCCACAACCTGAACCCCGTTCAGCGGCAGCGTTCCAGGGCTGCCAGCACCTGAGCTCCGCTCACCTCGTCGCAGATCTCCACCCTGCCCAGGCCGGTGGGCAGCACGAAGCGCACGCGGCCGTCGCGCACTTTCTTGTCGCCCTGCAGGCAGCGCAGCACGGCTTCGGGCTCCAGTTGCGGCCAGGCCTGAGGCAGCCCTGCGGCGGCGATCACCGCCCGCTGGCGGCTTTGCTCCACCTGGCTCCAGAGCCCAAGCTCCAGCGCCAGTTCGCCGGCGGCCACCATGCCGATGGCCACGGCCTCGCCGTGCAGCCAGGTGCCGTAGCCGCATAGGGCCTCCACCACGTGGCCGAGGGTGTGGCCGTAGTTGAGGATTGCCCGCAGGCCGCCCTCGCGCTCGTCGGCAGCCACCACCCGCGCCTTGGCGGCGGCGGAGCGCTCCAGCAGCGTTTGCAGCAGGGCTGGCCCAACGGCGCTCAGGCTGGCGAGACCGGTGGCGGCATCACGGCCGGCGGCGGCTTCCAGATCGGCGAACAGCTCGGCATCGCCGATCACGCCGTACTTGATCACCTCAGCCATGCCGGCCCGGAACTCCCGCTCCGGCAGGGTGTCGAGGGTGGCGGGGTCGATCAGCACCAGCCGCGGCTGATGGAAGGCGCCGATCAGGTTCTTGCCGCCGGGATGGTTCACGCCGGTCTTGCCGCCGATCGCCGCATCCACCATCGCCAGCAGGGTGGTGGGCACCTGCACAACAGCGATGCCGCGCAGCCAGCTGGCGGCGGCGAAGCCGGCCATGTCGCCCACCACGCCGCCGCCGAGGGCCACGATCAGCGAGCCGCGCTCCAGCCTGCGTTCAAAGGCCGCGTCGTGGATCAGGGCCACCGTGGCAGGGGTTTTCTGGTCTTCTCCCGCTTCGATCACCAGGCTGCTGGCCTCGAAGCCGGCCGCCTGCAGGCTGCTCAGGGCGGTGGCGCCGTAGTGCTGCTCCACCACCGGGTTGGTGACCACCAGCACCTTGGTGCCGGCCTTGATGCCCGCCGCGCGCACCTGCTCGCCCAGCTGCTGCAGTGCCCCGGCGCCGATCACGATCGGGTAGGGGTTGGCGCTGAGCTCCACCCGGATCGTGCGCAGCGCGGTGGGCGTGGCGGTCATGGAGCGGGGAGCGCGGCCAGGAGCCGTTGAGGCTACGGCGACAGGCCGCCCGAAAAAGCCACCACAATTGATCAGTGGCAACGCATCAATGGCCCGTTTGCGTTCGCCGCTTGTCTCAGCCCTCAGCGGTTGGTTGCTTCTGGGACTGCTGCTCGGGCTGCTGATGTGGCCCTACCAGGGCCTCTCGGAACTCGGCTTCAGGGTGCAGCGTGGCCTGTGGCTCGCGGCTCAACCCCAGCCGCTGTTGGGCTGCCTGGTGGTGTTCGCGGCCACTGGCGCTTTGGTGCTGCTGGCCTGGGGGCCGCTGGCTGCTGGCCGTGGCGGCGGCACGGCAGCGCTGCTGGCCCTCGATCGTGCAACCCCGGCTGAGCGCAGCGGCGGCGAGCTTCGCTGGTTCGAGCTGTTGAACCTCACCACCCAGCTGCGCCGGTTGCCGCTGATGGTGCTCACCCATGTGGGCGGCCTGGCGGTCGGGGTGGAATCCCCCTCGGTTGCGCTCGGGGCGAGTGTGTTCCTGGCCATCCGCCGGCGCTGGCCGGCCCTGCAGCCGCTGGCCTCCCTTTCCCCTCAGCTGGTGGCTGTCATCGGTGGTGCGGCCGGATTGGGGGCAGCGTTTCGCTCGCCCCTGCTGGCCGTTGCCTACGGACTGGAAGAGCTGGGCCAGCGCAGCGGTCTACCGCTCGTGTTGCCGGCGCTCCTGCTGTCGGGCAGTGCCAGCCTGTCGGCCGCCACCTTCGGGCAGCCGGCCCGTCTGCCGGGTCGGGATCTTGGGGGCTTGGATCCGGGCACCTGGGGCTTGATCCTGCTGCTCACCCTCGTGGGGGCCGCTGCCGGTGCCCTGTTCATCCGCCTGCTGTTGCCACTGGCCGCGTGGGTCAAAGGTCTGTTGGCGGGGCGGCTGCTGATCGGCGCGTTGCTGCTCGCCGCGAGCCTCACGCTGCTGGCACTCCTCAGCCAGGGACTCAGCCTCAACGACGGATCGTTGTCCCTGGCGGCGGCCCTTTCCGGTGAAGCCGTCGGCTCGCCGCTTCTGCTTCTGTGGCGCCTGCTGGCCAGCCTGATCAGTCTTTCGCTGGGGGCTCCCGGTGGCCTGATGCACGACTGCATGAGCCTGGGCGCCCTGCTGATCAGCCCGCTTCAGGGCTTGCCTGGGCTCGCCGCCAGCGATCTTGCCCAGCTGGCGGCGGTGGGTGCCACGGCCCTGTTCGCTGCTGCCCATGGCGCACCGCTGTTCTGTGCGGCCTTCGTGTTCACGCTTCAGGGTGATGCGTCCCTGCTGCCGCTGCTGTTGCTGGTGGCAGCCGCAGCGGCAGCTCTGGGGGAGAGGTGGCGAGGTGAGGGCTGGAACGACCACCAGGCCTGCGCACTGCTAGAGCCAACCGCCAAGGCCCCTGAAAGCCCCGGCGCCACGTTGTTGCGTTTGCAATCGCTTGAAGAGGGCGATGGCACGGGTTCGCCAGGGCCCGTTGATCACGGCTGAGGAATTTGGCTGTCAGAGGCCAGCACCGCCAGCAGCTCTTCGCCATAGCGATCCAGCTTGGCGGCGCCGATGCCGCCGACGCCGCTGAGCTCCTCCATGTCGGCTGGGCGACGGGCAGCCAGCTCCACGAGGGTGCGGTCGTGGAACACCACATAGGGCGGCACTCCCTGCTGGCGGGCCTGTTCCCGTCGCCAGTTTTTCAGCGCATTGAGCAGCACACCGTCGACGCTGTCCGCTGCGATCGCCTGGCTTGCGCCAGCAGCGCTGCCGCTCCGCCGCTCCTTCTGCGGCGGCGGCAGCGCCAGCTCCAGGCTGGTTTCACCCCGCAGCAGCGGCCGCACCAGCGCCTCATCGCCGAAGCAGAGTCCGCCGCGGGATTCGGCCGGCGCCTGCAGGTAGCCGAGGCTGGTGAGTTGGCGCAGCACGGCGCGCCACTGGCCGCGATCGAGCTCGCCGCCGATGCCGTACACGCTCAGCTGGTCGTGGCCGAGGGCGCGGATCCGTTCGCTGTTGGCCCCCAGCAGAACGTCCACCACGTGGGCCGCGCCGAAGCGTTGGCCCGTGCGGTACACCGCCGAAAGCGCCTTCTGGGCCGGCACCGTGGCGTCGCTGCGGGGCTGCGGATCGAGGCAGCCGTCGCAGTTGCCGCAGTCGGCCACGAGCTCCTCGCCGAAGTGGCGCAGCAGCAGGCGGCGCCGGCAGCCGGGCGCTTCGGTGAAACCGATCAGGGCATCGAGCTTGCCGTGCTCGATCCGCTTCTGCTCCTCGGCGGCACCGGAGTCGTCGATGAAGCGGCGCAGCTGGGGGATGTCACCGCCGCCATGCACCATCCAGGCCACGGCCGGCAGACCGTCACGGCCGGCACGCCCGGTTTCCTGGTAGTAGGCCTCCAGGCTCTTGGGCAGATCCACGTGCGCCACGAAGCGCACATCGGGCTTGTCGATGCCCATGCCGAAAGCGATCGTGGCCACCACCACCACGCCGCTGCCAAGCCGGAACCGCTGTAGCGCTGCGCGCCGCTGTTCCGCTTCCAGGCCGGCGTGATACGCGATCGCATCAAAGCCCGCGGCCTGCAGCTCGGCGCAGAGCCGATCCACCCGCGACCTGGAGCGGGCGTAGACGATGCCCGACGCACCGCGATGCTGGTCGAGAAATGGCAGCAGCTGACGGCGCAGGTTGTCGAGCGGCTGCACGCGGTAGCGGATGTTGGGCCGATCGAAGCTGGCCAGGAACACCTGGCCCTGCTGCAGGCTCAGACGCTCGCGGATGTCCTCGCGGGTTCGGGGATCGGCGGTGGCGGTGAGGGCGAGCCGCGGCACCTGCGGGAAGCGTGCCGCCAGCTGATCGAGCTGGCGGTATTCAGGGCGGAAATCGTGGCCCCACTGCGAGACGCAATGGGCTTCGTCGATCGCGAACAGGCTGATCGGCAGGGATGCCGCCAGACGCTCGAGCAGGTCGCCGCTCAGCAACCGCTCCGGCGACACGTAGAGCAGCTTCAGCGCGCCGCTGCTCAGTTGCCGCCATACGCCGCTCGCCTCCTCCGCCTCCAGACCGGAATGCAGCGCTGCAGCGGCCACGCCGGCCTGCTGCAGCGCCTCCACCTGGTCCTGCATCAGGGCGATCAGGGGCGAGATCACCACCGCCAGCCCCGGCAGGCAGAGGGCCGGCACCTGATAGCAGAGCGACTTGCCGCCACCGGTGGGCATCAGCACCAGCCCCGAGCCACCCGCGATCACGTGGCGCACGATCGCCTCCTGCGGCCCGCGGAAGTCGGCGTAGCCGAACACGCTGCGCAGAACCGCACGTGGCTCGGCGGCCTCGCAGGATCGCTCTGGCTGGCTGGGCTTGGGCCCCACGGACTGGTTCATGCCTTCAGATCTCCCACAATGGCGCGATCACGCCCGGGTGCCTGAGCCGATGTCCGCCCCTGCTGGCCCTGGGCCGATTTCGCGCAGCAGCACCGCCCCGCGCAGCAGCACGGCCTGGGCCTTCCTGGCACCAGGCCTGATCCTGCTGGCCCTGTCGGTGCTGATCCCGGCGGTGATGGCGCTGGTGATCAGCTTCAGCCGCAGTGGGCTGGATGTGAGTGAGCCCCTGCAGTTCATCGGCCTGGCCAACATCCGCCGCCTGCTGGCCGATCCGATGTTCTTCCGGGTGCTGGGCACCACGCTGCTCTATCTGGTGGGGGTCGTGCCGCCGGTGGTTCTGGGCTCCCTTGCCCTGGCGGTGCTGGTGAACCGTCAGCTGCCGGGCATCCATCTGTTCCGGGCCGCCTTCTACACGCCGGTGCTGGTGTCGATCGTGGTGGCGGCCATCGCCTTTCGCTGGCTCTACGCCGAAACCGGCCTGGTGAACGGCTGGCTGAGCGCCCTGCTCGGCCCCGCCTTCACGCCGATCGGTTTCCTCACCAACCCTGTTCTGGCCCTGCCGGCGGTGATGGTGGTGACCCTCTGGAAGGGCCTCGGCTACTACATGGTGATCTTCCTGGCGGGGCTGCAGGGCATCGCCCAGGACCTCTACGAGGCGGCGGAACTCGATGGCAGTGAGGGTTGGCGCAAGCACCTCGACATCACCCTGCCGCTGCTGCGCCCCTACGTGACGTTGGTGGCCGTGATCTCTGCCATTGCCGCCACCAAGGTGTTCGAGGAGGTCTACCTGATGACCCAGGGGGGGCCCGCCGATGCCACCCGAACCCTCGTCTACTACGTCTACGACCAGGCCTTCGCCGAGCTGGAGATCAGCTACGCCTGCACCGTCGGCCTGGCGCTGTTCGTGATCGTGCTGCTGCTCAGCGCCGTGCGTTTCGCTTTCGCCGGCGACCGCGGCCTCAGCTGAAGCGCCGCTTCAGGTGTCAGTCGGATGTCAGCTGAGGCACTGGGCCTGGGCAGGGGGGCTCACAGATGCGACATTGAGTGATTGATCCTTCAGGCGCATGGGCGCGTCGAGCGGGCCGGGACAGAGTGATCCAGCGGCCATCGGCAACGCGATCGGCCAGCCGATCGGCATCGTTGGCGGCGGCCAGCTGGCCTGGATGCTTGCCGAATCCGCCCGTCGCCACGACGTGCCCCTGCACGTGCAGACCCCCGGAGCGCAGGATCCGGCAGTGGCCATCGCCACCAGCGTGGTGCTGGCTGAGGTGCGCGATGTGGCCGGTACCGCCGAACTGGCGCGCCGCTGCCAGGCCATCAGTTTCGAGAACGAGTGGGTGGATCTCGATGGCCTCGCCCCACTCGAAGCCGGTGGTGTGCGCTTCGTGCCGCGTCTCGATGCCCTGCGTCCGCTGGTGAGCAAGCGCAGTCAGCGGGAGCTGCTGCAGCGGTTCAATCTGCCCTCGCCACGCTGGTTCCCGCTCGAGCAGCTGGCCCTGCAGGCGCAGGAGCCCTCGGATGTTCGCGCCGATGGTGCGGCCGATCCTGGTGCTGTTGGTGCTGCTGGTGGCGCCGATCGAAGCGGCCAGGACGGTTCGGGCCTTGATCCCGCTGGTTCCGCTGCCGGTTCCACCGTCGATGCGGTGGGAGTGACGCCCCCCAGGCTGCCGGATGGCTTCGGCTACCCCGTGATGGCCAAGGCCGCCAGCGGTGGCTACGACGGTCGCGGCACGGTGCTGCTGCGTGACACCTCCGAGCTGGAGGCCCTGCTGGAGCGGGTCACGCCTGCGGAGTGGATCATCGAGGAGTACGTGACGTTCGAGCAGGAGCTGGCGGTGGTGGCCGCCCGCGACAGCCAGGGGGAGGTGGTGGTGTTCCCGCTGGTGCAGACCCAGCAGCACGGTCAGGTGTGCGATTGGGTTTTGGCACCGCTGGAGGCCAGCCAGGCTCTGGAGCAGGCGGTGCGCAACATTGCCGCCTCGCTGCTCACCTCCCTGCAGTACGTCGGGGTGCTGGCGATCGAATTCTTCTACGGGCCCCGCGGCCTGCTGATCAACGAGCTGGCACCCCGCACCCACAATTCAGGCCACTACACGATCGAGGCCTGCACGGTCAGCCAGTTCGACCAGCAGCTTCGTGTCGTTGGCGGAGAGTCGGCGCTCGAGCCTGATCTGGTGGTCCCCGGCGCCCTGATGGTGAACCTGCTCGGGTTTGAGAACCGCGAGGTGGCCGACCCCGGCGCCGACTACGCCAGCCAGCGCGAGGCGCTGGCCGCCCTGCCGGAGGCCCACCTGCATTGGTACGGCAAGGCGGGATCGTCGATCGGCCGCAAGCTGGGCCATGTGACGCTGCTCTTGCGCCAGGCGGATCCCGAAGCCCGCCGGCAGGAGGCGATGGAACGCCTCGCCCAGGTGCGGCAGATCTGGCCCCTTCCCCCCGATCCAGAGCCCTGAGACCCCTGAGGAGGGCCTAGGATTCAACCTGAACTGCTGTGTTGGTGACTGCCTTCTACAGTTTTCTGATCTGACTCCCTTTTCGACTTGGGGCGTCTGTCGCGACAGTGCCGTAGACCGGCCTCGTAGCCGGAAACGAATCTCCGCTCTGACTCCCCTTCTGGTTTATCCAGGTCGGAATCTGGGGCAGAACGGCACAGCGGTTCACCCTTTTCCGATGGCGTGATCATCGGCCCTGTTTCCGGGCCCGATGCATGAACCATGCAGCCTTGATTTCATCTGCTTTGGATAACCGCCTTCCACTCACCATCCTGTTCAGCGCCTTGATGCTGTCGGTGCTGCCCCTGGCGGCCGGCCTCTATCTCCATGGCCACATGAGCATTGCTGCCGTGCTCAAAAACGCCTTCGGCTGAGCTTCCTGCTGACACTCCCAGCTGACCCTCTGCCGCTGACCATCGACCGCTCAGCTGCCCAGCTCGCGGGCAATCGCTTGCTCCAGTTCAGCGGCATCGAGCTCGGTGACCACGAACACCTCCTGGGCGGAGCTGCCGCGGCGGGCCAGCAGTTTCCAGCCGCCGGTGATCGGGGCTGAGATCCGCAGACGCAGTTCCGGCGCGCGGCCTCGCACCCGGGCAATCACCGCCGGGGTGATCGTGTCGATGCGTGGATGCCGCACGAGCCGTTTCAGCAGTGGGATCAGGCCCTCCAGATAGGTGCTGTGGGTGATCACCAGCCGGCCCATCGGGCTGTTGCCTGTGTGGGCTGGTCAACCTTAGGGAACCCTGCTAGAGATCAGATCCGCCTGTGCGGGCCGACGCAACCATGGCTTCCTCCGCCACCACGCCCGAGCTGCGTCAGCGGCTCGATCACGCTCTGCGCCTGCAGCTGGGCGATGACGCCGCTGTGGTGTCCCTGCGTGAGGACGGGGAGCAGCGGCTGCGCGGCGTGGCGGTGTGTGCCGGCCGGATCCTCAGCTTCGTGCTCGAGGCCGAGGACGCGCGGTTGCGCACCCGCCCGCTCTTCGATCTGCTCCAGCACAGCCGCCGCCCCTGAGATCAGCAGCGTTCCAGCGGCGCCATCGTGAGCCCCTCGCCCGCCAGCTGCTGGTGATGCAGTTCGGCCTGCTCCAGCGGCCCGGTCCAGACCACCGCCGAGCCGCTGGAGTCGATCTGATGGGCCAGTGACCAGGCTCGATCGGGCGTCATGCCGGGGATGTGGCGCACCAGCACCTCCACGACGTGCTGAAAGGTGTTGTGGTCGTCGTCGAGCACGATCACGCGTCCACTGGGGTAGGGCGCCCGCAGCTGCTGCCGCTCCATCACGGCCTGGCCGCCCGGATCGGAACTGCTGGCATGGAGCGCAGGCATCAGGCGACAGACCATCAATGGAGTCCCAGTCTGATGCCCTGGGCTGAGTACAGTGCCGCTGACCGCTGTTCTCTCGACCATGCTGATCACCGTGGGTTGGGCCGCTCTTGCTGCCACCTTCACCTTCTCGATCGCCATGGTGGTGTGGGGCCGCAACGGCGACAACCTTCTCAACTTCTGATGGGCTGACAGCCGAACCGGCGCCGTGAATGATGTCGTGCTGGCCGCCACCGGCCTCAGCCTTAACAACATCCTCGCCATCGCGGCGGCCACCCTGCTCGTGTTCGTGAGTGGCGGTGTGATCTATCTCTCCACGATCGAGTGGCGGGATCGCCGCCGCCGTCAGCAGCCGGTTTCCGCTTCCTCGGGCCGTTCACGCCGGTGAGCGAGGGCCCGGCGGCCCTTGAAGCCTGGGCCTGGCAGGAAGCAGGCGTGCTGCTGGTGCCTCCCCAAGAGGATCTGGCTGGTGAGATTCCAGAAGCTGAGCGTTGTGCTCCTTCCGCTTGGACGGACGCTGAACAGGAGAGCCTTGCCATCTCTCTCCTCGACGATCCGGCCAGCCCTCGCAGCTCTTCTCTGGCCCTGAGGCTGCTCAGTCAGCCTTCGGCCGAGTCGTTGCGCCGTCAGGCGGACGGTCTGCGCGGCCAGCTGGTGGGCGACACGGTCACCTATGTGGTGAACCGCAACCTCAACACCAGCAACCATTGCCAGAAGCACTGCAGCTTCTGTGCCTTTCGCCGCGATCCGGGCCAGGCAGGCGCCTACTGGCACAGCTTTGACACCCTGCAGCAGCGCGCCGCTGAAGCCCTTGCGCTTGGTGCCACCGAACTCTGCATCCAGGGTGGCCTGAACACCGCCGCCCGGATCGATGGCTCGGCGCTCACGTATCACGTGCAGCTGCTGCGGAGCCTGGCTGAAGCCGCACCCGGCCTGCATCTGCACGCCTTCTCACCGCAGGAGCTGCTGTTCATCGCCGAGCAGGATCAAGTCAGTCTTCATGCGGTGCTGGAGGCCCTGTGTGGCGCCGGGCTCGGCTCTGTGCCCGGTACCGCCGCCGAGGTGCTGAGCGAACCGCTGCGGCAGCGTCTCTGCCCGGAGAAGCTCACGGCCCGGCAGTGGTGTGCCGTGATCCTGCAGGTGCACGAGGCTGGCCTGGCCAGCACCGCCACGCTGATGGCCGGCCATCTGGAAAGCGTTGCCGACCGCGCTGCTCATCTGCTCACGCTGGTGGCCCTGCAGCAGCGGGCCTGGCAGCATCGCCGCAGCGGTTTCAGCGAGTTCGTGCTGCTCCCCTTCATCGGCGCCGCGGCGCCGGCCCCCCTGCGTCAGCGGGTGGGGCGCGATCAGCCGGACCTCGCCGCCATGCTGGCCCTCACCGCCCAGGCCCGCCTGCTGCTCGGTGTCTGGTTCCGCAACCATCAGCCCAGCTGGGTGAAGCTCACCCTGGCCGGGGCCAGCGAGGCCCTGCGCTGGGGCTGCAACGATCTCGGCGGCACGCTGATGGAAGAAACGATCACCCGCATGGCCGGCGCCCTGGGAGGCACGGCCCAGAGTCCCGAGGCTCTGCAGGCGGCTGCCCGGGGTCACGGTCGGCCCGTGCGTCAGCGCACCACCCTCTACGGAGAGGTTCTGCCATGCGCCTGAGGCTGCCCAATCCCCTTTCCCTGCGAGCTGCGCTGGCACTGCGGCCTGCTCAGGCGCTCAGGCCTCCCCTGGCCTTCACCCTGCTCACCACGGCGACACTGCTGCTGGTGCCGGCGCTGCTGTTGCTCAGCTTCCCCCGGCGCACCGCCACCGGCCTTGAGCGTCTGATGCCTGCCGCGGCCCTCCTGCAGAGCTTCGCGGTCCAGCCGGCCCAGCCGCCACCGCCGCTGTGGGTTCAGCGCCTGGGCCCAGCCAGCGCCGGGCGCTTGTGGGCCGCTCAGCGCCGCCTGTGGTGGCAGTTCTGGGGCGCCCATGGTGATGCCGGGGCCTATCTGGTGCTCAGCGCGCCAGCCTCGCTGCCACTCCCCGCCAACAGCCTGCGCCTCGATGATCTGGTGGTGGTGGCGCCCGATCCTCTGGCACGCCAGCTTCTGCAGGAGCAATTGCGCGCCCGCCGCCGGCCGCCGCGGGGCCTCGCCCTGCGCTGCACACAGCATCTGCGTCAGAGTCAGGCCGTGCACTGGAATGGCGGCGCCATGGGCCAGATGCTGGGCCCGCTGGCCAGCCTCGCCCAGGATCTGCAGCAGGGTTGCCTGGTGCTCAGCAGCCAGGGGCGCTCGCTGCTCTGGCAGGGGGAGGCCGATGGCAGTGAAGGCGCCCTCGGCGCGGCGCCAGCCAGCCTGCCGGTGCCCACCGTGGCTCCCCTGGCCGGTGATCAGCTGCTGGAGCTGCGCGGCCGTCGGCTGGAGCTGCTGCTGCGTGGACTGCTGGCCAGCCCGGTGCTGCGCCAGTCGCTCGCGCAGACCTACGGCCTCGGGCCGGTTCCCCTGCGGCAGCTGCAGGCTTCACCCTTCCAGCTGCGGTTGCAGGCGGTGCCGAAGGGCCCCTTCCTGGCAGGCCTGCAGCTCCAGCTCACAGCGGGATCCGGCCGTCCTGTGCTGGAGCGCTGGCTGAAGGATCTCAGCGGTGCCCTTGAGGATCAGGGCCTGGCCGCGACGCAGCCTTTGCCGGGTATCACCGGCTGGAGCCGGGAGGACGGCACGCTGCTTGGTGGATGGCGCTGGCTGCCGCAGGGGCAGCTGCTGCTGTTCCTGGGCCCTGTGCCGACCCGGATTCCCGCTGGCCTGCCGTTGACGGAGTCTGCCTGGAGGTTGCGGCTGCAGCCCGCCGCCATGGCCACGGCGGGTCTGCTGCCCAGCGGTCTGCCGCCGGTGGTGCAACGCTCCCAACAGCTGGAGCTGATCGGTCTGCCCCTCGGGCAGCGCTCCGGTGAGCGGCGCAGCAGCCTGGCGGGTCGCCTTGAGCTGCGTGCTGCAGGCTCAGCTTCGGCGCCGCGCTGAACGTCGGCGCTGCGCTGAATGCAGTGGACTCAAGCGGGATCGGTGCTGCCCGCCACTTCATCGGCTGAAGCACCAAGGCGCTCCTGCTCGGCCCGCTCGCGCCGGCGTCGCTCGGCGGCCACGGTTTCCTCCATCAGCTCCACCGCCTGGCTCATCTTCTCGATGTTGCCGGCGTAGAGGCTCAGGTCCTTGTCCACGCGATCCTTGATCAGACCCATCGCCTCGCCGATCTCATGGGCGGCGCTGCGCAGGGCCTGGGGCTCCAGGGCATCGGCGCCCTGGGCGCTCTGCAGCAGGCTCAGCAGGCCGACGGCCACCAGGCGGGAATAGTGGAAGTCGGGTCGTACGACCCCCTGCAGCAAGCCGGCAATCGGCGCCGGGGCACCCTCGCCGCGGTTGGAGAGCCAGCCCTTCACCTCCTCGAGGCTGTGATGCCCCACGCCGCTGCGCGCCTGCTCTGCCTGCGTGCGCAGGGCGGGGCCATCGAAGCCGTTGGCGGCGCACAGCGCGATAAACAGTGGTTCACGCTGCTGCTCGGGGCGGTAGCCCTGGGAGAAGCTGTCGAACACCTGGGTGAGCCCCACGGCGAACAGGCCGTCGGCCTGGAAACCCTGTTGGTGGCTGAGCAGATGCAGCTCCACCAGCAGTTCATCCACCAGGCGCCGGTAGAGCGGCGCGATCACGTGGGGGAAAGCGGTGTGAAAGGCCCGCTTGCTGTCGGCAACGGTGAGGCTGGCGCCCACGCTCAGGGGTTCAAGGTGGGGCGACCCTAGCTCGCGGGGAACGCTTCTCCCGGCTCGGCCTCAGTAGGATCCCGCCAGCTGCTTGCCGCCCGTGTCGATGATCCCGATCGTGATCGAAGAGTCGGGCCGGGGTGAGCGGGCGTTCGATATCTATTCGCGCCTGCTGCGCGAGCGCATCATCTTCCTTGGTGAGCCGGTCACAGCGGAGTCGGCCAACCGGATCGTGGCCCAGCTGCTGTTTCTCGAAGCCGAGGATCCGGAGAAGGACATCTTCCTCTACATCAACTCCCCCGGCGGTTCGGTGTACGACGGCCTGGGCATCTTCGACACGATGCAGCACATCAAACCCGATGTGCAGACGGTGTGTGTGGGTCTGGCCGCCTCGATGGGTGCCTTCCTGCTCTGCGCCGGCGCCAAGGGCAAGCGCAGCAGCCTCACCCATTCGCGGATCATGATTCACCAGCCCCTGGGCGGGGCGCGTGGTCAGGCCAGCGACATCCGCATCCAGGCCGACGAGATTCTCTACCTCAAGAAGAAGCTCAACCAGGAGCTCTCCGATCGCACCGGCCAGCCCATGGACCGCATCGAGGAAGACACCGACCGCGACTTCTTCATGTCGCCCGCCGAGGCGGTGCAGTACGGCCTGATCGACAAGGTGATCGACAAGCGCCCCGTTCGCTCGGTCTGACCTTGGGCCGCGGTCGCGGAGAGTCAGACGCGCGCCCTGGCGGCAAGGGCCTACCGCCCAGCCAGCGCCCCAGCAAGGTCTGCCCCGTGTGTGGCAGGCCTTTTTCATGGCGTCGCCGCTGGGCCGCGGTGTGGGAGCAGGTGATCTACTGCTCGGATCGCTGCCGTGGTCAACGCAGCTTGCGCTCCGATTCCTGAGCTGCTGTCCTGCCAGACCAGCAAAAAGCCCGAGCGCTTCTGCGCCCGGGCATTGAGAAATCAGTAATCAGAAATCAGCAATCAGTAATCAACAATCAGGCGCTGGCCGGTGCAGCGGCAGGCTCTGGCTGGGCTTCACCTTCGCTGCTGAGGAACGGTGAGAAGCGCTCCTTCTCAGGGATGGTGGCGAATTCACTCACGATGGCGCGGAATTCATCGCCATCCAGGCTTTCCTTCTCGATCAGCAGTTCCACCACCCGATCCATGCAGGCGCGGTGCGCCGCCACCAGCTTGACGGTGTCGGCATAGCAGTTCTGCACCATCTGCCGCACGGCCAGATCCACGCGGGCGGCGGTGGCATCGGAGCCGTCGCTGCGGGTCATCAGGTCGCGGCCCAGGAACACCTCCTGGTTGCCGGCCTCCAGCGACAGCTGACCCACTTCGCTCATGCCGAAACGGGTCACCATCTGCCGGGCGATCGAGGCCACCTGCTGAATGTCGCCACCGGCGCCGGTGGTCACCTCGGCGTAGCCGAACACCACATCTTCGGCAGCACGACCGCCGAGGGCACCCATGATCCGGGCGCGCAGCTGGGCGCGACTCACCAGCATCTGCTCCTCATCGGGCGAGAACCAGGTGAGGCCCTGGGCCTGGCCGCGAGGAATCAGGGTGACCTTCTGCACGGGGTCGTGGGCTTTGACCAGGGTGCCCACCAAGGCGTGACCCACCTCGTGGTAGGCGATCAGGCGCTTACTGCGACCATCCGTGAGCGGTTTGCCTTCCATGCCGGCGATGATCCGGTCCACCGCGTCGTCGATTTCGGCGAGGGTTGTCGCCTCTTTGCGGCGGCGGGCCGTGAGGATGGCGGCTTCGTTGAGCAGGTTGGCCAGATCCGCACCGGAGAAACCTGGGGTTCTGCGGGCGATCGATTCGAGACTCACATCCTCGGCAAGCTTCTTGTCGCGGGAGTGAACCTTGAGCACCGAGAGGCGGCCCTTGATATCCGGCACGTCCACCTGCACCTGACGGTCGAAGCGACCGGGGCGCAGCAGGGCGGAATCCAGCACATCGGCCCGGTTGGTGGCGGCGATGATGATGATGCCGCTGTTTCCCTCGAAGCCGTCCATTTCGGTGAGCAGCTGGTTGAGGGTCTGCTCCCGTTCGTCGTTGCCGCCGCCCACGCCGGCGCCGCGCTGACGGCCCACGGCATCGATCTCATCGATGAAGATCAGGCAGGGGCTGTTCTCCTTGGCCCGCTTGAACAGATCGCGCACGCGGCTGGCGCCGACGCCGACAAACATCTCCACAAACTCCGAGCCGGAGAGGGAGAAGAAGGGCACACCGGCCTCGCCGGCGATCGCCTTGGCCAGCAGGGTCTTGCCGGTGCCTGGGGGGCCCACCAGCAACACGCCTTTGGGAATCTTGGCGCCCACAGAGGTGAAGCGTTCCGGGGTCTTCAGGAAGGTCACGACCTCCTGGAGATCCTGCTTGGCCTCCTCGACGCCGGCCACATCGTCGAATTTCACGCCGGTTTCGGCTTCCATGGCGAAACGGGCCTTGGTCTTGCCGAACTGCATCGCCTGGCCAGGACCGCCGGGCATGCCGCTGCCGCGCCGGGCCAGGAACACCAGCGTGCCGATCAGCAGCAGTGGGAACAGCAGGTTGCCCAGCAGCCCCAGGGCCGGCGGGGCCTGGCGGGGTGGGTGAATGTCAAAGCTGATGCCCTGCTGCTTGAGGTTGTTCACCAGCTCGGGGGCCAGGCCGGGCAGATCCACGCGCAGGCGCTGCACCCGGTTGTCGAGGTCAGGATCAACGGCCTCCACCACGGCGGTGCGGCCACCGTCGAAGATGTCGACCGCGGTGACACGGCCGGCCTCGACGTAGTCGAGGAAGCGGCCGTAGCTCATACGAGCAACGGCCGCATTGCGGGGTGCCACGGTGGGTCCGCCGGATGCCGCTGGGGCCATGCGATTGGCGCCGCTTCCGAGCACCTGCCAGCCAAGGAACAGGGCTACGCCGATGGGCAGAACCCAGAGGGCGATGGAGCGCCAGCGCTGATTCATGGCTGCCAGAAATGCCGGTTGTTTAACAAGTGTAAAGCGGCCCTCATCCTCTCTGTCGCGCCAGCGGCACGAATCAGACCGCTTCCTGCCAGTCGAGTTCTGCCAGGCGGGCTTCAGGCTCCGGCGCGAGGCTGAGATGGCTCGCCTCCTCCGGCGACTCCACCTGCAGGTTGGCGACCTCCAGGCTCTCCACCAGCTCCGGACCGCCGAGGCCGTGGGTCCAGATCTCCAGCACGGAATTTGGCGGCGCCAGGAAGCTGAGCAGCTCGAAGGGAAACACCACCCGCTCGAGGAAGAACTCCTCAGGGCCGATGCAACGCACGATCACCATGCGATCGCTGTTGTTGCGGTAGCCGCAGGAAAGCTGCGCCAAGGGTGTCGCCGGGTGTGGAGGATTCACCATGAACCCATCCCTGCGGTCAGGCATTGGTGACATCCGACACGCTTTTGGCGTGAATTCCGGTTTTTAAGGTTTTCTTCCTGAGCTGGGCACCGCTTCTGTGCTGCTGACGGCCGGAATTGTGCCGCACTGGACCGAATCCCTGCGGGCTTCAGAGGCTGCGCAGGGCGGTGATCGGATCGAGGCGGGAGGCGCGTCGGGCCGGCAGCACCCCGAAGATCAGGCCGATCGAGCCAGAGAGCCCCACCGTGATCAGCACGTTGCCGGCGGCGATCGAGGCCGGCAGGGGTGTGAACGCCGCCACCGCCGCCACGGCGGAGATGCCGAGGGCGCTGCCGATCACGCCGCCGAGGCTGGAGAGCACGAGGGCCTCCACCAGGAACTGGCTCAGAACATCGCTGCTGCGGGCACCGATCGCCTTGCGCAGGCCGATCTCGCTGGTGCGCTCACTCACCGACACCAGCATGATGTTCATGATCCCGATCCCGCCCACCAGCAGGGAGATGGCGCCGATCGCCGCCAGCATCAGCGTCAGCCCGCCGGTGATCGTGCCCACGATCGAGAGGGCATCCTTCTGGGAGCGCACGGCGAAGTCGTCCTCCCGCAGGATGTTGTGGCGCTGGCGCAACAGATTCGTGATCTGGAACTTGGCGGCGCCGGTGCTGGCCTCATCCTTCGCTTCCACGCTGATGAAGTTGAGGCTCACCCCGTAGGTGGGATCGCGTCCGGAGAGCTTGCTCACCATCGTGCTCAGCGGGATGTAAGCCGCTTCATCCTGGTTCTGGCCGAACACGGCGCCCTTGGACGCCATCACGCCGATCACCTCAAAGCTCTGGTCGCGGATGCGCAGGCTGCGGCCGATGGCCGAGCCCGCCGGCAACAGTTTTTCGCGCAGATCGGGGCCGATCACCACCACGTTGCGAGCCCCGTCCAGATCGCGGCGGTCGATGAAGCGGCCCTGGGCCACGTCGAAGCGACGCACGCTGATGAAGTCGGGCGTGATGCCCGACACGGTGCTGCTGGAACTCCTGGAACCGGACTGCAGCACGGCGCTGAGAGTGATCTGGGGCACCACCCGCTTCACCGAGGGCACCTGTTCGGCGATCGCCTCGGCGTCCTCAAGCACCAGGGTCTTGGGAAAGTCGATGCCCTGGCGGCGGCTGTCGTTGTTGCCGGGCACCACGAACAGCACGTTGGCGCCGAGGGTGTTGAGCTGCCCCTCCGCCAGGTTCTGGGCACCTTTGCCCACGCCCACCAGGGTGATCACCGAGGCATTGCCAATCACGATGCCGAGCATCGTGAGCAGCGAGCGCAGCCGGTTGGCCCGCAGGGTGTTCAGGGCCATCCCCACGGTTTCACGCAGGGGCAGCTTCGCGGCC
>Ga0208361_1000092_pt1 | contig 34384 bp, 28 predicted proteins | sample LakMenEpi05Aug10_FD_150670 | JGI IMG/M metagenome (GOLD analysis project Ga0208361, IMG submission 150670) | Freshwater microbial communities from Lake Mendota, WI - 05AUG2010 deep hole epilimnion (SPAdes) | ecosystem: Environmental > Aquatic > Freshwater > Lake > Epilimnion/Euphotic zone ... | reverse complement strand
GCCGAGGTTGCGAGCGATCTGGCGCTGCGAGACCTTCGAGATCAGCTGATCGACGATCCCGAGGTTGAGGTCGGGCTTGTGGTGGCGGTAGTCGTTGCGAAAGGTCTGCGAGGAAAAGCGCCTCCCGCAGGTGAGGCACTGAAAGCGCGGGATGCGCTCAGCCCTGCACAAACGCTTGTAGTAGCCGCGGCGGCGGTACAGAAAAGGGCTTTGGGGGCAGGCGGGATAGGGGCAATGCGGCGGGATGAACTTCACCATGGGGCTCTCCAGTGCCGGGGAGAAAATGCCCCCCGGCACTGATGAGGACGGGACCGCCAACCATGATTCGCGGGGAAAATGTAATTCCCAATATCGATACTGTCCCCGCTCGGGGAGCAGTATCGCTAGCGCTACTTGCCGACCAACCCTCGCGCGAGCAGTTCTCGCACCACAACACGTGCTTCCTGCTCCAATCCGGCATCGTTGAGATGCACCTCGTCGGTGAACAGACCGGGGTCCTCGATTCCCTTGTGCAGCGAGATGACTTCGACTCCCTCCTCGCCGCCGATCTGCTCAACGGACTGCGCGAAGCGGCTCATGCCCATTTGGAATCCCGCATCGTCGAGGTGGTGCACTCCATCGTTGGTGAAGAAGCCAGCCGGCGGCAGAAAGGTCCGGGTTGACTGAAGGGTCCAGGGCATCGTCAGGAAAACCATCGGAATGTCCCGGCGCCGGGCCGAGCGGGCCAGCGAGCGCATGTTGCGCTCAAAGGCCGGCAGAGAGCGCAGCACCACGGACTCCTCCATGGGCACGGAGAGGCCCTGCGGTTCCTGCCTGGGAGCGAGTTCCCGGATGTTCCGGAGGAGCAGGCTCTGGTCGGCGAGCAAGCGAAACCAGCCTCCGACCGAGTCATCACGCGCGGCATGATCGGAATACCGGCCGATCGGCTGCGCGAAGAAGGCCGGACGCTGATCCTCGAGTGCCGTGCCGGCGATCCAGAACGGATGCAGTGCGCCCGCATAGTGCGCGTAATCCTCCCGATACTCGGGCAGCGACAGCGCCGGCGATGTGAATCCACGGTAGAAATCGTTGATGCCCTCGAGGACGATCACCAGATCCGGCCGCACCGTGTCGGCGTAGGTCTCGAGCTTGTAGAGCGAGTGCAGCGAGCAATGCCAGTCGTAGCCGCAGATGAAGGCGCTGGTGGAAAGTCCCTGCGCATCCAGCAGCCAGCGCACCAGATGGGGATAGCGGCTCGCGGTGGTGGAACCACCGAGAAACAGGATGCGCCGGTGCGGCCCTTCCAGGGCCTCCGGCATCGGGGGATTGGTCGGCCAGCCATGGAAGCGCGGATCGCGGGAAAGCGCCGTCGAGGGCGGACAACTCGACTGGAAGAAGGGGTGCAGCTGATAAGGGACGCTCGTGGAACTGACATTCTGGAGCGGGTCCGGCTTGTGGATCAGCCGCGCGCCCAGTTCCAGCAGCAGGAGCAGCAGGATCGCGTTGACCAGCGTGAAGTACACGAGCTTCGCAGTGCGGGCCATCGCTCGTGAATGCTAGCAGCCTTCGCGAAGCGCCGCCAACTTGCCTAGAATCGGCGCGTGGAATCCGAGAATGGACCGAAGCTGGTGGTCGTCGTCGACACCGAGGAGGAGTTCGACTGGAGCGCCCCATTCGATCGCAAAGCGACGGCGGTGACGCACATGCGCGCGCTCGAGCGCTTCCAGTCGCTGTGCGAGGCGCAAGGGGTGCGGCCGGCCTACGTGATCGACTATCCGATCGCGGCCACCGCGGACAGCGCGCGGATCCTGCGCGCGATCCACGCACGCAGTGCCTGCGAGATCGGCGCCCACCTGCACCCCTGGGTCACGCCACCCTTCGAGGAAGAAGTGCATGCGCACAACTCCTATCCCGGCAACCTGCCCGCGGAACTCGAGCGCGCCAAGCTGGTGGCGCTGGTCGATGCGATCGAGCAGGCGCTGGGCGTGCGACCGCGCTGCTACAAGGCCGGACGCTATGGATTCGGACCGAACACCCGGCGCTGGCTGGAGGAGCTGGGCTTTTGCGTCGACCTGTCCTTCGCGGCGGCCTTCGACCTTTCACGTGACGGCGGCCCGGACTACTCGCGGACACCAGCGCGGCCGAGCTGGCTGGGAGCCCCGGGCGGACTGCTCTCGCTGCCCAGCACCGGCGCCTTCGTGGGCTGGTGCGCCGGCCCGCGCTTGTACAAGGCGACCCTTGCGCTTGCGCCGCTGCGGGCCACCGGGATCGCCGCCCGGCTGGGAGCCTGTGAGCGCCTGTTCCTGTCCCCGGAGGGCTACGAGCACGAACATTGCGTGCGCTTGACGCGTTTTTTGCTCGCTCGAGGGGTCAGAACCTTCCAGTACAGCCTCCACAGTCCCTCGGTTGAACCCGGCCACACGAGCTATGTGCGCACAGCCGCCGATCGGGAAAAGTTTTTCACCCGGATCAGCCGATACTTCGAGTTCTTCCTCGGAGAGCTCGGCGGCACGGCCGTCACGCCCTCCGAGCTCCACACCAGCTTCTCCCAGTCAACCCACACACTACCCGCGTGAAGATCCTCGGCATCTCTCCTCTCGACAAGGACGCATCGGCTTCGCTCGTGGAAGACGGGCGCGTGCTGTTCGCGGCCGGCGAAGAGCGTTTCAACCGCGTCAAGCAGACCTCCGGGTTTCCCAAGCTTGCGATCGAGGCCGCACTCAACGCGACCGGCACCGATCCCGACGAGATCGACGTCGTCGCCTACCCTTTCCTCGAGTGGGACAAGGAAGCCGAGCTGATTCAGGATGCCTTGCAGGCCGAGGACAAGTGGATGGCGGGCTTCACGCCCCCCGAGCTCGCGCCGATCCTGCACCGCGCGCAGGATCGCGTGCCCATGCGCGCCGGCTCCGTGCACGGCCTTCGGACGCCCGATCAGCGTAAGGAGAAGGGCTGGCTCAAGGAGCTGTTCCACTCCCTGGGTGGCTCCAACGACCAGGTTTCGCGCGCTCTGGCCCGGCAGGCCTCCAGCGAGTGGGCCTTGCAGGCACGCGAGGATCACCGGCGCTGGAGCGAGGAACTTCAGGCAGGACTGTCGGCGCTGGGACTGGCGGGCAAGCTCCGGCGCTCCGAACACCACCTTTCGCATGCCGCCAACGCCTACATCGCGAGCGGCTTCGAGCGGGCGCTGATCGTCACGCTCGACGGCTACGGCTCGGGGCTCGCAGGTTCGGTCAGCATCGGCGAGAGCGGCCGGATCCGGCGCCTGCACAATCTGCGCTTCCCGCACTCGCTGGGCAGCTTCTACGAATCCGTGACCAGTTCGCTGGGATTCCATCCGGACCGGCATGCGGGCAAGATCGTCGGCCTCGCCGCGTACGGCGATCCGCAGGTGCTCGCCGAAGCGCTGCTCTCGCGCATCGACTTCCTCGATGACGGCGACTTCCACATCTACCAGAATCTCAACGTCCACTTCTCGCGCCATCTCGCTGCGCGCTTCCCGATGATCGATGTCGCGGCGGCGTGGCAATACGTGCTCGAAGTGCTGGCCGCGCGCTTGGTGCGGCACTGGGTGCGCAAGACCGGCTGCGGCACGGTGGTTCTCTCGGGCGGCGTCACGGCCAACGTGAAGATGAACCAGCGCATCCACGAGATCGAGGAGGTGGAGCACACCTTCGTGTACCCCAACATGGGCGATGGCGGCTGCGGAACCGGACTGGCTCTGTTGTGGAGTGCCAAGGGCCGCGTGCTGCCGACCTACGATCAGGTCTACTTCGGACCGGGCTACACGCCCGCGGAGATCGAGACCGAACTGCAGCGGGCAGGCCTGCGCTACGAGCGACCCGACGATCTTGTCGGCGAGATCGCCCGACGGGTGCACGCCGGTGAGGTAATCGGCCGCTTCGGCGGTCGCATGGAATACGGCCCGCGCGCGCTCGGCAACCGCACGATCCTGTACCACGCACGCGAGCCCGAGGTGAACCAGTGGCTCAACAAGCGTCTGGGTCGCACCGAGTTCATGCCCTTTGCGCCCGTAACGCTCTGGGAGGCGCGCGAGAAGTGTTATCTCAACCTCGAAGGCGCCGAGCACGCCGCCGAATTCATGACGATCACTTTCGACTGCACCGAGTTCATGCGCACGAACTGCCCGGCTGCGGTGCACGTCGATGGCACGGCTCGTCCTCAGCTGATCCGCAAGGAAGTCAATCCGGAGTACCACGCGATCCTGAGCGCCTATGAGAAGCTCTCGGGGATTCCCTGCCTGATCAACACCAGCTTCAACATGCACGAGGAGCCGATCGTGTGCTCGCCGCGCGACGCGGTGCGCGCCTTCCTGCTCGGACATCTCGACGGGCTGGCGATCGGTCCTTTCTACGTGCCCCATCCCGAGCGGGGCGTCGGCCGCGAGGCCCGGTCCGTCGCCGCGGCGCACTAGGACGGGCTCTCGATTCCCAAGCAGGGGCGGGGCGAGTACACTGCTCGCCCCTCTTCATTGGGATCCATCCATGCAAGTCCTCGAGCAGCTGCAGCGCCTGTCCCCTGAACGCTTTCTGGCCATCTACCAAAGCCTCGACCAGCAGGGTTTCGGCCCGATGGACGGCGAAGTGGCCAAGCACCTGCGCTTCCGCCCTCAGGCGATCCGCAAGCTCCCCTACGACCAGCGGGCGCGGGCCGCGCGCCGGATTCTGGAGCAGACCCGCAACGCACAAATGGCCTACGAGATCCTCGGTGCGTACCTGATCAAGAACGCGCGGACGCTGGTCACCGACTTTCTCGACGCGACGGGCGTCAAGCATCAGGACGGCATGATCGAGGACCTCGACACGGCCAAGCCGGAGGCGGGCAAGCTCGCAGCCGCAGTGCAGGCTCTCGACCAGAAGTACAAGCCGGAGGATGTGACCATCTACCTGGCGATGTGCGCGGAGCAGTGGCCGAGCTTGGGGGAACTGGACGCCCTGTGGCGCGCACGGACGGGATAGCGCTCCCGTTCCGGGGACCTCCCAAGACCTAAGTTATTGAAAAACAACAACTTAGTGTAATTCGAGCGACCCGGACGGCCCGGGGGTTCCAAGTCCGGGACCAGCAAGGCTTTCCATCGGCCAAAGTCCACGCTCGGGGTGCAGTGTCCACGGACGGCCAAGGGCACGAGTTCCCCTAGCGCTTCTGGCAGTGGCGGCACAGATGCGTGCCGCGCTGGCCCACCACCATGCGCTCGATGACACGCCCGCAGGTCCGACAAGGCAGGCCCTCGCGTCCGTAGACCTGGAATTGGTGCTGATAGCTGCCCGGGTTTCCTTCCGGGGTACGGTAGAAGCGGTCGAAGCTGGAGCCCTCGCGCTCGATCGCGGCAGACAGGGTGGCCTGGATCGCGGCATGCAGCCGATCGGATCGGGAACGGTCGACCCTGGCAGCGATGGTGAGCGGGTGGATGCCTGCTTGGTGCAGCGCTTCGTCCACGTAGATATTGCCCAATCCCGCCAGAAAACCTTGGTCGAGCAGCAGCGGCTTGATCCTGCGTCGGCGCTGCTTGAGCGCCCCTTGGAGCCACTCGGGGGTGAACTCCGGACCCAGCGGCTCAGGCCCAAGTTCAGGGAGCAGACTGGCAGCCGGATTCGAATACTCAAATCTGCCAAACTTGCGGACATCGAGAAAACGCAGCCAGTGACCATTGTCGAGTTCGACCTCCACTTTGACGAATGGGTCGGCGGGTACGTGCGCTGGATCGACATACAGTCGCCCTGTCATCCTCAAATGGACGACGAGCGCTCCCCCAGGCGCTCCGTCGCGCTCCAACTCGACCACAATGTACTTGGCTCGTCGGTGCAGCGAGCGCACGCGCGCGCCCCGCAGTGAGCGGGCGAAGGCCGCGACACTCATCCCTCCCAGGGTTCGCAGCCAGTGCACGCGAACCTGTCCGAGCACGCGACCTTCGAGGTGCGGGCGCAGCAATCGGACCGTGGTTTCGACCTCAGGCAGTTCCGGCATGGCGGGTGATCCTAGCGCCCGGATCTGCCCGGGCGGCAGCAGTGCAACGACATTGGGACTTGACACCGAGTCGGCGAGGAAGTTGGCTAGCTCAACAATCAATGCGGTCAGGTAGCCCCCCTACCTCAGACAAATGGTCTTTAGGGGATCGTAGCAGCCTCCTATTGGCGCTGATACTGTTCCTCGGAGTCTTCGTTTTCTTCTGGAACCCGATTCGCAACTTCGGATCGACGATCTACTCCTCGGGCGATCTGTCGCAGCGTTTTCCCCTGCTGCGGGTAAGCGACGACGCTGCAAGACCAAAGAACGAATTGCTCTCCGACCCCGTGACGGAGATGGAGCCCTGGCTGGAGTTCAATCGAGTCGAACTCCTGCAGGGCCAGCTCCCACTGCTCAATCCCTACAACGGCTCCGGTGTACCGCATCTCGCCAACGCCCAGTCAGCGGTGCTCTCGCCCTTCAGCCTGCCGCACTACTTCTTGCCCAAGGAGATCGCCCACCTGCTGAGCGCGATGCTCAAGCTGCTGGTCGCGGGTGGGTTCATGCTGCTCTACTTGCGACAGCTTGGCTTGTCGCCGTGGGCCACGCTGCTCGGCGCACTCGGTTACGCCTTCTGTGGACACAACCTCCTGCTGCTGTCGTATCCGCACGTGGGAGCCGCGGCAATGCTGCCCGCGATGCTCTACTTCACCGAGCGCGTGCTGAACCGGCACGAGCAGGCGGGCAGCGTCGACCGTCCAGGTCTGGCGGGGCTGGCGCTGTGCTACGGGCTCTGCGGACTTTCGGGCCAACCTGAGCCGCTGTTCTTCGGCGCGCTGATCTCCGCGGTCTATCTCACCTGGAGAATCTCGAGCCGGGTGCTGCGTTCCGACGATCGCCAACGCGAATGGGCGATCTCTCGCCCGCTGTGTCTGGGTCTGGGTGCAGCGATCCTGATCTCGATGCTGATCAGTGCGATCGGCTTGTTGCCCTTCGTCGAGTACATGCAGCACTCACGACTGGCGGAGCAGCGCGACGGCACCCAGACGCCGCTTCCGCGCGCGCTCTGGCCGCTGTATGCCTATCCGAACCTGCTCGGCAACCCGTCGAATGAGTACTACCTGCACGCGGGCGTGCCGCCGATCAACTACGAAGCTGCGAACAGCGCCTACATCGGTGCCCTGATGCTCTTCATGGCGCTGGTTTCGCTTGCAGTCACCGGCGGACGACGCGTCCATACGTTCTTTGGAGCCGTGTTGCTCCTGTGGGTGCTGTGGGCCCACGATTTTTGGGGACTCAACCGCTGGATCGCCCACCTGCCGCTGATCGGCATTGCTCCAATCAACCGCAGCCAATTCGTGTTTGCGCTGGCGAGCAGCATTTGCGCCGCCTTCCTGCTCGATCGCCTGGCCTCACTACGTCAGGAGCAACGCAAGCGTTTTGCGCTCGGCATCCTGCTCGCCGCCGCACTCTCCATGGCCTGGTTTCATGCCGGAACACAGGACCTGATCGAACGATCGATCACCTTCGTGCAGAGGCTTCCCAACCGTACGAGCTTCCCCCTGGAAAGGCTCCCGCAGGAAGCCTGGAGCCATGTCCGGGAGATGAATTTGTGCTTTGTTCTGGGTGCCGTGGCCCTGGTCATCGTGGCGCTGTCCTCGCGCGCCTGGGTGCGAGCGCTGGGTAGTGCGATCGTGCTGGCCGTCTGCTTCGTGCAGACCGGCTGGTTGCTGCGCGACTACAACCCCACGATCCCGATCGAGCAGCACATGCCGAAGACCAGGCTGATCGAACAGCTTGCGGGCGCCGTCGGTACGGAGACCCTCGCCATCGTCGGGACGGAGGCGCTGCCGCCCTCGATGAACATGCCCTACGGGATCCACCAGCTCGCCAACTACGACGGCTTGTGGGTCGGGCCTTACGACGCCCTCTATCGCTCCCGCTTTGGCACCGAATCCAATTGGCGGCTGATGAATCGCGCTGACGGCCGCTCGCTGGCGCTGTTTGGAGCCCAGTACGTGCTGACGCTGCCGGAATGGAGCCCGATCGACACCTTGTTCCCCCTGGTGCCCTGGAACCCGCGCGCGCTGATGGACATTCCCGCCGTCCGGCCGGGCGTGGATCTCGCCCAGACCTTCACCGTGCCGACAGGCGAGTTGAGCGCGGTCTCGACGTGGGCGGACCTGCGCAAAGGCACACCTAAAGGGGTATGGGCGATGCGCGTGCGAGATCTTGGAACTTCGGAGCTGTTCGCGGAGCTGACCTTCGGGTCGAAGGATCTGGTTCCCAATCCGGAAGGTTTCGCGAGGATCTACGTCGAGTTCCCGCCGGTGCCCAACAGTCAGGGACGACTGATGCGCGTGCGTTTCGAATGCATGCAGCTCGAGGAGGGCGAGGGTCTGCGGATCGCCTGCCGCGAGGACATGCCCGACTGGCAAAACCAGCTGCTCCACGACACCTCGCGCCGCTGGAACCGCGAGTCGCGCAAGCTCCCGCCGCCGGCGCTGACCAACCCGGCCAATGCCCATCCGGAGCTTGCCAAATGGAAACTGATGTCGGGCAAGGAGCAGTACAGCGGCGGGATGGCGCTCGATCTGCGGGTCGCCTCCCTCGACATGCAGGATGCGGGACGGATCGGGCCGTACCAGCTGCTGCGTCTGCCCAGCGTGAAGCGCTACTCGATGGTCACGCACGCCATCTTCGTGGCCGACCGCAAGGCGGCGCGACTGGAACTGGATCACCCATCCTTCGATCCGGCGACAAGCGTCATCCTCGAGGGAGGGCCCGAGAACGTCCGCCAGAGCTCTCCAGGGCAGGGCAGCGTCGAAGTCGTTGAGGAGAACTCGCGCGGCGCCACGCTGCGCACGCATTCCGATCGCGAGGGTTGGCTGGTGACGAACAAGCCTTTCGTGCCCGGCTGGCGAGCCCTGGTCGATGGCAGCGAGACCGAAGTCGTCCGTGCCAACGAGGCCTTTGTCGCCGTGCCTGTCGGTGCGGGAGTGCGCGAGGTGCGGCTGGAGTACAAGCCGCGCAGCGCCAGCGCGGGACTCTGGCTCAGCGTGCTGGGAGTGCTCGGGCTCGTGTTGCTGTGGCGTGGTCGCGAGAGCCCGATTCCCTGACTCTCGAGCCGGCGCTACACAGACCGGCTGACGCCCAGCAACTCGTAGAGCCGGTGCTTGACCCGGACGTATTCCTCGCTGCCGATCACCCGGGGATGCTGCTGGCGCACTTCCACGATCTCCGCGATGCGTCCCGGGCGCGGGCTCATCACGACAATCCGGTCCGAGAGCTGCAGCGCCTCGTCGATGTCGTGCGTGACGAACAGGATCGTCATCTTCTCTTCCTGCCAGATGCGCAGGATCTCCGAGCGCATCTGCATGCGCGTCAGCGAGTCCAGGGCGCCCAGCGGCTCGTCCATCAGGATGATGTCCGGCTTGACGGCCAGGGCGCGCGCCACGGCGACGCGCTGGCGCATGCCGCCGGAGAGCTCCGAGGGGAAGCTCTTCTCGAAGCCCTTGAGGCCCACGAGATCGATCGTGCGCTGGATGGTGCGGGCCTGTTCGTCCGCTGGCAGCTTGCGCAGGCCCAGAGCGACATTGTCCCAGACCGAGGCCCACGGGAAGATCCCGTACTCCTGGAACACGAACACGCGCCGCGGATCGGAACCGGTGACCGTCTGACCGTCGATCGTCACGGCACCCGCCGTCGGCGCCTCGAAGCCGCCGATGATGTTGAGGAGCGTCGACTTGCCGCAGCCCGAAGGCCCCAGCAGGCACACGAACTCACCCTCAGCGACGGTGAGATCCACCGCGGACAGCGCCACCAATTCGTCCTGCTTGCGTTCGAAGCGCTTCTCGACGCCGCGCACCACGACCTTGTTCGCCTTCATGACTGCTTGGTGAATCCCCATCGCACTTCGTCGATCCGCTCCAGCCGGCGCATGCCCCAGTCCAGCGCGATGCCGATCAGGCCGATCGTGATCATCGCCCCCACCACGCGGTCGTAATAGTTGGCATTGCGCGCGTCCATGATCAGGTAACCAAGGCCGGAATCGACGGCGATCATCTCGGCGGCGACGATCACCATCCACGCGATGCCGAGCGCCAGACGCAGGCTCGTGATGATCTGCGGCAGGCAGGCGGGCAGCACGACGCGGCGGAAGAGCTCGAAGCCCTCGAGCCCGAAGTTCTGCGCCGAGCGCACATACACCAGCGGGATCGTGCGCACCGCAGTCATCGTGCCGACTACGATCGGGAAGAAGGAGGAGATCGCGATCAGGAAGATCGCCGCCTCATCCTTGACGCCGAACCACAGCACCGCGATCGGGATCCACGCGATCGGGGAGATCGGGCGGAGGAACTGAAACAGGGGGTTGAGCGCCTGCCCGGTGCGCAGGTACCAGCCCGCCAGCAGTCCCAGCGGAATGCCGATCGCCGCCGCGATCCCGAAGCCGACCGCCACCCGATAGACGCTCGCGACCGCGTAGCGCAGCAGCATTCCGTCCTTGACCGGCACCAGCATTCCCTGCAGCGTGCTCCAGGGCGTCGGGAACACCTCCACCATTCGCACGAAGTTGCCTTGCGCGTCGTTCAGCGCATAGCTCTTCGCCACCGCCGCGAGATGCCAGACGCAGAAGAAGATGATGAAGGTCGCCAGCGGCAGCAGAACGACCGGCGCGGGATCCCTCAGTCGCTTCCCGACGAAGATCAGTACCAGCGCCAGCGCGATGATCAGATACGGCGCGTAAGCCATCCTTCAGTTCTGAGAGACCTTGTCGAGCCCGGGCAGCCGGTCGAAGGCGTGGTCGACCGTCTCCAGGTCGGGCGCGAAGCTCGTGTCGACGTACTCTTCGAAGGCGATCCGCTTGGGCAGGACCTTCAACTCGACGGCGATGTCCATCAGGTCGTCGAACTGCTTCTTCGGCGGGAACAGGTTCGTGTAGGAAACACGCGTGGGATCCTTGGTGAGCACGTACTCCAGGAGCTTGGGATCCTGGTTGTAGAACATCTTGCCCGCCACCACCGCGGCATCCTTGCGGTGCTGGGCGCCCTGCTGGCGGTCTTCATCGAGCCATTCACCGGAGGCGGCAATGCCGCGCACGAGTTCCTCGACGACAGGACGCTGGTTGTCGATGACATCCTGGCGCACAACAAGCACACAGGAGATGAAATCAGGCCATGCATCGCGCATCTGCATCAACACGCGGCCGTAACCTGCAACCTCCGAGCGGGCCGCATGCGGTTCGCCGACGATGTAGGCATCGATCGAGCCTGCCGCCAACGCGCTGGGCATCTCCGGCGGCGGCATCTCCTTGATCGTCATCGAATCCGAGGGCATGCCCTTCTCCTTCATCATCTTGTAGAGGAAAACATTCTGATTGGAGAAGCGTCCGGGGATGGCGATGATCTTGCCCTTCAGATCCTCGAACTGCTGAATCGGACCGTCGTTCTTGACCATGACGGCCGTTCCATCACGGTGACCGAGATAAACGATCTTCACGGGAACACCGTCCATCACCAGCTTGGGAGCCAGCGGAGCGTTCATGAAGGTCGCATCGATCTTGCGTGCGATCAGCGCCTCCTTCATCGAGGGGAAGTCCATGAACTTCTGAGCCTTGAACTTGGTGCCGACCGTGCTCTGTTCAGTCACCCAGCTGGTGACCGGGCAGGTCAGGTGGCATGTCACGGGCAGGAAGCCGACGACCATCTCCTGGCGGACCGTTCCGCTGGCAGGCGTGCTCGTGGAAGGCGTGTTCTCCATGTACTTCGGTGCCTCGTTGAGCGAGCGGTTGATGAAGTACAGGCCGGCGATGAGGGCGAGGCCCCCGACGATCAGTTTCGCTTTCATGGTGGGACTCCTTCGACAGATCCGGAGTAAGTCTAGATGCCAACTGAATCCTTCGACTGCGGCGTTCCCACCTGCGCTTAGGCTCTATGACCACCCACGAAATGGAATTTCCTATCCGATCCGCGCACAGGCGTACTGCTGCGGCCCCCGGCCCGAGCGCCGATAGCTCTGGTAGAGCGGCCGGCCATCCGCCCCGACGCTGCAGCGCGTGCAGGGTGCCAGGCAATCGATGCGCTCCACGCCGCTCTCCAAAAGCTGCCAGGCATTGAGCGCGCCCAGGTTCAGACGTCGATGGCTCGGCACCGCCAGCCCTGCGCCCGCAGCTGCGAACTCGCGCGCGAAGTCCGCCGCGAGTTCCTCGCTGACCTCATAGCAGCAAGGCCCGATCACCGGCCCGATCGCCGCCACGAAGCGCGCCGGGTCCTCACCGGCACGTCGCAGCTCTGCCACGAGCGCCTGCGCAATGCGCGCACGCGTTCCGCGCCAGCCTGCATGCGCCGCGGCGATCACACCGCCGTCCTCGCGCGCCAAAAGAATCGGCGTGCAGTCCGCTCCGATGACACCGATCGGCTGCGCGCGCCGGCGGGTCCACAGCGCATCGCACTCGCCAGCCTGCTGGCGCGGCTCGCACACCTGCACCACGCGCGCGCCGTGGACCTGCTTCCAGTGCGGAAAATGCTCGGGGAACAAGTCTCGGAAGGGCTCCGGAACGGCCTCGTCCGCGCTGCCGAAACCATGCAGCAGGCCCGGAACAGCGGACAGCAGGGAACTCTTCAGGTGCATGGGAACGGTCGGCGCGGCATGATAGCGGCTCCCCCCTCATGCAGTTCGGATTCCTGATCGATCATCACCGTTGCATCGGCTGCCACGCCTGCACCGTAGCCTGCAAGGCCGAGAACGATGTGCCCCTGGGGAGCTTCCGCACCTGGGTCAAGTACACGGAGAAGGGCCGCTTCCCCGCCGTCAAGCGCCACTTCGCCGTGCTGCGCTGCAACCACTGCTCCAAGCCGCCTTGCGTCGAGATCTGCCCGGTCAACGCGCTCTCCAAGGAGCGGAACGGCATCGTCGACCTCGACCGCGATGCCTGCATCGGATGCCGCGCCTGCATGCAGGCCTGCCCCTACGACGCCATCTACCTCAACGAGGACTCCGGCGCGGCCGAGAAGTGCCACTACTGCGCCCACCGCGTCGAGAAGCAACTTGAGCCGGCCTGCGTGGTGGTCTGCCCGGAAGACGCGATCGTCGCGGGTGATCTCTCCGATCCCAAGAGCCGCATCGCCCAACTGATCGCGGAAAACGACACGCTGGTGCGCCGCCCCGAACAGGGCACCGGACCGAATGTGCACTACAAGGGCGTGCTGCCCGAAGCGCTGCAGCCCGGCCTGCCTGAGCGTCCGGAGATGTACCTGTGGAGCCAGCGGCCCGACACCAAGCCCGAGCCCTGGCCCGCCGATGTGCCGACCGCTCCCGATGTGCGCACCGTGCTCGATGCGGGCCACAAGGTCGAGTGGGGCTGGCACGTCGCCGCGTACCTCGTCACCAAGGGCATCTCGGCGGGGGCCGCGATCCTGGCACCTTTCGTGGCGCTGTTCGGCTTGAGCGGTTTTGCGGCCGACTATCTGCCCGAAATTCTGGCGCTGGTGTTCCTCTTCGTCACCACAGGCCTCCTGGTGCACGACCTCGCGCGTCCGCAGTACTTCCTGCGCCTGCTGACGCGCCCCAACACGAAGAGCTGGCTTGTCAAGGGCGGCTGGATCCTGACAGCCTTCGGAGCAGCCACCAGCGCCGTGATCGGCGCACAGTTCCTGGGTTACACCGAGGCGGTGAACGCGCTGCGCTGGGTCAATCTGGTGCTGGGCCTTGCGACCGCGGGCTACACGGCCTTCCTGTTCCAGCAGTGCGAAGGTCGCGACCTCTGGCAGGAAAAATCACTGCTGCCGCACCTGTGCGTGCAGGCCGTGATGCTCGGCGCCGCGTGCTTTCTGCCCTTCGCAGCCTCCAACCCCGCGCTGCTGCTGACCTTCGGATCCGCGCTGGTGCTGCACTCGCTGTTCGTCACCTACGAGCGCAAGAAGCGCCACCACACCGACAACGCACGGCAGGCAGTCGGCTTCCTGCCCGTCGTGCGGATGGGTGCGATCGCCCGGCCCTATTTCCTCGGCACGACGCTGGGCACGACACTGCCGCTGCTGCTGGCCGTGCTGGCGAGCATGGCAGGCGCGATCGCGCTGGCGCCTGTGCTGCTGGTGTTCGCCGCGCTCGTGGCGATGACGGGCCTGTACTTCTACAAGTACGCGTACGTGCGCGCGGGGCAGCTGCCGCCGCTCTCCTGATCCGTTTCCCTCCGCCTTCCGAAACCTGGAGCACCTTCGGGGAACATGCGGGCGTGGCCCCCCGGAGCCTCCATGCGGGAGCAGCACGTGCGGGGATGAAAGTTCCATGCAACACCGCCAACTGCTGCTGTGCGCTTTCGCGGCACTTTCCCCGTTCTCGACTGCCCAGATACAACACCCCGGCAAGGTGCCTCTGAGCCCAGCGGGAGGCGACTTCGACAACACCAAGGGCAACCTCGTGCGCTTGGAGGCCGGCCATCGATCGCCGCTGCAGCGAGATTGCCCCCCTTGCCGGGACTTCTCGAGCTCTAAGTCACGGACAGCCATGAACTTGCGACAATTCCAGCCACCGATGCAGGTTGGACACTCCAAGTCCTTTTCGAACAGGGGCTTAGCTCGGGAGAAGTCCACGCTTGGGTAGCAGTATCGTCTCAGGCTCCTTCGCGAGTACTTTGCGCCGGAGCAGCAGATCCACGGACGGCACCCAGTCCTTCTGAGGCTCGTTCATGCCTGCGGGGCGGGGCTGGTTCACGGAATCCCGAGGAAATGCGCCTCTGGCGGCCTCAGCTGCGTTTTCCGGTCTCGACGAACGCCCAGCCGAACCTTCCCTTGACGCACAGATGCCCGCCCGTGACCGAATGGTCCGAGGGCGAGGTCACGCGCACGATCTGGTTGTCCTGCACCCGCAGCGTCAGCTGGCAGCCGACCCCGCAGTAGGAGCAGATCGTGTCGGTTTCGGTCTGCTTCGCCTCGTCCCAGCCGCCGCTCTTGCGCAGGTCGCTCTCGGCCTTGAACATCAGCGCGCCCGTGGGGCACACGCCGACGCAGTTGCCGCAGAATACACAGGCCGAATCCGGCAGCGGCGTCTCCAGCTCAGTGGCGATGCGCGCGTCGAAACCGCGGCCTGCCACCGCGATGGCGAAGGTGTTCTGGGCGTCGGTTCCACAGGCCTCGACGCACTTGTAGCAGAGCATGCAGCGCTCGTAGTCGCGAACGAAGAGCTCGTTGTCGACCTTCAGGGGCTGGCCGACATTGGCAGCGGTCTGCCCGTCCCCCACCTCGTGATGTCCGGCATGAGCCTGTTCGCGCTCGCCGGCGGCGGCGCGAGGCGCGCGCGGACCGAAGCGCTCCGGGTGAGCCTCGTAGCGCTGCGCCAGCGGAGCGAAGTCCTTCGCGAGGCTCATGTCGACCGAGGATCCGAGCAGTTCGAGCACCAGCTTGCGCGAGAGGCGCACGCGCTCGGAGTCGGTGCGGATCTTCATTCCCTCTTCAGCCTTGCGCGAGCAGGACGGAATCAGCGTGCGCGCGCCCTCGAGCTCCACGACGCAGATGCGGCAGACGTTGACGGGGGTGAGGTTTTCGGCCCAGCAAAAGGTGGGCGTATCGATGGCGAGCTTGCGGCAGGCATCCAGCACCGTCGAGCCCTCGGGCACGGTCACGGCATGGCCGTCGATGGTGAGGTTGAGGTTCTTCATGGTCTGGATTTCCCGAAGGGTTGCAGCTGCACCAGCGCGGATTCGATCGCGCTCGAAGCCGTCTGGCCCAGACCGCAGATCGAGGCATCGCGCATCGCCTGTCCCAGCTCGGCGAGCAGCGCGCGCTCGGCGGCGAGATCGCCGCGGGGTTGGCCATGGGCGAGGCGCGCAAGCAGTTCTTCCTGACGCACCGTGCCGACCCGGCAGGGCACGCATTGCCCGCAGGACTCGTCGCGGAAGAAGGCCGCGATGCGGCGCAGGGTGGGAACCAACGGGATCGTCTCGTCGAGCACGAACACGACGCCCGAGCCCAGCGTGGCGCCCGCAGCGCGCGCATCCTCGAAGGACAGGGGCAGGGAGAGCTTGTCGGGGCCGACGAACACGCCCGCCGCACCGCCGAGCAGAACACCCTGCAGCGGCGCCGGACCGCTCAGTCCGCCGGCCAGCTCGATCAGCTCGCCCAATCGGGTGCCAAACGGCACTTCGTACACGCCCGGACGCCGCACGGTGCCCGAAACGCAGAACAGCTTGGTGCCCGGCGAACCGGCGGTGCCCACCGCGGCGTAGGCCGCGGCGCCATCGCGCACGATGTCGATGACGGCGACGAGCGTCTCGACGTTGTTGATCGAGGTGGGCTTGCCGAAGAGACCCTGGTGCACGGGGAAGGGCGGCTTGGTGCGCGGTTCGCCGCGGAACCCCTCGATCGAGGCGCACAGCGCCGTTTCCTCGCCGCAGATGTACGCGCCCGCGCCGCGGCGCAGCTCGATGTCGAATGCAAAGGGCTTGCCCGCGTGCGCCCGGCCGAGCTTGCCGGCGGCGCGCGCGCTTTGAATGGCGTTTTCAAGCCGCTCGGCCGCCAGCGGATACTCGCCGCGCAGGTAGATGTATCCCTGCTCCGCGCCAGTCGCGAAGCCGCCGATCGCCATGGCCTCGATCAGCGCGAAGGGATCTTCTTCGAGCAGCACGCGGTCCTTGAAGGTGCCGGGCTCGGATTCATCGGCGTTGCAGACCAGATAGCGCGGCCCCTCAGGCGTTTTCGAGACCGCCTCCCACTTGCGACCCGTAGGGAAGGCCGCGCCGCCGCGGCCGACCAGCTTGGCGGCGTTGAGTTCGCCGATCACGCCTTCGCGGCCGATCACGAGCGCGCGCTCGAGAGCCAGCCAGCCGCCGCTTGCGGCGTACGCTTCGATGCTTCGCGGATCGACTCGGCCAGCGCGCGCCAGCAGTCGGCGCGGCCCGCTCGCCTCGAGGGCATAGCGAGCCTGCGCCACGCGCGCTCCGCCGAGCGCAGCTTCGACGCGCGCGAAGTCGGCGGCGCCGAAGGCCTGCTCGAGGCAGCGCGGGCCCGCGACCGTCACCAAGGCGGCGGGAGCCTGATCGCACAGCCCCAGACAAGGTGAGCGCGCCCAGCCGGAGGAACTCGCCGCATGCCGTTCCGCGGGATGCGCTTCCGCAGGAATAGGTTCGGCACAGCTGGGTTCGGCAGGACTTGGTTCCGAACGGTGCGCGTGAGTCGCCGCGGGGCCGTGCACGCGCTGCATCGCGCCGCACAGCTCCTCCGCGCCCTTGGCGCGGCAGGCGATGTCGTCGCAGATGTGCGCGAAGGCCGCCGGACGCGGGGCCAGCGCCAGCAAGGCGTAGAAGCTCGCGACCCCCCACGCTTCCGCGGGCGGCACGCCCAAGGATCGACAGATGTGCGCCAGCGCGCCTTCGCTGACGTATCCCACGCGCCCCTGAGCGGCCAGCAGCGCGGGCAGCAGGAGGCTGCGGCGCGCCAGAGCTTCGCGGCGGTTGGCGGGCTCGCCGGCGTGGCCTGCGAGCACCGCGTCGATGGCGTCGCGCTCGTCCGCGCTGGCCTTTGCTTCGAGGTGCTTGAGGTCCATCGACTGGCAGAGAGCTTACAGCTTCTCCACGCGAACGGCTGCGGCCTTGAACTCCGCGGTCCCCGAGCGCGGGTCGGTGGCGTCGATCGTCAGCAGGTTGGTCTCGACCTCGTCGGGGAAGTGGAAGGTCATGAACACCAGCCCGGGGTTGAGCCCCGGATCGATGCGTGCCGGCGCGACCACGGCACCGCGCCTCGAGACGATGCGCACCTTCTCGCCCTCGCGGATCGCGAGCGCGCGCGCGTCGGCGGGCGAAAGATCGACTGTCTCCCCGCGCCGCAGCGGAGAGGCGAAACCGCCCGACTGCACGCCTGTGTTGTAGTCATCCAGCCGGCGTCCGGTCGTCAGGCGCAGGGGATAGTCCTTGCACAGCCGCTCGACGGGCGGCGAGTGGTGCGTCACCGAGAAGGGCGCGCGCATGCCCTGCACCGGCCGCTCCCACAGCCGAGCGTGGAGGAACGTCGTGCCGGGGTGGGACTCATCGGGGCAGGGCCACTGAATGCCGCCCAGCTCCTCGAGTCGTTCCCAGCTCATGCCGCCGTGCATCGGGCTCAGGCGCCGCAGCTCGTCCCAGGCGTCCTTGGGGCCGGCAAAACCCAGGTCGTTACCCAGGCGCCGGGAAAGTTCGCCGATGATCTCGACGTCATCGCGCGCCTCGCCGGGCGGCCGGATGGCCTTGCGCACGCGCTGCACGCGGCGTTCGCTGTTGGTGACGGTGCCATCGGCCTCGCAGAAACTCGCGGAGGCGGGAAAGACGACGTCGGCGATCTCCGCCGTGCGCGTGCGGAAGATGTCCTGCACGACCATGAACTCGAGCCCCTCGAGCAGCTTGCGCGCGCGCGTGGCATCCGCCTCGCTCTGCACGGGGTTCTCGCCGATCACGTACAGGGCGCGGAGCTGGCCGTGCTCCATGGCCTCGAACATCTCGGTCAGGTTCCAGCCCTTTTTCGGCGGAACCGTGCGGCCCCACAGCTGGTCGTAGCGCGCGCGGATCGCGTCGTCCTCGACATCCTGAAAGCCCGGGAGCTTGTGCGGCAGCGCGCCCGAGTCGCCCCCGCCTTGCACGTTGTTCTGGCCGCGGAGCGGATTGAGTCCCGAACCAAAGCGCCCGACATGGCCCGTGACAAGACCCAGATTGATCAGCGAAAGCACGTTGTCGACGGCGTTGTGGTGCTCGGTAATGCCGAGCGTCCAGCAAATCATCGAGCGCGGCGAGCGCGCATACTCCCGCGCGACCCGGCGGATCAGCTCCGCCGGCACCCCGCTGTCGCGCTGGGCCTGCTCCAACGGGATCGAGAGGATGTGCCGCTTCCATTCCTCGAAGCCGCTAGTCGCGTTGGCGATGAACTCCTCGTGCGCCAGCCCATCCTCGAGGATCACCCGCGCGATCCCGTTGGCGAGCGGGATATCGCCGCCGACCTCGACGGAGAGATGCTCCTGCGCCCAGTCCGCCGTGGCGGTGCGGCGCGGATCGATCACGAACAACCGGGCGCCGCGGCGCACGGCCTTGAGCACGTGGTGGAAGAAGATCGGGTGCGTCTCACGGGCATTGGAGCCCCACAGCAGAATCACCTCGGCCTCCTCGACCTCGCGGTACGAGGAGGTTCCTCCGCCAGCTCCGAACACCGTCGCCAGACCGACGACGCTGGGCGCGTGTCACGTTCGGTTGCAGCTGTCGATGTTGTTCGACCCGATGGTCGCGCGGATGAACTTCTGCGCGGCGTAGTTCACCTCATTGGTGGCCTTCGAGCAGCTGAAGATGCCGAAGGTGGCCGGACCGTGGGCTGCCACGGCCTTCGAGATGCCTTCCGCCGCGTGCTTCAGGGCCTCGTCCCAGGTTGCAGGACGCAGGTTTCCGTTTTCGCGCACGAGTGGCTGGGTCAGTCGGGCAAGGTGCATGCCCTCAATCTAACGCCTGGCGGCCCCGCGCCCCAGATTGCGACCTGCCGGAGCGCGGCTTATTCTCGAGGCTCCATGCCGCTGCTCGCCGCGCTCCTGTTGGGTTGCCTGCCTCAGGCAAGCGCCGCCGGCGTGCTCGAGGCCTGGCGCGGCGTGCCGGCGGTCGTGGAGAGCGCGCTGGCCTTCGAGGAGCCGGCTGGTTCGCAGCCGCGCACGGTGCTCCTGTGCCTCGACGCCAGCGCTTCGCTCGCCGGCACCGGCATCGCCGAAGCGATCGAAAGCGTGCTCGCCGCGCGGAGTGCCGATCTGGGTCGGCTCAAGGTGGGCGTTCACCGGGTCGGAGCGCGCGAGGCGCTGCTCGCCCCCACCGACGATCGCGCGGCCATCGCGGCGGCCGTGCGCGCCGCCCTGCAGCAGCCCGACGATGCCGTGCAGGATCTGTGCCTTGATCTGCGCACGCTGGCTCAGAGCCTCGGCTCGCGCGCGGGCGAGCGCGCGATCCTGCTCGTTTCGCTCGAGAACGGCGACGCCGAGAACGACCTCGAGGGCACGCTCGCCCGGCTGAAGGGCACGAAGACGCGGCTCCACGCGCTGACCGACGAGAGCTATCTCTCCGACAGCTACTGGGCCGAGCGCAGTTACACCGAGCCGCCCAAGGACTGCGAATGGCATGGCGGCGACAGCGCCGTGATCGACGTGCCGTACGGCTGGCTGTTCCAGCTGAGCAATCCCAACGAGGCGACGCCCAGCGGCTTTGGCAGCTGGGCGATCTCCCGGCTCGTCGCGAACAGCGGTGGCCGGTTGTTCCTGTACCAGGCCTCCTCTCCGGCCGGGCACCAGTGCATCGCCATCGGCACCTGCCTGTTCTGCAACAACGACCACATCGCGGGCACTGAGTTCCACCGCAAGCCCCTGCTGGAGCCGCTGGCTCCCTCGCTGGCCTCGCGCAAGGAAGTGCTGGAGGCGATCGGCGGCGATCCCTGGGCCAAGGCCACGGCGACCGCCTGGCGCGCGGCGCTCGGTGTCGGGCTGGTGCGCGGCGCGCCGCCGCGCGAGGGCCACTGGAGCGGCATCGACAACAATGCCAGCGGTAAGGCGCAGCTGCTCACCGGCGGCCGCCCCGAGCGCAACGCCGACCGCGCCCTGGCTGCGCTCAAGGAATGCCGGAAGATCCTCGCCAACCTCGAGCGCGATCTCGCCCGGATCGATCCGGCGGCGGGCAGCCCGCGCCAACGCGCCATCGCGGAGCTGACGGCCTGCTCGCTGCACGTCACCGAGGTCAATCTGCTGCTGTACGCGGCCTGGTGCGAAGAGATCGCGCCGCGCTGGTTCGAGTCGGCTGTGGCGCCCTTCGCACCCGAAGTGCCGCTGATTCAGGGCGATCCCAAGCGCGCGACGATCGGCTACACGAATCGCTCGCTGTGCCACGGAGCGCGACCCTTCCTCGATGTCGAGCTTCCGGGCGGAGAGCCCGTGCGCGACGCCCTGCGCGCTCTGGACGCGCGCATGAGGAGTTTCGAACAGCGCTACGCCCACACGCCCTATCTCGTGGCGCTGCACCGTCACGGCCTCGCGTTCTTCTACCAGAGCTTCGAAACGCGCCTTGTCGAGCGTCCACGTCCGCGCTCGCGCACCGGGGAAGAAGCCGGACCCTCCTCGGGCACGCCGCGGCCCGCGCGCCCCGGACGCGCTTCGAGCACGGGCACGGGCCCGATCTCGGGAGGCGGAGGTTGAGCGTGCTGGCCGGCTTGCTGCTGCTGCTGCAGTCCGCGGGAGCGCTCGTCGGCGGACTCAACGACGAATCACCCCAGAAACGCAATGAAATCTATTTGCGACTTTTGCGGGAAAAACCTCCCGAAGCTCCCGCGCTGGTCGAGGAGCAGATCGCCAGCTGGCGGGCGGACGCTCAGGATCTGGGCGTCTACCTCATCAACAGCTATCCGGCCGATGTCGCGGTGCCCAGCCTGCGCCGGCTCAGTGCCTCGAAGTCCACGCTGGTGAGCGTCAGCGCTGCGGCGCAGCTTCTGCGGCTGGGCTATCCGGAGGCCGAAGCGGGCCTCGTCAGGACGCTGAAAAAGACCGAAATCCCCGCACAGGAATGGCCGCGGCTGATCAGCCGCCTCTACGGTCTGCGCCAGAGCGCCATCAGCCAGGTGCTCATCGAGCGCATCCGGGCTCAGGCCGGGGACGAGGAGCTGCGTGCCCTCTTGGATCACTTCGCGGTGGTCGGCGATCCGCGCACGCGCCCGGCCGTCGCGGCCCTGCTGGCGCTAGAAGGACTCGACGACGAGCGGCGCCTCTGCCTGTGCGCATTCTTGGTCGCCGGGGGCGATGACAGCCGCATGGCGGAGCTGGAAACGCTGCTTGCCAAGGTGGGCGGACCCGGCTTGGGGCGCAATTATCGTCTTCTCGAGAACGCGCCGCGCCTCTCGCCCGGCGTGATCGCGGTCATTGCGAAGCTCGCCGAGACCGATGCACCAGGCTTGGCGCTTCAGGCCGTGCGGCTGCTTGGGCAGTTCGGCACGGCGAGAGAGATGCCCACGCTCGAGCGACTGATCGAAAGCCGCAACATCGAGACCTCCAAGGCCGCGCTCGAGGCACTGCAGAAGCGCACGGGCAATGTCCCGCGCGAGAGCCTGCTGCGGGTGCTCGCCGGCGGGGATGAGCTGCGCGCGCTGGCCGCAGCCGACGCGCTGCGCCGAGCGGACGATGCCGGCGGCTTCGAGCGCGTGCTCACCATCGCCGGCGGAAGCGGCCCAGCGCGCGCCGAGGCCCTGCGCGTGCTGGGCCGCTTCCGCCGTATGCAGGCCGTGGAGCCGCTGCTCGACGCGCTGGCGGCCTCCGACGAAGGCGTGCGCGCCGCGGCGGACGGCGCCCTGCGCGAGCTGATGCCCAATCTGTTTCCCTACCGCCGCTTCGATTTCAGCAGCGCCGGATACGTCCCCAGCGGGACGCCACAGGCCCGCGCGCAGGCCATCGCCCGCTACCGGGCCTTCTGGGAACAGGCTCGCCCCCGGTAGCGCCGCGCATCCGGGACAGACTCCCGCCCGTATCCGTTCTCATGATCGACATCAAGCGCACGGGCATGGGACCGCTGGAAGTCAGCGAAAGCGCGCGGCCCTCGCGCGCCGAGGCCGAGGCTGCGGTTCGCACGCTGCTGGCCTGGGCCGGCGACGATCCCGCGCGCGAAGGCCTGCTCGAGACGCCCAAGCGCGTCGCCAAGGCCTTTGACGAGTTCTTTGCCGGCTATCGTCAGGACCCCGAGGAGTTCCTGCGCCGCACCTTCGAGGAGACCGAGGGCTACGACGAGATGGTGCTGGTGCGCAACATCACGCTGCACTCGCACTGCGAGCACCACATGGTGCCCTTCATCGGCCGCGCGCACGTGGCGTATCTTCCCGATCGGCGCATCGTCGGCCTCTCCAAGCTGGCGCGCGTGGTGGATCTGTACTCGCACCGCCTTCAGGTTCAGGAGCGGCTGACGGTGCAGATCGCGGATGCGATCGAGACCGTGTTGAAGCCGCGCGGGGTGGCCGTGGTGATCGAAGCCAAGCACCAGTGCATGTCGCTGCGCGGCGTGCGCAAGCCGTGCGCCGACACCGTCACCAGCCGCATGCTCGGCGCCTTCCGGGAAGATCCCTCCACCCGAAGGGAATTCCTGGCCATGATCCGCCGCCGCTGAGCGCCGATCGAGCCGGATTCTGCCGGGTTTCGCTCGACCTTGGCGGATTCTTGGGCGATCATGAGCGTTCCGAACCCGATACCGCATGAGCCAGAGCAGCCCTACTGAGGCGACCCCACGCCGTTCCCTCGCTCGCACCTTCGTGGCCTGGTTTGATTCCTGGGCGGCCGCGCCCGCGGAACACGTCGACCGTTCCGAGAAGATCGACTGGCTGCGCGTGCTGCCCTTCCTCGGCCTGCATGTCGCCGTGCTGGCCGTGATCTGGGTCGGCTGGAGCCCGATCGCACTCGCCGTCGCGGTCGCGCTGTACTTCGTGCGGATGTTCGCGATCACAGCCTTCTACCACCGCTATTTCTCGCACCGCACCTACCGCACCAGCCGCTTCGCGCAGTTCTGCTTCGCGTTGCTCGGCGCCAGCGCGGTGCAGCGCGGCCCGCTGTGGTGGGCGGCCCACCACCGCCATCACCACCGGGTCTCCGACGGCCCGACGGACGCACACTCGCCCTCCCAGCATGGCCTGTTCTGGAGCCATGTGGGCTGGATTCTCTCCAAGGGCAACTTCCGCACGCGCGTGGAGCTGGTCGGCGATCTCGCCAAGTACCCCGAACTGCGCTTCCTCGACCGCTTCGACATCGTCGTCCCGGCCCTGCTCGGCGCCGCGCTGTACGGTCTGGGAGCCCTGCTGGAGGCCTACGCTCCGGGGCTCGGCACCAGCGGCTGGCAGATGTTCGTCTGGGGCTTCGTGATCTCGACCGTGGTGCTGGCCCACGCGACCTTCACGATCAACTCGCTCTCGCACGTCTTTGGCTGGCAGCGCTACGAATCGGGCGACACCAGCCGCAACAACCCCTTCCTCGCGCTGCTGACGCTGGGCGAGGGCTGGCACAACAACCACCACTACTACCCCGGAACGGCCCGTCAAGGCTTCTACTGGTGGGAGCTGGACATCTCGTGGATTCTGCTGAAGCTCTTCTCCAAGCTGGGCATCGTGTGGGATCTGAGAGGCGTGCCGATCGAGGTGCGCGAAAGCAACCGCAAGGGACGCGGCTAGGCCGCCTTCGGACCGCATCCGGCGGGCCGGCTCTTGCGTAAGAAAAAGACGCATGAGCATCGTTTCCGAATACCCCTGGTCGGTCCTGACGGCAGGCTACGTGCTGCTCGCCCTGGCGATGCTCGCGGGCTGGAATGCCCAGCGCCGGGGCGGGCCCGTCGGCTCGGTCGATGTGCTCTGGAGCTTCGGCGTGGGGGGCCTGGGCGTCGCGCTGGCCATGATGGGTGAAGGTCTGCTCGAGCGACGCATCATCCTGGGAGCGCTGCTCGCGGCTTGGAGCCTGCGCCTTGGCCTGCATCTGGTGCACCGCCTGCGCCACGAGGGCGAGGACGGCCGCTACCGCGACTGGAAGCAGCAACTCGGTCCGCGTGCCACGGGCGTGTTCTTCTGGTTCTTTCAGGCTCAGGCACTGCTCGCCGCGGTGCTGTCGCTGGCCTTCGTGCCGGCGGCCGGCCACGGCGCGCCGCTGGGTCCGGGCGATGCGCTCGCCGTGGCCCTGTTCGCGATCGCTTGGCTCGGTGAGACGCTCGCGGATCGGCAACTGGCCGCCTTCCGCGCCGATCCGGGTAACAAGGGCAAGGTCTGCGAGGTCGGGCTGTGGCGCTACTCGCGCCATCCCAACTACTTCTTCGAGACCGTGCACTGGTTCGCCTACCCGCTGCTCGCGCTGGGTGCGCCCCACGGTGCGTGGGCCTGGCTCGCGCCGATCAGCATGCTGCTGCTCGTGCGCTTCGTCACGGGCGTCCCGCCCACGGAAATCCGCTCCCTGCGCAGCCGCGGGGACGCCTACCGCGCCTACCAGCGCAGCACCAACGCATTGATCCCCGGCCCCCGCAGGAGTTCGACGACATGAGCCTTGGCATCGCCCTCGCCGAAAACGGCATCCTCCCCCAGTCCCTGATGCGCGTCGGCATCCGCCAGCTCTTGCGCCAGCGCCTCGAGGACGAGCGGCGCGAGTGGGAGCCGGCGCGCGATGCCGCCATGCAGCGCTGGATCGAATCGATGCGTGCCGCGCCGATCGCGCTGGTGCCGCAGAAAGCGAATGAGCAGCACTACGAGCTGCCGCCGGAGTTCTTTCTCGCCTGCCTCGGACCGCGTCTCAAGTACTCCAGCTGCTGGTATGAGCGCGGCGACGAGACGCTGGCACAGGCGGAGGAGGCGATGCTGGCGAAGACCTGCGAACGCGCGGACCTGCGCGACGGCCAGCGCGTGCTGGAACTGGGCTGCGGCTGGGGCTCGCTCTCCCTGTGGATGGCCGAGCAGTTCCCGAAGTCGCGCATCTTGGGCGTCTCCAACTCCGCGCCGCAGCGCGAGTTCATCATGGCCCGCGCGCGCGCCCGCGGGCTGTCCAACCTCGAGATCCGCACCTGCGACATGAACCGCTTCGAACCAGGCGAGCAGTTCGACCGCGTGGTTTCGGTCGAGATGTTCGAGCACATGCGCAACTGGGAGCAGCTGTTCGGGCGCGTCGCGAGCTGGATGAAGGACGATGCGCGGCTGTTCCTGCATGTTTTCGCGCACAAGCGCTACGCCTATCCCTTCGAGGACCGCGAGGCCAACGACTGGATGTCGCGCTATTTCTTCACCGGCGGCATGATGCCGAGCCACGATCTGCCGACGCACCTCGACAGCCCGCTCAAGGTCGAACAGAGCTGGGAAGTCGGCGGCCGCCACTACGCGCAGACCTCGGAACACTGGCTTGAGAACCTCGAGAAGGCCAGAAGCGCCGTGATGCCCGTGCTGGAGCGCACCTACGGCAAGGCGGAGGCCCGCCGCTGGTTCCACCGCTGGCGCCTGTTCTACCTCGCCTGCGCGGAGCTGTTCGGGTACGCGGGCGGATCCGAGTGGATCGTCTCGCACCACCGGCTGATGAAGCGCGGGGTCGCTTCTTGAAGATCGCGATCGTCGGAACCGGCGTCTCCGGTCTCGTCAGCGCGCACCTCCTGCACAAGCAGCACGAGCTGACGCTCTACGAAGCAGCCGACTGGATCGGAGGGCATACCCACACCGTCGACGTCACGCGAAACGACCGCACCACCGCGGTGGACACGGGCTTCATCGTCTGCAACCGCAGGACCTATCCCCTGTTCATGAAGCTGCTCGAGGAGCTGGGCATCACGCCGCAGAACTCCGACATGAGCTTCAGCGCCTGCAGCGACGCCGAGGACCTCGAGTACAACGGCACCTCGCTGTCCGCGCTGTTCGCGCAGCGCCGCAACATCGTGCGTCCGGCCTTCTTGCGCATGGTGCGCGACATCCTGCGCTTCTACCGCGAGGCGGGCGAGCTGCTGGCGGTGAACAACGACGAGGTGACGCTGGGCAGTTACCTCTCCGAGCGGCGCTATTCGCGCGAGTTCATCGACTGGCACATCGTGCCGATGGCCGCGGCCGTCTGGTCGGCCAAGCCGCAGGGCATCCTCGACTTCCCCGCGCGCTATCTGGTGCAGTTCTTCTCCAATCACGGCTTCTTGCAGGTCGAGGACCGGCCGCAGTGGCTGGTGGTGCCCGGCGGCTCGCGCGAGTACGTGCGGCGGCTGATCCGGCCCTTCGAGGAGCGCATTCGCCTGAAGACTCCGGTCCTGTCGGCGCGCCGCACCCAGGGCCGCTGCGAGCTGACCACGCCAAATGGCGTCGAGACCTTCGACCGGGTGATCTTCGCGACGCACGCCGACACGACGCTGCGGATCCTCACCGACGCCACCCGCGAGGAGCGCGAGGTCCTGAGCGCCTTCGAATACCAGGACAACGACACCGTGCTGCACACCGATGCCGCGCTGATGCCGCGCCGCAAACGCGCCTGGGCCGCCTGGAACTGCCACATCGGCTCCGGGGATGACCCGCGCGTCGCCGTCACCTACTGGATGAACCAGCTGCAATCGCTGGAGGTGCCCGAACAGTTCTTCGTGACCCTCAACCGCACCTCGGCTATCCGTCCGGACAGCATCCTTGGCCGCTGGAACTACCACCACCCGATCTACACGCCCCGCGCCGTGCGCGCGCAGCGCGAGCATGCGCGCATCAACGGTGTCGCGCTGGCGCACTTCTGCGGGGCCTACTGGGGCTTTGGCTTCCACGAGGACGGCGTGCGCAGCGCCCATCAGGCCTGCGCCTCGATTCTGGAGCCTGCCCGGGAGCTGGTGACGGCGTGAACAGCACGCTGTACGAGGGAACGGTGCACCATGCGCGCTTCGCGCCGGTGCCGCACCGTTTCCAGTACCGCATCGTGCTGGCGTACCTCGATCTCGCCGAACTGGAAACGGTTTTCGCAGGTCGCTGGCTGTGGTCGACGCGCCGGCCCAATCTCGTCTGGTTCCGGCGCGCGGACTTTCTGGGCCCGGCGGAACGATCGCTCGACGAAGCCGTTCGCAGCCTTGTGCAATCCCGTCTTGGAACCCGCCCGACGGGGCCGATCCGCATGCTCACGCAGCTGCGCACGCTGGGCTATGTTTTCAACCCCGTGACCTTCTACTACTGCTACGAGCCTGACGGCGCGACGCTGCACAGCTTCGTGGCGGAGATCACCAACACGCCCTGGGGCGAGCGCCATGCCTATGTGCTGCCCGCCAGCGAGGCGCTGCGCTGGAGCTTCGCGAAGGAGTTCCACGTTTCGCCCTTCTTCGGCATGGAGCAGACCTACCGCTGGAGCATCACGGCGCCCGGCGAGAGGCTCGAAGTGCAGATGAGCAACGAAGAGCATGGCAAGCGTGTCTTCCACGCGGAATTGACACTCTCACGCCAGCCCATCCGCACGAGTACGCTGTTGCGCGCGCTCGTGCTGTATCCTTGGATGCCCGCGCGCGCGCACCTGGCGATCTACTGGCAGGCCCTGCGCCTCGCACTCAAGAGAGTTCCGTTCTTCACCCACCCGAAGAAGCGCCACCCGCCGGCGCCGACCACGCCATGACCCAGCAACAAACCCGCGCCCTGGCGCTTCCCAAGGATTCCGAGGCCTTCGGCTTCGCCGCCCGGCTGGTGCTTGGCCGCCTTTCCGCGATCCAGCACGGCGAGCTGACCATGCAGGTCGGCGAGCACACCCTGCACATGGGCGCGCCCACCGACGACCAGCTGCGGGCCCGCGTGCGCGTGCACGAGCCGCGCATGTTCTCGCGCGTGATGCTCGGCGGGAGCATCGGCGCCGCCGAGTCGTACATCGACGGCGACTGGAGCAGCGATGACGTCGAGTCCCTGGTGCGCATCTTCGTGCGCAACCAGCACATCCTGCAGGGCATGGAGGGCGGCCTCGCCCGGCTCACGCTGCCCCTGCAGAAGCTGCGCCACTGGCTGCGCGACAACACGCGCAGGGGCAGCCGCCGCAACATCTCCGCGCACTACGACCTCTCCAACGACTTCTTCGAACAGATCCTCGACGGCACGATGAGCTACTCGTGCGCGCTCTTCGCGCGCCCCGACATGACGCTGGAGCAGGCTTCGATCGCCAAGCTCGACTCGATCTGCCGCAAGCTCGAGCTCAAGCCCGGCGACCACCTCGTCGAGATCGGCACGGGCTGGGGAGGCCTCGCCATGCACGCGGCCCGCAACTACGGCTGCCGGGTCACCACCACGACCATCTCCGCCCAGCAGCACGCGCTCGCCGCTACCCGCATCCGCCAAGCCGGCCTCGAGGACCGCATCACGCTGCTCTTCGAGGACTACCGCGACCTCGAGGGCAGCTACGACAAGCTCGTTTCCGTCGAGATGATCGAGGCGGTCGGCGCCCGCTGGTACGAGACTTATTTCCGCACCTGCTCCAACTTGCTGAAGCCCGGCGGAATCGGCCTGATCCAGGCGATCACGATCCGTGACCAGCACTACGCCCGGGCCTGCAACGAGGTCGACTTCATCCAGCGCTACATCTTCCCCGGCAGCACGATTCCGTCCGTCACGGCGCTGTGCAACGCGATGACGCACGCCAGCAGCCTGCGCATCACCGCGCTCGAGGACATCACGCCGCACTACGTGCGCACGCTGCAGGCCTGGCGCGAGAACCTGCACCGAAACCGCGAGGCGATCCTTGCGCAGGGCCGCACGGAGTCCTTCCTGCGCCTGTGGGATTACTACTTCGCCTACTGCGCCGGCGGCTTCGCCGAGCAGCACATCGGCACCGTCCACATGGAAATCGCCAAGTCGCGCCACGGCTGAATCCGCCGCGTCGAGCGCAGCCATGAAACGCAACATCGCCGCCGCGGTCCTGTTCCAGGGCGTGTGGTTTTCCGCCGTGCTCGGCGGCGCTGCGGGCCTTGCCTGGCCTGGCGTGGCGAGCGCCGCGGCCTTCCTCCTCCTCGGCTGGTTCTGGCCGCGCTACCTGCCGTCGATGCCGGCGGGCGCCTTCCTGCTCTGGCCGCTGCTCGGCTTCGCGCTCGACGCCCTGCCGGTCACGCTGGGCTGGATCCGCTACTCCGGCAGCGAGGGCCTGCCGAGCTGGATGGCGCCGCTGTGGATCGCGGCCTTGTGGTGGAGCTTCGTGCCGCTGTTCCCCGGCGCGCTGGCTTGGATGCGCGGTCGCATGCCCGTGGCGATCGGCTTCGGCGCGATCGGAGCCCCGCTGTCCTATCTGGGCGGCGAGCGCCTCGGCGCTCTCGAGATGACCGAACGCCTTCCGGCACTGCTGTGGATCGCGCTGGTCTGGGGTGTGCTGACGCCGCTCTTGACCCACCGGCTTGCGCCTGAACCGCCACCGGCTCGCGCCTGAGGCGACGGCCCAGGAAACCCCTAGGCCGTGATCGCTTCGGCCGCCTGCAGCGCCCCGAGCGCGTCGACCGCGCCCGCGTCGGCGCCAACATCCTCGTACAGATCGCGCAGCGCCGCGAAGGGCCCGCCGCCGACCAGGATCTTCGCCTGCGAACCGCTGGTGCGGATGTGATCGACCGCGCGAGCAGCCGGCCGCACATGCTGGATCGTGCCCGCGGACAGTGCCACCACATCGGCCTTGTAGACCACCGCCGCCATGGCGATGTCCGCCGCGGGCACGCTCTGCCCCAGGAAGATCACGCGCCAGCCGCGGAATTCGAGCTGATCACCGACCATGCGCGCGCCGATGTCGTGCAGGTTGCCCTCGACGGACGCGACCAGGGCGGTCTTGCCGTTCGAAGGCCGCGGGCTCGCGTAGCGGCGCAGGCGCACGAGCGCCTCCTCGACCGTACGCGAACCGACATGCTCTTCGGCGATGCCGGCTTCGCCCAGCAGCCACATGCGGCCCAGCTCCTGGAGCACGGGCGCGAGCACATGGCGGTGGATCTCCTGCACGGGCACGCTGTCGGCGGCCATGCGGTCGACCAGGTCGAGGGCGGCGCGTTGATTGCCTTCGAGCACGTGCAGCAGGAATTCGCGCGCCGCGGCGATGTGCGGGCGCTCCTTGTCGATCGCGCTCTCGAGTTCGAAGCTGGCCTTCTTGAGCAGCTCGGTGTGCGCGTAGTCAAACAACCCGATGACCTCGCCCCGCCGTTCGGCGGGCAGGCTCTCCATCAGCTCGGCGCGCAGAACTGCGAGCATCCTTGTCAGCAGCGTCGGCGGAATGCCGCGCGCGTTCATCGCGGCGCGGATCCATTCCAAATCCATCACGCACAGCTCGGGGCGCGAGACGAACAGGGCTTCGGCGAGACAGCGCAGACGCTGCTCGGCCTCGAAGGTGAGCTCGTTGAAGCTGTAGGGCGAGATCTCGTCCGGGCTCTCCAGCTGGCCCGTCAACCGCGACATGGCGCGCGCGGCGAGCGCGCGCGAACTGGAATCCAGCCAAGCGGCGATCATGCGCCCGCTCTGGTTCTTGTGGCGGTCACCGTTCATGAGGTCTGCGGCTCTCCGGCCAATCCCTCCGGCATCGCAGCGCCCGGTTCCGTGTCGCGCTGCTTCTCGATCAGGCCACGCACGCGCTCGAGGCCGCGGCGCACATGGCTCTTGACCGTCCCCAGCGGCAGTTGCGTGACCTGGGCGATCTGGGTGTGCGTCAGGCCGTGTTCGAAGGACAGGGAGATCGCACGCTTTTGCTCCGGCGGCAGCGTCGACAGCGCCCGACGGACCATCTCGGCCTCGTCCGCAAGCTCCACGGTGTCGACCTCGGGCGGCGCACCCTCGACCTCTTCGGGAAGCAGGTCGAAGTCCGGACGGCGCTGGCGGCGGCGCTGCAGGTCGACGACCCGGCGCTTGGCGATCGTCAGGATGTAGGTCGCTTCGCTGGCGATGGTCGGATCATAGGAAGCTGCATTGCGCCAGACGGCCAGAAAGACCTCCTGAACGACATCCTCGGCAAGGTCCGGACTCGTGTGGCGGCGCACCAGTGACCAGACCATCGGCCGGTAACGCTCCAACAGGGCATCCACCGCGGCGGCTTCGCCGGCGGCTATGCGCTGGAGGAGGGTTTTTTCGGACATGCGGGTGCGTACCGGCGCCCCTTCCGCGGGGGGAAGTGGCCTGGGGCGCGCCATCGTCCAGCCCCAGCGGGGGGATCGCAAGCCCGAAGATCGCGAGAGGGCGCTGGAAGGCGTCCGGCGTAGGGGCTGGGCAAGGACTAGGCTCATATTCGGTTAGGGTTTCGCCCCCCCCGCGTGGCTGGATCCCAACTGCCCGCTAGGATCCGCGGCGTGACGTCCGTCCTCGAAACCACGCGGCTCCTGGGCTGCCGCTCCTCCGGCACCCCCGACCTCCTGATCGAGATCCCCCATGGCGCCACGCGCCTGGCGGACTTCAACGCCCTGCGCTGCGAGCTCGTCGGCAGCTTCCCCGCCGACCTCGAGGCCTTCTTTTGCGTCAACACCGACGTCGGCGCGCCCGAGCTGGCCTTCGCCCTCGCCCTGGAGCTCACGGCCAGCCGACCTGAAATCTGCGTCGAGATCCTGCGCTGCCGCATTCCGCGCACGTTCATCGACTGCAACCGGGTGATCGAGCCCTCCACCCAGGCCCGCGCCAGCGCCGCGGGCGAGCTGACCCCCGGCCTTCACGAGTGGATCACGCACCCATCCGACCGCGCGCTGCTGCTGGAGCGTTACTTCGCCTACCGCACCGCCGCGGAGCAGGCCTACGAGCGCGTCATGGCGCACGGAGGCCGCGCCCTGATGCTGCACAGCTACGCGCCGCGCAGCATCGATGTCCCCGTCGACTCGCGCATCGTGGAGCGGCTGCGCGAGGAGTATCGCCCCGAACGCATCGCGCACTGGCCGCTGCGGCCAGCGATCGACCTGATCGACCGCGATCCGCAAGGTGCCCTGCTCGCCGACGAGGCCATCGCCGGGCGCGTCGAGCGCGCGGCCGCCACGGCGGGCTTGGACTGCACGCGCAGCCGCGCCTACGCGCTGCATCCAGTCTCGCTGGCGCATCACTTCGCCGCGCGCTTCCCCGGACGCACGCTGTGCCTGGAGGTCCGCAGGGATCTTCTCGTGGAGGAATTCCGCCCCTTCGACGAGATGCACGCCGATCCGGCGCGCATCCAGACGGCGGCGCGGCTCTTGTCGAGCGCACTTTCGGAAGCACTGCCGCAAGCACTGCCGGGCGCTTGAGCGCGGGCAGCGGCCGCGGATCCGCTCGCGAGCGCCGCTTTCCGCTATCCTCTCTGCTCCCCTCCTCATGCCGACCTCCCACGAACACGAAGCCTGGCAAGTCACGCCCCTCGAGTCCTTCCCGCCGCGGGACATGTGGGACGAGTGGACCGAGTACGACGCCAAGAGCTGGCCGCGCAAGGTCGAGAAGCGCTACACGCTCGTGCCGACGACCTGCTTCAACTGCGAGGCCGCCTGCGGGCTGGTCGCCTACGTCGACAAGGACACCGAGGAGATCCGCAAGCTCGAGGGCAACCCCTTCCACCCCGGCTCGCGCGGCAAGAACTGCGCCAAGGGCCCCGCGACGCTCAACCAGATCCACGATCCCCAGCGCATCCTCCATCCCTTGAAGCGCGTCGGCCCACGCGGCTCCGGCCAATTCGAGCGCGTCTCGTGGGATGAGGTGCTCGATGTGTTCGCCGCCAAGATCCGAAAAGCCATCGTCGAGGGCCGGCGCACCGAGGTCATGTACCACGTCGGACGACCCGGCCATGACGGCTACATGGACCGCGTGCTCCAGAGCTGGGGCGTCGATGGACACAACAGCCACACCAATGTCTGCTCGGCTGCCGCGCGCCTGGGTTACGCCACCTGGAGCGGCTCCGACCGTCCCTCGCCCGACCACGCCAACTCGAAGTTCATGCTGCTGCTCTCCTCGCACCTGGAGACCGGCCACTACTTCAATCCGCACGCCCAGCGGATCATCGAGGGCAAGATGCGCGGCGCCAAGATCGCGGTGATCGATGTGCGCCTTTCGAACACGGCCTCGATGGCGGACTGGTGGCTCGCGCCCTGGCCCGGCACGGAGGCCTTCCTGCTGCTCGCCTTCGCGCACGTGATCCTCGAGGAGAACCTCGCCAACGCCAAGTACCTCGAGGACTGGACCAACTGGCGCGATTTCCTCGCCGCGCTCGCGCCCGACGAACCGCAGACCTTTCCGAGCTTCCTCGCCGCCCTGCGCAGCACCTACGCGCGCTACACGCCCGAGGCTGCCGAGAAGGAGTGCGGCATCCCGGCCGAGACGGTGCGCACCATCGCGCGCGAGATCGGACTCGCGGGCAGCGCCTTCGCGTCGCATGTCTGGCGCAACACCGCCGCGGGCAACCTCGGCGGCTGGCAGGTCTCGCGCTCGCTGCAGTTCCTCACCGTCCTGTGCGGCGCCGTCGGCACGCCCGGCGGCACCAACCTCAACACCCAGACCAAGTTCGTCCCGCCGCCCTTCCTCAAGCCGCCGCCGCAGAATGTCTGGAGCGAGCTGCTCTACCCGCAGGAATGGCCGCTCGCGCACCACGAGCTCAGCTACCTGCTCCCGCACCTGATCCTCGAGGGCCGCGGCAAGATCGCGGCCTACTTCACGCGCGTCTACAACCCCGTCTGGACCAACCCCGACGGCATGGTCTGGGAACAGGTCCTGCGCGATGAAGCCAAGATCGAGTTGCACGCCGCGCTGACGCCGACCTGGAACGAGACCGCTCAGTACGCCGACTATGTCCTGCCCATGGGCCACGGCGCCGAGCGCCACGATCTCATGTCGCAGGAGACCCACGCGGCCAAGTGGATCTCCTTCCGCCAACCCGTCCTGCGCGAATACAAGGAGCGCCGGGGCGAAAAGGTCGAGTGGACCTACCAGGCCAACCCCGGCGAAGTCTGGGAAGAGGACGAGTTCTGGATCGCGCTCTCCTGGCGCATCGATCCCGATGGGAGCCTGGGCATCCGCAAGTACTACGAGTCGCCCTACCGCCCGGG
>Ga0208361_1000091_pt1 | contig 34495 bp, 30 predicted proteins | sample LakMenEpi05Aug10_FD_150670 | JGI IMG/M metagenome (GOLD analysis project Ga0208361, IMG submission 150670) | Freshwater microbial communities from Lake Mendota, WI - 05AUG2010 deep hole epilimnion (SPAdes) | ecosystem: Environmental > Aquatic > Freshwater > Lake > Epilimnion/Euphotic zone ... | reverse complement strand
CGCTCGGCATCCTCCCGCGGCGATTGACGGTCAAAGAGGTGCTGACCCTGCGGGGCAGAATTGCTCTCTAAAAAACGTCCAGCGGTCTGGAGCAGTTCATCTACTTGTTGACCCGCTCCTTGTACTCCATCGTCTCCGTATCGATCCGCACCTTGTCCCCGATGTTGATCACCATCCCGACCTTCACCGTCAGGCCGTTGTCCAACACCGCATCCTTCAGCCCGTTCAGCACTCCCTTGATCGGCGGAGTCGTCTCCGTCACGACAGCCACCACCGACTGCGGCGGCGCGACCGTGACCAGCTTCCCGTCGACGAGCAGCCCCTTGTAGCTGTCGGCCTTCCAACGCAAGGTGTCCTCGACCGCGGCCGCCGGGCAGCGATGCTCCTCGCCCTCGGCCGTATAGAAGACCTCGTCGTTGCCGTCGCGGTAGGAGTGCGACAGATCGATCGATTCGGACTCGAGGATCTCGTACTTGTCGTCACCCTGTGCCGTGATCTCGCTGATGCGCCCGTTGAGGAGATCCCGGACCTTCAGCTGGACGCGGCTGCGGCGGTCAGACTTCCACAGGTTCCAGAAGATGACCGTATTGATGCGGCCCTGGTAGTTGACCAGGACGCCTTTGCGCAGTTCCATCGCCGAGAGCAGCATGGGCAGTGAGGAGGGGGGGTGGGGGGTTGTCGGAGGCTCGAAAAGGAGGCCCAACAGGATACGCGAGCAGGCTTGGGACTGCACGCTCGGGGGTGGGGTAGAATTCAAAGCAGGTGCTCGTTCCATGCTCGATCCGCTCGACCCCCTCTTTCAGCGCTATCTGGCGGCGGAAGCCGAAGGTGCGCGCGGTTGCCTGCTGTGGATCGAGGGCGATCCCAGCCGCCTGATCTGCGAGCCGGAGCACTGCGAGCGTCGCCTCGGCTCCGCCCGGCTGGTGTACCTGCCGCGTGCACGGCCCGAGGAGGCCCTGGCGCTCGCCAGAGCCTGGTGCGAGGCCGCGCGCGCCGAAGGCCGTAGTTTTCACGTGGGATTGGCCCTGACGCAGGATCGCCCGCTGTTCCTCCAGACGCTGATGGAGGTAGCGCGCGAGGGCGCCGCGGTCGCCAGCCATCAGGGCCTCACGGGTCTCGCCCACAGCGAGCTCTACGATTGGTGGCAACGCCGCTGGGAGCGCCAGCAACCCAACTGGAGGCTGCCCCTGCGCGGAGAGACCCGCACCGAGGAGCGGGTCCGCCCGGGCGAGCCCACCCGGCCGAACACCCCCGCCCCGACCCCCGGCGCAACGCCGGAGCACGTCGAACGGCTGCAGCGCCGGCTGGACAAGCTGATCGCGGAACTGCGCGCCAAGGATGAGGAACTGGCCGCCTTGCGAGCGGAGTTGGAGGCCCAGTCGTCCGACCAGCCGATGCGCATCCTGTTCCACGAGGAGGCGCGGCTGGATGCGCGCCGACGAGCGCTGTTCGCCGTGATCTTCGAGGAGAATCAGGCCTTGCAGGCCCAGTTGCGGCGGGCAAACTAGTCGCATGCGGCCGGCGGCGCGCCTGGGTCTTGCAGCGCTGGCCTTCGCGGGGCTGGTGGCACTGGCGGCGGCGCTGTTCGAACCGCGCGGCGATCGGGCCGCGGCCGAGGCCGCGCTCGATCGCTGGCGCTCGCTGCCCGGCAGCGCCGAACCCCACGCGCTCGGCAGCCCGGCCCATAAGCGACTGGGAGACGCTCTCGAGCGGCTGTTCGCGAGCTTTGAGCTCGAAAGCGCCCACCAAAGCACTCCCGATGGCTTGCGCAATTTCGTCGCACGCCGCCTCGGCAGCAGCGATCTGCCGCCCGTGGTCCTGATGGCGCACTGGGACTCGGTGGCAGCGGGACCGGGAGCCGCCGACGATGGCGCAGGCATGAGCGTGCTGCTTGAACTCGCCGCTCGCAGCGCGCGCCTTCCGAAGACGCCGCTGCGCACGACGATTTTCCTCGCCACAGACGGTGAGGAGGCCGGGTTGCTGGGAGCCAAGGCCTTCCTCGCCACGCACCCCTGGGCTCAGTCGGGCGGCATCCTGATCAACATGGAGGCGCGCGGCACCAGCGGGCCGGTGCTGCTGTTCGAAACGATCGGCAACCAACAGCAGTTGATCGATGCGGCGCGTGGCGCGCTGGATTTTCCGGCGGCGTTTTCGCTCGCAGCCGAGATCTACGAGCGCATGCCCAACGACACGGATCTCTCCGTGTTCAAGGGCGCTCCGGGCTGGCACGGCTACAATCTCGCTTTCATCCGCGGGCTGGAGCACTACCACACGGCGCGCGACGACGCGGAGCACCTGTCGCCCGAGAGCGTGGCGCACCTTCACTCCAGCGCGCGGGCGCTGCTCGAATACTGGCAACAGCATTCCGCCGGTCAGGACTTCGGCAACTGGGAGCCGCGGGCGCGCGCACCCCACACCAGCCTGTTCGGCAGCACGCTGGTGGTCTTCCCTTCGCGGGCCCGGTGGCCGATGACGCTGGCCCTGACGCTGTTTGGGATCCTGATGCTCGGCCGCAGCCTCCGTGCCTGGCTCGGCGGATGGCTCGTGCTCGCCGTCTCCGCGGGCGCGGCGCTGGCGCTGACACGGTTGGATCTGGCGAGCGCCTGGGCCCTGGGCGCAGCCGCCTGGCTCGCCACCGCGCTGGCTCTCGAGGCGCGAGCCGCCGTCGGTCTGTTGCTGGTGCTGAATCTGCTGTCCGCCCTGTTTCTGCCCGCCGCCCTGCCGCAGACGACGCTGCCGCTGCTCGCCGCGCTGGTCGGCGAAGCGCTGCGTCGGATCCTGCTGCAAAGCTCTCCGCTGTGGTGGGCCGTGCCGATGACCGTGGTCACCACCGCAGCCAACGCCCCGGTGCTGCTGGCGCTGGGCTGGGTACAGGGACATCCCGGCGGGCCGCTGCTGGGACTTTTGTGGGCGCTGCTCAGCATCCCCTGGGCCGTGACAGTCCATCTGGCTGGCGCGCAGAAACACGCTTGAGACGGCTCCCCTTCCGGGGACTCTTCAAGACCTAAGTTATTATCTGTCAACACTTTCAGGCGATTCCGGGGCCCGAGAGGCTGTGCGGGGCCAAGTCCTTGGCCAACAGGGCTTTCGGTCGGCTCAAGTCCACGATGCGGGCGCAGTGTCCCGTGTCTAGGCGGGGCCGTTCACGGACAACACACAACCCACGCCCATGAACCACCCAAGCAAGGGCCGCCATGGGCCCGTCGCCGAATTGGCCACAAGCGGTTGTGCCTGTGTTGAAATCAGGTAACATCCTCGCCCCTCTCGGGTAGTCCGCGCGCGGCCCCTGGAGGGAAAAACGGCCTCTTCTGCCCACCTCCGGACGACCGTCCGGATGTGGCGAGCCGGGAGAGCCCCGCACAAAGGAGACTTGGAGCTTATGGCGATCAACCCCGCCGATTCGCTGAAGAAATTCATCCGCAACTCCCCCTGGGTGTTCATCGCGGTCATGGTGCACGTCATCGCCCTCTCGGTGCTGGCGGTGTGGCAGCTGGCGACGGAAGAGGTCAAGCAGGAGGAGCTCCCGACGACGGTGACCGTCTCGAAGCCCAAGGAAATCCCGCCCGAGGAGGTGCAGCTGCCCCCGGAGATGCTCGATCGCAAGGCGATCCCCAAGAACGAGGAGGCCGAGGTGGTCACGTTCGAGGAAGACCAGTTCATCCCGACCGACACCTCCCAGCCGGAAGACCTGACGCTGGACCGCGGCGACCCCAACTCGGTCGACAACCTGACGGCCGGTTCGCCGGGCGGCACGGCGATCGGCGTGGGCACCACCGGACACCATGGCACGCGTCCCTCGGCCTTCGGCGGCCGCAAGCTCGGCGGGGGCAAATTCGGCCGCGGTGGCGGCGCGACGCAGGGCACGGAGAAGGCCGTGCTCGAGGGCTTGCGCTGGTTGCTGCGCCACCAGAACCCGGACGGCTCCTGGGGCATCAACACGCTCAAGAATCACTGCGACGCCGACAAGCCCTGCTACGATCCCAAGGAGGCCTACCTCGACCATTACAACGAAGGCCTCACGGCGATGGCCCTGTTGTGCTTCCTTGGCGCGGGTTACAGCCACGAATCCAAGCAGGACATCGTCGATACCGTGCGCGGCAAGCGCCACAAGGTCGGCGAGGTCGTCAAGAACGGCCTCAAGTGGCTGATGGAGCGCCAGAACGAGGCGGGCTACTTCAGCAAGGACCGCGCGTTCATGTACAACGAGGCACTGGCGGCTCTGGCACTGACCGAAGCCTACGGTCTCACCAACAACGGCTACTGGAAGAAGCCCGCCCAGAAGGCCGTCGACTTCCTCGTCAAATCGCAGCGCCCCAATCCCGCCGGCGCGGGCCTGTGGGGCTGGCGCTACGACTCGCGCATGGCGATCGAAGAGAAGTATCCTGGCGGCTCGATGGATGAGGCCGGCAAGAAGGAGCTGTTCGACTCCGACATCTCGGTGACCGGCTGGGTCGTGATGGCCCTCAAGTCCGCCAAGCTCTCGGGCCTCAACGTCGACCAGACCTCGATGGACGGCGCCATGAACTTCTGCAAGTGGGTCACGGTCAACGACGGTCTCGTCGGCTACAACGACCCCAAGAACGCCGGCCTCACGGTTCAGGGTCGCGGCGACGACAAGTTCGACTACCACCCGGCCGCGATATCGGCGCTGGGCATGTGCACGCGCATCTTCGTGCAGCACGATCCCAATGACCCGTTCCTGGAGCAGGCTTCAGCCCGCATCATCAAGGACCTGCCGGTAATCGACAAGGATCGCCGCAAGATCGACTACTACTACTGGTACTACGCCTCGCTGGCCCTCAACCAGTTCGACGGCCCGGATAGCCCGCGCAAGTCGGGCAAGTACTGGGGCCCGTGGAACAAGGCGATGGTCGACTGCGTGGTCGGCCTGCAGGACACCTCCGAGAAGTCCTGCAACCGCGGCGGCTGGATGCAGATGGACCGCTGGGCCTACACCGGCGGCGCGGTCTACACCACGGCGATCAACGTCCTGACCCTCGAGGTCTACTACCGCTACGAGAACGCCTTCGGCGGCTCGAAGCGCAACTGAGCACGTGCTCGGACGGACCTCCGTGAGCCTCGCTCGCGGAGGTCCGCAGCCATCCCCGCACCCGGCACTCTCCCCCCGACACCTGGCCCCCCCATCCACAGGCCCGATGAAATTCCGCTGGTTGATCCTGCCCCTGTTGGTCTCCTTTCCGGCCTCCGCTCTGGCCCAGAGCCCTGGTGTGCTCGGCAAGGATGACGCCGAATACGCGCGACTGTTGTTCGAACGCGGCTACACCGATCTTTCCGAGCGCCTGCTGGCCTTGATCGAGAAGAGCGGCAAGGTCTCCACCAAGGAGGAGGCCAACGTCAAGGCGCTGCGCCTCGCCGTGCGCACGGAAGTGGCGATGCGGGAGAGCGACCCGTTCAAGAAGAAGGATGCGCTGGAGCAGATCCTCACCGAGAAAGAGGACCTGATCAACCAGTTCTCCGGCTCGCGCGCGGCGGAGGACACGGCCACCACGCTGGCCGACGCGTACAGCATGCTGGGCGGCGCGGTGCTCGCCTGCATCAACAGGGAAAAGGATCCCAACCTCGTCGCGCAACTGCAGGCCGAGGGTAAAAAGATCTTCGACAACGCGCAGGCCAGCATCGAAAAGCGCATCGAAACGCTCAAGGAGAAGCGGGACGATCCCGCCTTCGAGGGCAGCTACATCGCCGCGCTGTTCAGCCTGCCGAAGACGCTGTACTTCCATTCGCTGCTTTACCCCGAGGGCGAATGGGCCCGCAAGGACAAGCTCGAGAAGGCCATCGAACTGTTCCAGGAGTTCGGCCTTGACTACGGCGACCGCCTGTTCAACTACGAGGGCCTGATCTTCATCGGCCTCGCCTACAAGGATCTCGGTCAAAAGGACGACGCGCTGAGCGCGCTCCGGGACGCGATCGCCCTGCGCGAAGGCTTCGAGCAGGACAAGAACGGCGTCTACCTCGTCGATGGCGGCAGCGCCGACATCATCTCGAAGGCCGTGCTGCAGAAGGTCAACATGCTGGCCGAGGGCGGCGACGCGCGGGCCGCCGTGGAGGCCGGCAAGGACTTCTTCAAGACCGTGCTCGACGCCGAGCAGTCGCAGAGCGGGCTGGCCGTGCTCGCGGCCATGGGCAATGCGCAGTTGGCCTCGGGCGACACCAAGGGCGCGGACGAGACCGCCGCCCGCCTGATCGAGCTCGATCCCGTGGGCCCCTGGGGCGGCGCAGGCCAGGACATCCGCGACCGCATCCTGCGCGCGGGCACGGGCGGCGGCTTCGGCTCCGCTCCGCTACTCAAGATCGCCGGATCGCTCGCCGGTCGCGGCCAGGCCGAGCGCGCCATCCAGGTGGCGCGCCAGGCGATCGCCGCGGCCCGGGACGAAAAGGACGGTACCAACAACGCGGTCGACGCTTGGCTCCTGATCGGTTCGCTGTACGTGCAGCGCGGCTGGAACCACGAAGCGGCCGTGGCCTTCGACGCCTGCGCGGACAAGTACCCCTCCGCCGAGAAGGCGCCCGAGGCCGTCTATCAGGCGCTACAGCAGTACGTGCAGCTCGCCAGCGCGGAGCGCAAACCGAGCTTCAGGACGCGCGTGGAAGAACGCCGCAAGACGCTGACGACCCGCTACGCCAACCACGAGCGCGCGGCCTTTGCTTTGCTCGTCGAGGGTGACCAGCTGGTCAACGAGGGCAAGTTCCTCGAAGCCGTCGAGCAGTACGCCAAGGTTCAGCCGACCAGCCCGGCCTATCTCGACGGTCAGTTCAAGAAGGGCTCGGCCTACTACAGCCACGCTCGCAAACTCGTCAAGGACGGCAAGGCCACCGACGCCAAGCCCTTCTTCACGCAGGCCGAGGACTTCCTCAAGAAGTGTGTGGCGGACTTCGACAAGGCCAGCACCGAGACGGTCAACCTCGAGAAGCAGACGCGCATGGAGTCGGGCAGCTATCGCTCGCGCATCCTGCTCTCCGACCTGTATCTCAACAATGCCAAGCCCGCGGATGTGCTCGGGCTGCTGGAAGGTTCGGAGACGCGCTTTGCCAACGACGGCGAGAAGCTGGCCCAGATCTGGGGCCTGCGCATCCGCGCGTACCAGTCGATGGACAAGCTCGACGACGCGATCAAGCTGCTCGACGCGCTCGCCAAGAAGGATCCGACCTCCAAGGCGATCGGTCCGGCGGCGGGCCTCGTCGCGCGCGAACTCGACCGCCGGGGCCAGGAACTCTCCGACGGCAAGAAGCAGGCCGATGCCCTCAAGGTTTGGCAGCGCGCCGCGGACTACTACGCGATGAGCGGCCGCGCGATCCTGAAGAGCGAAAACCTGCGGCTCTCGGACGTCGAATCGATCGCCAAGCGCCTCTACGTGCTCGGCCTGTTGTTCAACAACGTGCCCGAGAACCAGATCTCGTTCATCGGCTGGGACACGAAGAAGCTCAAGGAGACCAAGCTGTGGGAGCTCGCCTCTGAGCTGTACCAGGCTGGCTTGCGCGTGTCACCTTCCACCGAGGCGCAGCTGACGCTGGCGCGCATGCAGGGCTTCCTCGGACGCTGGAAAGCGGCCGCGGCCGCCTACGAGACCTATTTCGACACGCAGGGCTCGCTGTTCGACTCGGCCAGCGGCAAGCTGCTGCGCGGCATCACCTCCGACGTGATCCTCGCCAAGATCGAGGAAGCCGTCTGCGAAGAGGAAACGGCGCTGGCGGACAACGATGCGGAGCGTTTCCTGCGCGCCGAGCAGATCTTCCGCGATCTCGACAAGGCAGTGCCGGTAGACAGCGATCTGTGGTGGTACTCGCGCTACTACCTCGTCAAGACGCTGTACGACAAGGGCGACTACCGCAACGCCTTGAGCGCGCTCAAGGACGCGGAGCGCGCCACCAACGTGCTCGGCGGCAAGACCAACCTCGTGAGCGCCTTTGTCGAGCTCAAGAAGAACGTGGAAACCAAGGCCGGCCCGCGCTGAGCGGTTGATCCGATCTCCCCAGAACACCCCCATTCATTTCGATCCCATGCAACTCACGAAGATCCTCTGGAAGGCTGCCAGCACGGCGGCCATCTCCGCCGCCCTCGTGGTGGCGGCGCAAGCCCAGCAGAAGACCGACATCGTCAAGCTCAAGAACGGCGCGGAGGAGACCGGCCGCATCAAGAGCGAGGAATACGGCGGTCTGGTGCTCGATCCCGAGAAGGGCAACACCAAGACGATCGCCTGGAGCGAGATCGCCAGCGTCAGCTACCAGAACGGCGAAGCCTTCGAGGCCGCTCGCGATCTGGTCAACCAAGGCAAGCTCGAGGAGGCGCTCGGCGAAATGCAGGACCTGCTCAAGCCCGACGCCAAGCTGCGCAGCCTTGTCAAGCAGAACGTCCAGTTCCAGATGGGCACGATCCTGCTGCGAACGGGCAAGTACGATGACTCGATCGCGGCTTACCGGGCCTTGCTGAAGGAATTCCCGAAAAGCCGCTACCTGCCGGAGATCGGCGAGAGCTTCGTGTCCGCCTTCGGCGCCAAGGGCGACCTCGAAGGCGCCAAGAAGGCGCTGGAGGAGCTCAACAGCGGCGCGGTGGCGGCCGGCGTCGAGTCCAACTTCTCGGCCGTGACGGCCGTGCTGCGCGGCCGCGTGCTCGAGCAGCAGAAGAAGTGGTCGGAAGCCTTCTCGGCCTACAACGCGGCCGCGGCCACCAGCGGCGTCACCGCGCTGGCCTCGGCTCAGGCCCGTCTGGGTCAGGGCCGCTGCCAGATCGCGCAAGGCAAGACCGCCGAGGCGGAAAGCCTGTTCCGCAAGATCACCGGCGAAGATGCGCCCAATGCCGTGCTGGCGGGAGCCTGGAACGGCCTCGCCGACCTCGCCAAGGCCGAGGGGCGCGCCAAGAAGGATGCGGGCATCCTGACGGACGCGCTGTACATGTACCTACGCGGGTTCGTCCAGTACGGTCCGGTGCCCGGTGAGTCGACGAGCGAATACGAGCGCGCCTTGGCGGGTTCCGCCGAGTGTTTTGACCTCTTGAGCCAAGTCGAAGGCAACAAGGAGATCAAGGCGCGGTATGCTCGTAGCCGCGACGAGCGTCGCGCGCAGCTGCAGAAGGAATTCCCCAACTCCCCCTATCTTGGAAAGTGACGAGCCGCCCGGGCTCGACCTGCTCTCCAAGCTGTCCCTTATCCATCCCCCCCCTTAGCAAATTCAAGAAGAGATGAAGCCGTCCCTCACGAAGTCCCTGTCCTTGGCCATGGTGGCCTTGGTCCTGTGCTCCTCGGTCGCGTTCGCTCAGGACGCGCCGCCTGCCAAGACCCAGTCGTACTGGGAGCTGTTCCAGCACACCGGTATCGTCGGCTGGTTGATGGTGCTCTGCTCGGTTTCGGGCAGCGCGCTCGTCATCGAGCACATCGTCAACATCCGCCGCGAGAAGCTGGCCCCCACCGCGCTGGTTCAAGACCTCGAGGCCCTGATCGCCGAAGGCTCCTACGATGAGGCCATCGACATGTGCGAGCAGGAAGGTGGCTACATCTCCAACTGCGTGAAGGCGGGCCTGATCATGCGCGAGGCCGGCTACGACGAAGCGCTCGGCAACCTGGCGCTCGCTGCCGAAGAGGAGTCCTTCAAGCTGATGGCGAAGATCTCCTACCTGTCGCTGATCGGAAACATTGGACCTCTGCTCGGTCTGCTGGGCACCGTGACGGGCATGATCGCCTCCTTCCAGAAGATCGAGCAGATGAAGGCCCCCACGCCCAAGGACCTCGCGTCCGGTGTGTACGAGTCGCTCGTCAACACCACGCTGGGCCTGTTCATCGGCATCGTGTTCCTCACGGCGTTCTTCATCTACAAGAACTTCGTGACCAAAATGACCCTGCAGATGAACCTGCAGTCGGTGGAATTGCTCCGCACGCTCGCGGAGAAGCAGAAGCACTGATCGCTGGCCTTCCCGCTGGAACCTGACGAGAAGCCACTATGCACAAGAAGAAGGCCAAGCCGAAGCTGAAGGAGGACATCTCTCCGAACGTGGTGCCGATGATCGACATCATGTTCCTGTTGCTCCTGTTCTTCATGCTCGGCGCCGACATGAGCCAGCGGGAAAGCATCGAAATCAGCATCCCCAAGGCGAGCGCCGTCCCGGAGCCTCCCAAGGAAGAGGACAAGACCAAGCGCTGGATCGTCTGCAACATCTACCACGGAGCCGAGGGTGGCGTGTGCGCCATCAACGACAACGGAGGTGTCTGCCGCGAAGAGGCGCACTGGCGCTGGGCGATCATGGGCGTGGACTATCCGCGCGAGGAACTGAAGAAGCAGTTGATCATCATCGGCCAGGACTACCTGGAGGATGTCGCTGACGAGAAGGCCGGCAAGCGCCTTTCGAACTACTTCCTTCTGATCCGGGCGGACCAGAACGCGCCCTACGGCAACATCAACAAGGTGTTCGAGTACGCGGGGGGTGCGGGGATCTACAAGGTCTCCGTGGCGGCCAACAAGCCGATCCCCGGCACCTGATCTCCCCTTCCCACCCACACTCCAAACTCAACGAGGAAACTGATATGGCTGGCGGCGGCGGCGACGAAGACAACCCACTCCCCATCAACGTGGTTCCGATGGTGGACATCATCTTCTGTCTGTGCGTGTTCTTCATGTGCTCGTTCAAGTTCCGCGAGACCGAGGGCAAGTTCGACTCGTGGCTCCCGCGCGACAAGGGCACCGGCGGCAACCCGGATCCGGGTCCGCTGCAGGAAATGCGCGTGGCCTTGATGTGGAACGAAGACACCAAGACGGTGACGCGTCAGTACCTGCACAAGAAGGTCAAGGATGACGCCGAACTGGAAGCGCTGATCAAGGAAGCGCACGACGACTTCGTGGCGAAGAACAAGCCCGACATCCCGCTGATCATCGACGGCGCACCGGGAGTCCCTTGGAAGGAAGTCATGACGGTCGTGAACATGGGCAAGCGCCTCGAGGTCAAGAACCTCGAGTTTGCCCTTGGCGTGGCGGACAAGAAGTAGTCTCGCCAGGGCGCATCCTGCCGGGCGCGGGATCAGCTTCACAGCGCGCGGGCCGGGAAACTCCCGGCCCGCGCCCTTTTCCCCTGTCCACCTGCTCCCGGCTGGGTAGGTCCGCCCAGCGGCCATTTTCGGTAGTGTGGGGCGCGAATCCCGACTAGATCCCCTGCCGCGAGCCACCTCATGCGCGATCCCTCCCCCAAGAAGCTGGAAGAAGCCCGACGACGACTGTTCCAGAGGCCCGAGCCGGTCTCCGCGTTCGGCACGCCGGAGTTCCGGCGCACGGGTTTTCTGATGCTGATTCTGCTGGGCGTCGGGGCCTTTGTGATCTTCCTGCAGTGGGAGCGCGCCTCGCGCGCCGAGAAGGAAGCCACGGAGGCCGCCCAGCTGGCGGCGATGGGAACGCCGGTGCCCACCGATGCGACGCTGCGCGAGCAGCGCCGCATGACGATGTTTCAGGGAGCCTTGGCCGACGCCAACAACGGCGAAGACTTCCGCGAGAGCAGCGGCTATTCCAATCTGCTGCGCTTTGTCCGCGAGTATCCGCCAGCTGAGGTCCACGAGAAATCCCGGCGCTGGCTCGACTGGGACGGCGCGACCTTCGACCCGGATGGCTGGCGCGGCGAGTTCTGCCGCTACCGGGGCGTTTTCGCCGGTTTCTCGGCCGTCAAGCTGGGACAGCCCGTGCTGGGCGTGCGCGACGTATGGCGCGGCTTTCTGATGGAGCCGGACAAGACCGAGCCGGTGGTTTTCGACCTGATCTGCGCCGAGGAGGAGGTCCCCAACCCGCGCATCTTCTACGACGCCTGGGACATCGAGGGGATCTTCTACCGCACCGTGCGCTACGAGGACCGCGAGGGCAAGACGCAGGAGATTCCTTACCTGATCGCCCGCACGCTGAAGCCCGCCGAGGCGCCGGCGGACAAGCTCGGCTTCATGGAAAACCCGATCGTGACGCTGGTCGTGGTCGTGGGACTCGCACTTCTGCTCGCTCGTCTGCTAATCTTGTACACCAAAACGCGGTCTACGATGACCCGTCCGGTCGGCGGCCATGCGGCCCTGACCAGTCCCCGATCGCGCCCGCCATCCCCCCCGACCCCCCCTGCCTCCCATGTCTGAACAGAAGGATCCCTCCAACGCGGGCGAGCGCCCGCTGTCGATGAAGGAGAAACTCATGGCCCAGCGCCGCGCGCAGGCCGGCGATGCCGAGACTCCCGCATCCGCAGCTCCCAGACAGGAGCCCGCCAAGGCGCAGGCCGCTCAAGCCAAGCCTGCGACCGCTGCTCCGGCCCCGAAGAGCGCAGCCCCGGCTTCCGCGAGCGCCGCTCCCGCCGCCAAGCCGGCATCGTCGGGGCGAGCGGCCGCCACCGCGCCCAAGGCGAGCGCCTCGAGCGCGAAGTCGCGGCCGGCGAAGAAGGAAATCTCCGCGGATGTGAAGCGCACGACCAACATCCTCAAGGAGAAGGAAAACAAGATCCTCAACTATGTGTGGATGGCCTGCGGGGTGATCTGCCTTGTCGCCGGCTTCTTCCTGTGGAACTCGATCAGCACCACCAAGGAGCGCAAGGAAGCGGCGATCGCGCGCGAGAAGCAGATCGACACCGCGCTTGCGACGCTCAAGGAAGGGCGCGATCCCCTCAAGGAGGGCGATGCCAAGTGGATTCTCGAGAAGGCCGAGAACACCAAGGCGGACTGGGACAACACCCGCGTCGAGGGTTTGGTGCGCGAGATCCTGCGCCGCGCTCAGAACACGCTGGATCAGGCCAAGGAACGCGGCGAACTCACCGACCGCATGAATGCGCTCGAAGGGCAGGCCAACAGTCCTGCCGCGCTTTCGATCGAGCAGATCAAGACCGCGCGCCGCACCGCGCAGGATCTGATCGAGAAATCCTCGCTGATGGGCGATGAGTACAAGACACGCGGAGAGCAGGCCCGCGACAAGCTCGATCGGGCCTACTTCGACAAGCTGATCTCCGATGCCAAGGGCAAGGGACAGTCCCGCGAAGCGCTCTCGCTGCTGACCCTGGCCGAGATCGAAATCAACACCGCGCTCAACACCGCGGCCCGCGGCAAGAATCCGGAACGCAAGAATACCTACGAGGCGCTCTTCAAGCAGGTGATTGCCGACTCCGACGGAATCGCCAAGGCCATCTTCACGCCCGAGGCGATCGAGAAGGAGCCTTGGAAGGACGGCCTCTCGGGCGAGCAAGAGAAGAACTGGCAGAAGCCCGGCGTCGATGGTTTCCAGATCATCGGTGGCGAACTGCAGGCGGTCGGCCCCAAGGCCGGCAGCGGCAAGAACGGCATCATCTCGATCGGCGACCGGGAGCAGCTGCGCGACTTCGTCGTCGAGATCGAGTTCGTGCCCGTCCGCGGCAACTTCCGCTTCTACCAGCGTCTGTACTCGCGGGCCGACAACACGGTGCCGCAGTTCGATGTCTACACGCGCGGCAACGATGTGCCCTTCAAGCCGGGCCAGAGCTACCGCGTGATCGTGTCGGTGATCGGCTCGCACTACAAGGTCGAGATGCCGGACACCGACATCACCGGACTCCCGGACGAAGACGTCAACTGGACCAAGCAGCGCTTCGGCGCCATCGGGGTCGAGATCTACGAAGACAGCGAGATCAAGATCCAGAAGCTGCGCTTCAAGGAACTGCGCTCCAACAAGCGCCAGTAGGCCGGAAAGCCCGGCGAGCCTCAGCCTCTCCGGTCAGCAGGGCGGGTCCTTGGGGCCCGCCCTTTCATTTTGCGACTTCCTACTACGAGCGTGCCCCGGCGGGGTCCTGCCCAGCGGAGACCCGGCACAGGGAAGAGCTTGGAATGGAGCCGCACCCACGGTACAACATGGGGCTTCCAAACCCCTGTGGGATGCTCCCGCGGGGGCCCCCCCCTCTGACGGAGAATCCGCCACGATGCTTTCGACGATTCTGGCCTTCGCCCAAGGCGCCGCTGCGCCGGCCGCGGCCCAAGGTGCCCACAAGAGCGAATTCGACCTCCCCATGCCCGATCTGGCCTCGGCTTCCTTCCTCAACGGAAGCCTCAACGGCCACGAACTGCTGCTGGGAGGCATCTTCATCTGCCTGCTGGGCATCGTTTTCGGCCTGGTCGCTTTCGCCCAGCTCAAGAACCTGCCCGTCCACACGGCGATGCGCGAGGTCTCGGAACTGATCTACGAGACCTGCAAGACCTACCTGTTCACGCAAGTCAAGTTCATCGTCATCCTCGAGCTGTTCATCGGCGCGGTGATCGTGGCTTACTTCGGCCTCATCCTGCACAAGCCGGCGAGCGAGATCCTGCTGATCCTCGTGTTCAGCCTGATCGGCATCGCAGGCTCGGTGGCCGTGGCGGCCTTCGGCATCCGGGTCAACACCTTCGCCAACTCCCGCACGGCCTTCGCCGCGCTGGGAGGCAAGCCTTACCCCGTCTACCAGATCCCGCTCAAGGCGGGCATGTCGATCGGGATGCTGCTGATCAGCGTCGAGCTTCTGCTGATGCTGGTGGTGCTGCTGTTCATCCCCAACGACGTGGCCTACAAGTGCTTCCTCGGCTTCGCCATCGGCGAGTCGCTGGGTGCCTCGGCTCTGCGCATCGCGGGCGGCATCTTCACCAAGATTGCCGACATCGGCTCGGACCTGATGAAGATCGTCTTCAACATCAAGGAAGACGACGCGCGCAACCCGGGCGTGATCGCGGACTGCACCGGCGACAACGCCGGCGACTCGGTCGGCCCCACGGCGGATGGTTTCGAGACCTACGGCGTCACCGGCGTGGCGCTGATCAGCTTCATCCTGCTGGCCGTGGCGGATCCCGCCTCGCAGGTCCAGCTGATCGTCTGGCTGTTCGCGATGCGCGTGCTGATGATCGTGGCTTCGGCCGTCTCGTATTGGATCAACGAAGCAATCTCCAAGGCCCGGTACGGCAACGCCACGCACTTTGACTTCGAGGCCCCGCTGACCTTCCTCGTCTGGCTGACCTCGTTCGTGTCGATCGCGGTGACCTATGCGGCCTCCTACCTGCTGATCCCCGACCTCGGCGATGGCACCCTGTGGTGGAAGCTCTCGACGATCATCACCTGCGGTACGCTTGCCGGCGCGATCATCCCCGAGTTGATCAAGGTCTTCACCTCGCCCAAGTCGGGCCACGTGCTCGAGTGCGTCGAAGCATCCAAGGAAGGCGGCGCCAGCCTCAACGTGCTGGCTGGCCTTACCGCGGGCAACTTCAGCGCTTACTGGATGGGCGTCGTCCTCGCGATCCTGATGGGCGCTGCCGTGTATTTCGCACCTGGCCTGGGTGCGATCATGCAGTTCGAGGCGATCTTCGCCTTTGGCCTGGTAGCCTTCGGCTTCCTGGGCATGGGTCCGGTGACAATCGCGGTCGACTCCTACGGCCCGGTGACGGACAATGCCCAGTCGGTCTACGAGCTGTCCCTGATCGAGGAGGTCAAGGACGTCAAGAACGCCATCCAGAAGGAGTATGGCTTCACCCCCGACTTCGAGAAGGCCAAGCACTATCTCGAGGAGAATGACGGCGCGGGCAACACCTTCAAGGCCACGGCCAAGCCTGTGCTGATCGGCACAGCGGTGGTCGGAGCGACCACGATGATTTTTGCGACCATCATGGCGCTCAAGGGCACCTCGGCCTCGACCGAGGCGTTCTACGCCGACCTCTCCCTGCTGAACCCCAACTTCCTCCTGGGACTGATCCTCGGCGGTGCGGTGATCTACTGGTTCTGCGGTGCCTCCACGCAGGCCGTGGCCACGGGCGCCTACCGTGCGGTGGAGTTCATCAAGAAGAACATCAAGCTGGACAACGGGTCCGGCAAGGCCTCGATCGAGGACTCCAAGAAGGTCGTCGCGATCTGCACCGAGTACGCGCAGAAGGGCATGTGGAACATCTTCCTAGCGGTGTTCTTCTTCGCACTCGCCTTCGCGTTCTACGATCCCTACTTCTTCATTGGCTACCTGATCGCGATTGCCCTGTTCGGCCTGTTCCAGGCCTTGTTCATGGCCAACGCGGGCGGCGCCTGGGACAACGCCAAGAAGGTCGTCGAGGTCAATCTCAAGGCCAAGAACACGCCACTGCACGCGGCGACGGTTGTCGGCGACACGGTCGGCGATCCGTTCAAGGACACCAGTTCCGTGGCACTCAACCCCGTGATCAAGTTCACCACGCTCTTCGGCCTGCTGGCCGTCGAACTCGCGCTCTCGCTCGCGGGCCAGCCAATCCTCGGCTGGGCGGCGCTGGGTTGCTTCCTGGTGGCGAATTTCTTCGTCTACCGCTCCTTCTACGCCATGCGGATCAAGAGCTGACCCGCAGTCAGGCCTGAATCATCCGACCGCGGCCGGTCCTGCTTCGCGCAGGGGCGGCCGCGGCACTTTTCAGCCGGCGCTCGCACGGTTGCGCCGAGCGCGCCAGAACTCGATCACGATCGGCATCACTGAAAGGATGATGATGCCGAGGATGACGTACTGGAAATTCTTCTTCACCACGGGCAGGTTGCCAAAGGCATGGCCGAGGTACACGAAACCCGCTACCCAGATCACGCCGCCGATCACATTGAAGGCCGCAAAGCGCGGATAGCTCATCGTGCCGACGCCCGCGACGAAGGGCGCGAAGGTGCGCACGATCGGAACGAAGCGCGCGAGAATGATCGTCTTGCCGCCATACTTCTCGTAGAACTTCTGCGTCTTGACGAGGTGCTCGGGATTGAACAGCCGCGATCGCTCCCACCGAAACACCTTGGGCCCCATGTATTTGCCGATGGAGTAGTTGACGGCATCGCCGGTGATCGCGGCGATGATCAGCAGGATCACGATCGAGTGCACCTCGATCGGCGAGCCCTGAGTGGCGGACAGCGCCCCCACCGCGAACAGCAGCGAGTCACCAGGGAGGAAAGGCGTCACCACGAGCGCCGTTTCGCAGAAGATGATCGCGAAGAGCAGCGCATACAGCCAAGGGCCCAGATCGAGTGCCCATTGGTTGAGGTGCTGGTCGAGGTGCAGGAAGACGTCGATGAAGTGCTTCAGGGCGTCCATAGTGTCGGAGGGATCGGTTGGGGGTTGGACGGGAGTGTAGCCCTGTCCGGGAATCGGCGGGCCAGGGTACCCTCGAATACTGTTCCCCAAGCGGGGACAGAATCGAATCAGGGAAGCGGTATTTCCCCGCGATCGGGGGGAGTCCGCACCGTCCTCTCCAGTGCCGGGCGCCTGCTTGCCCGGCATTGGAGAACCCGATGCTGAAGTTCACCCCGCCGGAATGCCCCTATCCCGCCTGCCCCCCTGGCCCCTTCCTCTACCGCCGCCGCGGCTACTACAAGCGGCTGTGCGACGGCGAGCCGATCCCGCGCTTTGAATGCCTCACCTGCGGCCGGCGCTTCTCCTCGCAGACCTTCCGCAACGACTACCGCCACCACAAGCCCGGGCTCAACGTCGTGATCCTCGAGCAGCTGGTCTCGAAGGTCACCCAGCGACAGATCGCTCGCAATCTCGGCTGCAACCCCAAGACGGTCGCGCGCCGGGTGCCGCTGTTCGGCCAACACTTCCGGCTAGCCCACGAGCGCGTGCTCGCCGACAACCGCAAGCCACTCGGCAAGAGCGGCCACCTCGTCTTCGACGAGCTCGAAACCTACGAGCAGAACCGCATCGAGAAGCCGGTGACCATGGCGGTCCTCGTGGAAGCGCGCACCGGCTTCATCGTCCACGGTCAGGCCGGCACGCTGCCCTCTCGGGACAAGCGGCGCGGCGATCCCGCGCGCGTCAGCCAGTCGCGCGCCGTCGTCACGCGCTGCATGGAAGTACTCGCCCGGCACCGAGATCCCAGGGACTTGCTGGTGCTGGTGAGCGATCTCAAGACCAGCTGCCCCTCGATCATCCACCAGACGCTTGGTGAAAAGGTCGCGCATGTGCAGATCTCGAGCAAGCTCGCCCGCAACACCCAGAACCCGCTGTTTGCGATCAACCACCTGTTCGCGATGATGCGCGACAACATCTCGCGGTTGGTGCGGCGCAACTGGGGTTGCAGCAAGCTCCTCGAGCGCAAGCAGGAGCACTATTGGATCTACGCCGGCAACCGGAACTACATCCGGCCGCGGACCAACCGGGACAGGCGGCCGAGCGCCGCGAGCAAGCTAGGCCTGGTGCCCCGGCGCCTGGGGATGGCCGAGGCGATCGCGTGGAAGGGTCGTTTCAGGCTTGAAACCTAGGGTATTTCAATCCTGGGCCATGTCCCCGCAAGGGGAGCAGTATCACGCGCTCTAGGGTCCGCCGGGTCCAGGGAAGGACCACGACCAGCTCAAGCCCGCATACCAATCCTCATCCTGCTGCGCGATCACCAGCCCGACGGAGTGATCGCCGATCGTGCGATCCACCACCGTGTGGAAGTTCTTTCCGTCCCACAGATGCAGGGAGTGCCACTGCTCGCTCCACGCGACGGACAAGCCCCCGATGATGCTCCACTCCTGCTCGACATCATCGAAAGAAAGGCCCGCGTAGGGTGCCACAGGCAGATCCGTCCACGGTTCCAGGCTCTTGACGAAGCTCAGGTTGTATGAGCTGCCGCGGCTCGAGCCGATGCGCGCGCTGGAAATGCCGAGGATCGCGCCGGGCCGCTCCTCGGTTTCGTCCCACAGCCTCCAGTTGGCAAGCGGCTGAAGGTCCTCTGCCAGCGGGTTGTACTCGATACCCGCGGAGATGCGGGGTGTGAATTGGTAACTCAGCGTCGTCCGGATGCGCGCGCGATCAGCGGGAAGGCCGGGAATCACGCGTGCGCCGAGCACGAAGTAGCCGCTCTCCTGCCCCGCCGCACGGACGGAGCGCCCCTCGCCGGGTCAGACCGGTCAGGAAGGCACTCGCGATTCGACGCGAGTCGCGGGCAGGTCCTGCAGAAGTGGACTGAGGAGCAGTGGCAGTAGCTGCATCGGCGCAGGGAAGTGTACTCCACTGCTTGGGGTCCGCGCCACTAGGATGGTGCGATGCTGCGCCCTGCGCTCCTCGTCGCCCTGCTGCTCCTTCTCCCGCTGCCTTCGCGCGCGCCGGAATTGGTGAGTCCTGGGGAACTGGTGACCGCCTGGCGCGGCGATCTGCCGCTGATCCTGAGCGCTCCGCACGGCGGGCGTGTGCGCGTGCCGGGGGGGAAGCAGCGCAGCGCGGGGGAGAGCGTGCGGGATGAGGACACGGCCGAACTGGCGCTGCTGCTCTCCCAGCAGCTGACCGATCGGCTGGGTGGCAAACCCTACGTCGTGATCGCGCAATTCTCGCGCAAGGACGCGGACGCCAATCGTCCCGCCGAGGAGGCGTTTGAGTTGGAGTGTTCGGCCGTCCACTGGCGTGCGTACCACGCGGCTCTGGAACAGGCCGTGTCCGAGTGCCGCGAGCGCTTCGGGGAGGCATTGCTGATCGACATCCACGGCCAGGCCAAGGAACCCGCCGTCATCGCCCGCGGCACCCGTGACGGCCAGACCCTGCGACGGTTGGAGCAGCGCAAGGGTGCGGAGTGGCTCCACGGAGCGCCCTCCCTCGGCGAGCGGCTGCGGGCGCGCGGCTACGATGTCGTGCCGCGGCCCAATGCCGACGGTTCACCCGCCCGGGAGACGCTCTTCAATGGCGGCTACATCGTCGTGCACTACGGAGGCATGCGCGAGCAGGGCATCGATGCCGTTCAGCTGGAGTTCGGCCGCCAGCGCGAGGATCTGCTGCGGCTCAGCGCCGATTGCGGCGCCGCGATCGCGGATTTCCTGCGCGAAGCGGGCTACTTGCGGCCGCGCTGAGTCTTGGCTTTGCGAGTGGGTGTCGGCTTGGATCGCTGCATCCGGAAAGGATGCCCCGTGTCCTCGACGCCGATATCGCGCAACATCTTGCGCAGCTCCAGCGAGTGCATTTCCTCGGCTGCGATCTGCGTGCGCGCGAATTCCTCGAGATACACGCTGGAATCCTCGACGGCGTGGAGCAGTTCCTTGTACAGCGTCAGAGCACGGGCCTCGTGAGCCGCGCTCTCCTCCAGAATGTCGCGCACCGCGTGGCGATGCGTCTCGTCGATCTCGGCGATCTGGAGCGTGGGGTGCCCGCCGAGCCCCGTGAGCAGCTCACCCGCCTGCTGGGCATGCAGCAACGATTCGGAAGCCTGCGCCTTCAGGAAAGCTACGATCGGAATGCGATTGGGACCGGTGACCATCAGCGAGTAGTGCGTGTAGCGCACGACGCCGGCCAGTTCGAATTCCATGATCCGGGAGAGCAGCAGTTGCGTCGCGGTGATGTCGAGATCTTTGAGCGGCATGCTCCCATGCTAGCGCGCCGCCAGCACCTGCTCAGCAGCCCTTCGCCCACTTTCCAAAGCCGCATCGAGGCTGGCCCAGCCGTACTGGTCCCCCGCCAGGAGCACCCCGCTCGGCGCCGAGGCCGATTCGCGGGCGGCAGGGAGCGCCTCGGGCACGTGCACCGTGCGCAAGTGCTGCCAGTTGGCCGCCCCGATCCCGTACCACTCGATCAATTGCCGGCGCACGCGCCACTCCAGATCGCCGGCCGCCAGATCCTCGGGGTTCACCACGCTGATCGAGATCAACTCGTCACCGGGCGGAGCGTAGGCGCGCGCCACTTGCGAGAGCGTCACCAGCGTCTGGATCGGTCCGCTGCCATCGCCGTTGAGCACGAGGATCGGTTCGCCATGCGGGGCGCGCGAAGCGCGGAAGTAGAGGCAGGCCGTCGAGCGCATCGGGGGCGGGGGCTGTCCGAGGAGCCGCGCATTGCCGAGCGGACCGGCCGCGAGCACGATCGATCTGGCCCTGAGGCGCTGACCGCCCTCCAGCACCAGCTCGCCGGAGCTCAGGGCAAGCACCGGGCTGTTGCAGCGCAGGACAGCTTGCGGCAGCCGCGCCGCGATCTGTTCGGGGATCGCTCCGATGCCACGCTCGGGCAACGCCGTGTCACCGCGGGCGAAGTTCGTGAAGACCGACTCGAAGCGACGCACGCTGGTCGAGAGCTCGTTCTCGAGGAACACGCCGCCCAGGAAGGGCCGGAAGAAGCGCTCGGTGATCTTGGGACCGAAGCCCTCCGCGCGCAGAGCTTCCCGCGTGCTCATCGAGTCGGGGTAGGCCGCCAGACGCTGCGGGCGAAGGCGCAGGCGCGCCACGCGCAGTTTGTCACCCAAGGTGCCGCAGCGGCTGAGCAGCGTCGCCAACAAAGCCTGCGGCCGGCGCAGCGGATCGGCAACGCGCTCGAAGCGCCCCTGCCAGCGCACCAACGCGCCCGGCTCAAAAGCTCTCAGCCGCAGGGCCGCGTAGTCGAGCTGCCGGCGAGCCTCCGGATACGCCGTCAGCAGCACCTGGAAACCGGCATCGAACTGGAAGCCGCCGCTGCGCTCGGTCCACACGCGCCCGCCGATGCGCCCGGAGGCCTCCAGGAGCAACACGCGCCGGCCGAGGCGCGCCAGCGCATCGGCACAGCTCAAACCCGCGAGACCGGCACCCACCACCAGGCAATCCCGCTCCTCCATGCTCATGCCAAGGCCTCCGCAGCCGCCAGACCCGACAGCACCGCTCCCTCGACGCGCGGTCCGGCAAACGCGTCTCCACCCAGAACCAGCCGCGGGTCGCTCGACAGCACGACGCAGCGCTCGGGATGCACGCTCTCTGGCTTGGCGTAACGCCATCCATGCACTTCAAAATCGAGGATCGCGCCCTCGATCCAGGCCGAAGCTGCGCGCAGCAGCGCATGGCCCGCGGCGCGCCGCTCCAGATCCCAATGCCGCAGGGAGAACTCCGCGCTGCCGTGCAGCGTGAGGCAGGGCACGGCGCTGATGCCCTTGCGCTGGTTGTCGGCCACGAAGGAGAGTTCCCCGCTCTCCAACTGCAGCGCACCGGGCTCCGGCACGCGCGAAGGCCGGGCGAGCCGCGCCATCACGGCGATGCAGCGCTCGTACTCGATGGCCGGCACGCGGTCTGACCACGGTGGAACCAGCAGGGCGCGGCTCTGGGGCAGCGGCGCGCTCAAGAGCACCGCGCGCGCGCGCAGCACTTCCCCCGCAGCCAGCGTCACGCGCCAGGCACCGGATTGCGGTTCCACGCTCCGCACCTCGCTCTGCGTGCGGCAATCCAATCCTCGAGCGAGTTGCTTGGCGATCGCGTTCATGGAGACCACTCCGCACCAGCGCGGATGGCCATCGAAGGGCTCGGAAAAACCGCGCGTCCACTCGCGGATCAGGCCCTGTGCGCGCCAATCCTCGGCGAGCGCGGCGAAGCGCGGATCCCGGGTGGTGAAGAATTGGGCACCATGGTCCGCAACTGCCCCGTCCGCCAGCCGTCGCGTCGCCATGCGACCACCGACGCCGCGGCCCTTGTCGAGCAGCAGGACGCGCTGTCCGGCGCGCTGAAGCGCTCCGCCCGCGACGAGCCCGCACAGACCCGCGCCGACGATCAGCGTGTCGCACTCAGGGTACGAGGCTTCCGCCATGCTCAGGGACCCAGCGGCAGTCCCGCTTCGAGCCAGACCCAGAACATCAACGACCACACCACGAGGAACGCGAGCGAGTACGGGAACATGGTCGCGACCAGCGTTCCCAACCCGGCCTTGGGGTCGTAGCGCTGGAAGAAGGCGATGATCAGCGCAAAGTAGCTCATCATCGGGGAAACCACGTTGGTGCAAGAATCGCCGATGCGGAAGGCGCACTGGGTGGTGGCCGGGTCGACGCCCGCGAGCATCAGCATGGGCACGAAGACCGGCGCCATCAGCGCCCACTTGGCCGACGCGCTGCCCATGACCAGATTGACGATCGCCGTCAGGACGATGAAGGCGAGCAGCACAGGCGAGCCGCTCAGGCCGGAGGCCTGGAGCGCCTCGGCGCCCTTGACCGCGAGGATCAGCCCTAGGTTGGTCCACTGAAAGTAGGCCACGAACTGCGCGGCGAAGAAGACCAGCACCAGGTAGCCCGCGAGGCTCTCCATCGATTTGGCCATTCCCTTCATCGCGGCCGCATCGCTGGTGATCGAGCGCGTGACGACTCCGTAGGCCACACCGGCGAGCGCGCCGGAGAGGAAGATCAACGTGACGATGCCCGACATGAACGGCGAGTGCAGCACACTGTCCGTCTTGGGATCGCGCAGGAAGCCGCCTTGGGGCAGGGTGCCCCACAGGATCAGCGCGGCGAACAGCGCGAACACGGCGATAGCCGCCAGCAGACCGCGCTTTTCCGCGCGGGTCATCGGTTTCAGCAGGTCGGACGCCTGCTGATCGCTGCCGCCTTTCCACGGCCCCAGACGCGGCTCGACGACCTTCTCCGTGAGCCACCAGCCCGTGGCGGCGATCACGAAGGTCGAAGCCGCCATGAAATAGTAGTTGCAGGCCGGGTTGACGAGCGCGGCCGGATCGACGATGCGCGCCGCCTCCTGGCTGATGCCCGCCAGCAGCGGATCCACGGTACCGAGCAGCAGGTTGGCGCTGTAGCCGCCCGAAACGCCCGCAAAGGCGGCCGCCATGCCGGCCAACGGGTGGCGACCGGCGGCGGCGAAGATCGAACCCGCCAGCGGCACGAGCAGCACGTAGCCCAGCTCGCTGGCGACATTCGACATCACGCCCGCGAAGATCACCACGCCAGCCAGCCAGCGGCGAGCGGCCGAAAGCACCACAAGGCGCAGCGCTGCGCCGATCAGGCCGCTGGATTCGGCGATTCCGATCCCGAGCAAGGCCACCAGCACCGTTCCCAGCGGCGCGAAGCCGGTGAAGTTGGTGACGGTCTTCGTCAGGATCAGATGCAGGCCCTCCACCGAGAGCAGGCTCAAGGGCACGAGTTCCGCGCCGGTCTTGGGATGCACGGCGTGGACGCCGGCTTGCACCGCCAGCTCCGAGCCCAGAATCACCAGCAGGGCAAGGATCAGGAACAGCGTCGCGGGATGCGGCAGGGCATTGCCGCTGCGCTCGATCACCTGCAGGAATCGGTCGGTCAGGGAACGCGAGGGGGCCATGGGCTCATGCTACCCGCGCCGGGCGCGGAGCAACGTGGCCGCCAGCAGGATTCCCGCCCCCAGCAGCGCCAGATGACCGGGAATTTCTCCGTGCACCAGCAGCGACCAGACGGGATTGAGCACCGGTTCCAATAGCAGCAATAGCGTCACCTCCAACGCATTGAGTTCGCGCACGGCCCGGGTCACCAGCAGGTACGCCAGCGCGATCTGGAACACGCCGATGTAGACCAGCCAGGCCCAGCTGCCGGCGCCGGCCTCGAGGATCGTCGTCGGTCCGCTGCCGAACGCGATCCCAAGGCAGGCAGCGGCCGCGATCGCGTTGCCGGCAACCACGGCCTGCAGGGGCTGATCCCCATTGCCCGCCTTCGCCAGCCAGCGAAAGCCCATCATCGAGAGCCCCCAACCGACGCCGGAGATCAGCCCGATGCGGTTGCCCAAAGCAGGATCGGGCGCTGTCGCGGACGGGGCCGCCTCATCGAAGAAAAAGCACACCAGCCCGGCAGCCATCGCCACGAAAAACCACAGATCGCGCAGCTTCCAGCGCTCCTGCAGCAGGAAGGGCGCCAGCATCAGAACATACAGCGGCGCGGTCGCCTGCAGAAAAATGGCGTTGGCGGAGGTGGTCAGCTTGTTGGCGACCACGAAGGTCGAAAGCGTCGCCGCATAGATCACCCCCACCAGCCAAGCACGCGGACTGGGCCAGACCCGCGCGGCCGGCGCCATCGCCAGAAAAGCGAACAGCGCGATCAGCGAGCGCAGTCCGGCGAGCTCGAAGCCGCGGAATTCGCAGGCCTTGATCGCGACACCGCCGGTCGAAAACAGCGCGGCGGCGCACAGCAAGTGGAAACGGGCCTTGGCGTGGGTGGGCATCGAAGGACCGGCGGGATGCTAGCGTATGGCACATGTGGCGCCGAGCACGCGACTACGTGGATCTGTGCGAGTGCGCGGCGCGCTTCGCGGAAGGCCGGCTCACGAGCTTTCCGGGCTGGGGCGCGCCGGGACTCGATGCGGAGAGCCAGCCTCTCGCGGCGCTGCTCGCAGGCCTGTGCCGCGCGGGCTTTCTGACCACGGCCTCGCAGCCGGGCACGGCCATCGCCCGCCAGGGCTACCAGCAACGCGCCTTCGTGGCGGGCTTCCTTGATGCCGAGGCCCTGGCGACGCTGCCATCCAGCGGCCTGTGCATCGCGGGAATCCGCTCGGTGGCTCTCTCGCGCGATGGGCGCGGCGCGCGCGTGATCGGACGAGCGGGCACGCAGGAGCAGGAACTGCAGCTGTTCCGCGATGCGGTGCCCCGTCGGGCGTGGCTCGAACTCGGCCTGCGCGCCCATGTCACGCTCTACGATCCGGTCTGGGGGCGAAACGAGCGCTTGTGGACGTCGCTCGCGGAATGGATCAGCGAACGACCTGCGCCAGGCCGTACAGCTCGAGCTTCTGATCGGCAAGCTGCATCTCGCCTCGAGCGATCGCCACGCACGCGCCGCCCACGACCCAGCTGATCAGCGTGTCGCGCTCTTCGAGCTTGACCTCGATGCGGCCGGAATTCGGCAGCGGATCGACACGCCAGCGACCGGGCCAGCGGAAGAAGCCCGCCGCCTGTTCCCACGCATCGGCGCGGAAGTTGGCCTTGGCGAGTTCCAGCGTCGGACTCGTGGCGACGAATCCCGTGCAGGGGTTGAGCAGCGACTTCAGTTCGCCGCCGGTCTGGTGAAACACGACGAGCTCGGCCTTGTCACCGCGCCCGCGCAGCGCGTAGAGCCCGTTCCAGCCGTCGCCGAACAGGCCAGCATCCGGATCGGTGATCAGGTTCATGCCCGGCAGCAGCGTGAACTCGCGCAGCGCGGCTCCCACATAGGTGCGATCCTTCCAGGTCAGCGCGGCGGGCCCGCTGCTGCGCGCGAACACGCCCTTCTCGTTGCGCTGGGCGGAACGTGCCTGCAGAGCCTGCGTGCTAAGGCCGGGGTGCTGGGCGCTGCCCTTGAGCGTCCAACCCTGCGCGTCGTCCCCGCTGAAGCTGTACTGCGCGGAATCTCTCAGCGCGAGCGGCTCGGCGCCCTTGACTTTGTACTCGCCCCCGCCGGCGAGTTCGGCCCAGCCCTGCTTTTCGATGTGGAGCACGAACCACTGCTCGTTCTGGGCCTTGGAGTCCTTCTTCCCCCGGTTGAAATCGGCGGCGAACACGGCCCGGCGGCCTTCGCATTCTCCGATGAACACGAAGAAATCCGAGGCGTAGGAGCGCGGGGCGGAGCGCGCGCGTTCCCATTCCACCGCGGTGGGCTGGGACTCTGTGCAGAGCAACGCGGTGGCGAGGAGTAGCAGCATGATGCAAGACTACGCCTCCCATGGCCGGACGGTTGCGTTCGCAGGCCGGATTCCTACTCTAGTCTCACACACGGCTTCACAGACCCGTAACCCCCACCCATGTCCCAGGCCCCCGCTCAAGACCATCCCTTCGCCTTGTGGAGCGTGCGCCTCGCGGCGCTCTGGCTCGCGACCGGGGCGCTCGCCAAGCTGTTCATCGGTACACCCGCCTTCCTGCCCGCCTTCATCCGCGAACAGACGCCGTTCAGCCTCGACCACACCTACATGCTGGTGATCGGGATCGAGCTGGCGATCGTGGCGCTGGCCTTCTTGAGGCCGCGGCAGATCTGGTGGGTGCTGGCCGGTCTGTTCGTGTTCTTCGACTTCATCCTGAGCACCCAGATCGCCGCCGGCGAGGAATCCTGCGGTTGCTTCGGCGGAGAGATCCAGGTCTCGCCCTGGCTGATGATGGGCATCGACACGGCACTGCTGCTGGCGCTGCTCGCCTCCCAGCCTTGGCGCATGCTGGTCTCGCCCGGGGCGAGCCTGCCGGTCTCCGTGCTGGCAGCGGCACTGGGCCTGATCGGGCCCGCGCTCTACCTGCGAGGCCAGCTGGCGCCCGCACCGGTGACACCCGCCGGGGCTGGCGCGACGGCGGCGCGCGAGCTGCCGCGCTGGGTCGTGCTGGAGCCGGAGAAGTGGGTGGGCAAGAGCTTGTTCGACATCCCGGAGTTGACCACTTGGCTGGGCGCGGACCAGCTGCCGACTGACGGCGTCCTGATTTTCTGGCGCCAAGGCTGCTCGCACTGCGCCGAGCACCTGCGCGCGCTGCGCGGCCTCGACAAGGGCGAACAGCCCATCACGCTGGTGCAGATCCGCGATGACCTCAAGGATGGCCGGGCCGTCGATGTGCTGCCCGAGGGCGCGCATGTCGCGGAGCTCGCCTATCCGGAGAACCTGCAGGTGATGCTGCAGACGCCTTTCGAACTCGAACTCGTCGGCGGTGAGGTCGTGCGCGCGCTCGACGAGCAGGCCGGGCGCGAGAAGCTCGGACTGCCCGCCGGGCGCTAGTCGCCGCTGGCGACGAGATACGCGATCAGACCCGCGCAGTCGCGCGAGGTCCGGCCCTCGGGATCGAGCCGGAAGACGCCGTTGCCCGAGCCGTCCTTGGCCGATTGCTCGAAGTAGGCTTCCACGCGCCCGAAACCCGCATCGTGCAGCGCGTCGAGCAGTTCGGGAATCGACCAGTAGCGCCAGATATACGTGAACGCCCGCTGGAGTCGCGATCCGTCGCGGAAGCGGAAGTGGATATGGCAGTGGTATTCGCCGCTGCCGGGCAGATACAACGCCTGGTCCCAGACATAGGTCACGCCGCGGCCGATGCTGCGCCGCTCGCTGAGCTCGGCAGTCGCCTCGCTGCCCCCGTAAGCGTCGATCACGAATAGTCCGTCGCGCGCCAGACTCTTGCGCGCCGCGGTGAAGTACTGCACGAGTTCCGCGCGGGTGCGGAACACAGAGTAGGAAAAGTTGGTCGCGCTGCGGATTTCAGGCCGGAAGGAGCCGGGCGAGCGCACGTCCGCCCGGCGCAGGCTGACGCGCTCGGCACGCGCCCCCAGCGGTGCGAGGTTGTGCTCGCGCCCCCAGCGCAGCACGTCGGCGTTGAGATCGAAACCCTCGGCGCGGCGCTCGCCCGATCCCTTGACCCAGCTCGCGCTCAACAGCGCCGTGCCGCAGAAATCCTCGCGAAACAGCCGCGGGGCATGGCCGAAGCGGCGGGAGTAGACGCGCGTCATGAAACCCAGATCCACGAGCGGATCCTGCACCGCGATCTGGTACAGCTCGTGCTTGTCGGCGTTGCGCGCGGTGAGTGCCGGCTGGCGCGGCATCAGCGCCCCCCGGAACGCTTGGGCGCGGGCGTGGGCTCGGGCGCAGGCTTGCCCTTCCCGGGCGGCCGGCTCTTTTCCGGCGGCTTGGTCCACGCGGGCGTCACCTCGCCGTCGAACAGCGCGCGCAGACCCGCATGGCTCGCGAGCGCAGCCTCGTGGAGGTGGACGTAGTCAATGCGGTCGGCTTCATCGTCGACCGTGTGGTAGTCCTGGTGCATGTTGTAGCTTGACAGCGTCTGGCCCATCACGCCGCGCTCCACGAAGGCGTAGTTGTCCGAGCGGCGGTAGAAGTTCTGATCCGGCCGCGGGTCGGCCACCAGCGGAATGCCCAGCAGTGACCACTGCGGCCCCAGGCTGGTCTCGCCCCAGCCGGTAAGCCACAGCCGGCCCGACCCGCCGGCGAGTTCATCGGGGCGGCCGAGCATCTCGAAGTTGATGTTGATCAGCGTGCGCTCCAGCGGCACGGGAGGGTTGTCCAGGTAATGGTTGGTGCCGATCAGGCCGATCTCCTCGCCGGTCGCCAGCAGCACGATCAGATCGCGCTTCTTCGGCGGCGAGGCCGCGAATTGACCGGCCAGCTCCAGCACGACCGCGCAGCCCGAAGCATCGTCATCCGCGCCGTTGTAGATCGTGTCCGCCCCTTCTTCGCCGTGCTCGTGCTCCTGAAGGTGGTCGTAGTGAGCGCTCAGCACGATCGCGGTGCCGTCCGGCTCGCTTGCGGGAATGCGCGCCACGACGTTGGCGGCCTCCAGGTCGCGGGGTTCGTAGCGCAGCTCCAATTCCAGCTCCTTCCATTCGCCGCTGCGCACGCGGGCCGTGCACTCCTCGGAGAGCGCGATCGCCGGACGCTTCATGGGAAACAGCCGCGGATCGAGCGTGATCAGCACCCCGATGCCCTCGCCATTGCGGTGGCCGGATGCCGCCAGCCACTCGCGCGCCGTCTTGCGCTCGCTGGTGTCGAGCAGCACGGCCTTGGACTCCAGGCCGCTCGCCGGCAGGTCGGCGGCCGACTTCGCGATCAGGATCGGATAGCGACCGGTCGGGATCGAGACGCGTGCATGGCGCCAGTCCTGACCCACGCGCAGCGGCTTGCCCGCGGCGAGGGCGCGCGGCTCGCCGATGAGCATCTGGCGCCGGATGGGGACCGGCTGAAGGAAGCTCTGGCCCTGATGCAGCGGCCGCGCCCCGCTTTTCTCGAGCACCGCTGCGAGGTAGCGACCGGCCTCGAGCGCCTCCGGCGTGCCAGTGAAGCGCCCGCGCCACTCGTCGCTGGCGAGTGTGCGCACATGGTGCTCGAGTTCCGCGGCGGTGATTTCTGGCTTCAGCGTCGGCAGGCGGTTTTCGCCCGGAGACAACAACCACAGGTTCAGGAAAAACAGCATGGGCCCAAGCTAACCTGCTAGGACCCACGTGCGTTCGCTGGCTTGAACTTCTTCGGCAAGCGTGCCGTTCTAGCGCGCCGAGATCGCTTCCTTGAGCGTGCGCAGCAGCTGCTCGTTCTTGCGCGGCTCGCAGACCGGAATGCGCACGGCGCCGGGGTGCTGGCGCGGAATCGTCACCACGCCCGGTGCGCCCGGAGCGCCCTGATTGAGTTTGCGGTTGACTCGCCGAGCGAGTTCCTGCGGATGATCCACCTGCAGGAGGATCCAATCGCTGACCGGCGGAGAAGGCATCGGGCGAATGCCCGGAATGGATGCAAGACGCGAGTAGAAACGATCCTTTTCGTCGATCATCATGGAAAAGTCCCCCCTGACCCGACAGGGCTGATGGTGGGCTGCCACATTGGCGGGGACGGTGGTCCCCTCCACCCCCTGCGTCAGCCCACCCAGCCGCTCCAGTTCGGCCCCCTGCGGCCCGCAGCGCCCCGCAAGACCCTGCTGACCCTCAGACCGTCCCTTCGCCGGAAGCGCGCGGCGTAGTGGGCGCGGGTTGGGCCACCTCCCCAACCTCTTGGAATCGCGTCCGCCTTCGTACCGACCGCAGCACTTCCGTGCGGGTATGGTGGCTACCCTATCTGGTGCTATGAGGAGCTACAAGCAGGATCCGTGGGGCTTGTGGTTGAATTGTGGACTCTTCCCATTCTTGGCACCAACAGATCTCGCTGGCCCTGCACCGCGGCGCGGTTCACAATCCCGCCCGGCAGCTTGCCCACCATGAATCCACAAGTCCCCTTGCGCCTGTGCGTCCCGGCCTCCACCTCCAATCTGGGGCCCGGCTTTGACTGTCTGGGCTTGGCGCTCTCCCTGTGGCTGGAGTTGCGGGTGGAACGCACGCTTCCGAGCCCCGGCCTGCACTGGCTGGAGCGCAGCGGGACCGCCCGAGAGTGGCCGGAGGGCCCGGAGAACCTCATCTGGCGCGCCTACGCCGGTGCCTGCCAGCGCATGGGGCTTGCGCCGACGGGCTGGGAGCTGTCGGCGAGCAGCGCCATCCCCCTGGCACGCGGACTGGGCTCCAGCGGAGCCGCCATTGCGGCAGGCATTCGATTGGCAGTTCTGCAATCGTCCGTGGATTGGCCGATCGCGCATCAATTGGAATGGGGATTGGAATGCGAGGGTCATCCCGACAATACGACGGCGGCGCTGCTCGGCGGATTGACGCTGGCCGTCCCGCTGTCAGGCGGCCGATTGCGCGCACTGTCTCTGCCGCTGGCGCCGGAGTGGGGCTTTGCGCTGGCCTGGAGCGAGGTGCGTGTGCCCACCGCGACCGCGCGCGGCGTGTTGCCCGCCAGCGTGCCCTTTCGCGACGCGGTCGAGAACCCGCGTCGGCTCGCGCTGCTGTTGTGGGGCCTGCAGCACGGCGATGAGGACTGCCTGCGCGAGGGCAGCGCCGATCGCTTGCACGTCGTCCACCGCCTGCCACTGATCCCCGGCGGCAGCGAGGCGCTCGAGGCGGCCCGCGAGGCGGGCGCGGCGACAGCGACCATCAGCGGCAGCGGCTCGACGCTGATCGCGATCGGCGCCAAGGCGCGCATGCCGGCGGCTGCCGCCGCGATGGCGCAGGCGCTGCGCCGCGCGAACGGTTCCGCGACCGAGCGCGTGGTCGAGCCCGTGCTCGGGCCGCCGCGCATCGTGCGCGAGGCCTGACTCGCGCGAAAGTCTCAGTCGCGCACGAGCCCGTGCCGGTAGGTGTCGACGAGCGTGTGCAGATCGGCCTGACACGAAGCCCGCGCAGCCAGCGTGGCATTGCGCTTGGCGGCGCGCAGATCGACGCGCCCGAGAGTCCGGAGAAAATCCTGCGCGCCGACGGGTGCGACACAGAAATGGCGCAGTCCCGCGCCGAGCAGCAAGGGCAGGTTGACGGGGCTCAGCGCGGTGACGCCGAAGACCCACAGGGGGCGCGCCGATTCCTCCGCGATCTCGGCGAGCTGCTGGATCAGGCGCAAGGCGAAGGGATGCACGGGCTCGAAGGCGCTGCGCAGCTCGTGGTTGTCACGATCCGCCGCCACGAGATACTGCAGCAACGAATCGAGGCTCAGGACGAGGAAATCGGCCTCACGCATCAGATCGCGGGCGCCCAGCGCCGCAACCGGAGTTTCGATCACGGCACCGAGCTCAATCACGTCGCGGAAGGGTTGATTGGCCTTGCGCAGGCTGTAGCGCTCCTCGAAAAGGATCTCCTTGACGCGCCGCAAGTCCGCGCAATCGGTGACGAAGGGCACGGCGATGCGAACGCGGGAGGCTGATTGGGGCGCGGCCCGCAGGATCGCCTGCAATTGCCGTCGCAGCACGCTCTCGCGCTTGAACAAGATGCGCACGCCCGCGAGGCCAAGCCCCGGATTGAGCTCGCGCGATTCGTGCAGATAAGGGACCTCCAGGCTGGAGTCGGCGTGCAGCAGGCGGAAGGTCACGGGCTCGCCGCCGGCCTGTTCCAGCACGCTGGAGTAGTGCGCGCTGAGCGCCTCGAGCGAAGGCTGCTCACGCTCCACGAGGTACAGAAGCTCGGTGCGGTAAAGCCCCACGCCGCCGAGACCCAGTTCGCGCGCCTGATCGACTTCGGGCAGGTTGCCGCAACTCGCGGAGAGCTGCACGATCTGCCCGTCGCGCGTCTTCGCGCCCTCGCGCAGATTGCGCAGCGCGGCATCCGGCGCGGGCGCATCGCGGCGCAGCGCGACACCCGACGCCAGGTACTGTGCGCGCACCAGTTCATCGGGGTCGACGCGCACACTGCCTTCGGTCGCGTCCAGAATCACGAAATCGCCCTCGTTGATCTGGCCCAGCAGGCCGTTGACCGCGGTCAGCGTCGGGATGCGCATCGAGCGCGCAAGGATCGCCGCGTGGCTGGTGAGGCTGCCCGCCTCGGTGATGATGCCCAGCACGTGCTCGTTGGCGAGGTTGAACATGTCGACGATCGAGAGCTCGCGGGCGACGAGCACGTAGTCGGCATCGTTCGGAGGCGCTTCGCGGGCCGCACGAGCGCCACCGGACGCCTCCATGACGTTGGAGGCCTGCTCGAGGTTGCGCAGCACGCGGATGCCCACATCGCGCAAATCGACGGCGCGCTCGCGCAAGGTCTCGCTCTGCACCAGGCGGAAGATGCGGTCGAAATCGGCGATCACCTTGACGATCGCGGCTTCGAGCGCCATCTGCTCGTTGATGATCAGGTTCTCCACATCCGAGAGGAACACGCCGTCCTTGAGCAGGGCACTGTGGGTGTCGAGGATGCGCACATCCTCGTTCCCCACCCGCCCTGCAAGGCGCGTCTTGAGGTCCTCCAACTGGCGCTTGGATTCGAACAGCGACTTGTGGAAGCGGTTGAGCTCGAACTCGACCTGATCGAGCGGTACGCGCTGGCGCGGCGCGTGGGTCAGTTCATAGTCCTTGATGTGGACGCGGCCGAGCACCAAGCCCGGCGACACGCTGGTGCCCCGAAGCATCCGGCCACCCGGCTGCTTGTCCCCTCCCGCCGGGGCGGGCTCCTGTGCCGGAGTTTTCTCGCTCATGTGCGGGTATCCTATCGGTCCTCATGCGCACGTCCATGCTCCCCCGCCTGCTCTTCGTCTGGATGGGCCTCGCGGCCTGCACCGGCCCGGCCCTCGCCGTTCCCCCTCAGGCTGCCGCACCGGCGGCGCAGGCCGAGACCCGGACCGCCCCGAAGCTCGAGGTCGCTCAGTGGTGCGAGATCGCCCGGGTGGTCGATGCGGACACCATCCATGTGATGCGCGAGGGCAAGCTGCTCAAGCTGCGCCTGTTGTGCGTGGACACCGAAGAGCGCTTCCATCCCGGTCAGACCCCCATGCCCGGCAAGCCCGAAACCGTCTTCGGCGAGGAGTCCGCGCTGTGGGCCGAGCAGTTCTTCGCCGCGCTGGGCAAGGACGGAGCCAAGCCCCGGATCGGGCTGCACTTCCCCGGCGGCAAGGAGGAGATCGACATCTACGGGCGCACGCTGTGTCACGTGATCCTGCCCGATGGCAGCGACTACAACCTCCAGCTCGTGCGCGAGGGCAAGAGCCCCTATTTCAACAAGTACGGCAACAGCCGCTCTGCGCACGAAGCCTTCGTTCAGGCGCAGAAGGCGGCGCAGGCCGAGAAGCTCGGCATCTGGAATCCCGCCACCAACCAGCCCAAGGACCCGGCGGCGCCGACGGTCAAGCGCGACTACGCGGCTCTCCTGCCGTGGTGGGAAGCCCGCGCCCAGGCGATTCGCAACTTCGAGGCCCGCCTTGCCGAAGGCGGCACGCGCCTTGCCGATGCCGCCAAAGCCGATGCCATCGAAGCCCTGCGCAAGGCAGGTGCGGATCAGCCGCTGCAGATCTTCGGCGAGATCGACAAGCGCTTCGAGGAACAGAACGGAGATCTCACCCTGCTGCTACGCACCAGCGACAAGCAGCGCGCTTTGCGGGTCGTCGTACCCAAGGCCCTGCGCGGCCCCCAGCTCGAAGCCACGCTCGATGCGCTCCAGAAGGAAGGGCAGCAGAACTTCTTCTATGTCTCGGGTCTGTTGACACAGGGCGAGCGCGGCCCAGTGATCGTGCTCGCCTCCACCGATCGCCTGCAGGTCAGTTCGCCCAGCGTCGCGCACTGAGCCCCTTGCCAACCCGGCGAAGGGAAAGATTTTTCCAAGCTACCCAGACAGGCCAGCACAGGGCTCTACGTCGTGGCGTTTCAAGCTGGAGTAGCTGTTGAGCCGATACCCCAGCAGAGTGATGCGTTCCCTCATGAAAAGGGTGCCGATCCTGGCGCTCCTCTTGGTACTTGCGTGCCACTGGGAGTTCCCTGTGGATCCGGAGAGCGCGACACTCGAGCTGAGCCCGCCGGCGCCGGCCTTGGCGCTCGGGACCTCGACGCAACTGCAGGCGACCGAGGTGCTGGGTGATGCCACGACCCGCGAGGTCACCGGCACTGTCGAATGGACGAGCTCCGATCCGGCGCTCG
>Ga0208361_1000090_pt1 | contig 34666 bp, 60 predicted proteins | sample LakMenEpi05Aug10_FD_150670 | JGI IMG/M metagenome (GOLD analysis project Ga0208361, IMG submission 150670) | Freshwater microbial communities from Lake Mendota, WI - 05AUG2010 deep hole epilimnion (SPAdes) | ecosystem: Environmental > Aquatic > Freshwater > Lake > Epilimnion/Euphotic zone ... | reverse complement strand
CGGGTGGCGACGAGCCGCCCGCCGTTTCGCTTTGGAGGGTGACGCGTGATCGTTCAAGTCGGCGATACGTCGGTCGAAGTGCGTGCCGAGGCGGTGCTGTCGGCCCCGAGGTTTGGACCCTTGACGAACGTCTTCGCGTTCATCGAGAGCCTCATGCCGCTGCACATTCGCCCGACGCTCGGGCAGGGTGCCTACTGGTCGATGGCCCTCACCCGGATGCTTGAGATGTTCTCGGATAAGACCGAGTACATCATCACGCTGGACTACGACACGTTCGTCACACAGTCCGATGTCGAGCGGCTCTTCGCTCTGGCGATGACGTGCCAGTGCGACGCTCTCGCCCCGATCCAGGCGAAACGCGAGGACGGTCGTCCGATGCTCACGCTCCTCGACACGATGGACGCCCCGCCCGCCGACGGCAAAACCGAACTGCCGCTGTCGTGGTTTGCCGAGCCGGTGCAGCAGGTCGATACGGCGCACTTCGGCTGCACGATCATCTCCACCAGGGCGCTGCGGCGAACGCTCAAGCCGTGGTTTCACTCGAAGCCAGACGCCGAAGGCGGCTGGGGCGACGGGCGGGTCGATGATGATCTGTGGTTCTGGTCGCAGTTCAAGAAGTCGGGCAACCGCCTATTCATCACGCCTCGCGTCGTGATCGGTCACGGCGAGTATGTGATCTCGTGGCCGAGCAAGGATTTCTCCGGTCCGGTGTTCCAGCACACGACGAACTGGCAGCGGACGAAGCGACCGCCAGAAACTGCATGGAGGGTCGGCGAATGACGACAATCAGAGTACGGATGAATCGTGCATACGGTGCCTACAAGGCGGGCGAGCTCGTCGAGGTGGACGAGTCCTTTGCCGCGAGGCTCTTCGCGTGGGGCTACGCGAAACGGGAGACGCAGCAATCGCTGATCGAGACGGCAGCGGTGGAGCCGGTCGCGGAGCGAGCAGACGTGACGCCACGACGTAAGGGGCGACGCCATGAATGACGGCAAGCGATACCGATCACTGAAGGTCGCCACGCAGCCGGTCGTCGAGCCGGTGAGCGTCGCCGACGCCAAGGCTCACATTCGCGTCGATCACAATACCGACGACGCCTACATCGCTGCGCTCATCTCTGCGGCCCGCGAGTACTGCGAGACGTACATGGACGAGACGCTGGTGGACACGCAGTACGTGATGCGGCTCGATGCGTTCCCGGCGGTCATCGAGTTGCCCCGCCCGCCAATGTCGCAGACCACCGGACGCACGGCGGTCTCGATCGTCTACACCGCGAGCGAGGCGGGCAACACGGCGACGCTCTCGACGACCGAGTACCGCGTCGATCGGGACGCGAAGCCTGGCACGCTGCGAACGCTCTACGCCGGATCGTGGCCGAGCCATCTGCTCGACTACGGCAGCGTCACGGTGACGTGGTGGGGTGGCCGTGGCGACGACGGCAGCAAGGTGTCGCCCCGCGTCAAGGCGGCAATCCTCATGCTCGTCGGGCAGTGGTATGAGCGCCGCATGGCGGCCGACGCCGTGTCGCTTTCCGAGATGCCGTTCGGCGTGAAGGCGTTGCTCGACAGTGTGAAGTGGGGATCGTACACGTGATTGATCCCGGCAAACTCCGCGAGCGGGTGACTGTGCAGATCGCCACCGGGGCGACGAACGCCATCGGCGAGACGGTACTGACGTGGAGCGACTCGACGGCCGTGTGGGCAAGCGTCGAGGGCGTGTCGGCCCGCGAGGCGCTGGCTGCGAATCAGCAGGAGGTGACCGTCACGCACCGCGTGAGAACCAGATACATCCCGGGACTCACGCAGCAGATGCGGTTCGCGTGGCGCGGAAGGACGCTCGACATCGTGTCGCTCCTCGAACACAACAACCGCAGCGAGCACGAGTGCATCTGCGAGGAGCGGACGTAATGGCAGACACTCGCGTCAAGGTCGAGTTCGACACACAGGAGCTCGCCGTCCTGCGAGCGGCTTTTAGCAGGCTTCCGAAGAACATCTCGGCACGCTACCTCGGCGCCGCCCTGCGGTCTGCATCGAGGCCCGCACTCGCGAAGTTGCGTCAACTCACTCCCAGAGGCCCGACCGGCAACCTCAAGCGGTCGATCGCCACGAAGGTGAAGCGATACAAAAGCGGAAACGCCGTCTCTCTCGTGGGCTACCAAGCGGCGACCGGCGCTGGCCAGAAAGCGAGGGGCTTCCATCAAGGGTTCGTTGAGTTCGGCACAAAGCGTCGAACGGCCAAGGGCAGGTACGCATCGACCTACTGGAGCAAGACCGTAGATCGTCAGGGCAAGTTCCAGGTCTTGACGACCAAGCGAGGTAAGAACGCCGGAAAGATTCGGACGAAGCCGTTTCCGAAGTCATTCTTCAAGGTCGCCAAGCGAGGCCAGAAGGTTGAGCTCGGCAAGATGCCGGTCGGCGGAAAGCGAGGGATTGCGCCAGTCAAGACCGCATGGGCTCGCTCGCTGCCCGAGGTTCGGAAAACTCTTGAACTTCAGATGGCGGTGCGGCTTGAAAATGCTCTCAAGGACTTGGCTACCGGCGTGAAGAGTCGCGGCTTCGGACGAGGTAGGAGATGAGCTACAAGTCCCCGGAAAAAGTGCTGCTCGATGTTCTGGTGACGGCCACCGCCGTAACCAGCGTCGTCGGCACGCGGATCTACCCTCTGCTCGCCCCAGCCTCGTCTGCCCTGCCGTTCGTCACGTGGAGGCGCACCGGCATCGAGCGGACCCAGACGCTCGGCTCGCCTCACGGCGTGCCACGGGTTTCCGTGGACTACACGGTCGTGGCGGCGACCTACAACCAGGCCCGCGAGGCGGCTGATGCCATGCGTCGCACTCTGGATGGGTACGGCGGCACGGTGGACAATACGGTTGTGGAGCAGGTCAGCCTCGAAAACGAGGTCGATGACTTCGTCACGCTGGCAGGCTCCGACCAGCCGCCTTCGTATTCGGTCACGCAGTCCTACGACATTTGGTGGAGAGAGTGACGCATGTCATACAGCACGCCGCATGATTCGTCCGGCACGAACTTCTCCTTCGCTGGTGTGACCTACACGGTCACCCAGATCACGTACAACCTCAACGACGTGGCGGCTGGCGACACGATCGACGTGTCGCATCTCGGGCTCACGACCGGAGCTCAGGTCGCCACGATGGACCGCCCGCTGAAGGGCTCCGCGACCGACACGGGCCGCGAGGTGACGATCGAGTATCTCGGCAACACGGTCATCAACGACGCCACGACGGGCACGCTCGCGATCACGGGCGGCATCACGCTCTCGAAGTCGGCGACCGTGTCGAGCTCGTCGGTCACCCTCGCGACGAACGATGTGATCCGTGGTTCGGCCACGTTCCGCGTGGCTCGCTGACGCGGGGAGGTTCCCGCAGTGGCGACGTACTCGACGGGCATCTCGGCGACGTGGGGCAGCGTGACGTTCACCGAGATCTCCGGTCTTTCGTGGACATACGGCGGCGAGAACGTCGGCCGGTCTGCGAACTTCAACCCGAATCCCGGCAGCGTCTCGGTGACTGCGTTCGGCACCGTCCCGAGCATCTCGCTCGTCGGCAACCGTGACACCATCACGATCACGGGTGGCGGCGTGAACTTGACTCAGAAGGCAGTATTGGACTCGGTGTCCGCTGCCGCTGAAGTCAACGGCGTGGCTCGGTACACCGCTGAGTTCACCCTTTTGGACAACTGAAATGGCACTGACGCGAGAGCAGATCGAATCTTCTTCGGCGCGTATTGCCCCCGTCGAGGCGTTCGGCGGCGAGTGCTTCGTGCGGGTGATGAGCGTCGGAGATCGCGACGCCTACGAAGTGCTGGTGATCGAGCACGGCGGCAAGATATTCCCTGACTTTCGCAGCGAGCTCGTGTCTCGAACGCTGTGCGACGAAAAGGGGAAGCTCCTGTACCCAGGCGGCGATGGAATAGAGGCGATAAAGCAGTTGCCTTCGGATCACGTCCACAAGGTATGGACGGCCGCGATGAAGCACAACGCCATGACCGAGGAGGAGATTCGCAAACTCGCGGGGGAATAAACGCCCGGCCCTCGCTGCTGTTCAAGCTGCGTCTGGCTGGGCATCTCGGGAAAACGCTCGCTGAAATCGACCAGATGGACTCGCGAGAGTTCTCGACGTGGATCGCGTACTCGCGATGGTTTCGCCCGCTCAACGACAGTTGGATGCAGATGGCAATGCTCGCCACGTGCGAGCTCGCTCCGCACACAAAGAAAACGCCGAGCCCGGAGCAGTTCATTCCAATCGACACAAGTACGCCGCAGCACTGGACTCAGATTCACGCGACGATCGCGAAGATGAAGGCAGACTTGGAAGGATAGCATGGCTACCGATCTTGCGCTCGCGATGCAGATCAGCGCGAACACGACGCAACTCGCGTCAGCGGCTCGCGATGTGTCAGCGAAGCTGCAAGGCATGGCCCAGGCTGGACGCAAGGCTTCCGCCGACCTGGGCGTTCTGAAGACGATCGAGATTTCCCGCGTATTCGTGTCGTCCATCACGGCGGCGACAAGGTCGCTCTCGGCGATTGTCTCCGGTTCTGCCGCAGCGATCGCAGGCGTGGACGACCTGAGCAAGCGCACGGGCGCTAGCACGCAGGCACTTCAGGCGTATCAGTTCGCCGCCGAGCAAAGCGGCGTCAGCGTCGAGACGTTTGGTCGCAGCGTCCAGAAGCTCGGCATCAATCTGGGCGAGGCGCAGACGGGCAACAAGGCTACCGCGAAGTCATTCGCGGACCTTGGGCTGTCGGTCGATCAGTTGACGCAACTGAGCCCAGAGGCGGCGTTCGAGGCGGTAGCGGCAGCGATCGCGAAACTCCCAAACCCAGCGCAGCAGGCGGCGGCTGCGGTCAGCGTGTTCGGCAAGGCTGGTGCCGAACTTGTGCCTGTGTTTGCAGAGGGAGCAGGTTTTCTTGCGGACATGCGGGGCGAGGCGGTGCGTCTCGGTCTCGTCCTCGGCGAGCCGCAGGTGAGAAGCCTCGCTACGCTCGACGACTCGCTCGGAAAGGTATCGGCTACGTTTCGTGCCTTCACGGCTCGCGTAGTTGCGGAGCTTGCCCCCGCGCTGGTTGACGCAGCGGAGAACGCCGCCACCTTCATCGCATCCCTCGACGTGCGACAGATCGCCACGTCGATCACATCTCTCCTCGGCGGTGCGTCCCAGGTTGTTTCAGCGTTCGGCGAGGCATTCCTGTCGGTCTATCAATCGACGGCTCCGCTGGCGGCGACTGTGTTTCCGGCGATTGCGAGCTCACTTTCTTTCATCGCCAAAAACCTTCAAGGCGCTGCTGTCGGTGCTCTGGCTGCTGCCGGTGCGCTGGCTGGGTATTCATTAGCGGGACTGTCGGCTGCCACTGCCACGGCAACGCTTTCGGCAGCGATCACGACTCTCCTGTCTCGCACTGGTATCGGGCTCATCGTCGTGCTGGCAGGCACTGCGGCTGGGGCTCTCTTGAACTGGGCATCGTCTGCCAGCGACGCAGGAGCGGAGTCGCAGGCTGCAATCGCAAAAGCAAACGCTGCTATCGCGATCGCCGAGCAGTCCACTCGCGACGCAACACAAGCCGTGCGTGAGTTTGGCAACGAGGCGACGCAGGCTTTCAAGTTGCCAGCCGAGATCACTGAGCAGACGCTCGTTCAAGACAGCATCAACGAGGCTAGCACCGCGTTCCGCAATCTTGCGAAAGAGGCTGGCGGTCTGGCGAATGTTCCCGTCGCCGTCGGAGAGGCGTTCGAGACGCTAACGTTCTACATCCAAGGCGTTGAGAAGGGCATCGTCGATTCAGCGAGTCAGCAGGAAGCGATCGCCGAGTCGGCCGCAGTCGTTCTCGTCGAGATTCAGAAGATCGTCGAGGCACGCAAGGCTGAAGAGGAGGCGACGAAGGCGGCAGCCCAGGCGGCGCAGCAGGCGTCCGATGCGGCACGCAAGAGAACGGAAGAACTCGCTTCGGCTGGCGTTTCGGCGGCAGAGCAGTCTCGCGTCCAGTTGTCGAAGGATTTGCTCGCCATCACGCAGTCGCTCGCTGACGCCGAGGCGGCTGTCGCGGCGGCGAAGCAGAGCGGCGATCGGGCTTCGCTCCAAGCGGCGCAGGAGCGGCTGCGTCTGACTCAGGAGACCGCAGCGGCTGCGACGATTGAAGCTAAGCGGCAGGCCAGAGAGCGCGACCTCGCCGCCTTTGGCATCGACGAAGGACTCCTGAAGCCGGTGACGACGCTGCGAGACCAGTTCGTGAAGGTCCGCGAGGCTTTCGATCGAGGTCTCGTCAATGGGGGCGAGGCAAGGCAGGCGCTCGAAAACCTCGCCGCCGAGGGAATTTCAATACGCGCCGACATTGCTGCCGAGCTCAGCCGCCCCGCGCAGAGGGCGCTCAGCGTCAACGACTTGCGGACCGCAGAGGGGGCGTCGCAGTTTCTCGCTTTCGCGACAGGGCGTGAAGACCCAGCCGTCGAGCAGGCACGCCAGCAAGTGCGGAAGCTCGATGAGATCAAGCAGGCACTCATCGCTATCGGTGCGAATCCGGTCGAGATCCTCGGCGGCTAACTCATGGCAATCCTGCAAACCACCGAGATCCTCCCTCGCACGTTCGAGCACCGGTTCGGCTCGTCGCCGACGGCCCAGCGCAAGGTCATCGTCACGGTCGATGCGCCAGAGACGCAGCAGGCTGTGCTCGATGCGGTCGGGATCTACCACGGCAGCACGCACCCAGAGTACGCGTACCTCGTCTGCACGAATGGGTCGTTCACCGAGACCGACCGATACCACGTCGAGGCGACGTACAGTTACGAACTCCCGCAGGTCGGCACGACGGATTTTCAGCCGAACCCTCTCGCTCGTCCTGACGTGTGGTCGTTCTCGACCGGCGGTGCCCAGGTGCCTGCCCTCGTCTACTACCACGGCAGCGGCAACGGCGACCGACGCCCGCTCGTCAATGCCGCCAATGATTATTTCGAGGGACTGACCACGCTCGAAGCCGAGGTGCGAGCGACGATCGCATGGAATCGTGCCGCGTTCCCGTCGGCGCTCGCCTCGGCTGTCACGAACTGCGTCAACGCCGGTCCGTATCTCTGGGGTGCCAAGCACACGTGGCAGTGCGCGGGTATCTCAGCGAGCAAGCAATCTGAGGTCGTCAACGGCGTCGAGGTCAACTACTGGAGCGGCACGACTGAGCTCGTGTTTCGGCAGACCGGGTGGAATCTGCTTTTGCCCAACATTGGGCTGAACTACATCCAAGGCAGCGAGAAGAAGCGAGCGACCGTAGAGCTGAATGGCGAGGCGATCGCGTCGGCGAATCCCGTCGCGCTGACAGAGTCTGGAGACCTCGCAGCAGAAGGCTCTCTGCCGATCATTCTTGAGCGTCGCGTTTTTCGCGAGGTTGATTTCTCTACTTACTTCGGCACCCCACCGTTCTGAGGCACGACATGGCAGACGTGAACTACACGATCAACGGGCAAGTCGCAAAGGGCGCGCTCTCGCAGTCGTTCGCCGCGAGCGGCGTGACTGCGGACATGAACACCACGGGTATGATCGCCCTGACGCTGAACCTCGGGACCGCTACGCAGGCGATCTCGACAGCGTCGCTCTCCAGCGTCGGGATCGCTTTCGCTCGGTCGCTCGCGACGACCGGTACGCACACCGTGTCGTTCGGCAGGCTGGACGGCACGACGCTCTACGAAGCCGTGACGCTGCGTGCTGGCGAGGCTGCGGTGATGCGACTCGCGGCAGGCGACTACGGCGCGAAGGCGGTGGTCGCCAACTCTCGTCTCGTCATCTTGATCTACGAGGGCTGAGATGCCCCAGAGGCCGGACGGACAAGCGGCACGGCCGCAGCGCGTGACGTTCACGAAGGGCTCTGCCGAGCGGATCGCGGCGGTCGTGCGTGACTACGAGGCGGGAGATCGGAGCGCCTTGCCACTGCGGTTCGGAGTCGTCTCGTCTGACTCGCAGAAGACCTTCCGCATCGCCACGTTCTCGGGTGCGTGGAGCCCGAACAGCACGAAAACTGTCGAGATCGTGCTGACGGGACAGACGGTCAACGCGTTCAATCGCACATTCCCTCTCTCCAGTGTTCCTGCAAACAATGAAATCGCGTGCAGTATCGCCAAGGACGGTACGGCATGGCACCTCGTGGACGTTGGGAAAAACCAGAGTTTCGGCCACCTCTTCGCGGGCGGCATTACGACACGCACGGTCGTCACCGACATGCTCATCGCCGCGACGCTCAACACCACGAACTGCGCGATCACAGTAACAAAGACTCCGGTCACCGCCACGGTGACGATAGTGTTTTCGACATACACGGCTTCGTTCTTGTCGCTGGCCGGAATGACCTACCAGCCTGGAGTGTAAGCCATGGCGTGCCCTTGCTGCAGTCCTCAAATATCATGCGCCACTGAATGCAACGGAAACGGAGTGCCATCGCAGATATCGATGCAAATTACCCAAGTGTCATTTGGCGCGAACTCCGAGTTCGATGAGAGCGACCTAGAGTTTGCCGTGCCGTCCACGTTCATTCTTCCTCTGCGTGACCCTGACTCTGGATGCACGCTGTGGGATGCAAGTTTTTTCCCTCGTGCGACACTATGTAGTGAGTGCGGTCAGAGCGGATTCAACCCGGGGAGCGCCGGTCTCGCAATTAGCGTCGATCGTCGCGTTATCCCGAACCAACTGAATGTCGTGATCGTCATTCGATTCGGGGATGTAACCGTTTTTGGCAACTGTATCGGCGCTTCAGGGCGTTTTTTTGCTACTGCAATCGGCAGTGTTTGCGCGCTGCCGCTGAGCGGCACTGCCAACATCCGGAGACCGGGAGTGGGAGGGTGCGATTCCTTCAACATTAGCTCCGTCGCGTTTACGCTGGAGGCGGCTTGATGCACTGCGAGTGGTTGCCGTGCGACGGCGGCAGTATGCGATGCTCTCGGTGCGGTCGCGAGGTGAAGTGTCTAGGTCAGCCGGTCTTTGCCACTTGCGGCATTGAGCCGCCACTGCCATCCGGCCCCGGCACTGAACTCTCCAAACTCCTGAAGCGATTCGGCATCGAGCCGACGCCGACCTGCCAGTGCCGAGCGAAGGCAACTGAGATGAACGCGTGGGGTGCAGACGAGTGCGAGAAGCCCGAACGCATCGAGGAGGTCGTCGCCGTGATGCGTGCGGAAGCGGAGGCTCGCGGACTCCCCTTCCTTGACATCGCCGGTCGCCTGCTCGTGCGCCGTGCCATCCGCAACGCCCGGCGTGCCGCTGCGAATTGACACTCTATCCACCATGGACGCAGGAGGACGGGTGCCGTGGCGGATGATCACACGATCACGATCGCGGGCGAGAAGTGGCTCCTGCGCTTCTCGCGTCTCACAGGCAAGGCTGACGGCTGGACGTGCTATGACGAAAAGCCGCCGAAGATGCTGGTCGATTCTCGACTGACCGGCTCGCAGCGTCTCGAAACCGTCCTCCACGAGATCGCCCATGCGGTGCTCGGCTCCACGATCTCCGAGGAGACGGTGACCGAGTTGGCCCGCGTCCAGCGTCGTGTCCTCTGGCAGATCCTGCGTTACCGGGAGGTGCCGCGTGGCGAGTAAGCAGAAGCGTGTCTCGATTGCGGACGACGTGCTCGGGCGAGCCGCCAACTATCAGCCGGGATTCGTCGCGTGGCACTGCAAGCTGCCGCCCGACGCACTCGCGGAACTGGAGTCGCTGCGGTCCAGGTGGGCGAGTGGCGAGGTGGCGATCCAGAAGAGGGCGCTCGCGAGGGCGATCATCGAGACGTGTCGTGAGCGTGGGTTTCCTGTCAGCGGCGTGCAAGGAGTCGAGCATTGGCTCAACGCAGCGCGAAAGACTCACTGACCGACAGCGTCATCACTGCCGCCGCGACGGCCGAGCAACTCGCAGCCGACGCCGAGGTCGCACGCCTTCGTGCCGAGGTGGCGGCGCTGAAGGGGCGCTACCGATCCGCACTCGCTCAGATCGACCGCGAGCGGGAGCGTGCCGACGCGTTCGTCGGGCTCAAGGGTATCGAGGCGAAGCGCCCGCTAACCAAAAGCGTAAAGGGCAAGCGGCACCCCGCGTCGATGGTCGTGTTGCTCTCCGACATCCACTGCGAAGAGACGGTGCGGAGCGAGCAGGTCAACGGACTCAACGCCTTCGACCTCGACGTGTGCGACGCCCGGCTCGCCGAGTTGAGCGAGCGATTCTTCGCCCTGCTCGAACACGAGCGGCAACTGTGCAAGATCGACCGCGTCGTCGTCTGGCTGGGCGGCGATCTCATCTCTGGGATGATCCATCCCGAGCTCGCGGAGGAGAACTCTCTGCACCCGCTCGCGGCTCTCCGGTGGATCGGCGAGCGGCTGCGTGGATTCATCGACGCCGTGAGCGACACGGCCAGCGAGGTGCTGGTCGTCACGTCGTGCGGGAATCACGGGAGGACGACCGAGAAGCTCCGCACGAACGAAGCGGATACGTCCTACGAACACCATCTCTACGTGACGATGGCGGCTGCGGAGTCGCGGAAGAACGTCGCGTGGCGAGTGGGCGAAGGGCACCTCAACTATGTCGATCTCGACGGGTTCACTATTCGGTTCATGCACGGACACGCCGTTCGGTACCAGGGCGGCATCGGCGGGATTCACGTCCCGCTGAACAAGGCGATCGCCGCGTGGGACTCGACGCGACGTGCGGACCTCACGTGCCTCGGGCACTGGCACCAGTTTTCGTGGTCACGCTCGGGACGCTACGTCACGAACGGAAGCGTGATTGGACCGTCTGCGTACTCTGTGCGAATCAAGGCGAGCTACGAGCCGCCGTGTCAAGCGGCGTTCGTGGTCGATCACCATCGCCGCGAGGTGACGCGAGCCTATCCCGTGTTCTGCGATCGAGACCTCCGAGGAAAGACATGACCGAAGCAACGCTCGAATCAGCCAACGCCGCCCTTCGCAACGCCGTCGAGTCCCGCCTCGCTGGACGATCACCGATGGCGGCGAGCCTGGAGGGATGCCAGCCTGCACTGGAGGCGGCGACGAGGGTGCTGAGCGACGCGGCAGCCACCGAAGAATCATCCGAGGTCTACGCCGAGTGGACGCCGCCCGAATACGCCGCGCGGGTCGAGGCGGTCAAAGGTTTCGCCCGACTCGTCGAGGAGGCGCGGCCCGCGCGGGTCGCGAGGGAGACGCATCCCACGTCGCAGGCGTTCTTCGACTTGTGCGATCAGATGAAGGAGATGCACCGGCGGAAGAGCCGAGACTACGGGTGCCCGAGCGGCGAAGATCCGCTCGCGAACATCCGCAACGGGGCGCGGTTCGTCGGCATCCCGTCGTGGAAGGGCGCGATGGTCAGGCTCTCCGACAAGGTCACGAGGCTCGCCGCCTACAACGCCACCGGGCGGCTGGAGAACGAGTCGCTCGAAGACAACCTGTTCGACCTCGCGTCCTACGCACTGCTCGCCTTGCTCCTGCACCGTGAGGATCGCGATGCCGAAGCGTGACTCGCACCCGCCACTCACCGAGGACGACCTCGCGCAGATCGAGCACCGCGCCCGGCGGTTCAGCGGTGCCTACACCGGCACGAGCGGCACGCTCGCTGGCGACGTGATCCGCCTGCTCGCGGAGCGGGCTCGCCTCCTCGCGATCATCGCCGTGCTCCAGAGCGAGGACGCGTGATGTTCGGCGACCTGCGGCGACGCGTCGATCAACTGGCGTCCGTTGTCGCCGTGATGGCGTCGAACCAGCGGTCGATGGCCGAAGCGATGCGGACGCTCGTAGAGTCTGCCAACCAGAACGCCGAGCACTGCAACCGGAATTTCACGTCAATCGTCGAGTCGCTCCAGCAAATCGTCGATCGCCTCGGCGAAGATACGTCGGACGATTGGTGGAAAGAGTGACCCTGGTCAGTTGATTCCCGGTAGCACCTCGCAAGGCGGCGGATCGCGATCAGTCAGGCGGCGATCGAGATACCAGCGGTGTGTGATTCGCGGGCTGGAGTGATCTAGCAACTTGACGGCGTCGCCCCCGAGGGCGGCGTAGTGCGATGCCGCAGAGCGTCGCAACTGATGAAAGCCGCACTTGCGGCCCGTGGGCAATCCGGCACGACGCACGACATCGCGATACTTCGTCCAGAGGTACTCTCGCGAGCCAGGCCACTCGAACACGCGGTTTTTGCCGCACGCTCTGGCGACGAGGTCATACGTCACCGGAGTGAGCCGGTACGCACGGTCTCGCTTGCCGCCCTTCCGATACTCGGCTCGCACGCTGAGAAACGGCGAGGCCAAGTCCTCTGGCCGACATGCCAGCACGGCTCCGATACGCTCGGCTGTTTCCCACAGCACGTTCACGAGCGCGGCGTACCAGATGCCCGCTGGCACCGTGCCGACGCGTCCAGGTGTCGCCACGGCGGCACGCACGAGGGACCGCAACTGATCGACGCTCCACGCCTCTGGAATGCGGTCTGGCAGCGGAGCGGGCGGCACGCACGGCCGGTCCCGAACGAATCCGCGATCAGCGGCGAACCGCCAGAGCGCGATGAGCTGCGTGCGTTCCTTCTCGGCCGTGTATGGACTGCGCGTGCTGCCACGGTGCTCAAGAAACCGGCTGATCGTCAGATCGGTCAGGTCGTCAATCGTCGGCTCGTGCCGCAGCCACTTCCAGAACGAGCGAATCGTGCATCCGTACAGGCGGCTCGTGTTTGCTGATCGTCCGCGCAGCCGCAGCGGACGGTAGTAGTCATCGAACAGATTCTGCAGCGTCATCGCGTGCCTCCTCGTAGGGGATAGGTCACGCATCCAAGCGTCGCAAGTCGGCTCCTGCCTGTAGGGGTTGAAACGATTAGTCGGCCGTCCGCGAATCCTGTCCCCGCCATTGCACGCCCGCCAGTCCGAGGGGATTGGCGGGCGTGCCTTGCTTCGATCGAAACTACAGGATCGCGAACAATGGTCAAGCAACCGGACTACATTTCGGTTCCGAAGGCTGCAGAAATCCTCGGATGCTCGGACGTTTGGGTCATTCGGATGATCGAACGCGGCGAGCTCGAAGGCTTCCGGCTCTCTGGCCGCGCGTGGGCGGTGAGCCGCGCGTCAGTGGCGAAAAACCACGAGGAGTACCTCAAGCGAGACCCCACCCTCTCGGGAAGAAAGCGGTCACGCGCGTGACTCAGCGTATTGACTCGACGCGTCATCGAGACTACGAATGGAGGTGAACGGGCAGATGGGAGAAAAGGACGTGGTCTACCTGTCGATGGAAACTGCCGCGAAGCGACTCGGCTGCTCGTCGCCGACCGTGCGGCGCATCGCGAAGTCGCGCGGCGTCGGAATCCTCGCTGACGGCACCCGCATCGTCGCGGTCGCCGAGCACGAGCTCGCCCTGCTCAAGCCGTTTATCCACGAGACGAGCGGCAATCCGGTCTGGATCGCCTCCAGGGGCAAGGCGAAGCGGAAGCGGTCCTAGGCGTTATAGAGAAGAAAAACGCAGGGCCAAAAAGGCTTCGCGGCGTCGCGTTTTTCGCGGGGCGGCTCCTAATCCCTTGCGGCGCAAAGGATTGCGGCCCGATAAAACGCCCGCGAAAACGGGTTTTGACGCGAAAACTCTGGCGTCTACGGATCAGCATCGACTTTTTGGACGCCGCCCCAATCCGAAAAACCCCTTCTATATAGGGAAAAACGGCCCTCCCACGATTTTTTCGAAAGCCTATTGACGCGAAACGCCGATAGGTTATAATGCAGGGGTCAACGCGGCGGACACCGCGAGACGCCAAACGGAGGACGAACGATGAAGGCTTCCAGCAAGTTCGGTCGGGGCGGCTGCTACACGTGCGGCGACTGCTGCCGCCAGACCCGGCAGACCGGGCGCGGTGACAACGAGAACTGCGGGCTGTGCGTCGAGTGCTTTGAGCGGAGCAGCATTGAGAACCAGATGAGCGACGAGGGCGAGACGCCCGAACTGCTCCGCGAGTGGCAGGGCTACATCGACACCTGCATCGCCAAGGGCGGCAAACCCAGCCAGACGAAGTGGTGGTGATTGTTCGGATACCCGCACTGCGGACGTTCCGCAGTGCGGGCGGGACTTCAACGGAGGACGAGACGATGAAGATCACCACGAAGCACCCGGGCTACCCGTCGCACGTAGTGCGGCGAGCCGCCCGCTGGGCGGCGAAGCAGATCGGGCTCGACGGCAAGGTTCTGCGGACGCTGAACGTCGAGGTCGGCTACCGCAAGTCGGCACAGTGGAAGAACGGCGATACGTGGGGCGGCTGGTACAAGCATGGCGAGCGGCTCGTGCAAGTGCTGCTCGGTCGCAACATTCGGTACCCGACGCCAGCAGGCCACAACCGCAGCGAGGCGGATCGGTTTGCCAACGACGAGTGGGAAGTGTTCGTCATGATGCTCGCCCACGAACTTGAACACGCACGCTGCTATGCGGTCTCGCGAACATGGGACGAACGAGCAAGGCTCAACTCCGAACCGCGCGTGCGTGCGATCCACTGGCGAACCCTGCTCGCCTTCCGCGAAGCCCGCGAGACGCTGCTTGCTGAGTGGCTCCGCGAGCCGTCCAAGCGGCCGGTGAAGCCGAAGCCGAGCGTCGTGGATCGCCGGGCCGAGCGGGCTGCAATGCTCCTCGCCCAATGGGAGCGGAAGCTCAAGATGGCGAAGACGAAGGTGAGCAAGTACCGCCGCAAGGTCAACTACTACGGTGCCGCCGCCGCCCGGCGGCAGGGATAATTGTTCGGGACTGCTAACAACGGAGGACGATGCGATGACGAAGCGAATCGAGCAATGGCTAGAGCAGCACGGGTTCAAAAACGGAGATTGGCACTGGGACTTCAACAATCTCCGAGTCGCTGCAATCGGCCACGAGTTCCTCATCATGATGTTCTGGGGGCGAGCAGGCGAGACGCCGCTGGCATGGTCGGCTGCGTTCCCCTGCCCCGACGGCAAGTTGTCCGCACCGGAAGACGTGGTGCTGGAGACGATCAAGCAGGCGTTCAAGCACGCTGACGTATCGGAGGTGCGGTAATGCAAACCTTCCTGCCCTACCCCAACATCTGGGCCTCGGCCCGGTGCCTCGACAATCGGCGACTCGGCAAGCAGCGGGTCGAGTGCAAGCAGATTTTGCTCACGCTCGGAGTCGACGTTGGCGAGCATCGCGGCAACCCGGCATCGCGGTGGCGGAACCATCCCGCTGTCCGTATGTGGCGAGGCCACGAGCTTGCCCTGGCCGAGTACGCCGAGATCATGTGTGCGGCGTGGCGGAATCGCGGATTCAAAGACACGCTGCGGGAGCAGTTCCGTGCTGTGTGCGACCGACTGCTGTCAAGCAGCCGGTGGCACTCCTCGCCCAACTGGCTCGGCTACGACCGGCTGCACGCCTCGCACCGGAGCAACCTGCTCCGCAAGGACGCCCGACACTACGGTCAGTTCGAATGGCAGGAGCCAGCCGACCTTCCGTACTGGTGGCCTGTGGACAAGGAGGTGGCGGCATGAGCAAGCCGAGCGACCTGGAGATGCGGATGATGATGCTCGGTGCCGCGCTCGCGCGGTGGAACCCCGAGGCGGCAAAGATTGTGGCTGACGCTATGGTCGAATTGGAAAAGACCCGCAAGGCGAAGGCAAGAAGGAGAAAGAAATGAAACGGCAGGCGTTCTTCTACAAACGGCAGACGAAGTTCGTTCGACGGCCTGCAGAGATCGAGATGCGGCGTCACGAAGACGTAGTCGGCATCGGAGTCTGGCCCGCACGTGACGCGACCGATCCGCACGAGCGGCTTCCGGCTCTGATATTCCTCACGCCGCAGGAAGCGATGGCTGTGGCGTCGTGGCTGTCGGAAAGCGCCGAGCACTTGATGGCGAAGGCGGCGCGTGCTGCGGCACGCAAGGCGGCGAAGCTCGCGGCGAAGCGGGAGGCGCAGTCATGATCCGCGACCTCGTCCGCACCGCATGCGTCGTGCTCGTCATGGTCGTCGCTGCGGCGCTCGTGGTCGAAGTCCGCGAACGGCTCGCTGTGCTCGACATGGCGGTGCGGATGCAGCCGGTCACGTACGGCTACGCCCCGCAGCCAGCACCGGAGCCTCGCCCGCTAGCCCGGTTCGGGCGGGCCACGCTCGATTTGGCCGACGCGGCCCTGGGGGTGATCCGGTGAACCCCTGAAACACGGGGCAAAACGAGGCAAAAAATATTTTGGAAAGCCTATTGACGGCGAAAGCCGATAGGGTATGATGAGGGAGTTCGCGGCGGACACCGCGACAGACGACGAAACGGAGACACGACGATGACCCCAGCCAGCAAGATGGACTTCAAGAAGATCAAGGACGCGATTAACTACCTCGGCCGCGACGACATGCGGACGCGGCTCACGACGAAGGTCGGAGACAATCCAGCCAGCGTGGATGCCACACTCGCGTTGATCGAGAGCCTGTGTGCCGTGATCCGGCAGCAGGAAGGACTTGTGGTCGAGGAGATCACGGTCGGCTGATTGTTCGGATACGTAATCGGCCCGGCCTCGTCGGCCGTGCCGCTGGACTGATTGTTTAGGTTCGGTAACTAACGGAGGACTCTGACATGACGACGATGATTGCGAACAACGTGGCGGATCGCGTGCGTTCTGCGTTCGGTTTCAGCGTGGACAAGTTCCCGCTCTCGGGACCGGATGGTATGCGGACGCCGTTCTACGGGCTCTTCAAGAGCGACGACGGCGCGGCGGTCGGATACGGATCGGTCAGCGATCGATACGAGCCGCACACGACCGACGATGTGCTGGCCCTCGTCGAGGCTGCTGGGCATGCGTTCGATGGCGTGGCCGACGTGAAGTGTCATTTCGACCACGGTCACTACGTCTCGATTCAGCCGAGCAAGGAGCAGCGGCTCGCGGTGTACGGCACAGCCGACAACGTGTTTCCGCGCATCGTGATCGACGCGGGCTACGGTGGGCAGGCGTTCCGGGCCTCGCTCGGTCTGTACCGCGACCTGTGCCGCAACATGATGATCCTGCGGCAGGCCGAGGGCACGACCGTGTCGATCCGGCACACGTCGAGCCTGAGACTCCAGATGGACGAGCTCGTCACGACGTTCGCTTCGCTGGAGCAGACGTGGGGCAACCTGCAGACGGTCGTGCAGCAGATGGCGAACCGCGAGGTTCGCATGGTCGAGTTCCTCAATGCCGTCTACGGAGAGCCGAAGAGCGACGAGGGGCGGTCGGTGACGATCCACCGCAACCGCACCGAGGCGATATTCCGGCGACTCCAGAGCGAGCGGGTTCGCACCGGTCGCGGCACGATGGGCAACGACTTTGTCGTGACCGGCTGGGATGCGTTCAACGCCGTGCAAGGGTTCGTCCAGCACGACGCGACGCGACGCGGACGACCGACCGAAATGGAGCGGATCATCAGCGCGCTGCACGACACGAAGGTCGCAGCCGCCGAGCGAATCGCTCTCGCACTCTGACCGTGGCTTAGTCCACCACGGTTCGCCCGGCGGGAGCGGGTTTCCTCCGTTCTCCCGCCCCGCCGGGCTCTTTCTTTCAAACGAACGGACGCAGGGAGTGCGAGTCATGTTTCGGGTCTACGTGTTCGTGTCGTCTTACGACCAGCAGGTCATCGCGCACATCAGCGAAGTCGAGCCGGTCGAGTGGCAGGGCAAGACGATGTATCGGGATCTCGCCACAGGCCGAGTCGATCCGAACTACGGGCGTGAGGACGAGCCCGTGTTCGCCACGAGAGAGGAAGCCGTTGCCGAAGCGATCGCAGGGCTCGGGCGTCTCGAAGAGCAGTTCGCGGCGGCCTGCCGCAGCAAGATCGAAGAGTTGCAGACGGAGGTGGCAGCGTGAACTGGCATGTCAAGACCGGCGAGCGTTCGGTTCTCGGCGTCGGCTCGGCGATCGACATCGTCGTCGGGCGATTGGAGTACCTCGTCCAACACGGCAGTAGGTGCAACCAAGAGAAGCTGCTCGGCGAGGCGATCGAGTACGCGAGGTTGCTGCGCGGGTGGATTCGCGAGCACGAGCCGAGGGTAGAGCTCAAGCAGTGGACGTGCGACGGAAGCATCGAGTCGCAGAGTCGGCAGGTGCTTCGCGCTGGTGGCAAGGCTGGCCCGATGAGCGACGGTTGAAAAAGGAGAAGAGCAATGAGTTGGCACGACTCGTTCGATCGCATGAAGCGGCGTCCGCATCTGCTCGTCGTCTGCCCGCAAGCCGTTGCACCGGCCTGGGGGCGCGTCGTCGAGGCTGCGACGCGAGGTGAGTTGGCCGCGTGGTCGCATCAGTCGCAGGCTGCGGCGTGGTACGCCGAGCGGCACGCCGGAATGCTCGCGATGGATATGGGCACCGGCAAGACGTTCGCGGCCCTGCTGGCCCTCGACGCGATGCGGCATCCGCTGGTCTATCTCGACCTGTCCCGTGGCACGGGCAAGCAGCGAGCCGAGCGGCTGCAGTCCGCCTTGTCGGTCGCGGGCGGGAAGTGCCTCGTCGTCGTGACGAACTACGAGTCGATCTGGCGGTCGGCTCTGGCTCCGACGATCGAGTTGGTCAAGTGGGCGGCGATCGTGCTGGACGAGTCGCATCGGATCAAGGCACCGGGCGGTGCCGCGAGTCGATATCTCGCGAGGCTCGCTGCGAAGCAGCCGCATGCGAGGAGGCTGTGCCTCACCGGGACGCCGATGCCGCACTGGCCGCTCGACCTGTACGGGCAGTTTCGGTTCCTCGATCCGCAGGTGTACGGCACTTCGTTCGCGAGGATGCGTGCTCGATTCGCCGAGTGTGACACGAGGTTTCCATCGAAGGTGAAGTATTGGAAAAACCAAGACGAGTTGACCGCGAAGCTCGACGCGCACTCGTTCCGCGTCACGGCAGACGAGGTGCTCGACCTGCCCGAGGCGATTCATGAGACGTTGCCGGTGGAGTTGTCGCCGAAGGTTCAGCGGTTCTATCGGTCGCTCGAATCGGAGATGGTCGCGGAGATCGAGTCTGGGACGGTCACGGCGGCGAACGCGCTCACGAAGCTCCTGCGGATGCAGCAGGCGACCGGCGGATATGCCCGCATCGACGGCAGTGCGGAGGTCGTGCCGATCGACGGCACGCCAGCGAAGCGGATGGTGCTGGCCGATCGTCTCGAAGACCTGCCGGTGACCGAGCCGGTAGTCGTGTTCTGCCGGTTTCGCTCCGACCTCGAAGACGTTGCCGCCGTGGCACGCGAGTTGGGACGCGAGTACGCCGAGGTATCCGGCGAGCGGAAAGACCTCGAACGGTGGCAGCGAGGCGACGCGGTGATTCTCGGCGTGCAGATGCAGTCAGGAGGCGTTGGCATCGACTGCTCGCGTGCCGCTTACGCCTTCTACTACTCGCTCGGCTTCAGCCTGGGCGACTACGAGCAGAGTCTGGCACGGCTGCGGCGACCGGGGCAGACGCGATGCGTGCGTTACTACCACCTCGTCTGTGAAGGCACGGTGGACGCGCAGGTGTATGCAGCACTACGGGAGCGTCGGCACGTCGTCGAGGCAGTGCTGCAACGGTTGACGCCGAGACAGGAGTCGGTGGCATGAGCACTAGATTTGAAGACGAGATCGACGGACAGCACGAACAATCCATGCAGTTGTCGAAACTGCTGGAGCGCGTGGCCGAGTTGCAGGACGCCAAGGACCGCATCTCGGCGGAACTGGCGAAGGTGAGCAAGGAACTGAAAGGCGTGGAGTCGCTCGCCGTCGAGCAGTTGTCGCTCTCGGGCCTCGACGGCGTGCGTGCGGCGGGCAAGTCGTGGTTCGTGCGGGAGTTCTTCGCGGTGTCGATTCCGACTGAGAACAAGGAGCGGGTGCTGGAGATCGCCAGCGAAGCCTGCCCCGAGCTCGTGTCGGTCAACACGGCGAGCTTGAAGAGTTGGTTGCTGGAGGAGCGGCGCGGACAGGACGGCACCGAAGGCGGGCTGGCCGAGGGCACGCCGTTCGAGGGTTTGATTTCGGAGTTCCGTGAGATGCGGCTGTCGCATCGCACGCTCGGTTGATTGTTCGGGTATCGTTTCTATCCTCAAAGAAAGGAGTGCCACGATGGCACCGACAGGTGAGTTGATTACTGGGACGGACTCCAAGTTCCTCGCGCTGCGTCCCGACTCGGACGTGCGCGAGGCTCTGATGGCGAACCTGGGACCGGGCGAGACGCTCAACGCGTCGGACCTGCCCCGTGTGCCGACGCCCGCTGGCGGAGGCAAAGTCTGGAGTTGGATGGACAGCGGCAACAACGAGCAGAGTGCCAAGTCCATCGACGGCGTGCTCGTCTACTACGGCGTGCGTGGCACGCTGTGGGGATCGGAGGAACCGCAGGGCAAGGTGTCTCCGGTGCTCGTCTCGTATGACCTCATGACTGCGGTCAGGGTCAACGACGACATCGGCGACCTCGACGAGGATGCGTTGGAGTCGTGTCGCGTTGGCGACCGGCTCTATGACTGGACGAGGCTTCCGTACAACCAGTACGGCACGAGCAAGTCCGGTCGCGGCAAGCGGTGCAAGGAGAGCAGGCTGCTCGCCGTGCTGCGGCAGGACGAGGCGTGGCCGCTGCTGGTCACGGCTGGGCCGGGGTCGCTGAAGACTGTGACGCCGTTCGTGAAGCGGCTTCCGGTGCCGCACTTCCGCGCGGTGGTCAGCCTGACGCTCGACCGGGTTGAAAACGCGGGCGGCCAGCCCTACTCGCAGATCGTGCCGAAGCTCACCGGCACGCTCTCGAAGGAGGAAGGCGAGATCGTGAAGCGGCTCTACACGGTGCCGCTGTCCCGCGTGGCGACTCAGATCGACGTGACGCAGGAAGCGTCGTAGTCAGGGATCGGCTCGTCGGTCGCATGTACCCCCCGCCGCGTGGAGACGCGGCGGGGGGGCTCTCATCACACGGAGGAATCATGACCACGTCGATTGTGAACGTCGCGCTTTCGTACGCGGCGCGAGGATGGAAGTTGGTGCCGCTCTACGGCGTCACCGAGCCAAAGGTCTGCACTTGCTGGAAAGGCAAGGACTGCGGGACGCCGGGCAAGCACCCGGCAGGAGGAGACGGCTGGCAACTGCACGCATCGGACGACGAGGAGACGATCCTGTCGTGGTTTCAGGGCAACAAGCCGGTCAACATTGGAGTCCTGCTCGGGCCTGCGTCTGGCGTCGTGGACGTTGAGCTTGACGACGACGATGCGAAGGCGGCGTGGGAGTCGCTCGGCCTGGGTGAAGTCTGGACGCCGACGTATCGCGCCGGTCGTGGTCCGCATCGGCTGTTCCGCTGGGACGAGGGTCTGCCTGCGGTGCAGGTGCGCAAGCCGCTCGGCATCGAGGTTCGTATCGGCAACGGCGGCAAGGCGGCGCAGTCGGTGCTGCCGCCGAGTCGGCACCATACCGGCGTCTACTACGATTGGGTTCCGGGACTGTCGCCGGACGACGTGGAATTGGCACCGCTTCCTGAGAAGTTGGTCGCCCTGCTCTGGAATGACGACGGCAGCGGGCAACTGCGGACGAGCGTAGCGAGGTCGCCAGCGCGCGAGGTGCTGCACCGCGACGTGAAGACCGGAGAGCGGAACAACGAACTGCACCGCTTCGCCGTCTCGGAGGCGTTTCGTGCGGGGCCGAACCTCGACGATGAGCGAGAGCAGCAAGACCTGCTGCTCAAGTTGCGTGCCGTCAACGTCGTGATGTGCAAGCCGCCGCTCGAAGACTCCGAGATTGTGGCGGTCTATCGCTCGGCGATCTCGTGGGTGCGAAAGAACCGATCGGCAGGCGTGGACGAGCGGGCCGCGATCGCGGCGGCGGCGACGATCGCGCCTACTCCGCGCAACACCGGGGCTGCGATTCCGACGCAGGGATGGCAGCGGGTGTTCACGGAGATCGGGCTTTCGTTCGCACCGCTCGTGCCGGATTCCGGCAGCGATCCCGAGTGGGGGCCGGGCGAATGGCGGCTGACGGTCGTCCACTCCGACCCACTGGAGTACCGGCTGCACGTTCCCGCGTGGCGTCAGCACACAGCCGACGGCACGGGCAACGTGTCACTGACGGTGGATCAGTACCGCTCTGCTACGAAGACGGCGGCGCAGGTGCTGGCCGCGACGGGTACGGTGATGCTCGACGATGATCCGAAGCGGTGGAAGAAAATCTGGGACGGCGGCTACAAGGTCGTGGACTCCCGCGACGACGACGGCAAGGCACGCACGAGTCACACGGCTCGCGGCGTCAAGGCGAAGCTCTTGGACAACCCGTCCCACGAGCAGCCAGGAGCATCGAGCCTGCGGTACGTGCTCCTGGCTACATGGCTTTACGACCGGCTGTCGCAGGCGTCGCAGCCGTCGGACGACGACGTACCCGATCCGACCGGACGGGCGTCGTGGCGGCAGGACGGCACGCTCTGGTTCGCCTGGGGCAAAGTCTGGGAGGACATCGAGCGGCAGCACCGGGTGAACGACGGTGAGCGGATTGCCCTCAAGAGGCGTCTGCTGGCCCGTATCGGAGGCGATCGGGACTTCACCCACCGGGAACACCGTCATCTCGGAGGAGCCCGCAAATCGTACGTGGTGTGGTCTCGGAGGGAGTTCGCTGTGCTGGAGGAGATGGCGGCTACGGAGCGTGCCGAGGGCGTTGTATAGGAAAAAAATACATACCCTCTGAGGCTTCGCGGCAGTTCGTTTTTCCCGTCAACGTGCGTTTGGTGCCGTAAAACGCGGCACCAAACGTGCCGTGAAAAACCGCGAGAAAACGGTTTTTGGAACCAAAAAAAGATCGTGTCAACTTTTTGTATGACTCCTGCGAGGGGGTGCCTGTGAAGATAGCGAGACTGATCGGTGCCGCTGGCAGCGGAAAGACGACCGAGTTGTTGCGGATCATGGAGGGAGCCCTGCCGCAGTTAGGCAACGACCCTCTACGCCTTGGATTCGCGAGCTTCACGCGGGCGGCGCGGGCCGAGGCGGTCGGGCGGGCGAGCGTGGCGTGGGGCGTCGATCCGAGCCTGCTGGAGGGCCGTGGTTGGTTCCGCACCGTGCATTCGACCTGCAAGCGATGCTTGGAGGTGCAGCCGGGGCAACTGATCGGCGACACGCAGAAGGACTTGGAGTGGATCAGCAACGTGCTCGGCGTGCGGCTCTCGACGGAGTTGGACGACGAGGTCGGAAGGCAGCGGTTCATCGGCGATCCGGTCGTCTCTGCCTCGCTCAACTGCTGGTCGCTGTGCCGGTCGTCGCTGATGCCTCTAGACGAGGTCGTGAGGCGGATGCGATCCGTGGATGACGACGTTCCCGACTATGCGGCGATTGTTCGCATATCCGAACGGTACGAGATGGCGAAGCGCGTCGAAGATCGGCTCGACTTCACCGACCTGCTGACGCGATTCGCTGGACTGCGTGTCGATCCTTCCAGCGGCATCTCCCGCGTCGAGCCGGAAGGTTACTTGCCGCCCGTCGAGGCGTGGCTGTTCGACGAGCAGCAGGACGCGAGTCCGCTGCTCGACATCGTGTGCAAGCGTCTCGTGACGGCACCGAGCGTGAAGTGGTGCTACGTCGTCGGCGATCCGTTCCAGGCGATCTACGGCTTCGCAGGATCGTCGGCGGATTGCTTCCTCGGCTGGCCCGCCGCGAAGGAACGGACCATGCCGAAGTCCTACCGCTGCCCTGCTCCGATTCTTGAGCTCGGCGAGCGGTGCTTGCGGAGGATGAAGCGTGGCTACTTCGATCGCGGCGTCGCGCCAGCGGATCATGTCGGGTGCGTTTTCGAGGCCGATGACCTCGAAAAACCGATCAGCATCGCCAATCCGAATGAGGACTGGCTTTTTTTAGCGCGTACTAACTACCACGCAAAACGCATGATCGCAGCCCTGCACGTGGCCGGAAAGCCGTGCCGCTGGGTGAAGTCGCCCGACGGAGCGACGAACCGAGGCGACGGGCTCAAGGCGCTCTTCGCGCTGGAGCGAGACGAACCGATCAGTGGCAAGCAGTGGGCGCACGCTCTCGAACTTCTGCCGACGACGAACAAGGACAAGCAGCCGATTCTGACACGCGGCACAAAGACGCGCTGGGCGAAGGAACACTGCGACGATTGGGACACGATCTTCGCGTCCGACCTTTCCAGCGTCGGCGTCGCCGAGGCTGGCATCGATGCGATCCGGTCTGGCTCGTGGTGCTCGCTGGTTGATCGCGGTGAGCAGTGGCGGCGGCAGGCCGTGACGTGGGGGGCCGAACTCGCGGCGAACCCACGCATCCGCGTCGGAACGATTCATTCGGTCAAAGGTGCCGAAGCCGACAACGTCGCCGTGCTGACCACGATCGGCTCCCGCGTCGAGCAGGGCATGGAGAACCCTGACCAAGCAGACGAGGAGCACCGCATCGCCTACGTCGCCGTGACGCGTGCGAGACGGAATCTGTACGTCGTGAACGAGGGCAAGGCCGGAAGGCGGGTGCCACGCATGGAGGTGCTATGAATCGACGAGCAAGGAGGCTCGAAGCGCTTTTGACCGAAATACGCGAAGAAGTGCTGTGCTGGGACTCAAACCACAAAGGAAAGCGATGGGAGTCCGATTTCGCTGCTGCGTGCCGCGAGCGCGGGCTGTGCGTTGAAGAACCACAAGGCCGCGAAGACTTGCGAGTGAACGGACTCAAAGTGCAGTGCAAACATATTGACCAAGTACAAAAAAGCGGACGCATCGACATCACCAATCGCATCCCGGTGAAGTCGAATGGAGGGCTGCGAGGCTATGTGACTTCTGAATGCGACGTGCTGGCGCTCAAGCACGAAGACGAGCTGTTTCTCGTTCCATCGACAACGCTGTGCGACGACAACGGAATCATTCAGAAGAGCGTCTATCCGTCTTCGCTACGACGGTTCCTGGACTACTGGGAGGTGTTCGAGACGGGATACGAACCGCCGCGCGTCGCTGTTCAAAATTGGCTTTTTGACGTTGAGGAATCATGATCGACCTCTACGAAAGTAACCTCGTCTGCTACCGCTGCTCGGCGTCGTCGTGGGAACACGTTGGCGAGTTCGTCCCGATGAAAGGGCCGAGGCAGGACGTTCTGGCGTGCGCGTTCTGCGGCGTTCGGATGCGGGTTGATGCCGCAGCTAGGTCGGCTGCGGCTGAGCCGCGAGCCGACTGGGCTGAGTTCCGTTTCCAGTACGGGCGGTTCAAGGGCATGACGATCGCAGAGGCGGACGCCGAGCCAAACGGGCGTCGGTATCTGGAGCACCTTCGCGACACGAACGAGAAGTTGAAGACACGCATCGAGGAATACCTCGCCGCGTCCTCGGCGTAGCGGCTGCAGTCATCGGCCGCATGGATCGCCAAACCGTGAGAGGCGACGTATCCACGGAACCCAGTAGCCGCCCCGCCGTGAATCTCCAGCACGGCGGGGCGGTTTGCTTGACAGCGACTGTCAAGTGGCGGCATGAGCGTCGCTACGCTGGCACGAAAGCCGCAGTGGCACGATGAGCCTCTCGGCCCGTCGGAGAATCCATTCTCGACCAACAAGGTCACCGGGCATTCGCTGAACTTCCCGATCATCGGGACGTGCACGCCAACGCTCGTGTGTTCCGATACGTGCTACTTCGCCCGTGGCCCCGCGACTTGGACGGCGAGCTTGGCAAAGCAGCATCGGCTCTTGAACTCATTGCGTGCCGATCCGCAGAGGCTCGCCGGTCGCATCGCTCATTGGTCAACGCGGCTGCGGCTCACGTTCATTCGCTGGTGCGGCGGCGGCGACCTCGTAGCTGAGACGCCAGCCTGCATCGACGCCGTAGCCTTGATGCTTCCAGGCGTGCCGCAGTGGGTCGTCACGCGCAAGCCTGAGATCGCTTCAACGATTCAGCCTCGCGACAACGTCTACGTTCACTTTTCGGTAGATCGGGCATCGTGGGCAAGGCTGGAAGAGTTTCGCGTGTTGGCTCCTCGCGGCCTGAAGTGGTTCTGGTCGTACCAGTGCGATCGAGGAGAGTCTCCAAGCGACGACGTTGCTCCTGTTGTGTTTCGGCATGGCTATGACCTTGACGGATCGCAGCCGATTGCGAGAGACTGCCCGCTCAATCTGAGCGAGTCGATTGTTCGGGTATGTGAATCATGCCGTCGCTGCTTCAACGGCGACGCTGTTCAAGGGGCAACGGAATGCCACGGGAATCCAACATCGTCGCCGCGATAGTTCGGGAAGCCAAACAAGCAGGGTGGTGGGTCATGAAGATCCACGGCGGTCCGCATCAGTTGGCTGGCGTCCCCGACCTGCTCTGTCTTCGACGCGGCAAGGCGGTGTTCCTGGAAGTGAAGCAGCCGGGCAAGAAAGCCACGCCGCTGCAGGTCGCACGCATGAGGGAGATCGAGACGCAGGGAGGCGCACCATGCAAGGTCGTTACGTGTCGCGAGGAGGCGATAGCCGCTCTGTCCTAGGCTTCAAGATTCCTGTCGATCGCGAGCCACCGGCTCCGACGCCGCTGGATGAAGTCATGTCAGTCATGTTTTTGGAAAGCGCACCGTGGGTGCAATCAAGAATCAAAAAACTGCGGTTGTCTGGCAGGCTCGTGCGCGGCTGGACACCGCCGACAGTGCCGGACCCGTGCGCCGCTTCGCCCGTGGAGGATTTATGAGTGCACCGCTTCTGCTGTTCGTCTCTCTGCTTTACTGGGCTGTCGCGATCGAGCAGTGGTGGAAGGGCTCGCCAGCAGGGTTCGTCGTGTGGGCGAGCTACGGCACGGCGAACTGGGGGCTGATGTGGATGACGAGGTGAGCAGCACAGCGATCCCGGCGGGCAGGCACCGGCCCGATAATCCGGCACGCCGAACCCGCCGGGATCGTTTTGAGAACACGGAAGATCAACGGCGGCCACCGGAGGACTCAACCATGACACATGGCGTAGCAGGGCCGTCCGTTGCATCGCTTGGTTCTCCGACTATCGCGTACCGCGTGGTGGCGGCGAGCAGCGCAAAGGCACTGGAGACGGAGGTAGCACTGTTGATCGCACAGGGATACTTGCCGATAGGTGGCGTCTCAGTGGCAGTGCTGCACAGGGAGTGGGAAAACCAACTCAAGGGCTACACCGAGAGCGACGCCGACTGGGAGTATTCGCAGGCCATGCTGCGGCAGTGACGGTCGGAGAACTTGTGTTTCTACTGTCCGTATGTTACGCCGCTTCCGTGTATCACGCCTCCGCTAACTGCAAGGCCACTAGCCTCGCGTGCCATGATCGGGCATGCGACTCGTGGCGACTCTCATCGCCGTGTCGGCCCTCGCGGCATCCGCCGCCACGATTGACGAGTCGAAGGGCGACGGCCGCTACCTCGACTACGGTGCGACGTTCTCTGGCTACGTCGTGCGGGTCGTCGGCAACAACGCCGAAGGCGTGCCGCTCGCTGGTTCTGGCACGCTCATCTCGCCGCACTGGGTGCTCACGGCGGCACACGTGCCGCACGAGATGACGGCGGTGACCGTCGTTATCGGCGGCGAGCGTCTCGCGTGCGACCGCGTCGTGCGGCATCCCGAGTGGGAGGGCATCCACGGGTGGCACGACATCGCCCTGGTGCGGCTCGGGCGGCATCGGCACGCCGACGTGTATCCACGGCTCGCTGACGGCACCGAGCGGCTCGGGAGCGTCGCCGCCGCCGCTGGGTACGGGATGACAGGCACGCTCACACGCGGGCTCACGGGCGGCGACCAGCGGCTGCGGGCGGGGACGTGCGTCCTCGGGTCGATCGAGCACGGCGTGTATGTCTGCCCGATTCGCAGGACGCCCGACGCTGGGCCGCTCCCGGCGTGCATCGCACCTGGCGACTCGGGTGGCCCGCTCTGGGCGACGGCGATCGACGGCTCGACGAGGATTGTGGGCGTGAACTCGTACGTGGCCCGCGTCGGCGGGAAGACGAAGTACGTCCTCGGCGAGGAGTCGGGTCACACGCGCGTGGTGCTCTACCTCGATTGGATTCGCAGCGTGACCGGCGAACTTGACTCGCCATGCACGATGCCTGAATGCCAACCGCCACGCTGAGATTCCGCCTGCCCGAGGACGAGGGCGATTTCCGCGACTGCGTCGAAGGCTCGCGGGCGAAGTCGATCGTCATCCTGCTCGATGACCACCTCGCCACCGAGATCAAGGGCGGCGAGCTCGGCCACGATGTCGAGGTGGCGTACCAGGAGCTCCGCGAGTGGCTGCGGAGTCAGTGTGCGGAGCACGGGCTCGATCTGCTGTGACCATCACGCTGTCCATCCCCGGCGATCCGGTGCCGCAACCGCGCCCGCGAGTGTCAACGCAGGGCGGGTTCGCTCGCGCGTACGTACCGAAGAGCCATCCAGTTCACGCCTACCGACAGGCGATCGCATTAGCGGCAAGCGTCGCCGGGCTCCGCGAGCAGGAGAAACCAGTCAGCGTCGTCATCGACGCGGTGTTCGCACGACCGAAATCTCACATGAACAAGGCAGGCGTGAAGCCGACCGCACCGGCACTGCCGCGACCCGACGTAGACAACCTGGGCAAGGCGGTCCTCGACGCATTGCAGGACGTGATGGGAGACGACACGCACGTCGCACGGCTCGTCGTCGAGAAATCGTGGGGCACCGAAGGACGCACGACGGTGCGGATCACGTGAGCGTCGCGATCTTCACGAGCGCGGGTGTCGGCACGCCGTGGGCAGAGCTCACGGTGGCGAACCGTCTCGCGTACTGCGTGCGGCACGACTACACGATGGTGTGGCGGTGCGAGGCGTACTCGCAGGCGTTGTCGAACTTCTGGCGGATCGGGCAACTGCTCGAACACCATGACCTCGTGTGGACGCTGGACGCCGACTGCGTGATCACGAACCTGACGACCCGGATCGAGGACGTGCCCGATCTCGGGCCGCACATGACGATCTGCGAGGAGGGTATCGGCGCTCACGCCCTGGTGAACGGCGGGTCGATCGTGTGGCGTGCAACTCAAGGCACGCTGTCGCTGCTCGCCGACATCGTCGCTGCAGAGGACGAGTGGCGCTCGATGGAGTGGAACGTCCAGCAGTGGCTGATGAAGCACCGCGAGCGGCTAGCGGATCGCATGACGATCGCGCCGAAACGGGCTTTCAACTCTGTGCATCTCGGGCAGACGAACCACTGGCAGCACGGCGACCTGGTTTATCACCCGTGCGGTAATCCGCCCGCCATCCGATGCGACTTGATCCGCGAGTACCTGGGGCGGGTGGTCACATGAGCTACCAGTTCACGCACGACTGGTTCTCGATGCGCACGAACGCATGGCGAGAGCACGTGCTGCCTCGCCTGCCGCACCCGTGCCGATGGCTGGAGGTCGGCTCGCACGAGGGTCGCTCGGCGTGCTGGATGCTCGATGAGGCGCTGAAGCCCGGCGACGTGATCACGTGCGTGGATACGTGGGGCGGGCCGTTCGACGGGTACTCGTCGGAGAATCCCGAGGCGCGGTTCGAAGCGAACCTCGCGGGACGTGCCGAGAAGTTCAAGGGACGCTCGCACGTATTCTTCGCCCGTGCTCTCGCCGAGCATCGGATGTTCGACGGCGTCTACATCGACGGCGGGCACGAGGGCCGCACGGTGCTCGAAGACACCGTCCTCGCGTGGCGTCTGCTCAAAGTCGGCGCGGTCATCGTGTGGGACGACTACGAATGGCGCGACCCGCACCCGAACCGGCAGCACCTGCCGACGCCGAAGCCCGCGATCGATGCGTTCCTCTCGCTCTACGGTCAATACCTCGACGTGCTGCATCGTGAGTGGCAAGTCATCGCCGTGAAGCGGGGCGAGTAATGGACATCTACGCGATCACGACGAGCGTCAACTACGCGGACTACCTGGCGATTTGCCTCAACTGCCTCGCCGGTCAGGTCACGGGCGTCTGCGTTGTCACGGAGACGAACGACGCGAGCATCGCTGTCGCCGAGAAAGCCGAGGCGACGGCGCTGATCTATGACGGGTGGCACGCCGACGATGCAGCGTTCAATAAGGCGGGTGCGATCCGGTTCGCCCAGGAGCACCTTCACGCCGCGTACCCGGAGGCGTGGTATCTGCTGATCGACGCCGACGTGATGGTGCCGACGAACGCACGCCAGATCATCGAGCAGGACGCGACGAATCCCGAGACGCTCTACGGCGCGAGGCGGGTCGATTTCCACACGCCCGAGCGGCTCATGGACGGCAAGCCGAACAAGGCATACGCCTCGATGTTCGCCGGATTCTTTCAGCTGTACCGGCGGCACGTGCTGTACCCGGAGTGGTCACGCACGGCCGAGCTCTGCGACCTGTCGTTCGCGAAGCAGTTCGCGTCGTGCGTCGTGCTGCCGATGACGGTCGGTCACTGCGGCGTCGAGGCGGTCAACTGGGAGGGGCGGCGTTCGCCGCTCTGGAAATGCTGACCATCTTCACGCTCGTGCTCAACGGGCAGCCGTACATCGAGCAGCACCTCGCGACGTTTCGCCAGCTCACGATCCCGTGGCAGTGGCGGATCGTCGAGGGCGTCGCGGCACCGACGCACTGCACCGCGTGGTGTCAGACGATGCCGGACAAGTGGCACCGGGACTTCGTCAGCGTGGACGGTACGCACGAGTACGTGCGGGCGGTGAACAACACGCCGAACGTGACCTGCTCGTGGCGTCACTCACCGTGGGACGGCAAGATCGCGATGATCGCACGCGCCCTCGAAGGCGTCGAAGGCGGCGTCGTCATGCAGGTGGACAGCGACGAGCTCTGGCAGGCGTGGCAGTTGGAGCGGATCTACTGGCTGATGATGCAGCAGCCGGTGGCGACCGCCGCCCGGTTCGCGTGCCGCTACTGGGTCGGGCCGTCGAAGCTCCTGACGAGCACGACGGGCTGGGCACGCGGCGACCTCGAATGGCTGCGAGCGTGGCGTTGGGGACCGGGCATGCGGTTCCTCCGACACGAGCCGCCGATCGTCACGGGGTTTGACCGGTGCGTCACGATCGAATCAACGCAGGCGGCCGGGCTCGTGTTCGATCACTTCGCGTACACGACCGAGCAGCAGATTGCCATGAAGCAGGACTACTACGGGTACACGGGGCTGACCGATGCGTGGCATCGGCTCCAGGCGACGAGCGGGCCTGTGAATCTTCAAGAGTTCTTTCCGTTCGCCATCGGGGCGACAGCGGATGACGTGGGGATATGACGACCTACACCATCACCGCCTCCGACATCGAGGCTCACCGCCCCGACGTGCTGCTCCCGCCCGACGAGGAGTTCGTGGAGCAGTACGCCGAAGCCGTGCGTGTCGGGCGAGAGGTCGCAGCCGATCGCACGGCCTCGCTGGTTGCCATCTGCCGCAATGCCATGCCCTGGCTGCCGCAGACGCTCGGGCTCGTAGAGGAGACGGGCGCGATGTTCCGCTCGTGGTCGGCGTACATCTTCGAGAACGACTCGTCCGACGAGACGAAGGACGCGCTCGCGGCGTGGGCCGATGGCACGCAGAGGCAAGTGTCGCTGAACATCAACCACCGGCCGCACCTCTCGCATACGATCGACACCGAGCGGACGGTCGCACTCGCGGAGTACCGCACGCAGTGCCAGCGGTGGGTGCGGCACGGCGAGCCGTGCGACTATGTCGTCGTGTTCGACTCCGATGCCTGGGGCGGCTGGAGCGTTGACGGCGTCGCGACGAGCGTGGGACATATCGAGGCGGCTCGCGGGGCGTCGTGCATGGCGAGCTATTCGTGGGCGGAGCACAACGGGTACGCGATCCACTACGACGCATTCGCGGCACGGTGGAATCACTGGCGGCGTCGCGATCAAACGTGGTTCCATCACTGGCACCCGCCTGTCGGCTCGCTGCCGCTGCGATTCAACAGCGCCTTCGGGCAACTGGCGCTCTACCGGAGGGACGCCTACCTCGCCATGCGGTACAGCGGCGAGGACTGCGAGCACGTGTGTGCTCATCGCACGATGCCGGGGCGGTTGTATCTCAACCCGTCGAGCCGGTGCGTCTCCTACTGGACACCACGCGATGCCGGGCAACACGGCGACAATTGACGCCGCGATCCTGCGCGTGCAGTGGGAATCGCAGATGCCGATGGCGGAAATCTGCACCCACTGGACGATTGCGAAAGATCAATTGATACGCCTGCGCGACGTGTGGCATCTGCCGAAACGTCACGACCGCTCGCTCCGCTACAAGCCGCCCCGCGACCCCGGCCCCGATGACGAGGAGGAACGGGCGAGCCGCGAGAGCCTGTCGCTGGCTCCGCAGATCGCCGCCCGTGCGACGTGCGTGCAGGCGCTCTGGACCGAGCAGCAACGCCGCGATCGCACGATGGCGACCACGCCGAGCGGAGGGATGCTGCGGTGGATCAACGCGAAGGACATCGTCCAGCGGTTCGCCAATGACGAACTGCAAGGCTAGGGGGGCGAGGTGGCAGACTCGGGGAATCCCCCGGAGTACGTGCCATGGACGCCCGCGAGCTCGGTGCCACGCCCGACGAGATCACGCAGTACGGCGCGACGCTGTCGTTCTGGGACGCACTGCGGTTGCTCCAGAAGTATTCGCCGGTCGTGAACTACGCCCGTGCGTTCATCGGTGAGATCGACCCGTACAAGAAGGGCTTGGTCGTCGCCGATGCGTGCGAGTGGATCGCCCAGCAGACCGACGCGCGGCTCGACGACGAGCTCGTGCGGCACGTTGCGGCGGTGCTGAAGACCGCCGAGGGCGAGGCGCTGGTCCGGTTCTGCCTCTTCCAGGTCGGGGTGAAGTGAGATGACGACCGATGCACTCCTACGCATCATCGCCGTCGCTGCTGCGGTTGCTCTGCTCGCTGCGCCGTACGCAGGGTACATCCGCGCTGCGGCCACCGCAGCCGCCGAAGCCATCCGGCAGCACAGCGGGATCATCGGGCGTCTGATCGCCGCGAGCCTGCTCATCGCAGCCGCGTGGGGCAAGGTGCCGATGCCGACGCTGCCAGCCGTGGGCGGTGGCGTGGTCGCTCCGGGGCTCGCCGTCGAGGAGCCGAGTGCCGCCATGCGTGAGACCGTCGAGCCGATCGCAAAGCAACTCCGGGGCATGAGCATCTCGGATCGAATGCTCTGGGCGGCGACGTGGTCGAAGGTCGCGCTCGTCGCGGCAGGCGACGTGGCGACCACCGAGGTCGTGTTCTCCGATACCCGTGCCCTGCGGATGTACACGGCGCTCAGCCTCGACATCGCGTGGCGACGCATCGGCGGTCACAAGCCGGGCAACGAACCGCTTCGCTCTGCCGTCGAGGCGGCGTACGCACCGGCGGTCGGTGACGCGATCGTGCCGGTGGACGCCAGCGTCCGCGAGCGGTACGTAGCGTTCTGCCGAGCGGTCGCTTGGGCGGCCATGCCAGCCGGGGGGTGAGCATGACCGCCGACGCATTCGTGCCGCTCTTCGGCTACACACCCGACCCGGATGGGGCGGCGGCGTTCGTGTCGTCGCTGCCGCGCCCGACGCTCGCCGAGGCCGGGCCGAACCTCCAGGCGGCGAACGAGGACGTGTTCCTCGGACAACACCTGCTTGCCTGCATGCCTGCGTGGAAGCGTGGCTCGCAGCCTATCGGCTCGTGCGTGGGCTGGGGCTTCGCGATGTGCGTAGACGTACTCGCCGCGTGCGATGTCGTCGTGCGTCGCGAGCCCGAAGTCTTCGGCGGTCGCACGATCGAGGCGAGCGTCTACGGGCTGTCTCGCGTCGAGGCTCGCGGGCGATCGTCCGCGCCGGGCGGCGACGGCTCGACGGGATTCCACGCCGCCAAGGCTGTCCGAGATTGGGGCGTGCTGCACTACGGTCAGCAGTACGGCGACGTGCGGTTCGATCGCCAGTTCACCGGCACCGAGGAGAAGGCGTGGGGCCGAGACGGTCTGCCCGACGTGCTGGAACCCTACGCGAAGAAGCGACGCTGCACCGAGGTCACGCTCGTGCGGTCGTTCGACGACTGTGCGAAAGCGATCAGCAACGGATACCCCGTCGCACTGTGCTCGATGCGTGGGTTCTCGATGCGGTTTGCGGATCGCGGCTCGCTCGGTGGTGGCTGGCTCACGCCAGCCGGGTCGTGGGCGCACTGCATGATGGCTTGCGCTCTGCGTGTCGATCGCCCTGCCCTGCTCGTGCCGAACTCGTGGGGCAACTGCTACTCGGGTGCGGTGGACGAGCGACTGCCCGAGGCGTTCCAGCGCACCAGCGGATGGGTGGACGCCGAGGTCATCGACGATATGTGCCGTGGCGGCGACTCCTACGCGCTCGCCGGGTTCACTGGCTTCGAGCCGACTGTGATGCCGACCGGGTGGCTGCGGGGGATTCTCTGATGCGCTGGCTCATCGTACTCGTCGTCGTCGCGATCGGCTGCGTGGCGTCTCTGCCGCCGGATGACGTGACCGTATCCGCCGACCTCGCCGCCGAGGCTGCACGCATGGTGGTCAAGATGCGGAGCGAGATCGGCCCGGCACCGAAGCCGGTCGATGAGCGGTGCTCGAACTGCAACGGCACCGGGAAGATCGGCGACGGGAGGATCGTGATGCAGTGCCCCGAATGCGGAGGCACCGGCAAGCGATGACCCGCGACGAACTCTACGAGCACGTGTGGAAGCGACTCCCCATGCGGAAATACATGGTGGGGAGAGAGACCGTCCATGACCTGACGACGCTGGCGATCGAGAACTGGGAGGGCGAGTACCTGGGCCACGCCGAGAGCGAGGAGGGCCGCGACATCGTCGCGATGTCGATCGCAGGGAAGGTCAAGAGGGCGCATCAGTGGCAGAGCGGTC
>Ga0208361_1000089_pt1 | contig 34756 bp, 32 predicted proteins | sample LakMenEpi05Aug10_FD_150670 | JGI IMG/M metagenome (GOLD analysis project Ga0208361, IMG submission 150670) | Freshwater microbial communities from Lake Mendota, WI - 05AUG2010 deep hole epilimnion (SPAdes) | ecosystem: Environmental > Aquatic > Freshwater > Lake > Epilimnion/Euphotic zone ... | reverse complement strand
GAAGCTGCCGCCCGGGAGGGCAAGTTCTCGCGCGAGGAGTTCACCCAGTTCCGCGAAGAGCTCAACCGCCGCCTGCGACAGCAGGCCAACGAGGCGCAGCAGCAGAGCCAGCCCGCCCCCGCGCCCTTGCCGGCATCGCCGCAGCAGCCCGCGGAACGCCCCAAACCGGAGGCGCAGCCCGCACCCGCTCCCCAGCCGCAGCCCGAGAGCCGTCCCCAACCCCAGCCTGAGCCCCAACCTCGAGCGCGGCCAACACCTGCGCCGGCCCCAGAACCCCAGCCTCAGCCAGAGCCTCAGCGTCCGCCGCAGCGCCCCAAGCCGGGAGGTTGAGTCACCGAGCTGGCAGCGAAGTCCGGAAAAGTCCCGCGGGCCCTCTGAGGAAACTCCCCAGAGGGCCCGCGGTTGTTGAACTCCGAGCGTGACGGGGCGCTTTTTACGCTCTCGCCAGCTCGTTCGACTTCAGGGTGTCGGCAACGCCGTCCCAGGTAAAGCCGTGTTCGATGTCACCGTCCGTGCCGGGAATCAGGATGCGCATCGGGTGATCCTGATCCTGCACGCAGCCGAGCCTGCTGAGCTCGCCCTGCGTGTGGCGCAGCTCCCGGCGCTGACTGGCAATATCGGCCTCCGCATCGAGCAGAGCATCGCTCTTTTTGCGGCGGCGGGCATGGCGACCGCGCAGTTCGAGAATGCGCTGGTCAAGGTTTTCGATGGCGTCGCTGCGCTCGCGCAACTCGGTTCCAATCGAGCGGAGCAAGGGCAGCAGGCGCTGGACGCTAGCGATGTTGTAGGCTTGGCGTTTCATAGCTGGTCACCTCCGGTGGGGTCTCTAGCCGGAGTCCTGATGCCCTCCGACTGAAAAAAACGACCGCATGCAGAGGTTTTCGCCCGCCCGGGTCCTTGTTCTGGATCCAGAATCGGGTTTCTCGGCCTTCTGGAACGCGATTGCCCCCGGAACAGCGGCTAGGATGCACCCACGCCAGTCCCCGCCGAGCCTCATGACCCAAGCCATCGTCGAAATCACACGCTGTGAGGAATTTTCCGCCGCTCATCGGCTGCACGATCCGCGGCTCTCCGACGAGGAGAACCGTCGCCTGTACGGGCCTTGCAACACCGACCACGGCCACAACTACTCCCTCGAGGTGACCGTGCGCGGCCCGGTGCCTGCCTCGGGCATGGTGATCGACCTCAACGTCCTCATGCGCATCCTGCGCGAGAAGGTGCTCTCCGAGGTCGACCACAAGCACATGAACCGCGACGTTCCCTTCCTCGCCGGGATCATTCCGACCGCCGAGAACGTGGCCATCGCGTTCTGGAAGCGGATCGAGCCCGAGCTGGCTGCTTACCGCGGCTGCCAGCTGCACCGCGTCCGCGTCTGGGAGAGCCGCGGCAACTACGTCGAATACCACGGTGAGCGCGCATGAAGACCGCTGAACTGATCACGCAGCTCCTCCGGAATCTCGGGGAAAACCCCGCACGCGAGGGCCTTGCGCGCACCCCTGAGCGCGTGGAGCGGGCCTACGCTGAGCTGACCTCAGGCATGACCCGCACGGTAGGCGAAGTCGTGGGCGAAGGCGTATTCCACGAGGACTGCTCCGAGATGGTGCTGGTCAAGGACATCGAGTTCTACAGCCTCTGCGAGCACCACATGCTGCCGTTCTTCGGCCGCGTGCACGTCGCCTACATCCCTGACGGGAAGATCATTGGCCTGTCGAAGATTCCGCGCATTGTCGACATCTTCTCGAGGCGTCTGCAGGTGCAGGAGCGCATGACGGTGCAGATCGCCGAAGCGCTGGTGGAGGTCCTGCGGCCCAAGGGGGTCGGCGTGGTCGCCGATGCGGCGCACCTGTGCATGATGATGCGCGGCGTGCAGAAGCAGAACAGCTCGACGATGACGAGTTGTCTTCTGGGCAGCTTTCGAACGGACCCGAGCACGCGCGCGGAATTCCTCAACCTCGTGCGGCCGAAGTAAGGCTGCCGCTCAGGGAATGTCGAGGTCCGCCACATCCGCTCCCGCGGGCGCGTGGTAAGCCTTCCAGATCACTTCGGCGACATCCTCGGGCTTCTTCATCTTCGAGCGATCCCAGTTGCCCGGAACCTTGTCCCAGATCGGCGTGTTGGTCTGCCCGGGATAGACGGTCGATACGCGGATGCCTTTGGGCGCGAGGTCCAGCCGCAGCGCATCACCGAATCCGCGCAGCGCGTACTTGCTCGCGCAGTAGGCCACGTTGCCCGGAAAGCCCTGCTTGGCTGCCTTCGAGGCGATGTTGAAGATGTGCGCACGCGGGCTCTCGCAGAGCGCGTCGAGCGCCTCGGAGGTCACGAAGAAGGCACCGTAGACGTTCACCTCCATGTGGCGCTTCCAGCTGGCGACATCCAGCTTCTCGAAGGGCTTGATCTCGAACACGCCGGCGTTGTTCACCAGCACATCGATCGAGCCCTCGAGGAACTCGACGGCGCGGTAGACCGCCGCCTCGACCGAGCCGTGGTCAGCGACGTTCATCTGCTGCGCCCGGCCCTGACCGCCCGCGGCCTGAATCTCGGCCGCCACCTGGTCGAGTTCGTCCGAGGAGCGCGCGGCCACCGCCACCTTGGCGCCCTCGCGCGCAAAGCGCAGCGCGATCGCTCGACCGATACCTCGACCTCCGCCCGTGACCAGTACCCTCAGTTGGCTCATGAGCCGAGAATAGCGGTCCCCGAGGACCGTTTCCCAGCCTGTACCCTCAAAAGAGGCCCCGCGTGGGTGCTCTCCATCAAAGCGAGCGGGCTCCGCGTCGCGCGCGCGGAGCCCGCTGAAGCATTCGTGCGCGGATCGGCCGCTGGATCAGAAGCTGACCGCGAGGCCGAGGCTCAGCGCGTCGAGCTCGAGAGCGCTGTCGTCCGAATCGAAGGTGTCGTACTGCACGGTCCACTTGATGTCGTGACCCGAGACGTAGTAGTTGACGGCGAGCGAGATGTCAGTCGTGTTGTCCGCATCGTCGCGGTCTTCATAGCGGATGGCGCCTTCCCACTGCGGCATGAAGAGGTAGCTGACGTATGCATCCCAAGGGGTCGCATCGCCCACATCCGCGCCTAGGTCGACCATCTGGGCCGCCGCGGCAAAGCCGCTCATCGTCAGGCTCGCTTCCACGGTGACAGCATCGCCATCGTCGAAGCTGCCGTCATCCAGCCAAGCGGCAGCGAGGAATAGGTTGGTGCCTTCTGCTGCGCCGTAGGCGCCCTCGTTCTTCGCCTGCTTGCCCATCACGTCGGCGTACACGCGAGCCGAGAACTTGTACTCGTCGGCGAGGCCGTCGTCTCCGTTCTGGGCCGAGAGCGTCCAGCCGAGTTTCTCGTACTGGCCGTAGAACTCCAGGCCGAGGGTGCGGGTGTTCCACAGGCCGTTGCCGCCGATGTTGGAGCGGTCGAGGAACAGCAGCTTGGCGTCGCTGGTCAGGCTGTCGCGGTTGAAGGCCGTCTTGAACTGGCCCATCTTGCCCGTGACGACCTCGCCCAGCTTGAAGGTGGCGTAGGCGTCGCGCAGCAGAGCCGTACCGTTCGACATGTCGAAACTCACCTTGTAGGCGTAGCCCGAGCCCGCATCGCCCTGCAGCTCGATGCGCAGGCTGTCGAACTTGAAGCCCTGCTGGTCCGCGTCGCTGACGTCGGTCCAGCGGCTGCGAACCCAGCCGTTGAGCTTGGGACCCGTCTGGGCCTGAGCCTGAAGGCTGGCGTTGAGGTTGTTGATCTCTTGGTCGAGGTTCGCCCATTCGGTGGCGAAGCTGGGAGCGGATAGGGCGCCCAGCGCAACGGTGAGGGGGATGAGCTTGAACATGCGTTCCTGTGTTGTTGCTTGAACAACCGCACCGAAAAAAAACGGTGCGGGAACCAGAGTGTCTCTCCGGCGCGGGGGGGGCTTCAAGCGCGCAGGGAGGCTTTTCTTCATAAAAATGAATGGCCTCGCCGGGGCGGGCACCAAAAAAAAGCAAGAGCCCCGCGACGCGCGCGGGGCTCTCTTGGTTTCAGGCCGGGCGGACCCTGGAGCGACGCGCGCCCCAAAGGCTGCCCGAAGGGATCAGAAGCTGACGCCCAGACCGAGGCTGATGGCGTCGATCTCGAGGGCCGCGTCGTCCGAGCTGACGGTGTCGTACTGGGCGGTCCACTTGATGTCGTGGCCGGCGATGTAGTAGTTGGCACCGATCGTCATGACGTTGGTGTCATCCGCGTCGTCGGCGTCCTGGTAGCGGATCGCGGCTTCCCAGTTCTGAGTGAACAGGTAGCTGACGGTGACGTCCCAGGGGGTGTTGCCACCGATGTCGTCGTCGAGGTCGACCATTTCCGCGGCGGCCGAGAAGCCGCCCATGGTCATGCCGACTTCAGCGGCGATCGCGGTGCCGGCGTCGAAGCTGCCGTCATCGAGCCAAGCGAGACCGGCCGTGAGGGCCGTGCCGTCGTTGGCGCCGTAAGCGCCCTCGGTCTTGCCGATGCCGCCGCCCATGAGGTCAGCGGAGATCTTGGCTGAGAACTTGTACTCGTCAGCCAAGCCATCGTCACCGTTCTGGGCCGAGAGCGACCAACCGATCGTCTCGAAGTTGCCCATGACGGCCAGACCCAGATCGCGCTCGTTCCAAAGGTCATTGCCGCCGAGGATGGTGCGGTCCAGCAGAACCAAGCGGTTCTGGGCCACGGTCGACGAACGCAGGAAGTTGGTCTTGAACTGACCCATCTTGGCGGTCGCCATGTCGCCGAGCTTGAAGGTCGCGTAGGCGTCCTTCAGTTCCGCTGAGCCGTCGGCGAGGTCAAAGCTGACCTTGTAGCCATAGTCCGAACCCGCGTCGCCGGAGATTTCCAGACGGACGGCGTCGAACGCGAAGCCCTGCAGATCGCCGCCCACGTCATCGCTGACGTCGGTGAGGCGGCTGCGGACCCAACCGCCCATCTTGGGGCCGGTGGCGTTCTGAGCGGTGAGGCTGGCATTGAGGTTGTTGATCTCCTGATCCAGGTTGGCCCACTCAGTGGCGAAACCCGGGGTGCTGACGAGGGTCAGAACCAGGGAGCTATAGACGAGCTTGTTCATGCGAAGTGCACTCCAGTGTTTGTGTGTGTTGGACAGAGAAAAACGAGTCGTTTCGTGTAGGGATGGGGCCCGTGTAGTGCCGCCAATCTGCCGAGCGCATCCGGCGCTTTCAAGCCGCAAGAGTGCAAAAACAAAACAAGGCGGTTTGTTTCAAAAGTGGGAGGGCTGGCGTGTGGAAGGCCGGGTCCGATGCCGAAGAATGACGTAAGCCCATGTTTAGCGGAGCGTTCCGAAAAGAAACATCCTGTAGGTGGTGTGGATAACCCGGTCGGAGGCACTTGCAAGATCGTACAGAGCTTGAACTCTAGAGAGTTTCTCCGCGATTGAGAAAGGGCGCGAGGCGCTCGTCAGCCTTCAGGACCTGCTCCACCAGCGCCGGCGGAGTTTCGATGTCCAGCGCCTCCGCCGCGCGCAGGCGGGCCTCCAGACCCTCGCGGGCCGCCAGCGTGTAGCCCCAGTCGTAGTCCGGGCGGCTGAGGTAGCGTGGATCGGCGGAGTGAACGTGCTCGGTGACCGCCAGGTTGAGTTCCTCGAGCACAGCCTCTACCCAGGTGTCCCGGTGGGGGGCTGGGATCGAGCGCAACTGCTGCTCGAGCTGCTCGGCCTCCGCGGTGCGCCCCTCCAGCAGGGCTTGCCCCAAGGCCAGCAGCAGCGGTCGGGCGTGCCAGCGGTTGGGGCCGCGGCCCTTGCGCAAACCCTGCTGCAGATCGTCCCAAGCCTGCTTCCATGCCTGTGTCATTCGTGCTCTCCGCGTCGGCGCTGCTTTTTCTCACCCACGGCGCGCTTGGCCGACAGACGGCGCAACTGGGAACCGCGGGTGGGCTTGGTGGCCCGCCGGGGCTTTTCGCGCTTGAGGGCCGTGCGCAGCAGCGTCGCCAGGCGGGCGCGCGCAGCTTCCAGATTGCGCTCGCGGGTGCGGTGCTCGCTGCTCTTGATCAGGACCTCGCCGGCGAGCGTCAGCTGGCGGCCGAGCTGGTCGAGCAGGCGGGCCCGCTCCTCGGCGCTGAAGGCCTGCGAACGGCCGGGTTGGAAGCGCAGGCGAACCGCACTCTCGACCTTGTTGACGTTCTGCCCGCCCGGACCGCCGCTGCGGGTGAATTCGACCTCGAGCTCGTGCGCGGGGATCGTCCAGCGCGGCGGGATCCGCAAGGGATCGCCCGCGCTCATCCCTGCGCCGCCTCGCCGAGACGCTTGAGGTAGGGGAAGGTGTAGATCCCGGTGTGGTGGCCGTCGGAGAAGCGCATCGACACGGCGTAGTGGCCGACCAGCGCCAGCTCGTGCTGCGTGGTTTCCGCGGGAACGCTGGCGGGGTCGATCATGCGCTCGCCCGTCAGCTCGTGCACGCATTGGGCGCAGGGACAGTAGCCCCGCAGGCGGGCTGCCGGAATCGTGCTCACGGAACCGTCCGACCACTCGATCACGAGCTGGGTGGGGTCGCTGCGGCGGATGACCTTCGGTGTCGTATCGGTCATGAGGAGGAAGTGGTGGCCAGGACCGGGATTGAACCGGTGACCCCATGATTTTCAGTCATGTGCTCTACCAGCTGAGCTACCTGGCCACTTCCGAGCCGGCCTGAGCCGCTCGGATGCGGGGCGGAAAGTATGGACTACCCACCGCGCCGTCGTCAACGCAGTTCACGCTTATCGGGCCTCGAGCGTCCGCACCTGGAGCGAGCCGCGGGCGCTCTCGACATCCCGGCCGATCTGGGCGCGCAACTCGGCCAGGCTCGCGAAGCGCTGCTCCTCGCGCAGGCGCTGGACAAACTCCAGCTCCAGGGTCTGCCCGTACAGATCCCCGGAAAAGCCGATCAGGTGGGCCTCGATCCGGGGGGTGGGGGGCTGCTCGCTGCGCACGGTGGGGCGGTAGCCGATGTTGACCACGGCCGGCTGCGGACGCCCCCGTACCTGAGCCCAGGCGGAGTAGACGCCGGTGGGGGGCAGCAGCTCGTGGTGCGGATCGAGGTTGGCGGTCGGAAAGCCGAGCTGGCGGCCGAGCGCGTCGCCGTGAACGACCTCGCCCCACAGCGAATAGGGGCGGCCGAGCAGCGCCGCGGCGGCGGCGAGGTCGCCGAGCTCGACGGCCTCGCGGATGGCGGTGCTCGAGACCGCTCGGCCGCGGACCAGCACCTGGGGGACGACCTCGACGGGATAGCCCAGGCTCTGGAGGTATTCCGGAGTGCCCTCGCGATTGCGCCCGAACTTGGAGTCAAAGCCGAGCACGAAGGCGCGCGCTCCCAGCCGCGCCTTGAGGATCTCGTCGGCGAAGTGGGCAGCATCCACCGAGCGCAGCGCTTCGTCAAAGGCCAGCACGAGGCACTGCTCGATGCCCTCGCGCCGGAACAGCTCCAGCCGATGCTCAAGGCTGGTCAGCGTGCGCGGCGCGCGCCCGAGCAACAGGCGCTTGGGATGGTCATGAAAGGTCACGACGCTGGCGCAGGCGCCGATCTGCCGCGCGCGCTCGCGGTTGCGCGCGAGGATCGCGCGGTGGCCCAGATGCACGCCGTCGAAGACACCTACGCTGACCACCGAGCCGGATGCGCCCGGCGGCGGCAGCTCGTCGAGCGAGCGCGCGAGGATCACTGCGTCGTTTCCGCCTTGGAGCCGCGGAGTCGGTACTGCTCGACGAGCTGGTCGAGAGCGGCGCGGTGCTTGTGCTTGTCCGCCGGAGTCATGCGGTCCACGAGCAGGATGCCCTCGAGGTGGTCGTACTCGTGTTGGATGATTCGCGAGATCAGCCCGTCATACTCGGCCTCGAAGGGCTGGCCTTGTGCATCGAAGGCCTTGACGCGCACGCGCTCGGGCCGGCGGATCTCCGCGTAGATCCCGGGGAAGGACAGGCAGCCCTCGTCGAAGTAGACCTGCGGACCGGAGCGCGAGATCAGCTCGGGGTTGACCAGCACCAGATTGTCGCGCGCATCGCCGCTGTGGTTGACGATCAGGATGCGCTTTTTTAGCCCGACCTGCGGTGCCGCCAGCCCGACGCCGTTGCTTTTCCCCATGCGCTCGAACATCGCGCGCACGATTTCCGCCAGCTCCGCGTCGAAGGCGGTGACGGGCTCGGCCGGCTTGCGCAGCACGGGAGCTGGGAAGAGGGTCATGTCGAATTCGAGGCGTTCCACCATGGCGATCGAAGGGGCTGGTCGGGGGCTTTGCGGGCAATGCTACCCAAGCGCCCAAGATAGCCCCCGTTTGACGGCTGAAGCATCCCCCCTTACCCTTTTCCGCCCGCCCTTGGATTTTTCAAAGCAACTTCAGAAGGCCGACGAGGCCATCCGCCGCCGGAACTACGACTTCGCGGTCGAGGTCTACCAGTCGATCCTCGACATCGATCCGGATCAGGGCGAGGCCCGTGGCGGCCTGCGCCAGGCGCTGAAGAAGCGCCACGAGCTCAAAGGCGGCGGCAAGAGCCTGCTGCGCTCGCTGGTCGGAGCCGGTCCGCTGGCCGTGGCCAAGGGGCTGCGCAAGGCCGGGAAGCTCGATGCCTGCGCGAAGGCGCTGGAGAGTTATCTCGCGAGCAATCCGGTCGACGAGGAAGCCAATCTGCTGCTCGGCGAGGCACTCGAGGCTCAGGGCTACTTCCGTTCGGCGCGCGCGGTCTACGAGTTCATCACGGAGGTTGCCCCGAAGAGCCCGGAGGGCTTCAAGCGCGCGGGAGCGATGGCCGCGCGGCTCAAGGACCCGCTGGCGGCTCTGGCGGCCTACGAAAGGGCATTGGCGATCGACCCGCGCGATCAGGAAGCGATCAAGGCGCGCAAGGATTTATCGGCCGAGCGCGCGCTGGCGAGCAGCGCCGCTCCCGGCGTGCAGCACAGCCGCGAGCAGATTAAGGACAAGGCCCGTGCCCAGGAACTCGAGCGCTCCCAGCGCCTGTTCCGCTCGGAAGACGAGTTGCGCGCGCAACTGGAGCGCCTGGAGAACCGCTATGCGGACGAGAAGTCACCCGAGCTGATGGCGGAGCTGTCCGAGATCCACGAGAAGCTCAAGGACTTCGAGTCCGCGCTCGACTGGGCGGAACGGGCGCATTCCTACAAGCGCGACAGCTTCGAACTGCTGGTGCGCGTGGGGGAACTGCGCGCCAAGGTCAAGAAGAAGGCCATCGCGGAGGCCGGCAAGCGCGGGGACGAGACGGGCGCCTCGGGGCTGGAGCAGGAACTGTTCGTCATCGAACTGGAAGACGCCCGGGCGCGCTCCGCAGCCCGTCCGCAGGACACCAGCCTGCGCCTGACGCTCGGCCGCCGGCTGCTGCGCGCCGGGGAGGCCGATGCCGCGCTGGCGGAACTGCAGAAGGCCGTCGCCGATGCGCGCCTCGCCCGGGAAGCGCATTTCCTGCTGGCGCAGTGCTTCGAGAAGAAGCAATTCCTCGATCTCGCCGCCAAGGAATACCGGCGTTCTCTGGAGGGACTCACTCAGCTGGATGAGCGCGCCAAGGAGGCCCTGTATGCCCTCGGGGGCATCGCGGAGGCCGAAAATCGGCCCCAAGAGGCCCGCGAACAGTACACCCGCATCTTCGAATCCGACGTCGGCTACCGGGATGTCGCCGACAAGATGAACCGTCTGCGCTAGACTATTCCCCCACGAAAACCATGGCCCACTCCAAGCAAGCCCTCAAGCGTCACCGTCAGAACGTCAAGAACCGCGCCAAGAACCGCGCGATGGCGACCAACATGAAGTCCAAGATCAAGAAGGTGCTCGCCACAGCGGACGCCAAGGATCTCGGCACCGACGTCGCGGCGGCGATGAAGGCGATCGACAAGGCCGCCAAGACCGGCGGCCTGCACAAGAATGCGGCGGCGCGCTACAAGTCGCGCGTCTCGCGCGCCAAGAACCGCCTCGCCAAGGCCGCGAAGTAAGCGCTCGCCCCCATGGGCGGTTCCTACCAGACGCGTGAGGGCGAGGCCGATCCCAGCCTCGCGCCGATCCGCGTGCCGATCCGAAAGGAGAACGTGTTCGAGGAGGCCTGCAATCTCGCCAGCGAGTTGCCGGGCTGGAAGATCCTTACCCGCGACGAAACCCAGGGCCTGATCGTCTGCCAGCGCTCCGCGGGACTGCTGGGCGGAAACGCCACGGTCACGATTCGCGTCGAGGGTCCGGATGGGCTCCCCTCGGCGATCGTGCACACCCGCTGCGAGTCGAAGGGTGGCCTGTTCTCGCGCGACAAGGCGATCGTGCAGGAGTTCACGGTGCCCTTCTGGCGCCGGGTCTGCTAGCGACGCGCGGCGGACTCCGGAGCCTTCGGCCAGATGTACGAGCCGGAGTACTGCTCCGCACGGGCGCGCGCGAGCCGTTGTGCATCGAGGTCTTCGCGAATCGTCTCGCGCAGCCGCACCTGAAGCGCGCGGGTCTCGAACGGCGGCAGCTTCCCTGGCGTGCGCTGCGCAACCCGCACGAGGCGCCAACTCCCGCCCGGCGAGGCCGGGGGGATCGGCGGCAGCCATTCGCCCTCGCGGGCGCTGCGCACGCTCTTTCCAAGCGTCGGGTCAACCGCTTCCAGTGCCTGCTCCTCCAGCGGCTCGCGCACCGCCAGACGGCTGCCCTCGAGCGCGAACTGACGGCCCAGTTCCTCGATGTCCTCGCCTTGCTTGAGGCGCACGAGCAGGTTGCGGGCGGCCTCGGGCGCCGCGGCGGCTCCGCCAACGCGCGCCGGGTCGATTTCGAGGATTTGCAGGGCGACCCGCGCTGGCGTCCCGCCCAGCGCTTCCGCGCCGCCGGGCGTCGCGACCGCCAGGTCGTGCTGCAGCTTCAGCAGCCCCGGTCGCACCCAGCGATCGACGACCAGTCGGTTCTTGGCAGCGACGCCCTTGCCCGTGACGGACTCCTCCCACAGGTCGCGGTAGACGCTGATCCGCAGATCCTGACGCAGGTCCGCGAGCGACATCGAGCGGTCGGCCATGTACTGCGCCATCGCGTCGATGCCGCCGAGCTGCTTGATGAAACGCTCCTCGTAGTCGCGCACGTAGCGCTCGATCATCGCGGGGTCGTAGCCGAGCGTCTCGCCGCCCTGCTGTCCGATGAACTGCTCGAGCAGGCGCTGCTGCAGGAGCGAGTGCGCGCGCCGCCGGTCGTCCTCGGTCTGAGGCGGCATCTGCTGGAAGATTCCCTGCAGCTGACGCTGGTAGCTGCGCTGCGTGATGATGTCCTCGTTGACGATGAAAACCACTCGATCCAGCGGGATCTCCTGACCGCCCTGCGGGGCGGCGGATCCCTGCGGGAGGAACAGCCCGATCAGAAGCGGCAAGATCATCATCGTGCGGCTGAGATCTTCGGCTGTGGATGGCGCTCGCGCAAGAGCGACTCAAACCAGGCCAAGGCGGCCTCCGGGCTCTGGTGGCGGGCGGGGATCACCAGATGCCCGATTCCGGCGCGCAGCGGCCGGAATTCGGCTCCCCGCAGCAGCAGGCCCTGCTCCAGAGCGACGCGATCCTTGTACTCGATGACATAGGCATCGTTGCGGAAGGACAGCCGCGTGACCCCCAGCCGCTCAAGATCGCTCTTCAGCCGGAACATGCGCAGGAGGTTTGATGCCTCGTGGGGCAGCTTTCCGAAGCGGTCGCGCAGCATGTCGTGTGCGCGCTGCTCCTCCTCCCGGCTGTCGATCAGCGAGAGCTGGCGCAGTAGCTCCAGCCGCGCCCTCGCGTCCTTGAGCCAGTCGGCCGGCAGGAAAGCGCGCAAACCCAGCTCGAGGTCGACTCCGCCTTCCGCCACCGGGCTCTGCAGGGCATCGTCGGGCTCATGGCCCGCCTGCAGGTGCTCGACGCAGCCCTTCAGCAATCGGCAGTACATGTCGTAGCCGACCGCGCCGATGTGGCCGGACTGCTGCGGGCCGAGGATGTTGCCTGCGCCGCGGATCTCAAGGTCCTTCATCGAGATCTGAAAACCCGCGCCCAGCTGGTTCATCTCTTCGAGGGCCTTGAGCCGCTCGCGGGCCTCGGTGGAGAGCGGCTTGAACTTCTCGACCAGCAGGTGGCAGTAGGCCTTGTTGGCGCCACGGCCGACGCGGCCGCGCAGCTGATGCAGCTCCGCGAGACCGAAGTGGTCGGCCTGGTCGATCACGATCGTGCCCGCGCTGGGGATGTCGATGCCGCTCTCGATGATCGTGGTCGAAACCAGCACGTCGACGTCTCCGCGGGTGAAGGCTTCCATCACGCCCTTGAGCTCGCGCGCTCCCATCTGTCCGTGTCCCACGGCGAAGCTGCATTCCGGCACGAGCTGCATCAGCCTTAGCGCACGCTGCTGGATGGACTCCACGCGGTTGTGCAGGAAGAAAACCTGTCCTCCGCGGTTCTTTTCGTGCATCAGGATCCCGTGCAGGGCCTGTTCGTCCTCGAGGTAGCCCAGGCGCGTGTCGATTTCCTGACGGCCCTCGGGGGGCACGGTGAGCGCGGAGATGTCGCGGACCCCGGAGAGCGACATGTGCAGCGTACGTGGGATCGGCGTGGCGGTCAGCGTCAGCACATCGATCTGAGCGCGCAGCTTCTTGAAATGCTCCTTGTGGGTGACGCCGAAGCGCTGTTCCTCGTCGATGATCACCAAGCCCAGCCGTGAGAAACGCACATCGGCGGACAGGATGCGGTGCGTGCCGATCACCACGTCGATCTCCCCGCGCTCGATGCGCTCGATCAGCTTGCGCTCCTCGCGGGGGCTGGTGTAGCGCGAGAGCTCCGCCAGCTCGACGCCGAACTCCGTCATGCGTTCCGAGAATGTCTTGTAGTGCTGTTCGGCGAGCACGGTGGTGGGCACCAGCACCGCCACTTGCGCGCCGGAGTTGACCATGCGGAAAGCCGCGCGCACGGCGATCTCGGTCTTGCCGAAGCCGACATCCCCGCACAGCAGCCGATCCATGGGGCGCTCGCCGCTGAAGTCGGCCCGGATCTCGCGGTCCACCGCGGCCTGATCGACGGTGTCGACGTAGGGGAAGGCTGCGATCATCTCGCGCACGGCCGCATCGTCCTCGCGAACGGGATCGCGCCGGATCAGGGCGCGCCGGGCCTGCACCTCGAGCAGTTCCGCGGCCAGATCGAACAGCGCGCGCTCGACCTTCTCCTTGCGCTTGCGGAAGGACTGGCCGCCGATTTTGTCCAGCGGCGGCCGGACACTGCCCGTGCCCACATAGCGCTGCACGAGATCGATGCGCGCGATGGGCACGAACAAGTGCACCTCGTCGGCGAAGACGAGTTTCATGTGCTCCTCCTCGCCGCCGGCGCGCTCGAGCTGCTGCAAGCCGGCGAAGCGCGCCACGCCGTGCACCGCGTGCACGACGAGGTCTCCGGGCTTCAGCTCGAAGAAGCTGCTGATCGCGCGCACCTTGTGGTGCGAGTGCTGTTTGGCGGCAGCCCGCCGTGCGAGCATGCCCGCCAGCTCGCGATGGTTGACCAGCACGCGACAGAGCGCCGGCAGCCGGAAGCCGCGCGACAGTGCGCCGACGCGCGTCTCGATGCGTTCCAGCGCTCCCGCATCGATGCCCGATTCGCGCAGGTTGGTCTCGAAACGCTGGGCTTCGGCCTGCGTGGCGCACATCACGCTGACGCGGGCGCCCTCCAGCGCCGCGGCGGCCAGCGCAGCCGGCGCCTCGCGCAATCCGACCGCCAGACCCTGCACCGAGCGGGCGTCGAGATCGTGAACCCGCGAGGGCAGGCTCATCAGATCGAGCCGGCGCCGCTCCGCGCGCGCCGCGGCAAGCTGCAGCAGCGCGCGAGCATGGCTGGGCGACTGGATCTTGAGGCTCGCCTCGCGTTCCTCGACGCGCAGCGGTTCGATGCGCGTCCAGGTCGCCGTCGGCGAGATCAGCTGGGGCAGCAGCGTTCCGGAACCGTCCTCGATGCCTCCGGAATCAACGGACAGCAAGAGCCGCAGCGCATCGTGCGTGCGCGTGCTGCGCTGGTCGAGCGGATCGAAGCTGCGCAGCGACTCGACCTCCTCGCCGAAGAATTCGATGCGCACCGGTTCGTCCGCTGCAAAGGGATAGATGTCGAGGATCTCGCCGCGCAGGCTGATCTCCCCGGGCTTCTCCGCCAGCGGGGCGCGCGTGAAGCCGGCGCCGACGAGGCGCTCGAGCAGCGCTTCGGCGTCGAGGCGCTGGCCCTTGGCGATCCCGAGCGTGTCGCGCTCCAGGTCCGCGCTGGCTGGGACCGGCTGCAGCAGTGCCAGCGTGGAAGCCACCAGCACGCGCGGACGCTCCTGCGGGGGACCGCCCAGACGCTGCACGAGTTCCAGCCGCGCGCGCACCAGGTCCGCATCGGCCGCGCTCGCGCCATCCTTGCCTTCGCGCGAGGGGAACAACGCCGCCTCCGTCCCGAAGACCGCTAGATCGTCCGCAAAGGCGCGCGCCTCCGAATCGGTCGCCAGCACCGCCAGCCAGGGCCCTGCCGTGCGTCGCGTCAGCCAGCTCAGCAGCAGCGCCTGGGAAGCGCCCCACAACCCCCCGACCGCCGACTCGCGCCGCGCGTGCAGCGCCTCGAGCGCGCGCGCGAAGTCCGCGCAGGCGTCGAGTTCCTCGTCTTTCAGCCAGCTCACGGCTGCGCGGCTCCATCCCGGGGCTCGCGCGAGCGCAACACCAGCAGGGCCTCGCGCGCGGCATGGCTCTCGGCCTCGCGGTGCGTGCGGCCCCAGGCGCTCGGAAAGCGCTCGCCGGCCAGCACGGCGCGCATCAGGAAGGCCTTGGCGTGGTCCTCGCCGCGCTCTTCCAGCAATTCGTAGGCGGGCAGGCCCTGTGCACGGGCCTGCGCCCAGTGCTGGAGCGCCTGCTTGGGATGCGGCTCGTGGCCGGCACCCAACTCGATCTCCAGATCCTCGGCCAGCGAGGCGAGTACGAAGCTGCGCGCCGCCTCGAAGCCCGCATCCAGCAGCAACGCGCCGAGCACCGCCTCGTACAGATTGGCCTGCACGGACGCGGGCAGAGTGTGGCGCTGCATGCCCTTGCCCAGCCGAGCCTCTGCTTCGAGTCCGACTGACCGCGCGGCGCGGGCCAGCGTCGTGCGCGCGACCAGCCGGGCCTTGCGCTCGGTCAGGGCACCCTCGTCGAGTTCCGGACAGCGCTCGTAAAGGCATTGCGCGACGATCAGGCCCAGCGCCGCATCGCCGAGAAATTCCAGCCGCTCGTTGCTGGCGCCCTGGTCCGAGGAAGCGTGCGTCAGGGCCAGCTCCAGCAGTCTGGGGTCGCGAAACTCCGGCAGCTTCATGAGCACAGGCGCGCGAATTCCCGCTCCGCGAAGCGGTCGGTCATGCCCGCCAGATAATCGCAGACAGCGCGCTCGAGGCCCACTTCGCGGGTCCACTCCTGATACCACGGCGCCATTTCCCGAGGCGCCTCGCAGTAGCGCGCATAGAGCGCGCCGAGCACGCGGCGGGCATGCTGCGAGAACTCCATCAGGTGCGGGTGCCGATAAAAGCGCTCGTGCAGGAAGGCTTGCAACTCCTGCACCTTGCCGAAGAGCTCCGGACCGTGGGCGATCAGCATGCGCGGGTGTGAGCGCACCTCGCGCACCTCGAGCACGCCCGCCGCGAGGATCCGCGCCTGCGAGGCGTGGATCAGGTCGTTGATGCAGGTCTTGATCAGCTGGTTGGCAATGCGCTTCACGCGCAGGCGGGTGTCGACCGTGCTGCCGAGAAAACCGGGGTGCCGCGCCTCGACGGCGGCTCTTGCCATGCGCCACAGCTCGGCGCCGTCCTCGATGTCGAGCTCCGAGAACATCCCCGCGCGCAGCCCGTCTTCGATGTCGTGCATGTTGTAGGCCGTGCTGTCGGCGAGATCAACGACCTGCGCCTCGAGGCAGGGATGGCGCGGCCGCGCGCCGAACTCCTCCGGCCAGTGCTCGCCCGTCTCGTGCTTCAGCAGCGACTCGCGCACCTCGCGGGTCAGGTTGAGGCCCGGGTGTTCCGGACTGCGCCGTTCGAGCACATCGACGACGCGCAGCACCTGCGCGTTGTGGCGGAAGCCGCCGCTCGACTTGAGGATCTCGTCGAGCGCGACCTCGCCGCGATGCCCGAAGGGCGGGTGGCCGATGTCGTGGGACAGGGCCAGCACCTCGCACAGACTTTCGTTGAGCCGCAGAGCATTGCCGATGCTGCGCGCGACCTGAGCGACCTCCAGACTGTGCGACAGACGCGTGCGGTAGCTGTCGCCTTCGCGATTGACGAAGACCTGCGTCTTGTACATCAGTCGGCGGAAGGCCGTCGAGTGGATCACGCGGTCGCGGTCTCGCTCCCAGGCGGTGCGCAGCTCGTCCTCGTCTTCCGCATGGCGGCGGCCGAGGCTGCGCGCGCTGAAGCTGGCCCACGGCGCGAGCTCCCGCGCTTCGCGCGCCTCCTTGGCATGGCGGTCGAGTAGGGACGGCAGCTCCTGCATTCGAGACCTTGCAGCGTATACAATGGGCGCCTTGGGAAGCATGTCCAAGCCTTGGCTGCCCGCGATTTCGCTGAGCGTAGGCCTGCTCTTGTGCGCTTGCGCTCAGGACGAGCCCGGACCCGACGCGCAGGTGCTGCAGCGCGGACAACTCGAGCGCCCGCTGAAGACTGTTTCCGGTGGCTTCGCCGGGCTGGTGGAGCTCGATGCTCCCTGCGAGGATGGTGCCCTGACGCTGCGGGTCTTCGATGCGGACGGTTCGGCGCTGTACTCGCGTCGCTACGAGTTGACCGACCCCGACTGGCATGACACGGGCAGGGGCCGGGCGCGTTATTTCGCGCTGACCGAGGCGGATCGCGAGCTGCATGCGCCCGCCGAGCCACGCGCGCCCTTCGAGCTCTTCGCGATCTACGATCCCCGGGGGTTGCTCGAAGCGCCCGAGTCCGCCCGTCAGGGAAGGTTAGCGGTGCAGCCGGGCGAGCGCAGCATCCTGCTGTCGATTCCAGGTGCGCTCAGCGAGCGAGCGCGCTGATGGAACAGGCGGAACCTTGGTTTGTCACAGGCTTTCGGGCCGGTTATCTCGAGCTCTACCCGCACCGCGATCTCGCCGGTGCCCGCGAGGAAGTGGCGCAGCTGCTGAGTCTTGGCGTGCGCGGCCGTGTGCTGGATCTGTGCTGCGGCTTCGGGCGGCACACGCTGGCGCTATGGGAGCGGGGGCTGGAGGTGGTCGGCATGGATCTTTCCGAGGATCTGCTGCACCACGCGCTGGCGGAGCCGGTGCTGCAGCCGATCCGCGCCAGACTCGTGCGCGGCGATGCGCGTGCGTTGCCCTTCGCCCCAGCCGCCTTCGACAGCGTCCTCAACCTGTTCTCCTCCTTCGGCTACTTCGGCGCCGGCGGTGATCGGGCCGTGCTGCTCGAGGCGGCACGCGTGCTTCGGCCGCAAGGTCTGCTGGTGCTGGATCTGATGAACCCGCCGCGCATCCGCGCCGGGCTGGTCCCGCGCTCGGAGAGCCGACGCGGAGGCGGCCTCCTGATCGAGACGCGCAGTCTGTCCCCGGACGGCCGAAGCGTGTTCAAGGAGGTTGAACACCAGCTCGCTGAGGGCACGCGGCGCTGGCGCGAGGCCGTCCGGATGTACGAGCCGGAGGAACTCGATGCGCTGCTAGCCGAAGCGGGGTTCGAGGCGGAGCGGCGTTTGGGGGATTTTTCGGGCCAGCCCTTCGGGCCAGAGGCCCCGCGGCAACTGGTCCTCGCCCGGCGAGGCTCGCAACACGCCTGATCTCGCTATACTGCCGAGTCGGCGTTTCGACATCCGAAGCGCTGCTCACACCCCCGCAGGACCGCCATGCCGCACGATATCCAGTTCAGCCCGCTGTGTCAGGAACTCGCCGCCAAGGCACGCGAAATCGCCGAGACCCACGTTCGTCCCAACGCCGCGAAGTTCGACAAGCTGCAGGAATACAACTGGGATGCCGCACGGGCCTGCGCGCAGGCGGGACTGTTCAAGACCTTCATCGGCAAGGAGTATGGCGGCCATGGCGCCGGCATCCTGGCGCTGGCGCGCGTGACCGAGGAACTGGCCAAGGCCGACTCGGGTTTCGGCGTCGCCTTCGCGGTCAATGCCTTGGGCTCCTTCCCGATCATCGTCGGTGGCACGGAGGAGCAGAAGCAGCGGTGGCTGCCGCAGATCGCGCGCGGCGAGAAGATGGTCGCCTTCTGCCTCTCGGAGAAGTTCGCCGGTTCGGACGCGAGCGGCCTGTCGGTCACGGCTGTCGAGGACGGGGACCACTACATCATCTCCGGCGAGAAGAAGTGGACCACGAACGGCGGCGTGGCGGACATCTACTCGGTGTTCTGCGTGACCGACCCGACCTCGAAGTCACGCCGCATCAGCGCCATCGTCGTCGAGAAGGGCACGCCCGGCTTCTCTGTCAAGAAGATCGAGAACAAGATGGGAATCCGCACCGTGCCGGTGGTCGAGACCCACTTCGACAAGGTGCGCGTGCCCAAGTCCAACCTGATCGGCGAGCGGGCGGGCATGGGCTTCAAGCACGCCATGATGACGCTCGATCTCGCCCGGCCGGGGGTCGCCGCGCAGGCCGTCGGGGCTGCGCAGGGGGCCGTCGACCTCGCCAACGTCTACGCCAACCGCCGCCAGCAGTTCGGCGTGCCGATCTCCAACCACCAGATGGTCCAGAAGATGCTCGCCGACATGGCGATGAAGACCGAGGCCGCCCGCTGGCTGGTCTACGCTGCCGCAGTGGCAGCCGAAAGTGGCAGTCCTACGACGGGCAAGATGGCCGCCATGGCCAAGTGCTTCGCGACGGACGTGGCCATGGAGGTCGCGACCGATGCAGTACAAGTCTTTGGTGGTTATGGCTTTATGGAAGATTACCCGATCGCCAAGTGCTTCCGGGACGCCAAGATCTTGCAAATCTACGAGGGCACCAACCAGATCCAGCGCATGGTCATCGCCCGGGCCATGGTCCGCGAGGTCGCCGAACTCGAGCACCTGCAGGCGTACATCCCGCACGAAACCCAGGTTTCGTACTCGTCGGCACCCGCCCAGACCTACGTCAAGTCCTGATTCGACAAGGATTTGAATCCAACGCGTCCGGGCTGGAGAGAAGCTCTCTCCAACCCGGACGCACCCTTGGGACGCGTGCCGCGAATAGCCCCGTAAGTACCCGATTTTCACATTCAAAAGGTGAATCCGTGCGTACGGCATGGGTGTGGACCGGGCTTTGCATGGATTGGCCTCAGAGACCCCATCCCCAAGCAGAGGAGGAGCGCCATGACCACCAAGATCATTCCCCATTCCCAACTCGACGCCCTGCTCGATCCGCTTGCCGCCCAGCCCGAGACCTTCGCCAAGAAGGCCCGGCCGCTGGCCCGCAAGTTCGACCGCAACGGCTGGAACCTGGAGATCCGCGATCCGCAGAGCTGGCGCAAGCCGGTGGCGGTCCCGACGGCGCGCCACACACTGGAGCAGCAGCTGCGCGCCGAGATCGACAGCTTCCGGATCATGGAGCGCGAAGAGGAGGCCCAGCTCGCGCGCCGCATCGAGTTCGCGCGTCTGCGGCTGGAGCTGGCGCTCAAGGAGGCCGGTCTCCAGCTGGAGGACCTCGATGGCGGCACGCCGGAGCAGGCGGCCAGCCTGCCGGGGATGCACGGCCGCTCGAGGAAGGACTGCCAGAGCTTCCCGCGCGCATGCCGGCGCTGGACGGAGTGGCACGCGCTGCGCACGGAGCTCGTCGAGCGCAACCTATACCTGGTGCTGATCAACGTCGAGCGCTACGCCCACACCACCGCTGGTCGCGCGGACCTGATTCAGGAAGGTGCCGCGGCGCTCTACCGGGCGGTCGACGGCTTCGACTGGAAGCGCGGTCTGCTGTTCCGCACCTACGCGGTGCACTGGCTCAATCAGGCCTTCCGGGCCTACATCTACAACTTCACGAGCACCGTGCGGGTGCCGGTCTACCTGCAGAAGGCCATGCGCCATGTCCATCAGGCGATCGTCAGGCTCGGCGACCCCAATGCCAGCCCGGCCGAGATCGCCCGGGTCAGCGGGTTGGGCGAGAATCTGGTCGTGTCCGCGCTGGATGCGATGCGCAGTACGCGCTCGATCGACGCGCCGCTGTCGGGCGAGGAGGACGCCTCCGGTCTGCGGGAACTGCTGCAGACGCAGGAGGAAGGTCCGTACTCGACAGAGCTCGAGGATGTCTCGCTGGCTCGTGGACTGGGCGAAGCCCTCGAGCGTCTCTCGGAGCGCGAACGCAGCGTGATCGCGCTGCGCTTCGGTCTGCAGGGGCAGCGCGAGCACACGCTCTCGGAAGTGGCCGACCACATGGGCGTCAGCCTCGAGCGCGTGCGCCAGATCCAGATGCGTGCGATCACCAAACTGCGGACACCGGGTCTGCGCAAGGTGGTGGATCCCTATCTCAACAACTGAGAGCAGGCGCTAGGATGGGACGGGAGTGAGCGATCGCATTCCCGTCCTTGGCCTGTTCTTCGGCGTGTTTCTGGGCGCCGGGACCGCCTATTCCCGACCGCAGTCGGCTGCCGGATCCGCTGCCGCGCTCGACGAGCGCACGCTGCGCGTGCTGTGTTTGGAGCTGCTCGGCCGCCCGCCCCTGCCCGACGAATGGCAGCGCTGGCTGGGCCAGCCGCGCGGCGGTTTTCTCGACGCGACGATCGGTTCCCGTCCGTTCTGGGAGCACTGGTACGAGGAGCAGCTCTACTACTTCCTCCTGATCAACAACTTCCGTCCGGCACAGGACCGGCTGATCGCGATCCCGGCGGATCTGGCGGCGAAGCGCCTCACGGTCCGCGAGGCGCTGCACCGCATCGCGCTGTCCTCGAGCTTCGATCTGCGCAATCCGGGCGCCGACACCTTCGTCACGGTGGTGCTCGAGCAACTGGCGGGTCTGGACATCACGCGCAGCCAGCGCGAACTGGAGATCGGAAAGCGCGTCTACGATGGCGGCAACGGCGTGTTTCTCGGGACACCCGGCGCCAGTCAGGCCGATCTGGTGCGCAATGCGGTGATGAGCCGCTCCTCCGTGCAGCACCTCCTGCGCCGCGAGTACGAACGGGTGCTTCACGAGCGCCCCGATCCCGCGGCACTCTCGGGGTGGATCGCGCGGCTGGAGAAAGACCCTGGAGCCTCGGTCGAGCTGATGCGTGAGTGGTGCTCCGCTCCGGCCTTCGACGCGCGCGTGGCGCGCGGCGAGCGGCTTGAAAACCGCGCCTTTGTGCGTGCGCTGTTCGTGGATCTGGCGGGCCGGCTGCCGGTCTTCGAGGAGGCCGAGCCGATGCGCGAGGCGCTGGATGCGCTGGCGGACTCGACACCGCTGCGCAGCTTGAGCGCGCGTATGCTGCTCGACAGCGGGAAGCTCTCCCTGCCGAAGAAGGAGGCCATCAAGGACCGCGAAGCCTGGGTGCAGGAGCGCTACCGCAGGCTCCTGGGTCGCGCGCCGACGGCGGATCAGCTGGCGGATGCGCTCGCCTTGCTGGAGGCGCCGCAAGGGCGCGTCGAAACCCTGCTCTATGCGCTGGTGTCGAGCCCCGAATACAACCGGAGCTAGCCTGCATGTCCCCCGACCGGCGCGAATTTCTAAAGTGGAGCGCGGCGCTGAGCGCAGCCGCCTCCATGGGCCGCTCCTTGCCTGCCCAGAAGCCGGCGGCGCGGCGCAAGACCGAGCATCTCGTGCTGATCGCCTTCGCGGGCGGCGTGCGCACGCGCGAGACCTTCGGCATGCCCAAGAACGTTCCGACGCTGGTCTCGATGTCGCAGGAAGGGGTGCTCTACACGCGAGCGCGCACCGCCAATCTTGGCCATTTCGGCGCTGCGCTTTCGATCTTCACCGGCAACGCCGAACAACGCGGCATCCGCGAGAACGTGCGCGGCCGGGATGTGACCCTGTTCGAGTACTTGCGCAAGGATCTGGGCTGGGGGCCCAACGAAGCCTGGATCGCGACCTCCGGCGGCGCCCAGCAGGTCAACTACGCGTACGGGCTGCACCCCGAGTACGGTCCGCGGTACGGCGCCAACACGCTGGACGGTGAGGGCATCTTCAACAGGGAGTTCAAGGCGTTGATCGAGGCCTGGGGCCGGCCCCGCGAGATGAGTCCGCGCGAGACCGAGCTGCTCCATCGCGTTCGACGCGGACTCTCGGGCGAGAGCGCCTCGCAGGGCGCGGAGCAGGTCGAGCGCTTCCTGCTCGAGGAACTCACGCGCGGAACCTCGGACCTCACGGGCGCCAACGCATCGGACGCCAAGGCTCTGCGGGTAGCGCGCAACCTGCTGACGCTGTTCCGTCCCCGGCTCGTGGCGGTCGTGCTGCAGGATGCCGACATCGCGCATGGCAACTTCAACGGCTATCTCGAGGTTGTGCGTCGCAACGATGCCGCGATTGGCGAGCTTTGGAGCGCCGTGCGCGAGAATCCACAGCTCAACGGCCGGACGAGCTTCCTGATCGTCCCGGAGTTCGGCCGTGACCGCGATCTCAACTCGCGCCGCGGACTCGACCATGGCGATGGCTCGGAGGATCTTTCCCACGTGACCTGCCTGGGCTGGGGGCCCGACTTCCGCCGCAACGTGATCCAGCAGGAAGAGGTCGGCGTGGTCGATGTGACTCCGACCGTGTGCGAGTTGTTCGGGGCCCGGCCGCGCTTCGCGCGCGGCGGGCGCCTACCGGGTCTGTTCGCCTAGCCCATGAGTCTGCCGGCGATTCTCTGTTTGCTTTGGCTGGGGCTACCCGCCCTCGCCCAGGATTCGACGAGTTGCATGGAGTGCCACGCGGGCATCGAGCCGATGCACCCCGAGTCGGGACTTTCCTGCACGGGTTGCCATGGCGGAGATGGCGGTGCGCGCACCCAGGAAGCGGCGCACGTGCCCCGTCCGCGCGCCACGCGCGAGGACGAGCGGGTCGCGCGTCTGGACGAGGATCTCGCCTGGCGGCGCTTTGCCAATCCCTTCGACCTGCGCGTCGCTCCGCAGCTGTGCGGACCCTGCCATGCGGACCTTGTCGAGCACTTGCGAATGAGCCTGCACGGCACGACGGCCGGGCACCTTTCCGACGGCTTCTATGAAGTCGGCATCCTGCAGGAAAAGGGATCGAAATTCAGCGTGTTTCCAGCGCAGGCGACCGCGAGTGAGCGCCGCGAGAATTCGATCGAACGCCTGTTCAGCCTGCCTGCCGTCCAGTCGGGTGACGTACTCTCTCTCGCCACGCACTTTCCGGATCTCGCTCGCAAGGAGTGCATGCAATGCCACCTCTGGTCGCAGGGCCGCGCGGTCGAAGGCCGCGTGGGCTTCGACGGAGACTACCGCGGCGAGGGCTGCGGGGCCTGCCATGTGCCCTACGCGATCGACGGGCTGTCGTCGAGCGGGGACGCCCGTGCGGTTCGCAACGAGCCCGGGCATCCCGAACGCCACAGCATGGTCGGCAAGCCCACCACGCAGACCTGCACGACCTGCCACTACGGAGATGCGACGATTGGACTCAACTTCCGCGGCCTTTCGGCGCTGCCGCCGGGCGCGCCCGGCGGGCCGGAGATTCCCGGAACGACGGCGCAGCTGCTCAATCGTCAGTTCTACATCGATGATCCCGCGCTGACCCCGCCCGACGTGCACCATGCAAGCGGGATGCACTGCATCGACTGCCACACGCTCAACGACGTGATGGGCGACGGACAGCTCTACGGTTCGATGGAGGACGCCGTCGAGATCTCCTGCACCGATTGCCACGGCACCTTCACGGCCGCTGCCAGCCTGCGCACGCAGCGCGGCACGCAGCATCCGCATCTCGTTCGGCGCGGCGATCAGGTCGTGCTGAAGAGCAAGGTCACAGGCAAGGAGCACCCCGTGACGCAGCTGGTGCACGTGCTCGACCCCGGACGGCCTGAATACAACGAACGCGCGGCCAAGGCGATGACTTCTGCGCACTCGGATCTGGAGTGCTACGCCTGCCATTCGGCTTGGAATCCGAACTTCATCGGCTTTCACTTCGATCGCAACGCCTCGCTCTCGCAACTCGATCTGCTCAGCGGCGAGCGCACGCCCGGCCGCGTAACGACGCAGGAGAAAGTCTTCGCAACTTGGAAGGGCTTCTACGCCGGCAAAAACGAGCGCGGCGCTATCGCTCCGTATCTCACGGGGTTCTCCTCGATGGGGAGCTACACCAACGAGCGGGGAGAGCGCGTGCTGGATCAGGCCATGCCGGTCACGGCCGCCGGACTCTCGGGCCTCTCGATGATCCACCACCAGATGCACACCGTGCGCGCCAGCGCGCGTTCCTGCGTCGACTGTCACCGCGACAGCGGCACCTGGGGCATGGGCACCGCCAATTTCCATCTGGCACGCCAGCTCGCTTTCGTCGCGGATGAGCGGGGCATCGAGGTCGTGGCCCTCGATCGCCAGCAACTGGCGGCCTCGCAGGCCTTGACCAAACTGGTGCTGCCCGACGTGGTGGCGCTGGCGCTGGACTGCGATCCGCTGCAGGGTCATGCGCGGATGCTGTTTGCGGCCGAAGGCCAGCGCGGCGTGCACGCCTTCGACCTTGCGGATCCGCTGCGACCCCGGCGCGCCGGATTCCTGGCCACGGTCGAGCCGCAGGCCCTGCTCGTCGCCGGGGAGCACCTCTATCTCGCGGACGGCAAGGCAGGCATCAAGGTGCTGCGCCACGACGCGCAGCAGGGCCTGAGCGAACTCGCCCGGCTGCCCACTCAGGACGCGCGGGCGCTGGCGCTCTCGTGGCCCTGGCTGTACGTCGCGGACGGCGTCGGAGGGTTGCTGATCCTCGATGTGCGCGGAGCTCCGCACGTGCTCGAGCCCGTCGGCGCGCTCTCGCTGCCGAAAGAACTCCACGCCAGCACGCACTTCGTCGGCATCGCGCAGTTGTTCCAGCACTCGCGCCCGCGAGCCGTGCGCGAAGGCGGGCGCGAACGCGCCTCCGATCTGCGCACCGATGCACGCAATCTGATAGCCGTGGTCGACGAGGAAATCGGCCTCGTGACGATCGATGCCACCGAGCCCACCCGGCCCGTGCTGCTGAGCCCGCAGCCGGCCCGCATGCGCCCCGGTGGGGGCGGTCGCGAGGGCACGCGCGTCGAAGCGGCGCTCGCCGATCCGGCCGTCGAACACCACGCCGTTGTGCTGCAGAGTCATGTCGATCTGGCCCAGCCGCAGGGCGGCACGCGCACGCAGGAGCGCGACTACGCCTATGTGCTGTCCGAACGGCGCAATGAGGTCAATTCCGACTCGTTCCTGAGCGTCGTCGACGTCACCGAGCCGCTTCGTCCTCGCCGCGTCGGTCGCGTGCGTGTCGGCAACACCAGCGAGTCGCTGAGCCTCGGCAACTTCTACAACACGCCCTTCCTGCAGCGCATGCTGCTGGTGTCGGGGATCGACGGCGTGAGCATCGCCGATGCCTCCGTCTCCGCGCAGCCCAACCAGCTCGGTGTGCTTGCGGGCATTGCAGACGCCTTCGTCATCGCGCTGGAGAACTTCCCGCTCGACAAGATGCTCGATGAGGATGGCCGCCGTCTCAAGGACGTCAGCCACAAAGACTCGCGCTGGCTCAACCGTAGCGAGATCGAGCGGCTGCTGCGCCTCGACGCGCAGTCACTCCACCTCACGCCCGGCACAGGCACCGGTGAACTCGCGGCTTTGCGCGAGTTCCAGCGGCGCGACAAGGACCGTTCGGGATTCCTGGACGCCAGTGAATCCTCCTCGGGTGCGGAGGGCCGGCGCCTCTCGCTGGCCGAGTTTCTGCGGCCCGCGGAGGAGCGGCCCGGCACACGGGCGGCGAGCCCGGTGCCCGCCTTCCGGGAACAGCGTGTCGCACCTGAGGGCGATCTTGCGCGCCTGCTCGATGGCACGGATCCCCACCGCCACGACAGCGATGAGGACGCCCGCCTCACGCGCGGCGAATTCACCGCGGCGCTCTTCGATGCTCTCGATCTCGATGACAACGCCGCGCTGAGCCGTGATGAGCTTGCGCGCCATCCCGGTCCGCTGCGCGCACTGCGCTTTCGCGATGCGGCGGCGGACAAGCTCTTCGCGGGCGTCGATGCCAATCGCGACGGCCGGATCCAGCGCGCGGAATTCAGCGTGCGGGACGCGGACTGGAGCGCTCTGGACGCCGATGCGGACGGCAATGTCCAACTGGAGGTGGTCCGCGGATCCAAGGCCGCCCGCCGAACTCAGAATCGGGCTCCTCCCCGCGAGTGGCCGGCCCGCCAGCCCGCGCGGCATCCGCTCCCGCTGGACATCACTCGCGAGCGCTTCACGACTCAGTTCGACCCTGACAAGGACGGCGTGATCACGCGGCGAGAACTGGGCCGCCGCACCGATCTGCTCGCGATCTGGGACGACAACGGCGATGGCCTGCTGACTCCCAACGAATGGCAGCAGCAGGTGGATCTGGTGGGGGGCCTGGGCGTGCGCGTGACCGTGGAGGGGTTCCTCGAGCGTTGGGACCTCGACGGCGACGGTCAGGTGACACCGCAGGAGCTGAAGCTGCCCGTCGCGGTGCTGATCCGGCTGGGCCTGAGAAAACCCTGAGCGCGGATCGGATTGAGCAGCCCGCCCGCCTGCTAGACTGCAGGGCCGCGGCGCCGGGAGCAGCATCGAATCGAGCGACGCAGCGGCATTCAGCAATGGACCATCCCGAAGACAAGCCTGTTTCCTGGACGAAGGCCCGCCTGCCCAAGCCCCCTTGGCTCAAGGTCCCGCTGCCCGGGGGCGAGGGCTACACCAAGCTGAAGCAACTCGCGCGCGGGCTCGACCTGCACACCGTCTGCGAGGAGGCGCGCTGCCCCAACATTGGCGAGTGCTGGAAGGGCGATCATGCCACGATGACCCTGATGGTGCTCGGTGACGAGTGCACGCGCCGTTGCCGCTTCTGCGCGGTCAAGACCGTGCTTCAGGCCGCGCCGCCGGACGTCGACGAGCCCCGCAAGGTCGGTGAGGCCGTCGCGGCCATGAGCCTCGCCTACGTCGTGATCACCAGCGTCGATCGCGACGATCTGCCTGACGGCGGATCCGCCCACTACGCCGCCTGCATCGAGTCGATCCGCCAGCGCTCGCCGCGCACGGTGATCGAAACCTTGATCCCGGACTACCAGGGCGAGCAACTCGAGACCCTGATGCGCGCCCGGCCCGATGTGCTCGCGCACAACGTCGAGGTCGTCGATCGCCTGCAGCGCAAAATCCGCGACCCGCGCTGCTCCTTTGAGCGCTCGCTCGAGACCCTGCGCGGAGCCAAGCGCTGCGACGCGAGCGTCTTCACCAAGTCCTCGTTGATGCTGGGCCTCGGCGAATCTCACGAGGAGATCGTCGAGTCGATGCAGCGCCTGCGCGCCGCCGGAGTCGAGTTCCTGACCCTCGGCCAGTACCTGCGGCCGACGCCCAAGCACGCCCCCGTGCGCGAATACGTCACGCCGGAGCGCTTCGATGAGTACCAGCGACTCGGACTCCAACAGGGCTTCCTCTATGTCGCCAGCGGCCCGCTGGTGCGCTCGTCCTACAAGGCGGGCGAGTTTTTTGCAGCAAAACTGGTGCGCGAGCGCCGTTCTGCAATGAAACAGGGCTGAAAGCGACGGGCTGCGGCTGCCAGCCCGTTCAGTTCGACCCCGGCCCGCGGTTAGCATCGCTCCAGCGAAGAGATCGGCGCCACCTGCCTGCCGCTCCAACCGCGCTCTCCATCTCCCCCCGAACTCTTTTCGAACCTCCGCATGAGCACGCAAGCCCCGGCAGCCAATGCCAAGCGCCTTCTCTGGGCCGGTTTCATGGCGATTCTCGCCGCCGGCGTCGGTTTCGCCATCCGAGGCGGCATCTTCGGAACTTGGAAGGCCGAGTACGGCTTCACCGACCTGCAACTCGGCGCCATCGGTGGCGCAGGCTTCTCGGGCTTCTGCTTCGGAATCATCATCGGCGGGGTGCTCGTCGACAAGTTCGGCTATGGCAAGCTCGTCGCGCTCGCCCTGCTCGGTCACATCCTCTCGGCCTTCGTGACCTTCGGCGCCAGCAGCCCCGACAACGCCTACGGCTACCTCTTCTGGGGCATGTTCATCTTCGCTTACGCCAACGGCACGCTCGAAGCCGTGGCGAATCCGCTGGTGGCGACGGTCTTTCCCAGCCAGCGCACGCACTATCTCAACATCCTGCACGCCTCCTGGCCTCTTGGCATGGTCGTCGGCGCCGGCGCGTCCTATCTGCTCGCGCAGGCGGGCTTCGGCTGGAAGGGGCAGCTGGCCTTCTACCTCGTGCCCACGGCCGCCTACGCCGTGATGTTCTTCGGCCAGCACTTCCCGCGCTCGGAAGCAGCCGAGAAAGGGGCCACCTTCGCCGAGATGTTCAAGGATGTGGGCCTGCTCGGCAGCCTCGTCGTCTGCGGCCTGATCATGCTCTTCCTCGGCACGACGCTGCCCAACTTCGGCATCGATGCCGCCATCGCCAAGAACATCGGCTATGCCGTCGGCGGCCTGCTCCTGATCGCCGTGGGAGTCCTGACACGCTTCTCGATCGGGTCCTTCGTCCTTTTCGCCCTCTTCGTGGCCCACGCGATGGTCGGGGCAGTCGAACTCGGCACCGACGGCTGGATCGAGAACATCACCGGCAATCTCTTCACGCCGGAGCAGGGCAAAATCCTGTTCATTTGGACCTCGCTGCTGATGTTCGGCCTGCGCTTTTGCGCGCACTTCATCGAGACGCGTCTGGGCCTCTCGCCGATCGCACTCCTGCTCGTCTCGGCCCTGCTGGCGGTCGTGGGACTGCAACTGGCCTCCGGCATGCACTCCTTCGCCATCGCGCTGGCCGCGCTCGGCATCTACGCGCTCGGCAAGACCTTCTTCTGGCCGACGATGCTCGCGGTGGTCGGCGATCGCTTCCCGCGCTCCGGTGCCGTGGCGATGTCGATCATCGGCGGCATCGGCATGCTCTCGGCCGGCCTGATCGGCAACCCGGGACTGGGTTACGCCAAGGACCGCTACGCATCGGAAGTGCTGCGCCAGAGCGCACCGCAGGTCTACGAAGCCAACAAGGCGGACAAGCCCTCGCAGTTCCTCTTCTTCGAGCCGGTCACGGCGATCGACGGTGCCAAGCTGCAGGCCGCCAAGCAGGCCGGTACGGCGCGCTCGTCGGAACAGCAGGCGATGGTGGATGCCAACCAGCAGGGCGATCGGATGACGCTCAAGGCGGACTCGTTCATTCCGCTGGCGATGGCGCTGATCTACCTGCTGCTGCTCTTGTACTTCAAGGCGGCGGGCGGCTATCGCGCGCTGAAGGTCGAAGAGCAGCGCTGAAGCCTTGGGGGTGTTCCCTCAACCCTAGAGGCACGGGCTCCTCCTCCTCGACGCCAGCTCCGTCCCTGCGTGAAGACTAGTCGCCGAGTCCCCGGCCCGTGACCAGATACACCGCGAAGCTCCCGAGCCAGTGGCTGCCTTCATAAGGCGCGTCGATCACGGCCGCCAGACCCGCGTTGCGATGAGCATGCGCCGTCCCGCGCAGGCTCGGCAGGCGCGCGTCACCCGGCTCCAGCGCCTGCGCGATGCCCTCCAGCATCCAGGCACGGCTCAGGTTGAGGCCATCGAGGTGGGCCAGCTTGCCATCGCTCTTGTCGGTGACGACGGCCGGAGCGATCCATGGGGTGGCCTGCTCGCGGGGAATCTCCGGCAGATAGCCTGACAACCACTCGCCGAACTCCTTCTGCGGCAGTACGCGTCGCATCAGATCGGCGACAGCCAGTCCCGGCGAAAGAAAGTCCTGCCCCGAGGGCTCGAAACTCATCGGCCAGCCGCGATCCTGCAGGTGATAGGCGCGCGCCCGCGCGTCGATTAACGCGATCATGGCCTCATCGCCGACGATCACGGCCCAATCGCGAATCAGGCCGAAGGCAAAGGCCGTCTGGCTGTGCTCGCCTGTTCGGATGGGGTGCGTGAGTTTCGGCAGCCAATCGCGGATGCGCTCGGCGCACAGCACTTCCAGCGGCGCGAGCGTGCGTGAGAGCTCGCGCGCATCGGAGTCGTCCCACTGGCGCAACTCGGCGGCGAGTTGCAGCAGCCAGGCCAGCCCATAGGGTCTCTCGAAGGGCACGCGGCCGGGCGCCTTGAGGTAGGTGAGTTCGGCCTCGATGTGCGCGGCGGTGATGCTCTTTTTCAGGGCAGCTCGGATCGCAGCGCCTTCGGAAACCTCGGGGAATCTGCGCAGCACGCGCACGAGCAGCCAATGACCGTGCACCGCGGAATGCCAGTCGTAACAGCCGTGGAACGCAGGTGTGAGCTCACTGGGTGCGCGCGCATCTTCCTTGGAGTTCAGCACATGCGCGATCTTGTTGGGGTACTCCTTGTGCACGCATTCGAGCGCCATGCGGGCATAGCGCGAGGCGTCGACGGCGGTGAACAGCGGGGCGGCGGGCTGCTGGCTCGGCTCGGGAGGCGGCGTCTGGCCGCAGACCGCAAGGGTCAGACAGAGCAGCGGGAGCAGGGCAAGAATCAGGGTGCTCATGCAGCGCATGTTAGCGCCGCGTTCGGGCAAAGACCCGGGCCGCGTTGTCCGTGGAATAGGCCGACGGATCAAAAGAAAGCACGATGTGCAGGGCCGCCGCGCTGCGAGCTTCGCGCAAGTGCCGGGCATCCGCGATGATGCAGATCCGGTCACCGCCATCAGTGGCATTCCGGATGAGGCTCGCCATCTCCGGGACCGGCGCTTCCTGGCCAGAGACCATGGTCTGCGCGGCCCTTTGAGCCGGTCGCGATCCGGCGTCGCAGGCGAGGAAGGTGGCGAGGAACAAGAACAGGGCGTGGATGGAGTGCATGGGCGCTTGGCTCGGTCCGGTGTCGGCCGTCTGAGACGCTCCGCTACGCGCGTTCTGCCCGGAGCATGCGTAACAAGCCTGTCATTCCAAGGCGCACTCAGCGCGGTCGGGCAAACGCTTGCCCCGGCAACGGACCCCAGATCTGCTCCAGAAGCGCGAATACTTCGGGCTCGGACTCCTTCAACTCGCCCGTGACGAACGGGTAAAAGTCATTCGATCCGAAGTAGCTCTCGGTCATCTCGGCAAAGAACTCCTGCGGGTTGGTGCGCCCGTAGTGCTCCCGCGTTCCGCCCGGGCTGGTCAGCACCGCCTGTGTGCTCTCCTTGGCGGCGAAGCGCTCCCAAGCAGCCTTGAGGCGGGGCTCCTCGAAGCCGAGCACCTGATCGTGGTAGGCATGCGCAAGCTCGTGCAGCACGACCCAGGGCATGCGGTGGTTCTCAAAGGGCGAGAGGAAATCCTCGACGTCGGGAATGTGCGCGCACTTGGCGAGGTTCTCGGAATAGCCGTGTTCCTTGAGCCACTCGGCGCTGGGGTGGTACTGCATGGCGGTGAGGCCGGGAACTTCCCGATCCAATTGAATGGTCACCGCACGCAGTCGGGCGAGCGCAGGCTCTGGAACAATCGTCGCGATCGCAACCAGTCGCGCTCGCAGTAGCGCCAGGGCGCGCGCTCCCAGGCCAGCGCTTTCGCCTTCCAGCAATCGCCGGTCGACGCGCACGCTCCAGCCCTCGATTTCCTCGCGGGCATGAGTCTCCCGCGGTGTGCTGCCCGTGAGGGCGAGAAGGCTCAGGGTCAGGCAGGCGATCAGGCTCAGCAGTGAAAGACGCATCGCGCGATGCTAGGCGGTGCGCGATGCGTCGGCAATCCTGCTGAATCCGCCTTCGTCAGGGCGTGATCGCGATCGAACGGCCGTTGGTGAAGTTCCAGCCCAGACCGCAGGGCCCCGTGGGGTTGCGATACCAACCCTGAAAGTGCAGGGATTGCGCGGGTGTGGTCGGCGGCAGGAAGCCCGGACCCCATTGAGCCGCGCCACCAATGGCAGAGCGGGTGCTGAGGCGCGTGATGCTTCCGCCTGCGCAGCGCAGGCCATCCGCGGACTGGAAACCCGCTCCGCCATTGGCCTGCGCGGTTCCGTAGTACAGCAGCACGGTCACGCCCGGGGGCAGATCCCCGACCGTGACGATCAGATCGTTGGCCGCGAGGCTGCTGCTGCCCTGCGCTCGCAGAAAACCGCCTGCGCCCGCGGAGTTGGCACATCCGCGGCCCGCCCCGCCGACATTGCTGCACGGACAGGCTGTGCCCGAACCATCGCCGAAGCAGAACGCCGTGCCCAGATCCGTGGTGATGCGGGCGTTGTCCATCCCGACCTGCCAGATGTCGAAGATGAAGAACAGCAGCGGATCGCCGTAGAACCAGCGCACCCTCGACACATTCCCGATCACCTCGTTCCAGACCTGATTCGGCGCGCCCGCCCCCTGCAGCACCTGCCAGCCCGCCGGCATGGTGAGCGACAGTGACGGTACGTTGACATCGAAAGCCGACCAGCCCGTGCCGGGCTGCGGCACGAAGCTCGAGCTGATGAAGTACACCGACCGGTCATCGAGCGGGTTACCCGGTGTGCCGCGGTCGTTTTCGAGGATGAGCGTCAGCGGCCGCTGAAAGGGAAACTGGGTCGAAACCGTTGCCAGATCGATGCCGAGCGAGCGGACGCCGCGCGCACGGTAGTCGCCGGTGAAGACGGAGGAGGCGCCCGCGGCCGTGCGCGGCTGCGGCGCGAACGTGTCGAGAATCTGCGTCTCCAGGTGCCATTCGGGATTGCCGCCCGTCGGTGAGAACTGGTCGCCCGCCCCCCAAGTCCAGCCGCCCTGATTGGAGCCGTTGGTGAAGCCTTCCACGCTGCTTTGCGCAAGGGAGGCAAGGGAGAGGCTGAAGACGGCGATCGCGGTTTTCATAAGAAGCATGGCTCGGGGCACCCTCGGCACCTGAAGAAAATCTATCGCACAGCGTCGAAAGGCGCGACCCGTCGGGGGCTCGGAAGGCTCGAATCCGTGCATCCCCAGGAACCAGACACGATGTCCAGCCCGAATCGCACGGTATTCCCACAAGCGCGGAACCTCAGGCCTGCTGCATGGTTGAAGCCTACTGGCGCCTCGCTTGACTCATCGGAGGCGGGCGGATGCGCCGAGGAGCAACTGCATGGCGCCCATCCCCCAGAACAGCATCCGAAAACTCTTCCTCATCGGGCTCGGCCTCGCCCAGCTGACGTCGTTGGCCCGTGCCCTGCCCGCCACGACCCTGCCCTCCACGACCCTGCCCTCCACGACCCTGCCCTCCACGACCCTGTCTTCCACCATCACGCTCTCCACCACACCAGAGCCGCAGGCTCAGCGCCGCGGCGCACCGGGCCCCGGCACTCCGGCCGGAACGGTCTCCTATGCCTCAGAGATCGAGGACCTGGTGAAGCCGTACCTCTCCACGGTCGGAGCACCCGGCAAGGCGATCGGTCTCGTCGTGGGGGTGTCGCATGGAAACGGGAGGATGCTCTTCGGCTTTGGCGCGCGCACGGTGAACGGAAGCACGCCTCCCAACGGCGATGACATCTTCGAGATTGGCTCAGTGACCAAGGTCTTCACGGGCTTCCTGCTCGCGCGAGCCGTGGAGCAGGGCACCGCGACGCTTGACACCGTCATCGATCCGTGGTTCCCCGCCGGTTCGCCCGACTTCAACGGCCAGTCGATCACGTGGCTCGACCTGGCGACACACACATCCGGCCTGCCCAACTATCCGAGCAATCTGAACCCGACCGTGCCTGGCAACCCGGCATCGGGCTACACGGCGCAGAACCTCGCGAGCTTCATGGCGGGCTACACGCTCAACCTCCAGCCCGGGACGCACTTTCTGTACTCCAATCTCGGCTCGGGAGTTCTGGGCCATGTGCTCGTGCAAGCCTGCGCATCGACCGACTACGAAGCGCTGGTGCGCCGCGAGATCGCGGATCCCTTGGGCATGGCGGACACACGCATCGTCCTCAGTCCCGCCCAGCAACTGCGCAGGGTTCAAGGTTACGCGGGTCCCAATCCGGCGCCCTTCAACGTGATCGGCGAACCGCTGGCGGGCGGAGGCGCGCTCCGCTCCAGCGCGCGGGATCTGCTCCTATTCGTCGACGCGGCGATTGGGCATGGTCCCGCCGCCGCCGTGTCGACCTGGCAGGATGTGCTGCTCCCGCAGCGTCGCAGCCCCTTCGGTGACGAGGGGGCGAGCGGACTGCTGATCAACAGCGAAACTCATGCAGGGCGGCGTCTGTACAGCAAGAGCGGGGGAACGGCGGGTTTCAGCTCGCAGATTTGCTTCACGAGCACTCCGCCGGTGGCGGTCGTGCTGCTTGCGAATTCGCGCGATGTGCAGGGGCTGCAGGCGCTCGGCCGAGAGCTGGTCGACCGACTGTCGAAGCCCTGAGCGCTCGTGCGGCGAAGCGTGCAGTCGAGCCAACGGCATTTCGCTCAAGGACTTGGTGTGAGCACTGCCGCTGTGGTTGTCAGCTGGGCTGGCATGGGTGGCGGACTCGCTTTGCCAGCAGCGATCCACGATCGGGTGTGTCTCATCGGGCAGCGGAAGCTCTGAGGAGCGGCAGGATCGGGCGCGATTTCCTGCTTGGGTTGCATATCGACCCGCAGATCGGATGGGGGGGGCGCAGCGAGTGTGCATGGGCTGTCCGTTGGCTGTGGTTGCGCCTGCGTCACGTACATGACATCGTACGCTCACTCCAGCACAATCGGCTCTTCGCGCGCATAGCTAGACAATCGCAAACAAGTGCTCACGCTCGCCTCGATCAGGCGCTCATCCAGATCCGCGAACTCCGCGTTGCCGGTCACGTGTCGCCGCCGCGCTTCACGCAACGCCGCCGTGCAGTCGTGCGCTCCGATCGCCTCGAAAGCGCGCTCGATGTCGCCGTCGGGAGCCGACGGCTCGAATGGCAGGGACGGCGGTCCGAGTGTAGAATCCCGCAATCGGGGTCCTTCGCCCCCGGGCCCTCCCGCCGCTCC
>Ga0208361_1000086_pt1 | contig 35141 bp, 27 predicted proteins | sample LakMenEpi05Aug10_FD_150670 | JGI IMG/M metagenome (GOLD analysis project Ga0208361, IMG submission 150670) | Freshwater microbial communities from Lake Mendota, WI - 05AUG2010 deep hole epilimnion (SPAdes) | ecosystem: Environmental > Aquatic > Freshwater > Lake > Epilimnion/Euphotic zone ... | reverse complement strand
GGTAGCACGTAATATCCCCGGCAGAGTGATTGCTATCAAAAAAAAGGACAGAGAGCTGTTTCAACCACAAACAGCTGCCGATTTACTGGGAACATCCGGTGAAATTTTCATACAAAAAAGCCAACAGGCCGGGGGAAGCCCGATGATACGGGGGTTTTCCACCAACCGATTGCTTTATGCTGTTGATGGAGTGAGATTGAACACAGCGATTTTTAGAGCAGGAAACATTCAGAATGTAATTTCATTGGATCCATTTGCCATAGAAAAAACAGAGGTGTTTTTTGGTCCAGGTTCAATTGTCTACGGAAGCGATGCTATTGGCGGTGTCATGAGCTTTCAAACAATTACTCCAAATTTAGCCGTTGATACAATAAGGTATACCAAAGTCAATGGTTCCGTACGATTTTCATCAATTAACCAGGAAATGACAGGTAACGCCTCCTTCACTGCAGGAAATAAAAAATGGGGAAGCTACACCGGTATAACACATTCCTCCTATGGTGATTTGAGAATGGGCACCCGCGGGAAATATCCATATGAGAAAAACTTTTATGTTGAACGGGTAGGGAATACTGACCTGGTGCTCAAAAATCCAGATTCATTGGTTCAATTACCATCAGGATATCAACAATTTAATTTAACGCAAAAAATTCGTTTTCGACCTAGTCAAACTTGGGAATTCAATTATGGCTTTCATTATTCGGAAACAAGTTCTTACAGCCGATATGATCGCTTGATTGAAAGGCAAAATAATGGGCTACCCCGATCGGCAGTATGGAATTATGGCCCCCAAATATGGATGATGAACTTACTTACAATCAGCCATATTCATAAGAACCGTATTTATGATCATATGATTATTCGTCTGGCACATCAATTTTTTGAAGAAAGTAGAATTGACCGGGCATTCAATGGCTTCCGCTTGCGTACGAATCTGGAAAAAGTAAATGCCATTTCATTAAATATTGATTTTGAAAAAAAAATAAATCAACACGAATTCATCTATGGACTAGAATGGGTAAAGAATAAGGTGCAATCGCTGGGAAGCGGAGAAGACATCAGAAATGGGAATTTTATTCCGCTACCTGACAGATACCCGGCTTCCGACTGGAGTAGCTATGCCGGCTTTCTGAATTATCAATATTCGCTGAATGATCAATTTCTTTTACAGGGAGGTATTCGTATGAATCATTATCAACTCCATGCTGATTTTTCCAGACTGCTGAACTTTTATCCTTTCCCGTTTTCAACAGCTGATTTAAAAAACAGTTCCCTCACTTACAGTATCGGCGGTGTTTACAAAGCTCCCGGAAATTTTACCTTGAAACTCAATTTCAACAAAGGTTTCAGGGCTCCCAATGTAGATGATATGGGAAAGCTTTTTGATTTTGTGAATGGAGAAGTTGTTGTTCCCAATCCCAACCTTCGTGCGGAGATAGCCAACAACTTCGAACTAGGAATTAATAAGGTATTCGGGCAATATCTCAAAGTAGATGTAACCTTTTTCTTTACGCGTTTGGAAAATGCGCTCGTAAGAAGACCTTATAATTTCAATGGCCAGGATAGCATCTTGTACAATGGAATCATGAGTAGGGTATATGCCATACAAAATGCTGCTCACAGCAGGATAAGCGGTATTCAGGCAGGCATTGAAATTTTATTTTCAAAAAAGTTTAGCCTACTCTCAAAATATAACTTACAGACTGGCAGAGAAGAGATGCCCAATGGAGAAATCAGTTCTGCCAGACATGCTGCCCCCGGCTTTGGATTAACCCGACTTACCTACCGAAATAAAGGCATCGCTGTTCTTATAGAAAGTATCTATTGCCAGGAAGTGAGTTTTGAGCAATTGAACCCGGAAGAAAGGGTAAAATCAGCAATTTATGCAAAAGATGCCGCAGGCAGACCCTTTTCACCGGGCTGGTTGACGATGAACTGTAAAATATCAGGGCGGATGGGTGATAGATTCCAAATTGCAACGGGTATTGACAATATAATGGACCAGCGTTACAGGCCCTACAGTTCGGGAATTGCAGCCGGCGGACGAAATTTTTACATTTCCCTAAGCATAGGAAGGGGTTAATATTAGAAATAATTGGGTGAAGAGTTTTGTTTCCAAATCAAAAAAACATCTAACTTTGCAACATTATTGCAAAGTTTGAACAACGGATTTACATATCGCCAGTTCATAACTGCCTGTTTGATTGCATTATATGCATTCATCATCACTCCATCATTGTGTTGGCACCAACACGAGAAAACATCTTTTTCATCTAGCCCCAAGCAATTCAAAGATTCAGGTACCTCTTACGTCGAAGAAGATCGGGATTCATATTGTCAGGTTTGTTCCCACCATTATAGTTATTACAGCAATGATGCTGTAGCGTTCCAAATTAAAGCAGTTTCTCTCACACGACTATTGGTTGAAGTACCTGCTCTTCAATTTTATTCTGTAACACGCTGTTACCCGGCCGAAAGAGGTCCTCCTGTTCTTGCTTAAAACCCGGCATTTCATGATACCGGTAACTGCCTGTTTGGGGCAGTTTTATTTGATTTCAGTTGAATTAACTGACTTACTATTTTCATATCTCTTAGATGCTCCGTTTTCGTTTATATCTATTTATACTACTTGCCTCTGCTACCAGTCTGCTGGCACAGGACTGTCGCATTCGGCTCATCGGACATGTAGAAGAATCGGCAACTGCTGAGAAACTAATTGCGGCAATCATACTAATTAAAGAAACAGGAAAACAGGTAACTACAGATAAAAAAGGTGATTTTTCCTTGGAGGGTCTATGTGCAGGAAGGTATACGCTACTGATAACCCATGTAGGTTGTGAACCTATAGAGAGAAAAATAAATCTGGAAAAAGATATGCACCTCGATATTTTTCTTACCGGTATTCATACTGATTTACAGGAGGTAACCGTGGATGCACGTCGGGGAATCAGGAATTCAGGATTTAAAAAAGAAATAACGGAACGACAGATGGAACAAAGCCGCGGCGGTACACTAGGTGAGGCTTTGAGTAAAATCAACGGAGTAACCCTGCTGCAAACCGGATCTGCGATCTCAAAACCCATAATACACGGATTGCATAGCAATCGGATTCTCACAATTAACAATGGAGTCAGGCAGGAGGGACAGCAATGGGGAAATGAACACGCTCCCGAGATAGATCCCTTCATTGCAGATAAACTGGTGGTGATCAAAGGAGTGGATGAACTCAGGTATGGGTCAGATGCCATTGGCGGTGTGATATTGGTTGAGCCAAAGGCCTTAGGAACATTACCTGAAAAGAGAACCGAAATCAATACTGCATTTTTCAGTAATAATCTTCAGTATGTTGTTTCTGCTGTGCATGAACAATCGCTTTCTAAAAAGCCTAATTTCCGATTCCGCATACAAGGAACAGTTAAACAAGGAGGAAATGTAGCTACACCTAATTATCGCTTGAATAATACAGGAAGTGAAGAAAAAAATGCTTCAGTGACCTTGGGGTGGAAAAAAAATAATTTTTCTACAGAATTTTTCTACAGTCATTTTTCTACCCGAATAGGAATCTTCGCCGGATCGCACATTGGTAATCTGACAGACATGCAGACTGCTATTGCAGCCAATCGACCAGCAGATGTCTTTTTGGGTGAACAAACTTATGAGATACGACGCCCCTCCCAACAAGTCTTGCATCACCTCATCAAATCTAAATCTGTTCTGCAAAAAAATGAACATCGCTTCACGCTACAATTGGCAGGACAGTTCAATCAGCGAAAGGAGTTTGATGTGGTTCGTAATCCTGCCGTAACAAGGCCTCAAATGGACTTACAAATTTATACCCTCTCACAAGAATTGACATGGGAGCATCCAAAAAAGAATTACTTAAGCGGTATCGGCGGCATAAGCCTTCAACAACAGAATAATAGCTACTCCGGAAGATACTTCATCCCTGCCTATACCGCACTATCCTATGGCGCCTATTACATAGAGAAATGGAAAAAACACGAGTGGGATCTTCAGGCAGGACTTAGATTTGACAACAAAGACATTGCTACAACTCGCCTGAAATTCGGTGGAGATACTATAAATTATGATTTTAAATTCACCACCTTTGCTGCATCCATCTATGCAGGATATTCTCCCGACAACAGCTGGAATTTCTATGTTTCATCAGCATTATCTAGCAGAGCCCCTCATGTAAATGAACTCCTGAGTGACGGTATCCACCATGGAACTGCTACTTATGAGAAGGGAGATATTACCCTCCGTCCGGAAGAATCATTTCATTCAACTGCAGGATTGAAATATAATCATCCGGATGGAAAATTTGGGTGGGACTTATTAGGATACATCAATCGCATCAATCATTTTATTTACCAGCAGCCGCAACCGGCTTTACCGGTACTGACCATTAGTGGTGCCTTCCCCCTGATTACTTATCAGCAAACCGATGCCACATTACGGGGATTTGATGTGGCGGGCTGGGTGAAACCTATTCAAAACCTGGAGCTCACCTCACGCTATTCTTTTTTAGCCGCATCGAATCGCAGAACAGGTGAATGGCTTATTTGGATGCCGGCCAACCGGCTGAGCAATGAACTAAGTTGGCAAATTCAGGGCAACGATCATTGGAAAAACAATTACCTGTCATTTGAATGGCTACATGTAATGAAACAAAATCGAGTACCAGATGGATCTACTGTTAAACAAGACTACAAAGATCCCCCACCTGCATATAGCTTATTGCATTTCAATGCCGGAACTACCGTTCAGCTATTCAATAAACCCGTAACAATTGGTGTTGGTATCAGGAATCTACTAAATACTGTTTATCGTGATTACATGAATAGCATGCGCTATTTCACAGATGAACAGGGTATCAATGCCAGCATTCGTTTAAAAATAGAACTATAACCTTTCATATTAAACCAAAAAAACATGACTATGCAAATCAAAAAAATGATCGCGATTTTTGTAGTGCTCACCGCAGTTTTTACTTCTTGTAAAAAAGAAGCCGATGAACCCAATGATGAAGAGGTAATCACAACGTTACGCCTCACATTCGCGCCCGTAGGTGGTGGCAATAATCTGGTCTATCAATATGATGATGCTGATGGACCCGGAGGAAACCAACCAACCAAAGAGGAAATCGTTCTTCAACCAAACAAATCTTACAATGTTTCGCTGCAATTATTGAACAAAACAGTAACTCCGGCAGAAGACAAAACAAATGAAATAAATCAGGAGGGCACTTCACACCGGTTCTATTATGAACCCGCAGCAGGAAGTAATATAACTGTGTCTGGGCTTGATAATGATGCCAATGGAGTGGCCCTCGGCCTTAGCAGTAACTGGGTAAGTGGTGCGGCGGCTACGGGAAAAATTAAAATCACCTTGCGTCATTATGGAGGAAACCCTCCGGGCAAGGCAGCCAATGACCTAGTAAATAGTACCAAGTCATCTACTGACCTGGAGGTTGAATTCAATACCCGTATTCAGTAAACAGCTGGGGTAGCTGAAATAAGGAATCACACTGTATAAAACACCCGGGAAACCGGGTGTTTTTTTTATCTGATATATACATTTCTTGCAGGAAGTACGGGTGGATGAACTTTCTGGCATAAATTATGTTATAAAAGATTGCAGCTAAATGTTTTATAAACATTTATATATAGTATGTATAAAGATTTTTTGCTTTTCGCGACTATTCTTCTCAGCTTTAATGCTATTACTCATAGTATAGAGGATATTTCTGTACATACAGAAATCACTTTTTTCCATTCGGGAGATGACGCTGCTGATACAGCAGACCATACAAATGACAAAATCCCATTACCGGGTCATGGAGAAATTGAGGAAGACTCGAATGATGAAGACGTAGCTTACACTTTCTACTATACATTACCTGCGAGATATAATTCGCAGTGTACATTTTATTCAGCAGATCAATTGGCAACCAATCTATTCCATCCGGAAGCATTTATACCGCCTCCCCGAAGAATTCATTGCTGATAATAACAGCCTTCTTTTTTCTCCATTTTTAACCATCATTTAATGAAGACAGTAATCTATGTCTGCATGTCATATTTATTAATCATGTCATGCAGTGAGCCGGTAACGGTAAAAGAAAATAAAACCTATCAAGTAATTCATCCGCTGGTAAAAGATACCATCTATGAAAGGGAGTATGCGGCTACCATCAATTCAATTATAAATGTAGATATCAGAAATCGCATCAAGGGATTTATTGAGGAAATATATATGGATGAGGGTCGTCATGTAAATAAAGGACAATTACTATTTCGATTGAATAGTTTGGAATTAGAACAAATGGCAAGAAAAGCAGATGTACTTATACAAACTGCCGAGGCAGAACTGAGGGCAGTAGAAAGTTCGTTTGATTTATATAAGGCAGTACGTGTGTCTTATTTAGATGTATTACTTAGCCAACAGAGTGCCCTTCAGGCGAATCTAGAATTAATCAGAATCAATCAACGCAGTAGAGTAGCACAGGTAAGGCTTTTCAGAAACCTGGGAGGTACCTGGTAAAGTCAACTTAAATAAAGACAGATGTTGTATTTTTATCAAGCATTTTTTCTATACCCTCATAAAAAAAACACCTGCTAGTGAAAATAAAATGTCTCGTTTCACTGATGCTCCTAATAGGTGTTAGCGAAGTTCACTCTTCGAAAAGCAGTCTTGACTTCTTTCATAAACCAATAATTGATACCCAGCAACAATACAAATCAGTACTGATCGGACAGCAGATTTGGATGTGTGAGAATCTGAATGTGAGCCATTTCAGAAATGGAGATAGTATACCGGAAGTGCGTACACCTGAGGATTGGGAAAGAGCAGGAAAGGAACAAAAACCTGCCTGGTGCTATTATGATAATAACCCCGAAAATAAGGGCAGATTTGGCAAATTATATAACTGGTATGCAGTTAATGACCCAAGGGGACTTGCCCCTGCCGGATGGCACGTTCCGGATGACGGGGAATGGAAGAAATTGACTGAGAGTTTAGGTGGGGGAATGCAGGCAATTCAAAAGATGAAGAGCAAAACAGATTGGCCAAGTTCATCTATTGGAAATAATGAAAGCGGTTTCTCCGCATCACCAGGTGGATACCGATATGACTATGGATTTTTTAATGCTGCCGGACTATTCGGAGTATGGTGGTCATCACCGGCGGAATCTGTAAGTTTTGCCTGGCTATTTTATCAAATCCACCACCTTGGTAAGGCATTTCGCTATTTCCCCAACAAAGCGTTTGGGTTTTCGGTGAGGTGTGTGAAAGACAAGTAAAGGAAGGGTATAAAAACTTATTATACAGTGCCTTTTTCTATGAAGCCGGCAATAGATCATTTGCACTACTTTATTTCAAAGAAGATTAAATATTCAAATCTGAAATGAAATCTTCAGCATACGCTAAAGATAATGTCATACCTGCACCTCCCACCCCATTTACAATCCACACATTCTCCTCAATTTCTTTGTTAAAACCGGTAGATCCATTTAATAGTTTCGAATAGATACCATTCCAGGTTTGAATGATATGCCAATCTTTCAATAAAACTATCTTTTCGAGGTAGTCCAGCACCAACCGATTGATATAGGCTGAGTCAAAAGGAGGAAAATCTGAACCATATTCATGACTATCACCAATTGTCAATTCGCCCATATGATTTTGCGATACCATAACATGTATACCATATTTCAAGTATTCAGCATAATTTGATTCGTAAAACAGTTTTAATGCCGGCAGACTCGAAGCAACGGCGAAACTCTTATAATGAATTAAGGATAAACCACCGCAAATGGATGGTCCTAGTAGATAATTATTGGGTTGTGAAATAATCCGAAGCATCTGTAATTGACATTTTGTAAAGTACTCTTTAAATACGGCAGGATATAACAATTCAAATTCTGCCCCATTACAAATACAAATAAGATCAGCTTCAACTCTTGTGGAACCAAGTTTTATATATCCTGTTTGAACTTCTGTTACCAATTGTTCGAAATGAAATTCTATTGCATATTTTTCACTAAAAAATGATGGCAATACCTGCATTATCTGTCTAGACTCAATGATCATTTCATCTTCACTCCACAATCCTCCGAATGTATTGCTGGGCTGAATGGAAGGATATTTTTTGACTAAGTCACTCGCAGACAACCAGCCAACCGGCCTCAAATCTGAATAGATGGTGGCAACTTCCTGCATAACCTGTGATTCAAGTTCATTCTGTGCTACATGAACACTACCGGATTGATTATACCAACTTTTGCTTTCTTTACATAGTTGCTTCCATATCTCACGCGTACGAATGGCTCTATCATAAAAAACGCCATCAGTTTGCCCAATGGGCCAAATCATGCCAAAATTTCTAATAGAAGCACCCAGTGGGCGACTGCTCCTTTCATATACGGAAACCTGCCATCCTTTCTCAGCAAAAGCTCTTGCAACAGATAGTCCCATAATACCTGATCCAACAATAATTACTTTATTTTTCATACTTTACCAATTGGTATTTTTTAAGAAACCCATACAAAGTAATAAATACTAATGCAATTCCCACGAATGCGGCTATATAAAAAATATTGACAAAGAAATGTAACCAATTTACTTTCCATGACGAAAACTCCTTAATCACTAAAACTAATACGGTACCCAAATAGCCAAAAGCGTCAGCTATATACATCACAAATCCAACATTGCCATCAATTTTATAGGTAGCTAACATTCTTTCATAATAAAGACAGTTTTTTGCTACATAGCCCATATAAAGACCGGTGCTTGCAGCAACCATCCATGAAAATGTTCCTATTATCTGTAATTGAAAAAGGTAGGTACTTACAATACAAATAACAAGTCCAGCAATAATAAAGAGATGTATACCTATAAACGCTGTGATATTCGTTTTTATTCGGTAAAATAAAGCGAGTGCAATAATGACTATCAACGATGAAATAAGACTCATTTTTGTAAAAATCAAGGAATCCCCTGTTGCCCCTGTTTCTCTCCATAAATCGGCCGAGAAATCCTCGCAGAAGTCACGAACAATAGTAAGAAGCGCGTAGGTAACAATTGCAGGTATAATTAATTTTCCATATTCAGCAATAAAAGCCATTCTCTTTTCTTTACTCATTGGCTTTCGTTCTGTTCTCTCCAAAATATCCTGTTCCGAAGGATTGGGAGATCCATTCAACAAAAAAGTGAAAATAATAAGGGGTAATATAAAAAATGAACCTGCAAAAAAAGGCATCCAAAATTCATTGCTGGGTGATACTGTCAATAGAAAACCGCCCACCGTTTTTGCAAATCCTGAAGAAAAAATGAATGTGACAGATAGAAAAGCAGCCAAAAAATCCGTCATTGAGCGGCCCTCCAAATAACTAAAAACAAGACCCCATATCATTCCCAATGGAAGACCATTCACGAACATAAAAATAAATTTATATTCAAAAGGAACAGTGGCGAAGCATAGCAGACTGAACCATCCAATTAGTATTAAGGAAAGGATATACTGTTTGCGTTTGTTCCTGTCTAATTCAGCGATAAATTTTATCCCTATGAATTTACTAATCATATAGCCAATTACCTGAGCGGTAACCAACACCACTTTATATGATATACCAAATTGTGAGTAGGAGGAGAAAGAAGCAGTCGTGTAGGGTTTCCGAATGCCATACATACAAGTATACACCATAAAGGCTGAAAAGGCCATAAATGCGATCGCTACAAAGGAATCATTCTTAACTTTTTTTTTTGTATGAAGCATTTTAGTCAAAATTATTTTCAATTACATTAATCAACTCATCCATCTGGTCAATAATATAATCAGGAGAATAATTTTGTAATATAGCTCTTGGATAACTGCCTGTTGTGACAGCAACTACACAACCGCATCCTGCATTTCTGCCTTCCAGTATATCAACTTCTGTATCGCCAACTTTAATACAATTTGCCGCATTATCCAACTTAAATGATTCGAGTAACTCTTGAATCATGAAAGGAGCTGGACGGCCCTCAGGTACCTCATCACTACAAATTGTATACTTCGCATAATTGGTCTCATTCCAATGAAGTCTTGCTAGCAAAGCATTAGTTATGTCTCTAGTAAAGCCTGTATTCAACGCAAAAGGAATATTCTTATTTTTTAACCACTCAAATGTCTCAATAACTCCCGGCAGCGGAAATACTTCCACTTCAGAGTAAATTTTTTTCATTTCGACAGAAAAATCTTCATGAACCTGATGTATCAAATCATTATCCCATTTCAATTGATTTTGGTCTACAATCATTTTAATTGCAGTTATTTTTTTATAGCCCATTACCCCATCGGCCTCATCTCCGGAGATGGTATATCCATTTCTATGAAAAGCTCGAATAAAGGCCTCCTTTACAAATCCCTGATCAGAAACAGTAGTTCCAGCTATGTCAAAAAATACGGCATGTAGTTTCATATACTTTTTTTAATTAGATGTTTTTGAATAAGATACTTATACTTGTCGAGTGAGGGTACCGGTATCAGAGGGTCTTTTGCCTGATCATCCCACCTCCTAATTGCAACAAACAACTGATAATCTTCCGCTTGCTCAAATTCAGCTGCCTCTGACTCAGACATTCTGCCCCCCTGAAATTCAAGTGTTGCCTTACTTGCTTCAGATAGTTGGTCATAGTAGTCCGGATGCTTAAATGTCAGGTATCTTTTGGCACTTACATGCGATTCTACAGACTTGGCAATACGATTAGAAAATCCACATCTTAAGAGATATTCATACCCGATTCGCTCATGATCCACTACACCAAAATCATTCATTCTGTTAACAGGCATTTTATTTTCTAACAGATGTCCAATGTCATGCAAGAATGCTGCAAGTATAACTTCGTCGTCATAACCCTGGTTCTCTGCCAACATAGCACACTGAGTCATATGTTGGATTTGTGAAACCTTCTCACCTATATAGTCAGACTGGCCAAAGTGTTTATATAAATTAATAATTTCGTCTGTGATGGCAGCTATTGCGTCAGTATTCATCATATCAGAATATATATTTTAAAATTTAATGGCTGGTGCTACCGGATGATTGGCGATAAATTTTTTTCCTAATAATTCAGCGATAGTAGCAGCAATTTGACTCTGATAGATTTGATCGGCTTTATTGATCTCTCCTTTTGCGGGTATACCTGAACCAATGGCTGCTATCCAGATCTGATCAGCTTCTTTAATTTTTTCACCATGGTGTCGCCAGTCATTCCTATCGATATCACCCCTTCCATGATCTGTCGTGACAATTAATGTGGTTTTATTTTTATACTCTGGCATTTGCTGCAGTAATGACCATAAATCTGCCAACATGTTATCTTCAGCATGTGCTGCCATTAAATACTGATCATATTTCCCAGCATGTGCAAAATCATCTGTTTCATCAAATGCAATATATAACACATCAGGTTTATAAATTTTTAAATACTCTCTGGCAGCAAAATATGTAAACACATCGGGTCTTACTCCAATAGGCCTGGTTGTAAGATATTGCATGTCATTGATTAAATTCAAGGTGCGGTCAGGAAACAGCAGGGAATCCCGATCGGCATTTACATAAATACCACTTCGTTTTTTATTAAAAATAAATGGGAATACATCCCAGGTAGCAAAAACAGCTATCTTATCTTTATATCCACCCTGAAGATGTAAATATTCAAGTACATTGATATTTGAGTTCCAGATTTTATTATTTGAGTTGACAAGTGTATCTGGGTAGCCTGTAAATATTTCATTATACCCTGGATACGAAAATTTGTACCGATTAGCACAATTAACATTATTCCCATAATCCCTATTACCGAGTATTTGTCCTTCACGGCTTATCACATTCCATAAAAAAGGGAAAAGCTTTTTACGCCTACTATTCAGGTCATTGTCCCAAAATTCAGTCGCAAGTTCCGAGCTATCAGATACATATCTTTTAGTAGCCATTAGTGCAGTGTCGGCTCCTTTAAAAACTTCCTGCCATCTCATTCCATCTAATGTAACTATAACAATTTTTTCTGTTTGAGCTTTAGCTTCTATTTTAAAAAGAAGGATGCATATAATAATCAATAACCTTAACATATGTCATTTATTTAAATGATAGAGCCTGTATATTACAGGCTCTATATACAACAACTACTATTTGTTTATTACTTAATCATCCACATAACACCATTCAAATCATCATTAGTGAATCCTTGTTTCGTTATGGCGGCCTTCCAATTCGCACTATTTACATTTTGTTCACTTGTAGCATAAGACCATCTTTTTGGAAGAATCCCACTATTTCCGACACCTACTCCTCCGGTTAAAGTTGGGAAACCTGTTCTGCGGAAATTGAAATATGGTTCCCAACAAGAATTTTGGAACATAGCAATATATTTCTGAGACACGATTTTTTCAATGTCGGCTGTTGATCCTGATAACTGTACTGCAGATTGTGCCAGGTAGGCAGACTCAGTATGCGTGAAAGTTGCACTTGTGTAATCGGCCATATTTGTGGGACTTCCGGAACGAAGATAAAAAGTGCTATTATTACCTTCCACGATTCCATAGAATGATATGGAAGACCGAATACCATTTAAATACCATGTATTGGCAGTACCTGTTGCCCATCCTCTGGTTATGCCTTCAGCAATATTCAAACACAATTCCGGATATCCAATAATTATAAAATCCTCAGCTGTAAAGGTTCTATAATAACGGTATCTATTAATTAGGGATACTCTTCCGGCAATTGCATCAGCTTCCATTTGACTTTGATTCTGACCAATAGGCGCACCAACGAAAGCCCGAAAATCAGTAGGAGTATAACTATTGTCTGTAACAATCTTCCATGCTGGATCGCAAGTGACCAAAACACGTGGATCACGGATATTTGTACATGCTTTTACATAAGCTTCTGCCATATTTAATCGCAGGGCATCAAAACCAAAATTAGTGGGGTTTACCGGATATCGATTAACGACGGCATTATACTTGTAACTGAAATTATCAGACATTGATGAAAAAATCGGGAATGTAGAAGGATTACCTATCGTTTCCGCAAAACGTTGCTTTACTTTCAGTTCTGCATCATTCTCCTGCTTACTGAGTGCTACCAGTACACGTATTTTAAAGGAATTCACCATTTTTCTCCAGCGTGTAAAATCATTGTTGTAAAAAATATCTACTCCTGAAGGAAATGCATCTAACACGGTGTAAGTACCCATTTCAGTATTAGCCTCTTCTAACCATTTTAAAATCTGCAGGAAGATTACCTTCTGATCATCATATGTTGGGTTATATACTCCTTCAGTACCTTTAATGGCATCAGTCATTGGAACATCGCCCATCATAGAGGTAAGATGATAGAAATAATAAGCCTTCAAAAATTTACCAATAGTGGAGTATGGATTTACATCTTTTAAGCCTGACTTCTTTGCTTCTTCCTCCATTTTCACAATATTCTTAATTTGAGCAGTATAAACACTGAAAGGACCACTGCTCCAACTATATGCATTATCGCCGTAATATTGGTAATTCCGGCAAAAAAACTGATTATATCTGGCAACAGCACCCCATGGTTCAACACCACCCAGTCCGCCCGATAAATCATTTAACTGCTTACTCAAAATAAGTGACGCAGGAACAGATGTTGGTCGGTTGGGATTAATCTGCAATTCTTCGAACTGCTTATTGCAGGAGGACAATCCAATGATTGTAGTGATTAAAATTAATTGAAAACGTTTCATAATCAGATGATTTATTTACTTAAAATGTAATGTTTACGTTGAATCCGAAACGACGGGTAGAAGGTGATTGTATATCTGTACCCACTTGCTGCGTAAATTGATCCGGATCAACATCTTTGAATTCAGGGTTGAAAAAGAGGAATAAATTTCTTCCGACGAAGGATATATTAGCAGCCTTGATAAAGGAGACAGAAGAAAGTAATTTTTTTGGAAGGTTGTAAGTAAGTGTTACTTCCCGCAACTTTGCAAATGTTTTATTTGCATACATAAGTTCGGTATTGGAACTACTTGCCATCCGACTCAAATACTGCTGTACAGTTGTACTTCTGCTGTTCTTAGCAATTGTCAGTGCTGAGAAATTGGTAATCTCGCCTGTCAACGGATTAAGCTGAATAGGTGCTCCAGTTAGTGTTATTCCATCGCCGATAAAAGTTCCACCTCTTACATCATTCTCACGCTGAACCCCATAATTACCAGAAACCGTAAATGCATGACGCCCACCGGATACTGTTCTTCTTCTAATTTGATTCCATAAAACTCCACCCACAATTCCATCCACTTGAACAGATAACCTGAAATTGCCATATGCAACAGAGTTAGTTAATCCCCATGTGAACTTAGGATCCCCATTACCCATATATCTTCTGGCGTTGGGTCCACCAGTAGCATCACTAAACCGCATCAATAAACCATCGGTACCATGAACCAATTGACCATCCGGCGTACGCACAAATCCAGGAACATACACACCATCTAACCGATCTCCGTCTTTAATCCAAAGTGTAGGATTAGGATTGTTGATCCATGTGCGTTTGAAAGCTCCTAAGGTTCCAAGTACCTCCCAATTAATCTTTTTATTCTTAATGGGAGAACCGCTAATAACCACTTCGAAACCGGTATTCTTATATTTGCCGTTATTCACATTGAATGATGTGTAACCAGTAGCAGAAGAAATAGATTTTCTAACCAACAGTTCTGATATACTGTTATAGTAGGTAAAATCTATACCCAAGCGATTTTTGAGTACTTTTACTTCTGCACCAATTTCTAGGGTTTTTCTATTATCGGCAATGATGCTTGGGTCATTTAAAATGTCGGTATAGGCTGCACCCAAAGCATTATTATAACCAGTAGAGAGACCATAAGTAGCAGGGCCAAACTCATAAGCGGTCATACCATAGGGAGACTGATAATTATCCCCGTAACCAATCGGATTCCCTGCACCAGGTCCAAAGGGTCCAACTGTTGCGAAAGTTCTTGGATTACGGCCTGTTGCATAAGATGCTTTTGCTTTTGCAAAAGATATGATCTCAGGTAGCTGAACATAATCAGTCACAACTGAACTCGCACCAATAGAATAGTAAGTATACGCGTTATTAGCAATCGGTAAATTAGAATGCTTATCCACACGACCTGTGGTAGATAGGGTTGCATATTTACCAAATCCTAAATCAAAAGAATAGTACCCACTTAAAATGAGTTGACGAGCAGCCCAGTTGGCAGTAAGTGGTCGATTGAGTGTATTAGACAGACTATAAACACCGGGAACAGTTAAATAGTCGGTACTGGCCCATGTGCTGTTGTAACGGGAACTTGCTGCATTTGCCCCCAGCATACCATCCAATTGGAGAAAGTTCTTAAACAACTTATTATTATAACGCAATTGCACTTCATTGTTGCTTTCAAAGAAGGAGCGGTTGTCTTCCCGGTAATCACCTCTTCTGTCATCACGGCCATAAGATCCAGCACTATAAGGCATTTTTTCTGTTCGGAAAAGTCCATACGTACTAATACCGGGACGGAACATCAAATTAAAATGGGGTGCAAACTTATAATCAATGGTGAGGTAGCCATAAATATCATTCTTGTAATGACCACGCAGCCACTCGTTAACCATAAAATATGGGTTATTATACCGCTGGTATTCCGCATATTTTTGTTGTATTCCAACTTTTCCTGTCTGCCAATAGTCTCTCATTGAACGAACATCCCAATCAGCACCTGCCCAAATAGACATATTATAGATCAAACTATTGGGACCATAATTAACATCCGGAAAATTAGGTGAGTATTGACGGCTATAGTTAATATTTGCACTGATTTTCACTTTATCGGAAAACTGGTAGCCGGCAGCCATATTAAAATTCGTAATGTTTAATCCCATATTCGGTATAATAGCTTTTTGGTAGGTATGCCCAACACCAAAACGTAAATCATACTTATCATTCGACGAAGAAATGGCTAAGTGGTTAGTAGAGAGTAATCCGGTTTGTAGAAAATTTTGCAGATTGTTAGGCCCACGTGCTAACCAGGGTGTAGGCACTATATTTCCCGTATAGGAAGAGCCGTCTGCGAAAGTAGTTACGTATGTTCTGGTAGGATCTACTACCCCGTCATATTGAGGAAGCAGTTGTCCATTAAACTTAGGTCCCCAGATATCATAGTCATTATCATTAACGCCACCGCCTAAACCGTTACGAAAAGCATATTTACCATTGGAACCGGGGCCATAATCGTTTTGTAATTTGGGCATTGCCAGGAATCCTGATTCAAACATAGTACTGCTGTTGAACTCAATTGAATACCCTCGTTTATCTTTTGTTCCCTTCTTTGTATTTATAATAATTACTCCGTCACGTCCATTCGAACCATAAAGCGAAGCAGCTGTTTGTCCCTTCAAAAAACTGTAGCTTTCAATATCGTCCGGGGATATATTCCATGTGTCTGTTTTAATGGGTACACCATCTACTACGAATAAAATATTTCCCTCACCTCGAAAATTAATCGATGGCTGTCGCAGTAATTCACTATTGATGTTCACAACTAAACCAGCAACCTTCCCTTTTAAGCTATTAATAGGATTCGGTTCACGGGCCTTTAATAAATCAGTGGTTTTCAGTTCCTGAATGGCATAACTGATTTTTTTAGACTCTTTTTTAATACCCAAAGCAGTTACCACTACTTCGTTTAACTCTTTAGTCTGTTCCGTCAATAAAAAAATAACAGACAACCCACTAACTCTTTGCTCCAATGAATTAAATCCAATGCTCCTTGCTTCCAACACATCGCCATTGTTGGCCTGTATTGAAAACTCACCTTGATTATTACTGGTAACCGATTTCTTTGTGTTCTTTACAGTAATAATCGCTCCTGCTAATGGAAGTCTGCCATCTTGGGCAAATACCTTCCCGCTCACAAGGGTTTGACCAAAGGCATCAGAAACCATGGAAAAACTAAAGAAAGTGAGCATCAATAAATAAAGACTTGAAATTCTTCTCATATAAGTTTGTTTTACAGACTCGAAGGTGGAGAGTACATGTAAACAAATTCTTATCGCATTGTTTCCAAAAAACAACTTTTATGTTACCTTTATATGAATCACAAATAATACTTATGTATTAAAAATGATTGCAGCTAGTAGTATAGCCAGATCAAATGAATGTAATAGTCTATAGAATGATGAGACGAATTAAACGAAGCAAATGTTCTCATCGATGAAGAGCAATCACTTACAGGTCATGTAAGTTTTGCATCATAAAGAAAATCTCCAGATAGCTGTATTACCCTCCTTACCCCAGTCTTTCATGGCCTTCTGCATATCGCTGTGCAACTTACTCCAGTTAGTCTTCTTTCCTTTTAATACCGGGTGGAGTGATTGATTAGATGGTGTCGTTAGCTCAACCTTTGTGGCAAACCATGTGATGGACAATCGAGGTATTGCCAGACCAAGAATCATACCGGGAAGATTACCAAAACTTTCAGGACCACTGCTGACATTGATTTGATCAGTATAAAATGCGACTACATAAACAGAATCACAAATACGGGTAACAGCTTTCCGGCAATCAAACCCTGCAATTTCACGCTTTTCATCGGTAATTCTCCACTGAAGATTCCGCAAGCTATCTTGCAGAAAATAGGTCTGCTCAAAAACATCACGTTGTAGGGAAAGTCTGCGGCTAGCCAAATCTTGAACAACTATATCAGTAGAACTGGGTTTGCTTCCCCACATGTACTTGTTTGCTGTATTTTCTACTGCTAATTTATAAACAGATATATCTGCGGTAAATACAAGTTCATAAATATCAGATACAAACTTGGGAATTTGCTTCTTCAATTCAGTGATCCAGTCATTTTCATCTTTAAAATCGCTATACTGATTCGTTTTTCGCTCGAACTCTATGCGACCTGTTTGTATGAACTTTACTTGTGCAAAAGAGACTGAACTGATAAAAACAACTAAAATAAGAACTAATTTTTTCATATTAATGACTTAAAATCCTTTGGTCTCGGACCCGTTTTTATTAAAACTATAGATGATTGAAAGTAACCCAAAACGCCGAATTGTCTGCTCAGTTGTTTCAGAAATAAAATTGCTGGTGATATTCCGATTGATACCCAGGTTCTGATTAAAAATATCATTTACCCGTAATTTCAATTGCCAATTTTCTTTTTTATCGATTGATTTTTTTAACGAACCGTGAACGATAAAAATATTTCGCTGGTTGGCAAAAATGGGTGTACGCTGATAAATATATGCATTACCATCAAGAGTAAAATACCATTTTTTTGGCAGCTTCATCTCAACGTTAATGGACGCATCGTAGCGCCAAAATCTTGTTGTATTGGCAGGGTTAATGGATGAACTTGAAAAATTACGGGCGGCGCTAATATCAAACCAATAATTTAACCATTTTTCACCCCAATAACCTGAACCAATGCCAAAATTCAGGGAACGACTATCATTGATATTTTCTTTCCTGTCTATAAAATTTACAAACCGGGTCAAAGAAGGTCGGAAATTGAAGTTAAGGTTAAATGAAGGAAACAACTCAAATCCATATGATGACCACATATTGAATTGATAATTACCATTGACATTTTCAGCCCTGTTGATGCGGAGACCAGTGGTTTTATCTATTGTATTCGAATTGGTAATGGCATTATTAACGAAACTATAGTTCGCGCTAATATATAAATTTCGACTCTTCAATACCTTGTAATCAGAGAAGTTAATCTCAATATTATTTCTGAATTCTTGTTTCAGTTGCGGATTTCCTATCGTCAGGTTCAATGGGTCAGCGTTATCGATGATGGGATTAATTTGCTGCAGTGTGGGATTTCTGGTATTACCTGAGTATCGTATTCCGATACGGCTTTGTTTCTTTAATTGATAATTAAAAGATGCGCTTGGTAGGAAGTTGGTGAAATTAATTGAACGGTCAGTTCGATTTCTTAAATCTTTCAACATAAAATCTGCTGACCCAATAGCAGAACCTGCAGAAATATTTATTTTTTTATAATTATATCGAAAGGTCAATCCACCTGTATGTGTTACATTGTTAAAAATGAAATGATTACTTAGTGAATTGATTATTTGCTGATAATCTCCCAATCCGCCAGTTCCCCCGGAAAGTGTATTCCTTTCAGAATTATTTCGATTATTCTCGAAGCGGTAGCTCAATTCTAAAATGCTATTTTTAGAGATTGGCTCTGTATAAGATAATTTAGAATTGATGCCTGAAAGAATTTCATTATTGGTTTTCTTCTGATCAATTTCCTGTATTGATCCGCCACTATTAAAAAATGAATTTTTAGCGAATAAAAAACCGTCCCCTGTTCGTCTCGTTCCATTGAGATCAGTGGCTACGGAAATAGTACGGCCTGCTTTTTTGAATCTTTTTTTCCAAAAAAGATTAGCAAATATATTTTGCTCTTCAGCATTAAGTAAGGTTTGCCTTGAAGTTTCATTAATTACAAATCCTGTATTATCAAGGGCATTTCCGTTTACCAAGTTATTGGTGTTGGTTTGTATAAGTGAGCCCGTGGCGATAATTTTCAACGAGCTGGTTGAATCAATTTTCAATTCATATGTGGTTCGTAAACGATTACGTCTTTTTCTGTTATCGAACGATTCCTGGCTATTGTTGACTAAAAACCCGCCGTCGGGTAGCAGTGTTTGCGTGGTACTCGTATTCAATCCGGTTAGCCTAAGATCGTTGAACTGATAAGTGCTGATAAAGTTCTTTTTGTCTTTATCCCACTTATCACTGAAATGTAGCCCGCCAGTTGTTGAATTCGGAAATCCTTGTCCCGTTGTAAAATCATCACCTCGTGACCACATCATAATACTGCCATCATCAGACACCTCAGTTCCACCATTCATGTCTTCCCCATAATTTCTGCGCTCATTCCAGTTCAATGATTCAAATTGGGTATTATCAGTAGTCAGGTAAGCAGCGACCTTCTTTTTGTTCTTGAATAAATTAACCAACCCCTTTCCCATACGATATTTTTCTGCATCTGATCCTGCTTCCAGTTTACCAAAATATCCGTTTTTCTTATCCTCTTTCAATACGAGGTTCAATGTCTTAGTTTTTTGCCCATCATCAATCCCTGTAAAAACTGCCTGGTCACTCTTTTTATCAAATGCCTGCACTTTATCGATGTTATCGGCTCTTAGACTTTGTGTGACGACTGCAGGGTCATCACTAAAGAATTCTTCTCCATCTACCAACACTTTCTCTACCTTTTGTCCCTGTGCAGTTATTTCCCCTTTACCATTAACTGTAATTCCGGGCATCTTACGGAGCAGATCTTGCACATTGGCATTGGCACTTACCCTGAAACTATCTGCACGGTACTCGGTGGTATCACCGCGCATACGAATAGCAGATATTTTTTGCTTAACAATCACTTCTTCTAGCAATTGCGCTTTCGTAATGAGCGGTATTATTCCAAGCTCAGCTATTTTTCCTGGTGCTACTTCCATCTGGTCAAGATAATCTGCATAATTTGGGTAGCTTACCAATAACAAATATTTTGCCGGCGCAACTCCTCGTAAGGCAAAATTTCCCTGCTCGTTGGTTCTTACATACTGTATTAAAACAGAATCCCTTGAACGCAGTAAAGACACTACAGCTTTATGGAGAGGAACTTGATTGATTGTGTCAATGACGGTGCCCTTGACTTCAACTTCCTGTGATCTTGCTGAAAAATTAATTACTACAAAAAATAAAATTATACTGGTGCGAAATCTAAACTTGTTCAATTCAGTCATTTGATGTAAAAGTATGTGAGCCAATTTTTCTTATTAAGATGATTTTCCCTGTATTTTTTATATTATTACCTTTAATGCTAATAGGTTTCCTCAAGTTTATGCCATTTGATAATTCCTCGATTTCTATGTCATTGCAAAAATAATTAGGTACAAAGTATAGATTGCGTCAGTAATACAGAAGAGAATTATTTATAATAGGTAAAAATAACTGATAAATGTGGTCAATATGGTTTGATTTCAAAATCAGTACCTATAGGAAAAGTTAAATCTTCAAGTTGAAGTAAAAAATGATATTTCTACATCATCTTTGAATGCTCTCAAAAGTATTAAACGCTCCAATGTAAGTATCCGTTTTAACAGACAGTAGTTGATTTTTGAATTTGGATAATCAATCTGAAGACCCTGCTAACCCGAACTAAGATCAGGTAAAAGAACTTCCACTAGTTTTTGTTTGTGACTATCACTTGAACTATGCTGGTCATCACCGGTGGAATCTGTCAGTTTTGCCTGGCTATTTTATCAAATCCATCACCTTGGTAAGGCATTTCGATATTTCCCCAACAAGGCGTTTGGGTTTTCGGTTAGATATATCAGGAATTAAAAATTAAATTGAAAATAAAAAACTGATTGGCCTTATTATTCATTTAACCACTTAGGTGGTCTTTTTTCAAAAAAAGCTGCCATCCCTTCTTTGGCATCTTTTGTTTGCTTCAGTTTTTCTAACGATTCAAGCAAAAAAGGAATTTTCTCAGTTTCTGGCAATACTCTCAATTTTTTCAATGCTGCCATACCGGCATAAATCGCTTTTGGAGCATTCCCATGAATTATACTTATTAATTCATCTAGCTTTTCTTTTTCAAAATAATCGTAAACAATACCGAGATTTTTAGCATCACTTGCAGAAATTACTTTGCCAGTAATACATAAATCAAGAGCTCTATTGTGAGGTAAATACTTTACCAAGGAAGCCAGAACCTGAAATGGAAAAATGCCTCGCTTTACTTCCGGTAAAGAAAATTTGGCATCTTTACTGGCAAAAATATAGGTGCACTCTAAAACAATCAAGAAGCCCCCGGCAATCACATCACCTTCTACAATTGCAATACTGGGTTTATTTAATTGACCAATAGCGTTAGCCAAAGAAATATTTTCATTCTTAATATTAGGATTTAAAGTATCTAATTCAGGATTTTCAAATGTTTTCATATCCATCCCGGCACAAAATACAGGACCTTCCGCATTGATCAGTACTAACCGCACTTCTTTGTTAAGGTTTGCCTGAGCAATGGCATAATTTATTTCATTTACCATTGTTGGGGTAAAGGCATTCCTTTTTTCCGGTCTTGCCAAAGTCAACTTAAAAATATGGTGCTCTATACTTGTTTTGATAAAATTATATTTCATGCGATCATGTTTTGAAAGCTTGTTTGTAATTCTACAATTTGCTGTTCACTGCCTCGTTTTAAAAAACGTAATAAATCTTCTGTTGGGATATTCCCCACCATGTCATTATTGGCAAAAGGACAACCACCAAATCCCAAAAAAGCACCATCAAACTTTCTACAACCCGATTCAAAAGCAGTTTTTATTTTATCTAAACTATTCTTTTTTTCGGAATGAAAATGCGCACCAATTCGAATATCAGGGAATCGCTCTAGGCAGCTCTCAAACAATTCCTGAATTTGTAACAGATTAGCCTCCCCGGTTGTATCAGCTAAAGAAAACTCAGACACTCCCAAGTCAGCTATTTTCCTGATCCATTTAAATACCAGCTCCTTGTTCCATAATTCCCCATAAGGATTTCCAAAAGCCATTGAAATATATACTACCGTTATCTTAGTATGCATTGTTGAAATTGAAACAATTCTTTTCAGTTTCTCAAACGACTCTTCGATGGTAGATTGGGTGTTTCGCTTTTGAAATATTTCTGAAATGGAAAATGGATAACCCAAGTAGTTGATTTTATCGAATCGGCAAGCTTCCAAAGCCCCCCTCTCATTGACTACTATAGCCAAAAGCTTTGTACTACCGAACACTATTTTTTCCAATACTTCTTTTGTATCGGCCATTTGAGGTATAGCTTTTGGAGAAACGAAACTGCCAAAATCGATCCAATCAAAAAGATTGCTTTTAATAAGATTATTAATGTGGGTTGCTTTTTTTTCGGCTGAAATTATTTCTTTCATGCCTTGAATTGCATCCCGCGGACATTCCACCAGAACTATGTCATTTTTACTTAACATCTTTTTTGATTTCTCTGGAAATTACCATCTTTTGAATACTGGATGTCCCTTCCCCAATTGTACATAGCTTAGCATCTCTAAAATATTTTTCTGCCGGAAAGTCTTTCGTAAAACCATAACCGCCAAATATTTGGACACTTTCATTAGAAACTTCTACAGCAGTTTCAGAAGCAAAAAGTTTTGCCATTGCACTCATCTTCGTCACTTTTTCTCCGTTATCCTTTAACATCCCTGCCTTTCTCGTTAAAAGCTCAGCTGCTTCAATATTCGTGGCCATTTCGGCAAGCTTAAATCCAACGGACTGAAAATCGAATATTTTCTGATTAAATTGTTCTCTTTCGTTGGCATATTTCAATGCACATTCATAAGCTCCCTTTGCAATTCCCAATGACAAAGCAGCAATTGAAATCCTTCCGCCATCCAATAATTTTAAAGCTTGAATAAATCCATCTCCTTCTTCACCTATAACCTGATCCTTATGGACTCTGCAATTATCAAAAAACAAACAGGCTGTTTCAGATGCGCGCATCCCCAATTTATTTTCTTTTTTGCCTGAAGAAAACCCCGGAGTGCCTTTTTCAATTATAAAAGTAGTCATACCATGACTGTCACCTTTTTCTCCGGTTCTTGCGATTACTACGGCTACCTGGGCACTTATGGCATGTGTTATGAAATTTTTTGAACCGTTTAAAATATAATAATCACCTTCTTTATGCGCCACCGTTGCAAGTCCCCCTGCATCAGAGCCCGAGCCTGTTTCGGTAAGTCCCCAAGCACCTATCCATTCACCCGTAGCCAATTTGGGAAGATATTTCTGCTTTTGCGATTCGTTCGCAAAACTCAATATATGATTAGTACAAAGTGAATTATGAGCAGCAACAGATAGCCCTATTGAACCACAAACCTTAGATATTTCGTCTAATATGGTTATGTATTCCTGATAGCCCAATCCAGATCCATGATATTGCTCAGGTACCAAAATTCCCATGAAACCGAGCTCTCCTAATTGTTTAAATAGCTCTACTGGGAATATTTGATCTTCATCCCAAACCATTACCATAGGTCTAATGTGTGTTTCTGCAAAATCTTTGGCACTCTGTCTTATTAATTGCATATCCTCATTCATCGCTGTTATTTTATTTTTTTTTGGAAATACAAAATTCAGAAGACTTATTGATTTCTACTTTTACAATTTACTCATAAATGATTAATATTTTCTAATCAATTGCATTTAATTAATTTATTCGTCAAATTATAAAGAAATAGCGTCTATTTAACTCAGCCGGCTTAAAAAAAGCACTAACTTAATGCTTGATTAATCCATGAAATACAATTTAAATGAACGAACTTTTAGAACTTTTAAATAACAAAACTGAAACGCTGAAGTTAGGTGGGGGTATTGAAAAAATAAAAAAACACAGAGAAAAAGGGAAATTAACTGCTTGGGAACGCATTTTGTATTTATTGGATGAAAGCACTGCATATGTAGAAATAGGCAAATTTGCGGGCGATGGACTATATGAATCTGAGGGCGGCTGTGCAAATGGTGGAGCAATTTGCGTTCTCGGATATGTAAAGGGCAGGCTTTGTATTATTGTCTCAAATGATGCTACAGTAAAGGCCGGAGCATGGTTTCCAATTTCTGGTAAGAAGAATCTTAGAGCCCAGGAAGTTGCAATGGAAAATAGACTTCCAATCATTTATTTAGTTGATTCAGCCGGAGTTTATTTGCCTATGCAGGATGAAATTTTTCCTGACAAAGAACATTTTGGAAGAATATTCAGGAATAACGCCCGAATGTCTTCTATGGGAATTCCTCAATTAGCTGCCATCATGGGAAGTTGTGTTGCCGGGGGTGCTTATCTGCCTATCATGTCTGACTATGCGTTTATTGTGGAAGGAACAGGTTCGGTTTTTTTAGCTGGCCCCTATTTGGTAAAATCATCCATAGGCGAAGATGTGGATGCTGAAACTTTAGGAGGTGCATCTACGCATTCTGAAATATCAGGAGTCACTGATAACAAATATCCCAATGACGAAGCATGCTTAGATGCAATAAAAAATGTTATAGATAAAATTGGACACAATAGTATGGCTGGTTTTGACAGAAAACAAGCTGTTGCTCCCAAATTAAAACCTGAGGAAGTATATAATATTGTACCAATAGATAGAACAAAACCATACAATATGCTTTCAGTTTTGGAAACGATTGTAGATGAAGGTACCCTGGAAGAGTATAAAAAAGACTATGGAAAAAGCATTATCTGTGGGTTGGCTCGAATAGAAGGTTGGTCTGTAGGAATTATTGCTAATCAAAGAGAAATTGTTAAAGCAAAAAAGCCGGGTGGCAAGTCTGAGCTACAAATGGGAGGTGTAATTTACAGTGATGCAGCAGATAAAGCAGCTCGATTTATTATGAATTGTAACCAACAGAAAATCCCATTGGTTTTTTTTCAGGATGTATCTGGATTTATGGTTGGAAGTAGATCAGAACAGGGTGGTATAATAAAAGATGGGGCTAAAATGGTTAATGCCATGGCTAATTCAGTGGTTCCCAAGTTTACTTTCATTGTTGGCAATAGCTACGGGGCAGGCAACTACGCCATGTGTGGAAAAGCATATGACCCACGTCTTATCTATGCCTGGCCAACCGCTCAAATAGCCGTGATGAGTGGAGCTGCGGCAGGTAATACATTACTACAAATTCAAGAAGCAACTTTAAAGGCAAAGGGAGTTGCCCTTGAGGGGTATGAAAAAAAAGAATTATTGGATAAAATTTTGAAACAGTATAATGAACAACTAAGTCCATACTACGCAGCAGCTAGGCTTTGGGTAGATGGTGTAATTGATCCTGCCGAAACGCGAAAAATAGTGAGTATGGGCATAGAAGCTGCCAATCACGCCCCTATTACGGAGCGGTACAATGTTGGGGTTATTCAGACATAGAAATAAGAATTTCATATTGAATTCAAGCGTCGCCCGATTTGTTAAATAATCTGTAGGAATCGAATTTAAAAGATAAAATAAACAACTAAAATTATCCCATCAATGCTTTATTGTCTTTAAATAAATTTCTTCCAACACCTGATTCTACCCATTTCTCCTTTAATATATAGTATGAATCTTAAATTCAAATTTTATTGAGGAAATAAATCTCCACGGAAGATATCCGGCAGTCCAATCTTTGCCCAATTCATTATATGTTTTCAATCGTTCTTCTTAGTAGCTTGTATATCCTAAATAATGCTTTAGGAAAAAAGAACACACTACGTAAACAGTTAAACTCATTTGACTGGTTATTGTAGTGAGTTAGACTTTGACAAAACAGAAATCGGGCGTTTTTAAACAATTGCAGGGGATCTTTCCCTTAAACAGCGAATTTTATAAATTCTTATTACAATGCCTGTTTATAACATTAGTTAAATTAATCTAAAAATGTCAAAGCTGAAATTGCATAGCTTATCTAAATATATACATTGCCCTAACATCAAGTAATTCAAATTTATCAATATGAGATATCTATATATAATCTTACTCATATTCTATTGTAACATTGTAATATGTCAACAAATAAATATTAATGGTACAATTCGAGAAAAAGGAAAAGACACCTATTTACCGTATGCAACTATTGGCATTTACAATACAAATATTGGAACTGTATCAGATAAGAACGGAGTATTTGTATTAAAAGTAGACAGTAAAATTGATAAGAAGACAAAAATAAATTTTTCGCATATTGGTTTCCGCACTCTAGAAATACCAATTTCTGCTTTACTGAATCAAAATAATAGTATAGAATTAGAATCTTTTGAGAATACCCTGCCGCAAGTGGTAGTTGGACTCAAAAAACCTAGAATTAAAAAAATTGGTAGATCATCAAAAGGACTAGCCATAATGCATGCAAATTTTTACTCCTTTTATGATAAGGAAGTTGATGATAAATTAAGTAGAGAGATGGGAATGAAGTTCAAAATTGGAAGTGACTGCAGAATTGAAGATTTAAATTTTAACATTACTTCCAATGAATATAAGTTGATTAAGTTCAGATTAAACTTCTACTCAATTAAAAATAATCTTCCGAGTGAAATACTATTTAATAAGGATATAATTTTTTCAATCACGGATGGTTTTTTAGGATGGTATAAACTCGATTTAAGGTCATACGATATAAATCTTAGTAAGGAAAATGAAAGTATAGCAGTTTCTATACAATGGCTAGAAAGTGTTAAAATAAATAACGATAGTAAATACTTCTCCATTTCTGCTGCAATATCACCTACTGATAAATTCTATTCCAGAGATAGGGGTTTTGATAAATGGACATCTACAAATTCAAGTTTGAGCTTTTACATGAATACCCTTAGAGATTAGAGGAATTTGATTTTGTTGTATAAATATATTTTCAAAAAAAACAAAAATCTAACGCAACACCTCAGGCAGCAAAGAACCAGAATTTAAGGTGAGACCCTTACCTTCTTCTTGTAGCGCGAATGAGACAAATTGCGCAGCTAGAACATAAAACTCATGTGCGACATTGGCGCATATGAATCCAGCAATTTCAAAAAGAATGCCTGCCATTTTCATAATTGGCTTTACAGCCAGTATTGAACTATACTATAACCTATTGAGAAAGAATTGTATGGAATGACATCGCTTGGTGGGTTTTTATTAGCACTTCTTCAATATCAAAAATGTCGGCCATAATAAATAGACTAATCAAATCCACTTTTCTATTGCTAGTGCTGATTTTTCATAATCTTCATCTAGCATTAGGTCATGCGACCCGCCTTCTATAATTGTAAGTTTTGCATTGTAGTGATTTGCGGTACTTTCAAATTCACGAACGGTGATGAGTCCATCTTTTGAACCGCCTACTACTAATATGGGTATAGACGAAGTGTGTGAAATAGGGATAAACAAAGCTAAATATGCGCTGAAAGATTCAGCACACATTCGATGCGCATATCGAGCTGTAAGGATGGTTTTATTCAACATCAAATGAGGATACTTTTTGAATGCACCTACCAGATTTCTGCGAAGTAAGTAAGGAATCACACCCGGATAACGAAATATCACGCGAAGACTAGCTACTAGTGCGCCTGATGGAGGCACTGATGACATTAATACTGCCTTTTTACAAGTTCCAGTCTTTAGAAAATGTTGTAGAATCATTCCGCCCATGGAATGTCCAATAATAATGGGGGGTGCATCTAAGCTTTCTACTTCGTTGCGAAGTGCTTGTACATAGTCTCTAAGCGAGTATGAAATGCGTGTTAAACTTCCTTCGGTTTCGTGCCCGGGAAGATTGAATGAAATACAATTATATCCGAGTTTCTTAAAATAAGGGATAAATTGCTCCTCCCAGCACCAAGAGCCGTGACACATGCCATGAACAAAAACAATCGTTTCTTTCATTACATGGGGAATTTGCTGACGTAGTTAGGTGGAAGGTGTTTCTTTAATTGCTTTACAAATAAATGGAAGTCTACCGTAATCGTATGCCGAGGTGTTTTGATTTGTTGCAAATGGGGGTGGGTGACTTCTCTTTGGCATAATGCTGCTATGTTTTTCGGTCTTTGCCAAAGTCCCTTAATTGCCCTCGCGGCTATCTTACTTTGCAATTCAGCTCCCGGCCAAATGCAACCGAGCGGCTGGAACATCCCCACGAAAAAAAGATTTTCATATTTTTCATGCAGCATTTTTAAATAAAGTGGCACATCTCCTTCACTATAATTTAAGAAGTCTTTACGGAAAAAGGGATGTGCTAAAATATAACCAGTACATGCGATGATGGTATCAAATTCCTCCACAATACCATCCTTGAAGTGAACATGCTTGCCTTCAAAGTGATCTATATCTACTTTGGGGAAGACTTTGCCATGCCTTACTTTGTATAAAAGTTCCTCGTTAACGGTGGGGTGTGTTCCCGTGATTGCATGTTGTGGTTCTTGCAGTCCGTAGTTTTTATTTGATCCAGAGAAGATTTTGACAGATAATTCTGATAGGAAAAATTTCAACTTAGTGGGTAAAAATGCCAACCTGGCTGCCACTACATCACTCGGTTTGCCGAACAAAAATTTGGGTACAATTCTGTACCCTCTTCTCCAGCTTATACTTGTCTTCTTGCTCACACGACTTGTTTCCACTGCCACATCACAGGCAGAATTTCCACCACCAATTACAAGTATCCGTTGATCTCTGAACGGTTCTGCCTTTTTGAATTCATGTGAATGCATCAATTTACCTGTAAACTCACCTGGATATTGAGGCATTCTTGGCAACCAGTGATGGCCATTGCAAACAACTAAATGAGTAAAGTGTTCCGTTTTTTCAATACCGTTTTTCTCTGTTGTTACCACCCAGTTTTTAGCTTCGTCTAATTCGCAAGATTTCACTAATGTTTGGAACTGAATGTGGGGATATAGTTGAAAGTGCTCGGCATATCCCTGAAAATAGCGTCTTAGTTGATCGTGCGATGGGTAATCAGGTATACCTTTATCGAAATCATCGAAGGTAAAGTCTTCATATTGCGAAAGGGTTTTGGAACTAATAATATGAGTAGTCTCGAACACACTCGAATGGCCCGTATGCTCATTATAGATCCAGTTTCCTCCCACTTGCGTATTCAATTCATAACAAATAGTATCTAATCCTTGATCTATCAAGTTTTTCAGAGCAGTTATTCCGGAGGGACCTGCACCAATTACACAGACTTTCGCCATAAATAAATCTTTTAATCAAATATAAAAATAGTCTGCCATTTATAATCGATAAAAAACAAGCCGGATTATAACCGGGCGATTGTGGTGCTAACGCAGAAACAATAAAGACCCACGATTTAACGTAAGGCCTTGATATTCTTGAAGCAAGAGTGGGATTTGGAGTTTTTTCTCTTACGAAGAGTTTCAATCAAAAAACTACACTTTCAACTCAAATAAACTAACCACTGCGTTATGGTAATGTTGAGGTAAGCCATCCGTATTAATTAATTGAGAGAGACCTAAGAAGTCAAAACCACAAGACGTATAGTGCTCTATTAATTTTAGATTTTCGCCTACTGTGTCCATGCGGACAAACTTCTTGCCATTGAAAGTTGCGTAATGCTTAGACCATTCTACAATTTTTTTGACTAGTCCTTTCCCTCTAAATTCAGGGTTTGTAGTTATTCTGTGAATATAAACTGAAGGGTCAATGTTCTTTTCTTCCCAAATCAAGGGATCGGAAAATGTAGTAGCCCAAATACATACGACCTCTCCATCAATAATCATCTTCCATTGTCTATTCTCTACAATTTCATTTATAACCATCTCTCTTTCAAACTCCGGCCAATGACTATTGAATCTTTCTTTTTGATATGCAGTTGCAGACCTATATAAATCAAGTATGAAATCTAGATCCTCAATTGTACTATTTTGTATTTCCATGAATAACTAATTGCATAGGTAAAAGTAAAAAACTTCACGCAAAATATCACGCAATCCTCACGCAGAAACAGAGGGGAACCACGATTAAACGTAAGGCCTTGATTTTCCTGAAGCGAGAGAGGGACTTGATCCCCTATGCGCCAGAGGCGCATATGATGATGTTTTGAGAAAATGAAGCGTTGATATGTAATGTGTTAGAATTTCACAAAATCGAAATCAACGGATTTGGACCGATTTCAGGGTGTGTTTTTCTCACGCAAAAGGGTCAGTTAGGAATTTTCTAAGTTTTTGCTTAGGTTTAACTATCGTATTACTTTATAAACATTTATTAAATAGTACCACTATGATTAAAAATTTTTTGAGTGTCTTTATCTCAATTGTTTGTTCGACTATTGTGCATGCACAATCAATAGATCAGCTTATTCAAAAATTTAATAAATCAATTGATAGTTTACATCAACTAAATGAGTTCAATGGTAATATTCTTTTGGCAAAAAATGGGGTTATCCTTTATGAAAAAAGTATTGGATTTACAGACAGTAAAACCAATCATCGACTTAATTTATCCTCTGCTTTTAATCTTGCTTCCATTTCAAAAACTTTCACCGCTTCATTAATTTTAATGTACGTTCAAGAGGGTCGGTTGAAAGTAGATGACAATGTAAACAAGTATATTACTACTTTCCCATATAAGGATATTACCATTAGACACTTGCTTAATCAAACACATGGCATGATTGAGTATTTTGATTGGATAAAAGATACCCTCAAAATAAATGATACAATAGACAATCAAAGATTATTAAGGCTCATTGCTCAATACAAGCCAGCTTTAATTTCAGTGCCTGGTGAAAAATTCAACTATTGTAATACTGGCTATGCAGTTTTATCATTGCTACTTGAAAACATTAGTGGAATTACCTATTCGGAATTGTTAACTAAGCGAATCGTAGAACCACTGGGACTTAAAAATACCTATGTTCAAACTGTGCAGATGCAAATGTCACCAAAATCAAGGGTGTATGGGATGAAATATAAAGATGGTTATTGGATTACATTTGATCTTACTTCATTGGATGAAGTTGTTGGAGATGGAAATATTTATTCTACAGTGGGTGATCTTCTTATCTGGGATCAAGCATTGAGAAATGGCAAAATACTAATACCAGCATTATTACAAGAAGCCTATACCCCTGCTATTCTTCAAGAAAAGCCAAAAATGGTTTATGGTTTTGGTTGGATCATCAATGAGCCAGGTAAGAAGGTTTCCCATTCTGGCAGTTGGAACGGTTTTAAAAATAATATAGTCCGTGATTTGCAAAATGGATTTACATTTATTTCATTGAGCAATGGAACAGCTGGAAAGTCTTCATGGCAAATACATGATCAATTTGAAAAAGCAATTAGTAAGTTAAGTAACTAATTCTATTAATTTTTTTATAAAAATCACATTAAATGAAAAATATTATTTTGGTTTTACTCTTAATCCCACTGCTGTCTGTAGCACAGCAATTTAAATCTAACCCTATAGAAAACGGGATTCGAATAAAATTTAATTCACGCATAATGGGTGAGGAAAGAACAATCTGGATCAGGGTTCCGGCTTCCTATAATGAAGCATCTAGTTCAACTCAAACCTACCCTGTGATCTATGTATTAGATGGCAAGTCAGCTTTTTTTCCTGTAACTGGTGTAGTAAGTTTTATGAGCGAGGAAGATCATGTTAATTATCAAATTCCGGAAATGATTGTAGTAGGAGTGGATACTGAAAATCGATTTCGTGATCTAACTCCAAATAAATCAACCAAGCAGGCGAATGGTGAAGAATCAAAAACACCTGAACAAAAATTGATGATGTCGGGAAGTGGTGGTGGTGAGAAATTCTTGAATTTTATGAAAGAAGAAGTATTTACATACATTGAAAAAAACTATAGAACGAACCCATTTCGAATTTATGTTGGGCATTCACTTGGTGGCTTAACTGCAACTTATACTTTTTTGAAACATCCGGATTTATTCAATGCAACTATATCAATTGATCCTAGTTTATGGTGGGACGGAGCTAAATATGTAAATGAAGCACCTGAATTACTAAAAAAAATGCCTAAGGATCAAATCAGAAAGTATTATGTAAGCGTTATTGATTCTAGTAGTTATGGAGGTAGTCTTCAATTTCATACCAATGCGATTTTTAATATTGGTAAAGCGATGGAGCATGTTTCTTCAAAAAAAATACAATACAAGGTAGATTATATAGCAAACACAGATCACTCTTCTATACCCCTGTTAAGTTGGTACAACGGACTTCTTTTTATTTTTGAAGGATATCATAAAAGCCATTTCGATTATATGAAAGATCCAGACTTAATTGAATCTCATTTTAAAGAAGTTGAAGCAAAAATTGGTCTGAAAATGAACCCATCTCAAGATATCTTTAAAATACTTGTTCATTACCTTACTTCACCTGATAGGTACCCTGACCCGGTGAAAGCAAGAAAAGTATTGAATATGGCTTTGAAGTATTATCCAGCATCTACCTATTTTCAAAATAAGCTTAAAGCACTTGATGCTAAATCATAAGTTAATTTTAGTAGTCCTAAATTATATATATGAAATATTTTCTTTTTTCTATTTTGCTATTTACATGCCAACTGGTTACCGCACAAACAGCCATTGAAAAAGTACAAAAATATTGCGCTCAACATGAAGGCGAAATGATAAAAGAATATTTTAGTTTATTGTCCATACCAAACTATGCATTGGATAAAATCAACATCGATAAAAATGCGCTGTTCATTGAAACAATGTTAAAAAAGCGAGGTATTAAAACAAAATTGCTTGAATCCAATACAAAAGGAAGCCCAAAGGCTGTTTATGGCGAAGTTATTGTGCCAGGTGCAATACAAACAATCATTTTTTATGCGCATTATGACGGTCAGCCGGTAAATCCTGCAAAATGGCACCCAAGTATTAAGCCTTATCAACCTGTTTTATTAGATCAATCCATAGAAAAGTCTGGGAAGATCATTGCATTCCCAACAAGTGGACAGGCATTTAATCCAGAATGGAGAATCTCTTGTAGAAGTAGCTCGGATGATAAAGCTGGAGTGATGACGATCATTAATGCATACGATGCATTAGTAAAAACTGGCGTAAAGCTAAATAATAATATAAAATTTTTCTTTGAGGGCGAGGAAGAGATTGGCTCTTTACATCTTGCAGAAATATTGGAAAAACACAAAGAATTACTAAAGGCAGATTTATGGTTGATTGGAGATGGCCCAGTGCATCAATCAGGTTTGCCGATGATTGACTTTGGAGTAAGAGGAGATGTGAATGTGGATCTAACTGTATATGGACCAAAACGTCCGCTTCACAGTGGTCATTATGGAAATTGGGCACCTAATCCATGTTTAATGATGTCTAAGTTACTTGCTAGTATGAAGGACGAGGATGGTAAGGTAAAGATTAAAGGATACTATGATGATGTAATTCCGTTTACAACATCTGAGAAGCAAGCATTCAGTGCAATTCCTAATGTCGATGCCCAAATGAAAAAGGAACTAGGCATCAATCAACCAGAGGGAGGAGGTAAAACATTATTTGAAACTTTCGAATGGCCTTCACTCAATATAAATGGGATTAAATGCGCAGATGTAGAAGACAAGGCAAGTAATGTAATAACGACTGAGTCTAAAGCCACACTTGATTTACGTCAAGTACTTGGTACTGATTATTTAAAGCAAGTTGATTTATTAAGAAAGCATATCATTGAAGAAGGTTTTTTAGTCTTGGATCGCGCACCTACTGATGAAGAAAGATTACAATATCCAAAAATTATAAAATTTAAAATGGTAAATGGAGGTTACAATGCACAAAGAACTCCAATAGATCTTCCAATTTCACAGCAAGTGATCAAAGCTGTTCAATCAGCTACTAATAAGCAACTAATTTTAGAACCTACATCGGGAGGTAGTTTACCACTGTACCTATTTGAGAAACATCTCAATGCTAAAGTCATTAATTTATGCCTGGTCAATCATGATAATAACCAGCATTCTGAAAATGAAAATGTCAGATTACAAAATCTATGGGATTCGATAGCACAAATAGCTGCAATTATGATAATGGATTAAGGCAGCCACTCTTTTCTATGTTTTACAAACCAATAAGTGTGTATTAATAGAATACAGCTATTCACGATAACTGTTGGCCAAGCTAAAATACCAATTCCATATATTATCCAAAATACAGAGCCAATTGAATTGATTAAACGTAACTTGTAAATATTTTCAATAATAAATGAATATAAAATTATTACTGTTCCTACGTACCCAAATATGTCCCAACTATACATTTCAAACTATTTTATGATGCCTGAAGTTAATCGATTACAATTCTCACGCAAAAAATAAAAAAAACCCACGATTTATCACAATGTCTTGATTTTTTCTGGCAAGAATGTGGCCTAGTGCATCGCTTGCTTATACATCTAAAAATATCTAGTGTGGTAAAGTTTTAATAAATGCTCGCCCCTGGCCACTCTTGAGCCATTTCTCATATTGCATAGCAGCTAACTTCATTTCAAAGTCTTTCTGGAAAATAAGCCTCCAAGGGCGATAACGAGCTGTCCACTCGCTC